>Ga0181355_1001541_pt1 | contig 10179 bp, 7 predicted proteins | sample Fa13VDMM15DN_FD_130099 | JGI IMG/M metagenome (GOLD analysis project Ga0181355, IMG submission 130099) | Freshwater viral communities from Lake Michigan, USA - Fa13.VD.MM15.D.N | ecosystem: Environmental > Aquatic > Freshwater > Lake | place: USA: Michigan | collected 2013-09-23 | reverse complement strand
CTTGCAATTTCAGCATCAGCAGCGGCTTTGGCAACCGCGGCCTCTTTGGCAGCAGCAGCATCGCGTTGTGTCTGGCGTTCTGCTTCTATTGCGGCTTTGGTGTCAGCAGCAGCCTTTTCAGCGGCGGCAGTTTTTTCAGCGGCCTTTTCTCGTGCCACCTGGCGTTCTGCTTCTATTGCGGCTTTGGTTTCAGCAGAGGCTTTTTCAGCAGCAGCGACCTTTTCAGCAGCCTTTTCTCGTGCTGCCTGGCGTTCTGCTTCTATTGCGGCTTTGGTTTCAGCAGCGGCTTTGGCAGCCGCAGCCTCTTTGTCTTTTCGTGCTTGTGCTTGTTGTTCTATTACAGCAGCTCGGTCAGCTATGGCTTTTTCAGACGCTGCTCGATCAGCCGCAGCCTGGTCAAGTCGTGCTTGTGTTTGTGCAGCCGCTTGAGCTGCTTTGGCTTGTGTAGCTGATTCAGCGTCGGCCTTAATTTTGGCAGCAGCAGCTACTTTTGCAGCAGCATCTGCTTCGGCTTTGGCCTTGGCAGCAGAGATAGCAGCCGCAGCAGTTTTGGCATCTTCTACTGATCGGGCAGCAGCAGCAGCTCGGGCATCAGCAAGTATTTTGGCATCAGCAGCGGCCTTGGCATCAGCCACTGCCTTGGCAGCAGCAGCATCAGCAGCAGTGCGCTCAGCAGCAGCCACTCTGTTGGCTTCTGAATCAGCAGTGGTCTTTTGTATGTTGTTATTGGCAGCTGTCACAGCTGACGACGGAACAGTAATACCAGCTGACTTGGCCTGTGCCAGGAAGTCTTTGAGCACTGAAGAACTGTTTGCTGTGCTGATCTTGGCCAGGATGTCTTTTTCCAGCGCAGCCTTGGCATCGCTTGTTTTCTTGGCGGCTGCTATTTCAGCCTGTTGTTTTGCTTTGGCAGCAGTGGCAGCAGCTACCTGTTGAGCAATTGCTTTGTCTTGTGCGGCTTTCACAGCCGCAGCTTCTGCTTTTGCTTGTGCTAGAGTTTTTGTAGGTGCAGTGCTCTTAGAGGCTGCTGGTAATTTTTGTGGTGCTGTTGTGGCCATAATAATATTTAACTAAACCTTGTGTGTTGTGGCTGATAGCGTTATTGTTTTACAACCTGTGCAGTGAAACTGCGCTGGGCTAATTCACATGTGGTGACCTGGAGATCACCTGTGGTATTGAAGAAGTTCACATCCAGGATATACCAATAGTATCCAGGTGCAATGTCAGCATCTACCAAGGTGCTGAACACAGTGTCAACCACAGGCAAGGTGCTGGTGCCGTTCAAGGCCAGGAATTCATATTCAATACTGGCCACTGTTTCGTCAGCAATAAACACAAAACCAGGATTCACAAGATTGGTATTAGGAAAACCAATATATCTTGTGATTTTGACTGTGTAGTACAGATCACTAAGTGTAGTGGCTGTGTAACTGATTGTGTTGTTGAGTTGTCCTGCCACAAACACACGATCAGTTCCACCAGTGACCACTACCTTGCTATTGCAGTCAGTGCTGATGTCATAACTGCTGCCACCAGAGCCACCTTGACTGGTATATTCATAACTGATTGTGCCTCCTGCTGCGGGAGGAGTTAGAACAAACGATCCTCTTGTTCTCACAATGCATTCGGTTGTGCTACAACTGACCACACCTATGGGCGAATAAGTGCCGTCATAAAATCCATCTACTGCGTCGATCAAAATTGGTTGGCCAATCACAAATGGTGGCTCAGCCTCAGCAGCCGCAAATGTAAATTTGAAGGTGTCGCCTGAAAGCATTTCACTCTGAGCAAGTGCAATTGGAAACACATACAGTCGCGGAATAACATTGGTTGTGCTGTTGAATGGTGCAAACTTGGTGTATGGTGTGCGAACATTACCAGTTAGGTACGCCTGTTCAAAACTGGTAAAACCTGAAAAGTCTTGACCAAGTCCACCTGGACCACTCAAGAGATTGTTTACAGCATCTACGATGCTGGAAGTGTCTGCGGCTTCTACAGGATAACTGGACATTATCTATCGTCCTCTACCTGTGTGACTTGCCATGTGGTGGCTGTACACATCCAGATGTCATTGTTGCTGGTGTTGCTGAGTTCAAGGGTGTTCACACGGAATGCATTTTGATTGATCTGTGCCCAGGGATTTGCAGCATTGGTAGCACCATCAGCGTCCACAGGAATTGTGACAGGTGTCTTCACTGTGGGTGCTGATCCAACTGAATTGGCACCTTCTATGGTCACAGTGATATTGCCTTTGTTAGTGCTGGTTGCAGGATCCACAGGCAATTCATCATCTGCACTGTCTGGATAGGCACCTAAGTTTACCACACTGGGCAGGATACGATGCACCATCAGTCTACCAGAATAATCTTTTAACAGTTTGATGTTGTCTCTGCGGAATCTGCTGGTAATGGCTTGATCATCATACCAGGCAAAGCCTTGGTCTTTTTGCAACAACTGCGCATCAGTGACACCACGAGCATACACCACTGTTCTTGAACCCAGGTTGTTTTCATAATTAGGTAGACTGGAGTCTGCTACTGTTCTCCAGATGGGTGATTCACAGGCCATGGTGGCTGAATCAACTTCTCGTGGTGCGTTCCAGCAATCCAAGTCATATCTGTAACTGAGCATACGGTTGGGTACACCATTGATAGCATCACCATCTGGATAGTAAATTTCTATTTGATTTTTTTGGCTGTTCACTTCCATGAACACACGATCATAGTACTCAGGCGCAAGGTTGTCATAGAACCAGTTCTTCACACGCTGATTTCCAATGCCAGTAAAATCATTGCCATCAAACACCCAGATGTCTCTGGCATCCACACCATACACCAGTTTGTCAGTGTTGGCCCAGCAGTTTGAACTCAACAAGCCACGACCTTGATTGAACAATCTCACACCCAAGATAGGTGCTGATGTGGTTGAATAGTTCAGTGGAGAGAATACCACTGTGTCCCAGTAGGAGCACAAGAAGAATTGTCCGTTTGCAGGAAAACCATCCAGGGCTGCTCCACGAAGCGGAACTTCCAATTGGTTGGCCACATTGGTTATGGTTGGTGCCCAGGTTAGTGGTGCCTGGTTCAATCCAAATGCCTGGCTCCATTGCACAGTGGTTCCGTAATTTTGTAAACTGCTGTCGTCTTCCAGGGCAGTGAGATTGCCTGCAATCAGGATTGATCCCACATTGGGTGTGGAGTACAAGCGCATGAAGTTGGCTGTGTAACTGCGCCAAGACGGGTTTACATTCCAGTTGTACTGAGGTGCCACTGATCCGCCTCCTGGATAGGCTGCTTGGGGCACCGCTAGATATATCAAATCACTTGTGGTGCATGACACCACTTCAAATGATCCATCATAGTAGGTTCCTGCCCCAGAAATTTCTATGCGATCACCTGTTACATAAGGCACTGTGGTTTGAGTTTCGTTGAATGTAAGCAGTTGTGTTGTGGCAGTATCAAAAGCAATATCATAAATGTCAATTGGTAATGTATCTGAATACATGATCAGTCTTGGATCACCTGGTTCATCTGGCAAGAACATGGGTGGATTTAGTGTGTCATTAAAAAATACCACTTGACCATTCCAGGCTTCGGTGATGTTGGTGTTCTGTTCATAGCCATAAAAAGGCACAGCTGGATCTGGATTGATATTGTGCCAGTAGTCATCTGTACCATCTGAAGCCCACCAGTAGCCTTCTGTTGTGGCCACAATAAACCAGAATGTCTGTCCATTGCCTCTAAATCCACCTGTGACAAATGTTGGTGTGCCCGGAACAGTTGGCAAGATAGCCTGGTCGCCGGCCATGCTACGAATACCACGTACATCTGTTTCTACATTGATGCCGTCATTGTATTCATTGGGTCCTAATGCGCCACTGGGCACATCCGGAGTGAATGACATTTTTGCAAATGGTATGACAGTTTCTTGATAACTTGATTGTATTTGAGCCACTTGTTGTTTTCCTTAAATTTGGTATCTGACAATCTGCGTGTATTACCCATAAATTGGACCAGCCGCAGCCTGGGGCGTGCCTGATGCAGTAAGGGTGTACGCATTAAATCCAGTGCCGTTGTTGGTTGGAAAAGTTGAGGGTGTGCCATAATGATATATCATTGGTTGTACAAGTCCTGTGGCAGTTCCTGTGGTGCCAAGATCGCGCGGCAAATTAGATCCTGAATTCCAGTAATCGGAAATGGTGGGAGCACCTGACGCATTGTGTGCATATAACTGTGCAAAGCGTCCGGGAAAATCTAGGGCGTCTGTATAAAATCCTTTTCCTGCTGGCAAGGTTGAAGCATTGGCCACATAAACACCTGTGGTGGTAGATCCCCAATTGAAGTCTAGATTTACCAAACCAACTTCACCAAAACTGGGACCATTTAACAAAACACCGGTTCGGTCCACACCATCCACATAATATTTGCAATTGGCAAAACTGGTGGCGTCCACATATACCACATATTGATGCCACGCATCAAGCGTGGTTATTTCAAAATCGCCAAAAATTTGTCCTGTGTCGGAACCACTGTTGTCAGGAAAATACATGTGTAGTCTAGTGCTTTGAAAAGTTGAACCCCACATGGTCACTCCCGTGGTGGCACCAGTTTGTAAAGACGCTGAGGCACCTGCATAAATCAAACTACTGGCAGAACTGGGCAAATACACTGTCATGGCCAAGGTCAAATATTTGCTGTCAGTGGCCGTGGTGGTGAGACCAGTTGTGCTGTAGTAGTCACCTGTACCGTCAAATTGCACAGCAGCATCAGGTGGTTGTGTAAAAAATCCAGTTCTTGCACTAAACATCAGGCATATCCCCTGGTGAGACTGGCATAGTATGTGCTGCCATCATAGAACAGCACCACAATGTCTTTGGCAGCTGCGGCTGTGCTGAGAGTTTTGGTGCCACTAGCAAACAGCATGGATGAAGTTAGTGTTCTGCCACCAGTGCCATCTTGTGTGAGAATTAGTGTCATGCTCTGTCCTGTGGCAATATTGGTAATTGCGTTTAGAGTGATATTGCCTGTGAGTGTCATGGTCTGTATGGCACCAAGACTGATGTTTGGTGTGATAGTGCCTGTGGCATTACCAAATGCTGTGACAGTTTCACTAAAGTTCACAGCCTGTGATCGGCCTAGACTGATAATATTGCCACCTGTGATATTACCTGTGGCAGAGATCAAGCCGTCTGTTAGGATGTTGCTGCTGCTGTTGTCAATGTTCACAAGATACTGTGTGGTTCCGCCCACATTTGAGCCTGTGATCTGAACCTGCACCATGCTGTTGGCTGTGCCTGTCACTGTGCTGATATTGCCCACATACCGGATACTGGCGTTGCCTGTGGGCATGTTGATTGAATAAGGTGTTGCACCCATTGGCACCAACAGCGTGACCACATCACTTGACAGTTTGGTTCCGGTGTTGGTTCCTGCTGTCACAGTGTTTGAAGTTGCAAAGTTTGTGAAGCTGGTCACATCCAGGTTGGCTGTTAGGTTGCCTGTTGTGGTCTGATACTGTCCATTTGCCTTGCTGATGGCCAGTGAACCACCTGTGGCCAAGATGTTTGAAGTGAAGTAATGGAAACTGCGCAGGCTACCCAATTGAGTATCTGCAAAGTTGTCCTTGTTGTAGAACGCATAGTAGTTGGTGGCCAGGCGTGCATTGCCAGTCATTCCAGCACCAAATAGATTCACATTGTCTGGATGGAAATAACCAATGTTATAGGTGCTTAGGCTGTTGGCAAGATCTGATCGACTGTACACAAAACCAAGTGAGTTGCCTATCGCACCACCAGCTGAAGCAACAATAACAGAACTGAGCGTGCCAATTGCATTGTTTGCAGTTGATCCATTGAATATATTCACAAATCCGCCTTGGCCCGCAGCAAAATTTACTGTGGCATTGCCCAAGGCACCTACTGAACCAGAAGTGTTGGCATTACCCACTGATACTGCTGCTTGTATGGCCATAATACTAGAAAAACTAGTGGATGCACTGGTGCCATTGCCCACATTCATCACAAACGCACCACTGCTGAGTCGTGTGGCACTGGTTGATGGAATTGTGGTTCCCATTAGGTCTGCCCACTGGTAACTGACCAGCTGGCGTGAACCCGGCTGCAGGCTGTTGGCTGTGTAGTTGTATTGTTGTTTGTCAAGAATCGCCAGTCTTGCACCGCGGAATACATTTTGCGGATCGTATCCCACTGAAGCATTGCCATCAAAGCTGTTGCCAATGATAATCCTACAGTTGTTTGTGCTGAGCAAGGTGTTGGCAGGTGAGAATGCAAAGGGAACGCTGCTGTTGATCACACTGCCCAGGGTCACAATGTTGCCTACTGTGAAATTGCCTGTGACCTTGTCAAATGTCACATTCGCATTGCCAGCAAATGCTCCCCCATCATTGAATTGCACTTGTGTGTTTGATCCGCCAGGAGCAGTTGAAGGCAATCCTGACAGTTGTGAGCCATTACCTAGGAAGTAGTTGCCAGTGATGTTGCCTGTGGCTGACACAATACCACCTGTAAGCAAGTTGCCTGTGGTAGTGTTGCCACTAACGCTCAAACTGGTTAGAGTGCCAACTGAAGTGATATTGGCTTGTGCAGCATCAGTCACAGTATTAGCTGTGGTGGCAGCGCCTGCGTTTGTTGCGTATGTGGCATTGGCCACAGTGCCTGTGACATTAGCACCAGTCAGACTGGTAAGCAAACTACCATTACCCGAAAAATATCCAGCTGTGACATTGCCATTTACGCTTACAGGAATGTTGGTGTTCCAGGCGTTGGCAGCAGAATTGAATGTTAGCGTGGCGTATTCAGAACCTACAGGACCAACTCCAAGACCGCCACCATTGGCATCACCTGCTGTGGCTGCATTGTTGGCCACATTTATAAACTTGTCATTGATGGTCACAGTGTTTGAATTCACTGTGGTAGTTGTGCCTTGCACTGTGAGATTGCCTGTGATCACAGCATCTATGCCTACATTTAGATTGCCAGTGTTCACATTACCTGTGGTGCTTATCACATTAGAACCAAATGCATTCAGGAATGTGGCCACTTGTGCATTGCCATATGCACCCACAATGTTGCTGGCGTTGATGCTGGTAAGCAATGCACCATTACCAATAAAGTAACTGGCTGTGATATTGCCTGTGGTTGACACAGGGTTTGTGCCTAACGCAGCCAGATTGGCCACAACATTGGCATTGCCGTAATTGGCTGGCAGGCCTGTAAGTTGGCTACCATTGCCCAGGATATAATTTCCTGTGACATTGCCTGCTGTGGTGATATTACCGCCCGAGATGTTGCCTGCCACTGTGACTAAATTTGCGGCTGAATCAAATGTGAATCCAGCTGAGGCATCAGCATTTCCATTGTTGTTGTACAGGACCTGAGTGTTGGCACCTGGAACAATCAAATTGCCCACAATATTACCCAGGAAGGTACCAATGAAATAACCTTGTGTGACAATGTTGCCTGTGGCTGAAATAATACCACCGGTTTTCAAATTACCACCTGTGACATTGCCAGTGGTTGAAATAGTGTTTGAACCAAACCCAGCCAGCAATGTGACCACATTGGCATTGCCGTATGAACCTGCCACTCCTGTTAGTTGTGAGCCGTTGCCTAGAATATAACTGCCAGTAACATTGCCTGTGGCTGAAACTGCACCACCAGTAAGCATGTTACCACCAGTAACATTGCCTGTGGCTGAAACTGCACCACCAGTCAATACATTGCCGCCTGTTATGTTGCCTGCTGTGACTGTGCCTGTGGTTGATATTGTGTTTGAACCAAACCCAGCCAAGAATGTGGCCACATTGGCATTGCCATATGAACTGGTAATGCCTGTGAGTTGTGAGCCGTTGCCCAGGAAGTATGCACCTGTGATGTTGCCTGTGGCTGAAATGTTTCCTACTGTGTTGGCACCGTCTGTGCTCTCTGCCAGGAGACTCACAACATTGGCATTGCCATATGCTGTGTTGGGTATCACACCGCTAACATTACCACTGTATAGGCCTGTGTAATTTGTTGAACTTGTAGTCATCGCGGTGTCCTTATTTGATATTGTATTGGCGATATTGTCTTGGTTGCCATACTGAAGTGAGTCTTGTGTGACCACCAGACCATTTGCCCAAGTTATTCTGATCACTCACAATGTTCCAGGCGTCTTTGTACTTTGAGTCGTAGATGGCAGCGTCCTGGTCATTGTGGCGTTTGATATAGTATTCTCGTAGGCTTGAATACACATAGCCTTCAGACCAGGTCTGCAACACAGCATTGGTCTGCACTGTTTGATCTGTAAGACTCACATTGGTAATTGTGCCTGCTGTGGGTGTGGTTCCGCCTGTGGCTGTGTATGTGATTGATGTGTTGCCTGGAATGGTCAGCACAGTAAACACACCTGCACTGCTGCCTAATGTGCCTGTGCCTGCTGTGGCTGTGATTGTGTCGCCCACAGTCAATCCTGTTGTGGTGCTCATGCCTGTTATGGTGGCTGTGAAAGGACCTGCACCGGCAATTGATCCCACTGTGCCTGTGGTTGAGATAACAGTGTCATCTACAGGTGAGAACAATAATGGCCATGCCTTGTAGTAGTACAAGTTTATCAAGGCACCTTCACCAATGTACGGCAGGAACTGGTACTGGTTGTAAACTTCAGAAAACTTGCCACGGATCACAGCCGGCACATTCACAGGTGAGAGATACAGTGCAGCAATCATGCTTTGTGTGATGATGTCTCTGTCGCCAATTCTATCATACACCAGCCAGGGACCAGTTTGTGTGGGAGTTGCACCATTCTGATTGAAGAAAAGAATAGGCTTGTTCATGTCTGCTGGAATATCAACACGACCATAAGCATCAGCCACGCCAATGTTTTCATCAGCATATGGGTCTGACCGCAGAGCAGGCAGTTCAATATTTCTCATGCTGAGTTCAGCAAGAAAGATACACTGCTTGATTTCAGAGTCATTGGTTGAACCTGTAAAGTCCTGTAAAAAAGTAACAAGACTGTCGGCTGTGGGTATTTGGAATGACATAGATTAGTGTCCCTTGAAGAAGCGTTGTTCACCTACCTTGGTTGGATATGGCACATCAACAGGGATGGGCAGCCGACCATTTGGGTAACAAACATATTGATTGTATTCACGCTCTACCACTCGGTAGAACTGTGCTTTGAGCATGCGATCATGCTTGATTGCTGCCCAGGGCATGCCACCAAAGTACTGATCTGAAATACGGATGGATACCACATTGGGCAGGTCCATCCATTTGTAAGTGAGCCGGCCATCATCGCCAATGGGCGCCAAGGGATCAGGGTGTCCTGCTTCGGCTGCCTTGCGGTATTCTTGACAGCGGCGTGCCACAGCTTCTGCATTCATCTGCTCACGCTTGATATAGAACTTGCCATCTTCACGACCAGTTGTGGTACGGATGTTTTGGCTGGCATTCCAGGCAGATCTTGACCAGTCACCTTTCATACTACGGTATAATTGGTCGTTTTTAAGTAAACTGTCAGCCACGCCATTGTGTGTGGTAACTGTGCCACCGTGATCTTGACGCCAATAGTCAAGATTCTTTTCAGGGTCAGTGTTGTCTAGGTATTCGGGTTGGTTTTGATCAAGGCTCATCTTGTATTTAGCGGCAGGGTATAATACCTGGATCAACTCACAAGAAAAGGCCCCAGAGGGCCTTTTCAATACTATCACAATCCAGGGATTGTTTAGTAAGTGTCGCCACCGCCTGCATTTGTACGAGATACAAATGTAGCACCGCGAGGTGCAGTGACTGCGGCACCAGTTGTTGAAATGTTATTCAACAAACCAACGCCTGCTGGATTACGCACAATGAGTGTGCCTTCCATCAAGAACTGGTCCAGACTTGCGTCTGCATTTGAGAACACTTCATTGTTGGGTCCTAGGTCACGCAAACTTCCCCATTGCACAACATCTTCGTTCAAGAAGTAGATTGAGTTGCTCACACCTGACTGGTCCATGATCCATGAATCATAGATTTCATATGTGTAGTTGAAGTCACCTTCATAAGTTTAGATGGTGTCGCCACGCTCCACATTACGACGGTTGATGCTGGTGTTAGAGTTAACAATGTTGTCAGAGATCATGGTACGCAGTGAGGTTGGAACAACCATGGTACGGATCTTGGCATTGTAACGCTGT
>Ga0181355_1001540_pt1 | contig 10184 bp, 19 predicted proteins | sample Fa13VDMM15DN_FD_130099 | JGI IMG/M metagenome (GOLD analysis project Ga0181355, IMG submission 130099) | Freshwater viral communities from Lake Michigan, USA - Fa13.VD.MM15.D.N | ecosystem: Environmental > Aquatic > Freshwater > Lake | place: USA: Michigan | collected 2013-09-23 | reverse complement strand
GAGAGGACTTAGGATTTGAACCAAGGGCGAGAGCATGAGTAACCGGCCTTCACTTGTCGCTTTCCACGGCAACGAAATGGAGTGTCTAGGATTTCTGTGGACTTGTCAAGCCCCTACAAACCACTCGGGTTTGATGACCATCAACTGATAGACCCTGCCCTTAGGCATTCTCACCCACTGGTTCACCGCTCCCCTGGTCACTCCCAGGATGCGCGCTAGCTCGGCCTGCGAACCCGCCAGTTTGATCGCCTCTTCTTTGGTCATCCGTACAGTGTACTCTACATCTACCAGACCCAGGCTAGGGTTAGTCCCTATGAAAAAGTCTTGTGTGTCGTTTAGATAACTGTACAATCAAGCCCATGCCGCAGCATCCCGCAGCGGTCTTTAAGGAGAGAAGATGAGTATCGAGAACCTGCTCAAGACTAACGTCAACGAGCATACCGAGAAGAAGTCCAACCTGACCTACTTATCGTGGGCTTGGGCCTGGGCAGAAGCGCTGAAGGCTGATCCAGCCGCCACCTTCAAGGTGGAGACATTCAAGCGCGATCAGTACACCGAAGAGCCGTTCATGACCCTGCCAGGAGGCACTGCGCTGGTCTGGGTCACAGTGACGATCTTTGGCAAGCCCATGACCTGCCAGCTTCCAGTTATGGATCACCGCAACAAGGCGATCCCCAACCCGGATGCCTTCCAGGTCAACACCGCCATCATGCGCTGCATGACCAAGGCTCTGAGCCTACACGGCCTGGGGCTGTACATCTATGCCGGTGAGGATCTGCCACAGGGTGCACCATCGCCAACAGATGCAGAAGACGAGGCTTTTGAAGAGAAGCATCTGGAGGCATTGCGTGAGGCTGCATTTGACGGAATGAGCGCACTGGAGGCTGCATTCAAAGAGATCCCAGTCTCAGCCGCAAAGTCCAGGTTCTGGGCCAAGCACCAAGCCAGTCTGAAAGACGCTGCCAAGCAGGAGAAAGCAGCATGAAAGACTACATAAAACCAGCTTTCCCAGTAGATCCTGAGGTTGTCATCAATCACGATCATGAGTGGTGTGGCATGACGTTGCGCGACTACTTTGCGGCCAAGGCGATGCAAGGACTGCTGTCAGACCCTGATTGGCGAAAATACATGAACTTTGAAGAAACGGCTTACGCCGCATACAAACAAGCAAATGCCATGATGAAAGCGAGGCAATCCAATGGATGAGCAGCGCACAGAAGCATGGCACAACGCCAGATGCGGGAAAGTAACCGCCAGCAATCTGCACAAAGTCATGGTCAAGACCAAGACCGGCTACGGTGCTGCTCGCGGTCACTACATGACCCAGCTAGTCCTGGAGCGCATCACAGGCCAGCGAGCAGAGGGTTACACCAGCGCCGCTATCCAGTGGGGCATTGAGCAAGAGCAGTTTGCTAGAGCCGCATACGAGGCCTATAGAGGCGTTCTGGTCGAGGAGGTAGGCTTTATCCATCACCCGACGATTGAGATGGCTGGAGCGTCTCCTGATGGCCTTGTTGGGGATGATGGCATGGTCGAGATCAAGTGCCCAGAGTCCAAGACCCACCTGGAAGTGCTGCTGTCAGCAAATCCAGTGTCGGGCCAGTACTACGCTCAGATGCAGTGGCAGATGCGCTGTGCTGACCGGCAGTGGTGCGACTATGTGGTGTTTGATCCCAGGTTCCCCGCCAAAGCCCAGTTGTTCATACATCGGGTTAATCGGGATGACAAGTGGATCGGAGAGGCTGAAACTGAAGTCAATAAATTCTTGGCCGAAGTGGAAGAAAAAGTGCAAGCGTTGAAACTGAAAATTGGAGAGTAAAGATGAGCAAAGTGTTGAAAGAGATTTCCTGCGTCACAGGTGAGTACAAAAACGCCCAGGGCGAGGTCAAGAAACGTTACAACCGCATCGGTTTGATCATTGAGACAAAGAACGGCCCGATGCTCAAGATCGACAGCATCCCTCTCAAAGAGGGCGGCTGGGATGGTTGGGCGTACATCAACGACCCTAAGAAGGAAGATGCCCAGGCTCGTCCTGTGCGTCAACCAAAGCCAGATTTCAACGACGACGTTGACTTCTGATCATGAACTGCGCCAGTCTTGAGAAAAGCGATAGGCTGAACAGGGTGTTGAAGTTGCTGCAAGTAGGTGGCGAGTTCACCACTCTGGACATCATCAGAAACGCAAATGTCTGTGCCGTCAACTCAATCATCTCTGAGTTGCGGCAGAACGGCATCAACATTTCCTGCCAGCGCAGGGGTTCAAATTGGTACTACACATTGGAGAAATCATGACTCATCAGACCATCTCAATCAAAGTCAAGAACGGAGAGCAAAACGTCTTCGTGTCTTTTGTTAATCAAAACAGGATTCTGCTGTCTATCTATTGCGGCAACGGATCGATGAACGTCGCGCTTGACAAAGGTCAGGTGGAAGAGCTGATCGACGCCCTGGAGAAGACTCAACTCAAAATTAGCGAGGTGGCAGCATGAAGAAGATCTTTGCAGCCCTTGGAATCGCTCTGGTAACCACCGGAGCCTGGGCATCTTGCTCTACCCATACCTACACCATGAATGGCCGTATGGTGACATGCACTACATGTTGCTATTTTGGTAACTGCACAACCAACTGCTTCTGATCAATGGCCGAAAGCGGATGCTGCGCCCTATCGGGAGACGTGCCGGTGACCAACAGCCATATCGGCTGATAAGCGCAGACGCAGCGAGTAGGCCAACCTCTCATGAACCCATTTGACAAAAACTACAAGGCTCAACTGTCGTTCAGAGATCTAGAGACTGATAGGAAACGCTCTTATCAGGCCTCTAGAGTCCTTAACGACAAGCGCAAGACCGGCGTAGAGCCATACCCATCATTAGCCCAGCGAGCAGGCGCTTATGAAGGCACAAACCCTCGTGATGTCACTGTTGACATGCCCAAGATGAAACGGAGTAGGAAGTGAAAGTCGAGAAGAACATCCCAATGCCAGGAATTTTCCCGTTCTCCCAGATGCAGATTGGAGACAGTTTCTTGATCCCTTCCAATATCAAGCGCAGCACCGCATCAGTGGCCGCAAAACGATACGCACAAAAGCACAAGGTCAAGTTTGTCAGTCGCAAGATGGACGACGGAGCCATCAGAATGTGGCGGGTCGAATGAGCATCGAAGTAATGAAACAGGCGCACGAGGCGCTGGGAACTGCCGATGAATTTGGTTTCTGGGAATTGCAAAAAACGGCCATCGCCGCTCTCCGCGCCGCCATCAAGGCCGCTGAGAAGCAGGAAGGTTGGGTGCTGCGTGAAGTTTTGTTTGACAAAGGAGAGCCTATAGCGCAAAGAGAGCCAGCACAGCAGGAGCCTTTGGGCAGTGTGGTGATTCGAGATGGGTTGGCAACATTGGTGAGAAACCGTGACATAAAAAGCACCGATCAACGCCTTTACACCACCCCACCCGCAGCACAGCGGCAATGGGTTGGGCTGACGGATGAGGAACTGCACAAGCTGTGGCGTGAATCTCCGTTTCGCGGAAGCGGCGGCCAGATGGATTGGTTCACTGAAGGGGCGCGTGTAGCCGAAGCTAAGCTGCGCGAGAAGAACACAGGAGAAACGAAATGAGCATCGAAGCAATGAAGCATGTGCTGGATGCGATGGGACTGATGGGTGCTGATCTAATCTGCGAAGCGGCGCACCACGAAAAGAAAGACCGCCACGAAATCGGGGAGACATGCCCCATTCAGCAGCGTTGGCATAAAGCGTTTGCCGCCCTCCGTACCGCCATCGAGCAGGCAGAGAAGCAGGAGCCTGTGGCCACATACACATGTGATGTATGCGGCGTAAGTATGAGGATGGAGGCGGCCTTGCCCGAAACACAGCCAGCACCTATGCAAGTATCACCGACTGATTTCGTTGACATGGTGATGGACAAAGAGGGCGCAATTGGCAAGCCCATCTTATGGGCAGAGTGGCCCAACAGGGAGAAGAACACATGCTGAACTGTTATTTGTGTAACTGGCCCGTGAAGAACGGCAACTGCACGAACCGCCTCCACTGCGCCAACAGAAAAGAATACAACGGCGGCAAGCCGTCACGCGCCACCACGCAGGAAGAACGAAATGCGGCAGCGGATAAATACATGCGCGAAGAACCCAACAATGGGTGGGCTGGAAACGCGTGGGGGTATGACGATTAACTCAAGGAGAAGAACACATGAAAACTGGCTGGCCTCCGGGCTTGCTGCAAGACGATGACCGTAAGTTGTCAAGATGGTTTGCTGGCAGGCCAGATGCACGTTATCAACTAAGGAAACACATGAAAGAAGACATCATTTCAAAACACGCAGACAAGTTTTCTGCTGAACCTATGTCTGGCTGCTGGCTTTGGACGGCTTCCACGGACAAGCATGGGTACGGAATGCTTTGGGATGGCAAGCGCATGGATCGAGCGCATAGGTTGTTCTATGCCGCCGCGTCTGGAAAATCGTTGCTTGGAATTAAGGTGCTGCACGATTGCGACAACCCTTCATGCGTTAACCCATCTCATCTCCACGCCGGAACACAAGCTGAGAACATGAGAGAGCGTACTCAACGCGGGCGGTCGGGTAGGCGGCTGACGCAAGCGGATGCTGGAAGCATTCGGTTGCAGTTGGAAACTGGTCGCTCACAGCGGTGGGTTGCAAGGTTCTGGGGTATTTCTCAGCGCCTTGTATGGGCAATTGGAAAGGGGCGTGTATGGAACGCGAACAAGTGATCCGCATGGCGCGGGAGGCTGATTTGTGGCTGACTAGCGATGAGCGCATTGCCGCTGTTGAACGATTCGCCGCCCTTGTTGCCGCGGCCGAGCGCAACGCCTGCGCAGCAATCGCAAGGAAGTGGGACGTTGACCATCCGGGCTCAAACTACGGCGGGTGTATTGCAACTCTGATGGAAGCAAGGGGGCAAGCATGACCAACGAAGAAATCGCAAAACTCTGGCGTGAGCACCAGGAGGTGCATTCATTCGCTAGGACGATTGAGTGCATCGCGGCGCAGGAGGCTCGCAATGCGTGTGCAGCACTCCTGGAAGACAACGCCATGCACGCGACAAACCCTCTCTTTCGCAACCTGCTGCAAGCAAACGCCCAGGCCATCAGAGACATCGGCAAGGACAAGATGCCGCTATTTGATGACTGGGGATGCCCACCGTGCAATCACAAGTGCAACCAGGGCAGAGAGTGCCCGTGGAGGAACCATGTTCACCAATCCTCCTAGGCCAACATCGCTACTCAAAGGCAGACTGCTACTCATCTCAACAGCAGTCCTAATCTTCTTTATCCTTGTGGGAATTTTATGAAGAACATCTTAGACCCAAAATTCAAGTACATTCCGGCAGCCGCCACAGACGTGCAGCGAACATGGAGAAAATTCGGTTGGAGACCACAAGATGAAGTGCCCAGTTTGCGGAACATGGACAACAGTCGAGACAACAGTCCAAAGAAACGGATCAGTGTACAGATACAGGAAATGCGGTAATGAGCATAGCTTCCACACAGAAGAACACCCAGTCGCCAAAAAAAGCCACGGAGGAGCAAGATTTCGCAAGCTGGCCAACGGATCAGTTGATCAAGTTCGCGCATGACTCGCTCCAAAAGATCAACGATCTAGAGCAAGAAATCGCCTACATGAGAAACGATCTGCGATCAGCTCTGCAAGCCTACAGATCAGTTGTCAGAGAGAAAGAGGCTTCTCTCGTCTTTGCGTCGCCTGACAAGCCCAGGTAGCTCTTTGCCGCCACCCTTAGTCCACTGCATGAAAGCCTCCGCAGCCTCTTCCCACTCGCCACGGTTGGCCTTCATGCGGATGGTGCTTCGCTGGAGGTTGCCCGCTCCGATGTTGTAGGTCAGACAGACCAGAGCGTCAAACCGGCTTTGATAGCCAACAACGCCGGGAATAAGTCGTAAAACAGCACGTTCAAAATTTGCGAGGTCAGCCTTGAATAGCGCAACCAGTTCTTCCTTGGGCCAGACACGATTATGCTCCGAACGAAGTGGGTACTCTTTGCGAATCACGGGGACATTTTTCCCATCAACCCGTGCCATCGGCAAGCGAATTTGATCTTGATACAGAACAGTGCCCCATCCAATCGTCCATATGTGAGCGGGGCAAAGATAAGGGACGTTTTTGAACCCTTCAAACTTGTGCATTAGATGCAGACCAGCTTCAGAAGTTTTCATAAAACTCCCAACCGTTGCGAGCCATCATTTTGCGCAATGTTGGCGTCGAAACTTTGTAATACTTAGCAGCGGTATCAACACCGAAAAAACATGCAATGTCAGTGCACACGGTTTTAGCATGGCATCGATTGCCAATTTTTGCCATTGATTGTTTTTTGCGCGTCTGTTCCGAAGCCACATATCCAATATTTGTTGCTCCTTGCAGAGCGCGTTTGGCTTTGATTTTTGCTTTAGTCTCTTCAGTGTGTTTTTTGCCAAGCTGTGGGCTTACCATGCCAGTGGCATACCGGTGTTTCAGAGATTGTGATATTTTTTTGCGCTGTTCAATAGACCTTACCACGCCAGAGTTTTTTGCACCAATCTTTGCTTTGACCTCTTCTGACATCGGACGGCCTAAGCGATGCAAGTGATCTGCCCTTTTAGACGCGTTATATAAATCTCCATGCCAAATATCTAGCATCGCCTGCTCTAGTTCTTGCGCTTCTTCTCGCGTATCACATGTAGTCAAAACCTTAAACGCAAATGCCGACCCTCCGTACAGACGATACGCGTTTTGAAGATGTGCGCAATGATGTTTTCCAAGCCGCAAAAAACTAACATGACAAGCAAGTCTCTTGGAGATGTTTTTGCTACTGCCCACATATGCCTTATTAGTAGGCGCATGGACAATGGCGTATACACCAATCACTTCTTGCTCCACTGACGAGACCCGAACCAAAATCCAATGATGCCGCCCAGCATGGCCATCTCGTCACTGCTGAAGATCAGATCAGAGTACTTAACGATGTCGTCAATGCTGGTAATCATGCCAGGATTCTTGTACAGGTAGTAGCACAAGAACGCATTGATCGCCAGAAGCTCAAGGACGAAAATATAAGTCACTGTAGGCCTCACAGTGCCCACATAGTTAGCTACCCATTGGCTGGCCTTCTCCAGCACCTTCTCGTCGTGTTTAAGAGCCGCCTCTGTCATCTGCGCCTCGGTCTGCATCATGACCTGATCAGTGCGGATCTCCTCGATGCGCTGTTGAGCAGCATATCCCTGAGCAGCCATAGCCAACTCACGCTCATTTTGCATCCTGGCCAGGGCAAGCTCATGCTTCTGGTCTGACTTGTTCTGAAAGAACTCCAGCAGCTTGGGCAAGCCAGAGATCAGCAAGCCGCCTAGGGTAGAGAATAGTGACAGCATTGGTTACTCCTGCTCATAACGAGACATCAACTTTTTTAATTCTTCTTGCTCTTCAGGCGTTAAGGTGCCGCCCGTAGGTGCTTGCGCTGGCGCAGCTTCTGGTGGCTGTTGAGGTGCCAAATCAGCCGCCGTCACACCTGCTCTGTCATATGCAGAGTTCATAAGAGCGATTGTTCTCAGAACAGCCTGCTGCTTTTGATCAGCGGGGAGATTGCTCAAGTTCCTGAAAGAACGCTCTGCATCCAACAATGAATTCACAGCCTCGCGATTAGTCGCAAACTTTGCCATGACCCGTGGAGTCAACAAGATGCCAGTTCCGGCGGCGACTCCACCAACCAAGCCCAATTCACTGTATGCGCCCAAGGCACCAGATGCAGCCACAAGCCCTTGCAATACACCTCGCACACCTTCAGCCTGTTCAGAGTTGATTGCTAGAGAGAAGGTGTTTTGTGGCTTCTGTTGGGACAATTTGACCGCATTGATCAACAAGTCCACATTCTTTCTTACCTCTGGGTCAAGTGCCGTATCAAATGTTCTACGGAACTTCTTGTCTTCTTGCAGTTTCTTGCCAAGCGTCAACAAAGAATTTGCGGAGAAGTCTGTACCTTCCTCACCAATTTGGCTTGCAAGATATCCGCGTTGAATGCCAGACCTAACGGCTGCAACATCTAGCTTAGGATCTAGCTGCTTTGCCCTATCAAGAGACTTATAGAAATCGACAACTTCAGACACATTGCCAGATCTAAAGACGGTTTCACCCAATCGTTCAGCAGTAGTTCTATCCAGCTTAGACAGTGTTTTTGGGAAAAGTTCTGTTATCCCTTGTTTGTAAAACTTGGAGGTGCTATCGTATTCAGCTTTTAAAGCAGGATCTAAGCGTGATGCTGCGGCATCCATCGCAACATCAATATCTTTCATGGTGCGCGACAACAGCGCGACCTGCGGAGAATTCTTGCCAAACTCATCTCGCACGGCACGAAGACGCTCACCAAGTTTGGAGCGAAACTCATGCGCTTCTGCAAAACTGATGTTGTCTTTCAAATCGGCAAGTTTACGCAGATCAGAGACCACCTCCGATCCAAGACTCAACGATGGATCACCGGTTTTAGAAATGGCCTCTGCCCTGGCCAACTGTTGACTGGCTGATTGAGAAATGCTTTGCGTCACGACAGGAATGTTGCCACCACGTTTAGGCAATTGCTCATAGAACGGCTTGACCGTCTGACTAAGAGCCTCCTGTCCTCGCGTGATGATGTCTTTATACGCGGCACCAGAATTGATGTCATCTACAAATCTTGTGCTGACCTCATCTAGAACCTGATCCCTCGAAGTTTGCAAGGCTTTAAGGTTCGCTTGTTCCAATTGAGTAAACGTTGGTCGTCCAGAAATTCCAGCGCGGCCAATAGACTCAGTGACGCTGGCCAACGGACTACCAGAGACTTGATAACGTGTCAGGCCTCCACCTTCGCGTTCTAGCAGTTTTTGAACTTGAAGTTTCAAGTCTTTTTCTCCAACTCCTCCGCCAAACAAACCAGTTGGTGGAATGGCTTCTTGGGCAACTTTAAATGCCTTGCCTGCCAACTGAAACACAAGGTTCCCAGCGGCATCCAAGGCTACGTTTGTGGCCGCATTGCTCAACTGTTCGGCTAGATTTTTCTCAAGCGGCTGTGGGCGACCAAGTACTGTGTCTACTTGTTGTTTAAGCGCCGTGCCATATACTGTCCCAACACCGGTGCCCAGCAAACCTCTTCCTAATGATGCAAGAGCAGTTCTTCCAGCCGCAGCTCCTGACTGCGCTCCAATCGGGCTTCTTGTGGTTGCAGCGCCCAATACGCCACCAACTAAGCCACCAATTTCAGGAAGCGTTTGCAACGTAGCCTGTCCAAATTGCCGCAATAGTCCAGGAGGCTGGTATCTGGGGCTAAGCACAGATTCTGGTTGGCCATAGGCTGCCTCCAGTTCAACCAGTTCTTGCCGTTCTTGCTCAGTCAGTGCCATTTTATCCACCCCTTTGTTTGCGCCTGAGTTCTTCCAAACGCTTAATGTCAGCATCAATTTGCCTAGCGGCCTCACTGCGCTGCGTCGCAAAGTTAAAGTCGTTCAGGCTCTTACCAGATTTTTGCCATGCTTGGACTGCTTCGTTAAGTCGTTCATCAACACGAGCTTCTCGCTCAATGCGCTGAGACACAAATTCAAGCGCAGAACGTGTAAGACCGCGTGTACCAATCGTTTGCTTCAAGAACTCTCGGTCTTTATCAGACAAAGCGCCCTTAAGCTGGCCAGCAGCACCGATGGTCATCTGACCTAAAATCTGATCAATGATCTGTGACTCAGTTGTTCCAGTGACCGGGATGCCAAGAGCCGCAGCGAATCGCGAGGCTTCTAGCTTGACATCACTGCCAAGACCCGTAAACGCCTGTGGCAAAAATGACCGCAGATTTCTTGCCAGAGTCACCCGATCAGTCGCATTGATAGCATTAGCCTCTACTTGGCCTGCCAACTCAACTTTATTTTTGTTAACGCCGGCTTCTTGTCTAGGCATCACGTTTGTAATACTTGGCTTACGCTTTTGAGACTCTTCGTCTACACGGTCATTGATGATCTTTTGTTGAGCCTGAGTCAGTTGTGCGAATGGCTTGCCAAACTGATCTCGCGCATAAGCCTCTCGCTGTTCACCAAAACTGACTTCACGGCCTTGCAAGTTTGCAATACGTCCACTGATGGCTTGAAGCGCAGAGCTTTCAGGCTGGGCACCTCCTGCAATCAATTGCTCACGCCTTGCGATTAGGCGCTCGAT
>Ga0181355_1001539_pt1 | contig 10189 bp, 8 predicted proteins | sample Fa13VDMM15DN_FD_130099 | JGI IMG/M metagenome (GOLD analysis project Ga0181355, IMG submission 130099) | Freshwater viral communities from Lake Michigan, USA - Fa13.VD.MM15.D.N | ecosystem: Environmental > Aquatic > Freshwater > Lake | place: USA: Michigan | collected 2013-09-23 | reverse complement strand
CTTTGCAATTAATAAAATTATCAGTGATGTAAAAGAATTAGATACAAACATCCGACGGCTTGGGACAGTTGGTGTTGATGTCCAGAAAATTAATCCTGCACTGGCTGCATTAAGTGACCGGCTGGGCGGTGTTGCAAATAAAGCAGATCTTGCTGCTTCAAGTTATCAAGCGGCATCCGCTGGATTTGCTGATACCGCTGGCCACAGCAAAATCCTTGAAGCTGCAACTAAAGCAGCAACTGGCGGCCTAGCAGATAATCAAGCTGTCACCGAAGTTCTTGTTAAAACACTGAATGCCTATGGCATGAGCGGAACGCAAGCGTATGAAGTAACAGATAGCATTTCAAAAGCAGTTGAATTAGGCAACCAGGAATGGAGTGATTACACCTCACAGCTTGGCCGCGTAGTAAGCATGGCGGCATTGGCAGGTGTAAGTCTTGATGAGATGAATGCCTTTATTGCGGCGGCCACCAAAAATGGTGCCACAGCAGAAGTGGCATTTACTGGCCTCAGCTCTGTATTAACTCAGTTGCTGCAACCTACCAAAGAAAGCAAAGATGCTGCCGCAAAGCTTAACGTCCAATGGAATTTAATGGGACTCCAGACCAAAGGTCTTGGCGGGTGGATGAAAGAATTGGCAGTTGCTATTGATAAAGATAAAGAAGCAGCAGCGCGTATGGTTGGACCTACAGAAGCAATGCGCGGTGCATTTGCTGCTGCATCAAAAGATGGCAAAGATTTTGAAGGTATTCTTAAGCAACTTGGCGATGCGTCTGGCAAGACAGATGCAGATTTTCAAACAATGAAAGGTAGCCTTGAAAATACATTCAAGGCGCTAGATACATCATTTAAAAACCTAAGTGAAGCACTAGCTAAGGCATTTGGTCCAACACTTGTTATCACTATTCAAGATATAACAAAAGGAGTAAATGGTTTTGCTACTGCAATGAGCGCAGTTCCGCAACCGGTAATGAATGCCACTGGTGAGCTTATTAAATTTATTGTTCAGATGGTATTGGTACAAAAAGCTATCCAAAGCGTTATTGCTCTTAATGCAGGAATAACTGCTTTATTTGCATCTACTGCTAGTGGCGCAGCTACTGCTGGCGGTGCAGCAGCAACAGCAACTCCATTGGTAAATGGATTGGCGTCAGCCCTAGTACGTTTGGGGGCATTAGGCATCATAACGGTTGGCGTTAATTATGTAAGCAATGTAGTTGGTGAAGCCATGAGCCTTAGGCAATTACAAGAACGCCGCGCCAAAGGTGGAGCAGCAGCATCTTTTAAAGGTGCAACAAGAGAAACCGTAGTTGCAGCACAAGCTGCGCAACGCAAAAATTTAGCTGCATTAGCGAAAAAAGAAAAAGCTAGGCAGGAAAAATTAACAAAAGATAATGCTTTATATCAAGTGCCTATTATTGGACCACTTGCTTTAGCGGCAGCGTCTCCATTTATAGCAGGAGAACAAAATAAATTATTTGAGCAACAGCAATTTTCTCAAGGAGTACTTGGTCTAGATCCAAACAAATTCAAACCCTCAACACCAGCCGCAAAGCCTACAACAACTCCACCACCCACACCAGCTGGCGGCAGCGGCAGCAAACCCAAGAAAGATACTGCCGCAGACGAAGCAGCACGCCTTAAAAATTCACTTGGCAGCCTTGGAATTGAATATAGCCTTAAAAAACAAATCTTTGGCATTGACGAAAAGATATTTCAGGCCAAATTAAAAGGTGACAACGAAACAGCAATCAGGCTAGAAGGAGAAAAGAAACTAGCAGAGATTAACGCAAGTATTGCAAAGCTAGAGTTTGATAAACTTAAACCGCTTGAAAAGCAAGGCAAGATTGCAGATTTACTGCTAGACAAAACTATTGCGCAACGTGATACACAACAGCAACTTATCACCAATCAAGTGCAAGTAGCGCAACAGGCTGAAGCGGCAATACGCCCGCTGATTGAGGAAGGTGAATTGTTAAAAGCTAAGCTTAATGGTACAGAACAGCAATATCAAAAAGAACTGTTGATTAGGCAGATCCTAAACGGTAACACTACGCTTCGCAGGGAAGAAGTAACGGCAATTGTAGAAAAAAATCAAGCATTGCAACAGCAGCTAACGCAAGCCGAGCAACTCAAGGCAGTTTATTCCGACATCGGAATGACTATTAAATCTGGCGTTATTGATTCAATCCAAGGTGCAATAGATGGCACCAAGAGCCTAGGCGAGGTTGCGGCTAACGTATTGAACAACATTGCAAATAAGTTGCTGGATATAGCGGTTAATATGGCGCTGTTTGGTGCGATGAGCGGCACCGGTACAGGTGGCGGATTGCTTGGTGGATTGTTTAAAGGCAGTGGTGGCGGCGGTGGATTGGGATCTGTAGCCAGCAACATAGCCCAGTACGCACCACTTGAAGGACTTGCCCTAGGAGGCCCTGTAAGCGCAGGCACGCCGTACATGGTAGGTGAGCGCGGCCCGGAGCTGTTCATGCCTTCTAGGGGCGGCAGCATCATCCCTAACAACGCCTTAGGCGGCGGCGGCACCAGCGTTGTGGTCAATGTTGATGCAAGCGGCTCCAACGTGCAGGGCGATCAAGCGCAAGGCAAGCAGCTTGGGGTTGCCATATCGGCTGCTGTACAGGCAGAATTGGTGAAGCAGAAACGCCCTGGAGGACTTCTTGCGTAATGGCAACATTCCCTAGCATCACGCCTACCTACGGCGCACAGAAAACAAACCAGCCCAAGGTGCGGCAGGTGCAATTTGGTGATGGTTATTCCCAACGGCTAACGGTTGGCCTAAATCAAAATCCTAAGGTATGGAGCCTGACATGGGAAGTATCAGAGGCCAATGCAGATACCATTGAAGCATTCCTTGATGCACGCGCTGCTGATAGCGAATCATTTACATGGACACCACCGGATGAAGCTACATCATATAAATGGATCTGTTATGATTGGTCTAAGTCTATCCCTTACCTAAACCGCGCTACAATTCAAGCTACATTCACCCAAGTCTTCGAGCCATGAGCACCATCGTCACCCGGTCCGGTAAAGGCAGCCCGCTCACGCACGTTGAAGTCGATGCTAACTTCACCAACCTCAACACGGACAAGGCCGGCTACATCACTGGTGAAGGCGGTACGGTAACGCAGGCAACCAGCAAGGCGACTGCCGTCACGCTTGACAAGAAGTGCGGCCAGATCACAATGAACGCTGCATCACTGGCAGCCGATACTACGGTGACCTTCACGCTTACCAACAGCACGATTGCGGCGACTGACCTGCTGGTGCTGAATCACGTCAGTGGTGGCACGGCTGGCGCGTACCTGCTCAATGCCCAGGCAGCAGCCGGTTCAGCTTCCATCAATGTGCGTAACGTAACTGCTGGTACATTGGCTGAGGCTATCGTGATCGGCTTTGCTGTTATCAAAGCTGTCACTGCATAAGCAATGAACTACGCTGTAACTGGCTATTGGATTGCTGGTTATGCAGTCGGTGAAGATGATCTAGTCAGTGCGTTGCAAGGTATTGCCCCTAGCGCACTGATTGAGGTATTTCAGCTTGAGCTTAATGTGCCGCAGCATGGCGTTGCGGAAACGTATTACTTTCATGCGGGCACAAGCCTTAGCAATAACGAGGATTTGATTTGGGCTGGCCAGTCATACATGGCGCTACCAATTGAAGTGGAGGGTTTTGAATACAGCGGTCAAGGTACACTGCCGCGCCCCAGGATGCGGATCAGTAACATCATGGGCACCATCACAGCGTTAATCCTGACGCTACCAGAAGGTTTGGAAGGTGCCAAGTTTACGCGCATCAGGACGCTAGCGCGATTCATTGATAGTGCTAACTTCCCCGCTGGTGTTGACTACCTACTGACTGAAGACAGCTTTGCATTGATGTATGAAGATAGCACATTTATCTATCAGGAGGTTGGTAACCCATTTGGCACGCCCGACCCAACTGCCGAGTTCCCACGCGAGATCTATTTTGTAGATCGCAAGTCAGCAGAAAACCGTGACGTGGTGGAGTTTGAACTTGCCAGTGCGTTTGACATGGCCGGCATCCGTGCCCCGAAACGGCAGTGTATTACGCGCTGTCAATGGGTGTACCGTTCAAATGAATGCAGCTACACCGGCATCAATTATTTTAACGTCAGCGATGTTGCCGTAGGTAATGCAAACCAGGACATCTGCGGCAAGCGTGTTGATAGTTGCAAGGCAAGATTTGGCCAGTCCGCTGAACTTCCATTTGGCGGCTACCCAGGCATCGGCACTTACTTCACATGACCTGGAAAGACGCTGCCTTAGAACATGCGGAGGCTGAAGATCCCCGTGAGGCGTGCGGGCTGGTTGTGGTGGTCAAAGGCCGTGAACGCTACTGGCCGTGCCGCAACCTTGCGACGCAGCCCGAGCAGTTGTTCGTGCTGAATCCTGACGACTATGCCGCCGCTGAGGATGCTGGTGAAATCACGGCAATCGTCCACAGCCACCCCATCACAATGCCACTACCGAGCGAGGCTGACAAGGTGGCCGCAGAGGCCAGCAAGCTGCCGTGGCACATCGTCAACCCAAAGACCAAGGCATGGGGCCTGTATGTGCCATGTGGCTACCGCTCACCGCTCATTGGTCGGCAGTGGGTGTGGGCCGTGCAAGACTGCTGGACCCTAGCCCGTGACTGGTACAGCGAGCATGGCATCGCCTTGCGCGATTGGCAGCGGCCAGTAGACCCGGCAGATTTTCTTGCAGCACCGATGTTTGAAGGTTGCTGGGCAGCAACTGGCTTCCGCGAGCTGCAAGAAGACGAGCACCTAGAAAGCGGTGATCTCCTGCTGATGTCGATCAATGCGCATGGCCTGAACCATTGCGCTGTCTACATCGGTGATGGCATGGTGCTTCATCACATACAAGGCCGCCTCAGCAGCCGTGACATGTATGGCGGCGGCGGCTGGTTAGCTAAGATGACTGGAAGGAGGTTGCGCCATGCTCCGTAAGATCAAGCTCTACGGTCAGCTAGCCAAGTTCATCGGCAGCCGTGTGCTCGAAGCGGATGTGGCTACTGCTGCTGAGGCAGTGCGGATGCTAGCAGCGAATTTCCCAGGCCTTGAGAAGCACATGGCTGACCAGCATTACCGCGTGACAGTGGGCAGCTATGACCTGACACTAGACGAAATCCACGATCCAGCCGGCCAGCAGGACATCATGATCGTGCCTGTGATCGTAGGTGCTGGTGCAGCGGGGCGGATAGTCGCTGGCATTGCATTGATTGCGCTGTCCTTTGTATCCTTTGGCGGTACTGCCCCGGCGGCAATTGGATTGCTTGGACTTGCCAAACCAGTGCTGCTAAGTTCTGTATTGTTTAAGGTCGGCGCTCTCCTTGTCCTCGGCGGCGTTGCTCAATTGCTGTCACCAGTACCTACGATCCCGCAGGGTGCTGGCAGCGACAACGATCCACGCAAGTCATTCAACTTCTCCGGCATCCAGCAGACCAGCAGGCAAGGTGTACCGGTGCCATGCGTGTATGGCCTGACGCTGGTAGGCAGTGTGGTGATCTCTGCTGGCGTTGATACCGTGCAGGTGAAAGCATGACAATTATCGGCGCTGGTGGTGGTGGTGGCAAAGGTGGTGGTGGTGGCAGCAGCCGCACGCCATCTACAGCACCAGACAGCCTCGATTCAAGGCAGTATGCCAACGTCATCGACTTGATTTCAGAAGGCGAAATCGAAGGATTAGCTGATGGTTTCAAGTCTATCTTCCTGAACAACACCGTTCTGCAAAACCCAGACGGTAGTTACAACTTCCAAGATGTAACAATCTACACGCGCAATGGTACGCAAAATCAAACGTACATCCCGCTTAGTGGCGGCATCGAAGATGAAAAGCCTGTAGGCATTACGGTGGTCAAAGCCGTCCCCCAAGTTCGCACCATCACTGATGTAGACGTTGATGCTGTTCGCATTACGATCTCCATCCCATCACTTCAGAAGATTAACAATACAAACGGCGACACATCGGGCTCTAGCGTCCAGTTGCAGATTGCCGTGCAGTATCAAGGCGGTGGTTACACCACCAAGATTGACGACACCATCAGTGGCCGTACAGCAGATGAATACCGCAAAGACTACCTGATTCAGTTAGCGCGACCTAACCCGTCTGACATTGTAGACATCAAGGTAACGCGCATCACGAATGACAGCACCAGCACATTACTGGCAAATGCTTTTAGCTGGAGCAGCTACACTGAAATCATTGATGCCAAGCTGACCTATGCCAATAGCGCATTGGTTGGCCTCAGAGTGGATGCAGAACAATTCAGTAGCATCCCATCACGCAGCTATCTGGTCAAAGGTATCAAGGTTCTAATACCTGCTGGCGTTACTGTTGATGCATCTACTGGGCGGATCATCTACCCAGATAATTTTGTCTGGACTGGTACGTTTGCAGCAGCAACGTGGACATCATGCCCGGCCTGGATACTTTACGATTTGCTTACCAGCCCGCGCTACGGGTTTGGCAATCACATCAGTACAGCGCAACTAGATAAGTTTGCTTTCTTTATTGCTAGTAAGTATTCCAACGCATTAGTAGATGATGGCTTCGGCGGCCAAGAAGCACGGTTCAGTTGCAGCACGTCGGTTCAAACCGCAGAAGAAGCGTACAAGCTGGTCAATGATCTGCTATCAGTGATGCGCTGCCAGGCATATTGGAGCACCGGCAGTCTCACGATCGAGCAGGACGCACCATCGGATCCCGTGTATTTGTTCAACCAGGCCAACGTAACGCCAGAGGGTTTCAGCTACAGCGGCAGCAGCCTCAAGGTGCGGCCCAACGTGGCAGTGGTCAGCTACCTCGATCTAAACCTGCGCGACACTGCCTATGAGGTAGTAGAGGACATTGACGCGATCGCCAAGTATGGCGTCGTTCGCAGTGAGATCAGCGCGTTCGCCTGCACTAGCAGAGGCCAGGCCAACCGCATCGGCAAGTGGCTGCTCTTTGCAGAACGCTACGAAAAGGAAGTGTGCACCTTTGCATCCAGCCTTGATGCAGGCCAGCAGGTACGGCCTGGGCAGATCATCCTGATTTCAGATCCCGTCCGCGCCGGATCACGCAGGGCTGGTCGCATTAGTGCAGCAACCACAACTGTTATTACGGTGGATGATTCCGCCAACACCGACCTAAGCATTGAAGGCGGTTCGCTGCTTAGCGTGGTGCTCCCTGATGGCACCGTGGAACAACGTGAAATTTCAACAGTTGCAACCAATGTAATCACATTACAAACTGCATTAAGTGCTGCGCCTAATGTCAACAGCATTTGGATATTAGAAAGCCCAACACTTCAGGCATCCACATGGCGTGTGCTTAGCGTTAATGAATCAGATGGCATTAACTACGGCATCGTAGCCATTGCACACAATGAAAGCAAATACGCCTACATCGAAGATGGCGTGCCGCTTGAGACTAGGGATACAACCAACCTCAATGAGATTCCTGCGCAACCAAGTGAGCTTGCAGCGATCAGCACCCAGCAGCTTGGTGGTGGCACAAGTCCAGAAGTACAGTATGAATTGAATGGACGTATTGCCGTTAAGATTACCTTTGGCTGGTTTGCACCAAAAGGTATTAAGAAGTTTCGCGTTAAGTGGCGCCATGAAGATGACAACTTCACCACCGTAACGGTGCAAGGCACTACGTTTGATATCCTTGACGTTAAAGTAGGCAGCTATCAAATCCAAGTAAGCAGCATTAGCTCTACTGGTATCTTATTCAGTGAACCTGCACTGGCTGATTACACAGTGGCTGGCCTTGGTGCGGCACCGTCTGATGTGCAAGACCTTAGCGCCATTGCCACTGGCGAGGACATGCTTATCCTTAGTTGGAAGCAGGCGCCAGAACTTGACGTGCAGGTAGGTGGCCGCGTCATCATCCGCCATGACCCACGAGATCTAGCAAGTGCTGAATGGAACAGCAGCAATGATGTGGTACAGGCAGTTGCTGGTAGCTCAACGCAAAAGCAAGTGCCACTACTGCCTGGCACCTACTTCTTGAAGTTTGAAGACTTCCTAGGCAACCGCTCAACAAATGCAACAGGCGTTGAAATAACGCTGCCGCAACCTGAATCGAGGATTGTTGCAAAGGAATGGGAAGAGCAAAGCCTTGCCACACCATTCAACGGCACAAAAACAAACTGCGCATATGATGCAGGTGAAAGCGCCCTGACGCTAGAACCAGACCCGTATGTATCGCCCGGTTACTGGGAAGTGATCTATTGCGCTGGTGACTGCGGCGCAGAATACCAATTCCAGGATACCTTCGACCTTGGCGATGTATATGATTTCAGGATTCGACGTTACATTGTAAGTTATCCACTGGTATTTTCAACGCTGTTTGATTCAGTCAGCGGCAGCTTCGATGAGCAGGCAGGGTTCTTTGATGGCACAGTGGCAGATCAAATTAATGTTGTGATGTATGTGCGCACAACTTTGGATGATCCGTCCGGGTCACCAACGTATGGGCCATGGACTGAATTTGTTAGCGGCATGATCCGGGGCCGTGGTGTTCAACTGAAGGCTGCGTTCACCACTGAATCAGAACTAATTGGCGTGGCAATAGATGAGCTTGGCGCAGAGCTTGAGCTAACGCGGCGCGTTACCAGCAGCCTTGCCACTCAAGCCAGCAGCAGCAGTGCCGTCACTTCGATCACATTCCCCAACGCTTACTATAAAGCTGTTACGATTGGTGATCCGTACTACAACTTACTGCCTAGCATTGGCGTGACGGCATTATCAATCGGAGCAAACACCCATGCGCAGATCACCAATCTAACCCGTACTGGCTTTGACATTGAATTTATCCTAGGTGGGGCTAGGCAGGTGATAAACTTCACCTATAATGCAGTTGGCTACGGTCGCGCTTTCTAATGGCACAATCCGATCAATCAGTCCAGAACGCAACATTCCCCAGTGTTCGCGCTGACATCAACGACAACCTTGCGGCACTGTTCAGCCAAAGCAGTGGCAGCAGCGAACCAACGGTAACCGTTGCCTTCCAGCCGTGGACGGATACCAGCAGCAGCCCGCCCGTTTACAAGATGCGCAATGGATCCAACAGCGCATGGATCACCGTAGGCGTGCTCGACCCTGCTGGGTTTCAAGTTGGCGGCATCACACCGATCGCCAATGGCGGCACAGGTGCGATCACAGCAGCACTGGCGCTGGCGGCATTACTGCCAAGCCAAGGCGGCAATGCAGGTAAGGCACTGGTTACTGACGCCACTACAGCAACATGGGGCACTGTTGCCTCTGGCGCGTCAATCCAGGTATTTACGGCAAACAATACCTACACACCGACTGCTGGTAAAACTACTTTTCTAGTTTTTGCTACTGGTGGCGGCGGCGGCGGCGGCGCTGGTGGTGATACGGGAGCAGGTGAATTTTTGGGTGGGGGTGGCGGCGGTGGCGGGACAGCAGTTCGGCTATATACAAGTGCCGAGATGGGAAGCACCGCAGCAGTTACTGTTGGCGCAGCAGGCACAGCGGGACAGTTTAGTGTTCCTTCAAATGGTGGAACTGGTGGAACAACAACTTTTGATCCTGCTGGTTCCGGTTTAACAATTACAGGCGTTGGTGGTAATGGTGGGACGCACGGCTTGACCGGCAGTAGTGGTGGTGGTGGTAGTGGTGGTTCGGCAACCAACTCACAATTTAATCTTGCTGGCAACGGTGGGCTCAGTCAGAGCACTCGGATTGCAGGTGTTAGTTTCTGGGCCGCTGGAGTTGGACGTGGTGGCAGTGGGGGAGGAATGAACTCAAATGGCGGGGTAGGTCTTGCAGGCGGCGTATTCATCCTTGAGTGGTAACCATCATGAACACCTACGCCATCATTGACTCCACAAACACCGTCATCAACATTGTTGTATGGGACGGCCTCCCGCCGTGGACACCACCACAGGATTGCATTGCCATTGCAATTCCTAAGGACAGTAGTGGTGGCATTGGCTGGACTTACCTTGATGGTGAGTTTATTGCACCACCCCAAGCAGACCTTGAATCTGCTGTTAAAGGCTAGACTAACCCCACACAAATAACACCATGGCAAACCGCAAAATTTCAGACCTGACGGCATTAACAGCACCAGCAACTGGTGACCTGTTGCCGATTGTTGACATCAGTGAAGCCGCAGCAGCGGATAAG
>Ga0181355_1001537_pt1 | contig 10192 bp, 9 predicted proteins | sample Fa13VDMM15DN_FD_130099 | JGI IMG/M metagenome (GOLD analysis project Ga0181355, IMG submission 130099) | Freshwater viral communities from Lake Michigan, USA - Fa13.VD.MM15.D.N | ecosystem: Environmental > Aquatic > Freshwater > Lake | place: USA: Michigan | collected 2013-09-23 | reverse complement strand
TTGTTGGAGAATTTGGAAAGCGCAGGCTTCCCTAAGGGCGACCTGCTTACCCTACAGCGCTTAGTAGATATGGAGAAGAGTGACCTGTACGATGTCTTGGAATATGTCTTCAATGGGGAGTACATCGCCATGACACGCGAGGCTAGAGCCAAAGCTGCAGAGGCTACTATTTTTGCCTTGCTGAATGACAAGCAGAAGGAGTTCATCTCCTTCGTTTTGAGCAAATATATTGAGACAGGTGTAGAAGAACTAGACCAAGAGAAGTTGCCAATCCTACTTATTAACAAGTATCAATCCTTGGAAGATGCTAAGGACATCTTAGGCGATGCAGCAAATATCAGCAGACTGTTTATCGAATTCCAAGCGCACCTGTACAAGCAAAGGGCTGCGTAAGTAAATTAAGTTTATTGAACAAATTCATTAAATTTATTTTATAACAAATAAATTAATGAAACACGATGTTTTTAATCAGTACGTAGAACAGGTCATAGACCTGTTCGGAATCACTAAGGAGGACTTCTTTTCTAAGAATAAGAAGCGAGACATCGTAGACGCTAGGCAGTTAGTATACTACCTGTGTGCCAAGAGGCCGATGCAAATCACTTACATTGAGAAGTACATGAGTGAGGCGGGTTATATCATCAAGCATTCGTCCATCATCCATGGTATATCTGCGGTGGAGAAAAAAATAGCAAAAGACAAGGACTATGTGTCAGTTGTAAAAGAAGTTGAGGGTGCAGTGTTTATTATAGACAAGTACAATCCAAACGCCCCGGAGACGGAGGAGGACGCGTTGAGAGCAGGGAAATTGCGCCTCTTGAAGGTGCGCCATCAGTACCAGGAGTTAATGGGCCGGACCCACGACTTGTTACCGTTGCCGAAAAGTATGCAGCAGCCAATGGCATCGACTTCAAAAGACAAGGTAAATACGTATCAGTCATTTGAGGATAATCCAAATGCACCGGAGACGGAAGAGGACGGGATACGAGCAGAAAAATTACGCCGCTTAAAGGTGCACCAACTATTCAAGGGGCGACAGGACCCGAACGCACCGGAGACGGAGGAGGACCTGCTCCTAGTAGCGAAATCGCACCTTTACAAAATGCGCCAACATTCCAAGGAGTTAAAGGCCCGGACCCAAAGATTGTTAGAGTCGCAGAAGACATTAGAGGTAGAAAAACCGAGTTTGTTGGCAGAGAAGATGACCGAAGAACAGAAAGAAGCAACTAAATTCGCTCAGGAGCTAGGCTACGTGCTGAACAAAGGATTAGCGCTCTATCTTCTTTACGGGGAAGTGCCGGAGGAAGAGTGGGAGGAACCGATACCGGAGTGGGTGAACGAACTGCCGGAAGGAAAAGCTTTGACGAAATTGTAGGCCTAGACGTAAAGAGTAAAAAAATAGGGGGGGGATGTCTACAGATTTTTGTTTTAATTACTAGTCCCTAATGAATCAATTAGTATGCTTCAAGCAATAAAAATTGGAGTTTTAGAGATTTTTCCAAATGACTTTCCTAATCGTATGAATTTTAGGGAAGCAACTGTGGCGTGTATAAAATTGGGTGATGGATGGAGATTACCAAGCAGTGGTGAATTAAGATTATTATATCACTACCAAGATTTAATTGGTGGTTTTACCAAGGCTCCCCACCACTACGATTATTGGACTAACAAGTACAACGCGGAACATTATATATTAACCGACGATTTAGAATTTAATGAACGGTTAGACTATACTTACTTATTGGTTCGACCTGTTCGGATAAAAGGTCAAACTCGTTATTATTGATATAAAATTTTTAAGTAATTGATTTATAAAAAAATAGTAATCTTCCTTCGCCCCGATACGTTTACTCTTCTTCTCGAATAGGAGGCTATAGTTAAGTATGAGAAGAAGAATGGAGACATAAAGACTACACCTAAAAAATAAATGATATGATGGATGAAATTAAACATGGACTTAGAGTTTTTCTTTTTTTAACAGGTCTATTCCTGTTTGCTACTTCTGGTTTTATCATGTTCTACGGATTTACCAATGGCAACATGGGGAGGAAGGTTGGAGAGATGACCCACGCGGAGTTTTGTATAGTGGCTTGTTTTTTTGTAGGAGCATATATTACAACTAACCTATTAAAAGGCAAGTCGAGAACTTAGTGGGAAACGGATGAGCAAATAACTAGTCTAAAGTCTACCATTCGTAATGGTGTATAATAGATTTTGCTTTCTATTGCGCTATCTATTTGGTAACCAATGAGATACACCTAATTCAAGGGGGTAAATTATTAGGACTTCCTAATCGCTCGTAGGGGTAAGCCCCTTTCTTTTGGTATATAACGCCACTAATCAATTGATATAAATATCTTATAATCAGGTAGATAAGTAGAAGATAACACGAAATTTGTTTGGGTACTAAAAGGTGGAACCATAGATTGACCTATGGCTAGGCCTATGGAGGAAGTATTTTTTTAGTCAAATGCTTTTCTCTTCTAGGTCTTGGCTCTAATTCAAAGAAGGCTTTAGCCTTTATGTATAAGAGGTCAGGCTTCCTTTCTAGTACTGCCCCTGAATCTATCAAGTAGTTAGCCTTACCTTGGGTAATTTCTATTTGTGGTCCTCTTATCTCTAATCCGTCGAAGGGGATTGCGAAGGCTTCCTCCACTAGGCTAATAGGCCTACCTAATCCATATTGGATTCCATCTATTATTGCCTTAATCTCCTTCTTTTGTGTGGCAGGAGAATCAAAGGGGAAGTGGGTGGTGTAATCCTCAATTAGAATGGAAGTGATTTCTGACTCAGAAAACAATCCTCCAGCTGAATAGCCACCTGCTAAACTTCCTACAATGAGCCGCTGGTTATGCCTTGAACCTTCCCCTGCAGAGTTTAACACATTCAATAGCCTTTCCACCACTTTATCCTTTGAAGTGCTTGAGACAGGATGATAGCTCTTTTTTACTTTTGGAATCAAAGTGGCCTCCACCTCAGGCATTTGAATAAATGCTGGGGTATAGTTGAAATAAGGTTCAGCATCAAAGCTAATAAACCGCAGCTCTGCATTTGCCTTTCCTTTAGAGATGTCAACCCGTAGTCCTTCTTTTTGAGCATACTGTTTTGTATAGATAAAGGATGTGTCGAGTGGTAGATTGGTGGGTGCTAACCCCCAAACTCCCTTACCAGAGACAGAGTACCCGCAATATCCCACAAAGGGCCACGAACTTAGTTTTTGCTTTAATTCCAATGGAGTAAAGTTTGGATTATCCTTACCGTCAATATCTATTTGAACCCATCCTGAAGGAACAAAGGACTTATCAGTAGAATTAGCTGACCGTGTACTCATGCTTCCATGTGGACTAAATGCAGGCATAGTAGTCTCCTTGAGAACTTGACGTTTTTTTTCGTCTTCCTCTTGGAATATTGTAGATGCTGTTTCTTTAGCAATCTTAAGTAAAGATAGAATCTCGGGAGAACATAAGTCCTCCCGTATATTCTCACCTAGGCAATGAAGCAAATCAATCAATCTTAAATCCCCCACAGGCTTAACAGATTTTGGATTTTTAAATAAGGACACAGAATTCTCCCAGTTGCAATGGGTAGAAAATATATGTGTTTTGGGGGGGGTGTCATTTTTTTTATCCCCAAAGGTTGGCTGGTTATCAAAATAATGTTCCATCTTCTTCTTTGGGTTTAGTTCTAGGTTTCTCTTCTATAAACTTAAATGTGCCCTTCTTTTGGTCGTACTTCCAACCTTTAGAATCAGCAAAGCTTTTCAAACACTTGGTAAATTTCTGAGGTGTGAAATCTCTACTCTCACCATAGTATTCAAGTTTTATATCATTAAAGTATTGTCCCCTATCATAATTAGTATTGATTTGAAAATCTTGTTCATGAACCCACTGGTAAAATTCCTCACTAGTTAATTGAAGCAATAGGTTCTCATTAACGCTTTTTGGCTCTATAGGGAATAATCCATTCATGAGATATTCTTTAACGCATTCAATCATGAATAGGAAAAATCGATTCCATTCAGTTCCTTCCCAATCATCAAAGAACATGCAGCCATGATGGTCTTTAACGGGCTCCTCCGACCCCGTTATAATTTTTTGAGAATAGAAGTCAGAGAACTCTAGAATAAATTGTCTTCGTTTATTTGAGTTTCCTTTGTTAGAAAAGACTGAATTTGAGGAAATCAACATCTTAGGGCTATACTTGGGGTCAAACTTCCACGATGTTCTATTTTTCTGCTCAACAGTTAACCCCTCTGTAAGAATGGAATAGAAATGTCTGAAATCCATATTTCCTCTTACATCATCCAAGAAGATTATTTGGGTGTCATTCGTTACATTTTGGAAGGCGAATGGATTCTGTGTATTGAATTTTTTTCCATCAATAACAATTTGCTTTCTAAGAAAGCTCAGTGCTTTTGCAAGTATTCCCTTACCAGTTCCACCTGCTGGATTATCCAAGTCTGTTATTTTTTCGTCGTAAAGTATAACAGCCTGGTTCTTACTAGGTGAATTATAGTTCGATAGAAGATATCCTATTGAAGAGATAAATGCTTTTTTAGCTTGATTATCTCTAGAGACATTGGTTATAAAATCTTCAAACATGGCTCTTCTACCGTCGCTTTCAAGAACGATATCATGGTCTTTTATCCAGGATTTCCAGATTAGTTTATCATAAACCTGGTTGTAGGGGATAAGCTCCATGCAATTAGAATTTACCTTGACAAGGCCATTCCTAAAGTAGAAATACGTGTGTTCCTCATCATCCCTTTGGAACTCTTTCTTTAGTGCCTTAAGAATGTCAATTGACCCAAGAGAGAAATAGGTAGACTGGACATGGTGAAACTTATTTAAGATGTCATCTCGATTAATAACAAAAGTTTTTCCCTCAAAGATAATTTCTTCATCCTTTAGCAAGCTCAGTATATCCAAGAGCTCATTCTTGGCTTGATGTATTGGTACTTCGTCTACAATTCCTGAATCATGTTTTACAACGATATAGGATTTGTCTTGAGCAATCCTATAAAATCCAAGCTCACTGGATAGGTACTCAGTCAGCGTGTGTCTATTAAATCCAGAGAAATAGTAGTTGCCCTCTTTTTTCTCTCTTTCAAATTTTAGAAATCCTAATTGATAGGTTCTATGATTTGCTTGAGCGAACGTGAACATTTGTATTAAGCCTTGTTCTGGTTTCATCGTTGTTCTCCTTTCTTATTTAGTAGAACACCAGCAGCTTTTTGAGGAGCCAAATCAATTTCTGAAGCCTTATACAAGACTCGATTTCCAAGAAAGTGTCTTGGGGTTATCCCTGCCTTCGAATAGGAGTGAAGCGTAGGCAAACTTATTTTAAGTCGCTTTGCCGCTTCCCTACGAGTAAGAAATTCATCGCGCGTGCTTCCTGAGGTGGTTAACCCTTCTGCGGTTTCCTGGAATTTTTTGAGAGCGTCTAGGATTAGCTCTTCCGTTTTTTTCTCCATTTTAGTTTTATTTGCCTCGTGAGCAATAAAGCTAGGAGTGGAGTTTTCGGGGATTTTTCGGGGATTCCCCAAATTCCTAGAACACTTGCATAAAAAAATAGAGGAGTATAGTATTTACGCCTCTAGAGTTTCAAAACGGCATTACTATTGCCATTATTCAATTATTTTTTTCTCTTTTGATTCAAAAAATTTGTCAAGCCCATGTTCCATGAAAATCTTTCTTGCTGTTGCTGATGAGGTACCGGTGTTTAACTCCTTCATATTTTTGAGTCTTGTACGTACTGCTTCCCACTTTTCTGGGACCCCCATAATTAGGGCTAAAAATGAAGCCTTGTCTGTTTCTCTCCTTGTTTTTTTGGGGTTATAATGTTTATCACTGAACATTTCATCCACCAAGTCTAAAATTCCAACTAGTTGAAGAACCTTAAGGTGATGTGAAATTATTTTAATTGGACCTGTTGTCCAGGTCCATTCTTCATTTATCTCTAATTCAATTTGCTCTCTTCTTATCCAATCTAGAACTTCATTGCTTGCAATTCTGGGAAGCTGTTTTATTCGGTAGGTGTGAATTTCTTTAGTTTTAATCCCACGTTTCTCCAAGAACTCGTCATAGTAGAACTGGTCCCAGTAAATGGGGATTATGTATTTCGTTGCTTTGATAATATGTTCTACACTTTGAATTGCTTTCTCAAACTCTCCCTTTTTTATTTTTTCAAAAGCTATCCATTTTTGGACTTCACCTTCAAAGTATTCCTTAAGTTCTGTTTTTTCTAGGATATACTTGATTCCTTGGTCACTAGTCCCAAGACTAAGGTTTATATCAGGAGAAGAATTTAAATTCTGAGGTAGCTTTGGAATGATTTTTCCCACAAGGTTCTCAATAGCCACGTTAGACAAATCATCTGGGTATTTATCTTCTAGATAGTGTTTGAGAAGAATGTGTGCTGGTCCTAACTGGACATTAGTTATTTTCGTCATTTATTTTTTTCCAATGTTTTAAGAGTTGCTTTGCACTATCCTCTGGCGTGACCTTAATATACAAGAGAAAAGCTTTCTCTGTGCGATGTCCCGTTAATTTCATTAGACTTATCGACGGATAGCCACTCTTGTACATATTGGTTGCAAATGACCTTCTTGCTGTATGCGTGGTGACCATCTCCCATTTCTGAAGTTCCAACTTCTTCTTTATTCCTCCAATAATGTAGTCTTCTTGGATGTTATGTTGAAGGAGAGTGGACATTTTTGCGACCTCCTTTAGGTACGCATTCATTTTTTGATTGGAAATGGTTGGAGGGAGTGGAGTATTGAACTTCCCATCGTATTTGCTCAAGATTTGTCGGAATACTGGTAGAATAGGAACAACTACTTTATCATTAGTCTTCAAGGGAGTGATTCTAAGAAAGTCTCCCTCAATATTTTGATGCTTTATTGTAGTAAAGTCTGAAAAGCGGAGCCCTGTCCAGCATCCTACAAGAAATAAGTCCCTAACCCTATCAAAATGGGGATGTGCAGTTAAATCCAACTCATGTAATGAGGTGAGTTCCTCTTCTGATAAATAAATTGAAAAGCCTTCCTCTTTTGGTGCTTTGAACTTTTTTGACTTGTAGAATTCATTTGTATTAAAGCCTTTCTCGGTTGCATAGGTAAGAAAAACCTTCAAGGTTTGGATATACTTTCCAACAGTGTTGGGTCTGTAATTTTTTGAGTTGAGGTAAGTCAATAATCTCTTATATAACTCTAAGTCTATTGTGTCGAATGTAAATGGATTATTTCTGTAAAACTCTCGATGAAGCGTTAAGCAGGTTCTGTATTTCTGGATGGTTCTATAATTAAAGCGCTTTCCAGAATCGTCTAGGCGTTCCCCATTTAGTGATTCTTCAATAAATTGCTCGAAGGCGTGAAAAAAATCAGGTTTTACAGATTTATCTAGAGCCTCTTTTTTTGGATTAAGGACCATAGTAATAGCTTCCAGTAGTTCTGTTCTCACTGGCGGGCGTTTTAGTTCATAGTCGAGTTTTAGTAAAATCGATTCTATTGTCTCCTGCATTTGATGTAGGGTCGCATTTAATAGCTTGGCTCCAGGATATTCTTTACTACTTCGAGCGCTCTGGTCTACAGCGTTCCAGAACTTTGGATGGATTGACTTGCCAGTCGAAACCTTCACCCTTATGCCATTGTAGAAGATGAAGAGAATAATGGGTGTTTCTGAGGTGGCTTTACCATCTCTGAGATAAAAATTGAATTTAGCCATCTTATATTATTTCCTGCAAATATACAGATGAATTTATCGGGGGACACTTTGGGGGACACTTTTTCTTTACTTTTTATTTCCCTATTTTATCAGTCTTTACTACAAAAGTGACTTATATTTGTTTTAAGTGCATTTTAATGCAAAGACCAGACAAAATAAGCAAAGGCAAATAAAGGGGTATGTAGCCCTAGCTAGGCTACAATAAACGCCAATTAAAGAGCATATAAGAGGTTTTTAATATTTGGGGGACAGTATGGGGGACACTTTTCCAGACAAAAAGCCAAAAAATTAGCAGCAACCCCTCACCTATCCTACCCCCAGGTAGCTTAAAAATAAGACTTTTCTTCTGATAGGGCCTTGCGCAATTTGGTGGTATTACCCCACCTATCCGAGTCTCTAAAAAAAAAATGACACCCCCCTAAAACTGAGAGAATTTTCTGCCTTTTTGCCTTCTTATTTTATTTCATCAAAAATCCGGTAGCGTGCAAACTCCCAAAGTCCCCATCACTTACCACACAGCCATTCTAAGAAGTAGACTTTGCGTACTTGCCGCTTAGCTATTGGTAGTAGTTGGGTTTGTTTTTAATGTTTAAATTTTTTGAAACACAGAAATTAAATTATACCTTTCCCAAGCACCACAGCCAAAAAATTATGAAATCTGCCCAAATAATTTTACTAGCACTTATATTATTTTCATGTTCAAAAGTTAATGACGTTTCAATTCAGTCGGCGCCGGAATCAGTTTTAAAAGGAGATTCTTTGCAATTAATTGCAAAAGTTAATGGTGAGGGAAACCCTGACTCTACCCTGAATTGGGTTATTATTGACTCTGTATCAAAAGGAACAACAATAGATAAGTTTGGAAAATTAATTATTGATCGAGAGGAAAAAGCAACTTCGATTACAGTAAAAGCAATTTCGGTTCAGGATTCAAGCAAATTTAGTTCAGCTTCAATAAAAATTGTTTTAGACTTAAATTATTTTCTTGGTAATTGGGCTATCAAATTTGTCAAAAATATAGGAGGAGAGCAAAGAAAAACAGAAAGTGGTCAAAGAATTTGGACCTTAACAAAAGATTCATCGGTTGAAAAAGGCTCTTTCGTAAACACTTTTTACCACACTGGTTATCAAGAGGTGGTAAGTACTTCATCCACCATAGATATTAGTTTTACAGATTTGAAATGGAGTGATATAAAAAATGAGGACATTGCAACAAAGGATGAGTTTCCTAGCGGATATTTAATTACGGGTGTTGATAGTGAAGGTGGATTACAGAGGGAAAATCTTTTTATAAATAATGACTATTCAAAAATTTTAAGAGTTGGTGCTGAGGAAGAACTGATTTTTACGAGAAGCAAAAAATAAGATGGTTTAACCTACGAGTATTTTAAAAATATTTTAATAATCAGGCACTTAGGAGTTTTTTACTCGGGGTGCCTTTTTTTATTTACACACGATTTGCATTAGAAAGCACTCTTTTTAGATTGATTTTTCAAGGGACTAAGAGGTGAACTATCTGCTAGAACTAACTAATAATCGGACTCCCCATCAGCAGGGATACCTATAGTCATTGGTCAACTAGCAGGTCAGGTCAACCATTCCAATCAAGGTAAGGGCTGTAGAAAAAAGCCAAAAAATCCGACCAAATAAATACAAACCTCCCTCCCCCCATCATCTAAAAAAGTGCTTTTCTTTTGAGGTCCCGACGCATATTTTGGTGGTATAACCTAAAGAGGGTAAATCTCTGATGAAAAATACAGCCCTTTACTATTTTAACCCTGCGCTACAATCGGTACATTTGGTTTTGACCCTAGATATTTAATCTTACCTTTTTGATAGAGACTACACTTTATAAACTGACATAAAGAGAATCAAACTATGTTCGAGCAGACTTTTAAAAATATTGATGATATCCTGCACAAAGACGCAGGCTGTGGTAGTGAGTTAGATTATGTAGAACAAACCTCTTGGGTGTTGTTCCTAAAGTATTTGGATGACCTAGAGAACGATAGGGCCACTGCTGCAGCGCTTACAGGCAGGTCTTACAGCCCTATCATTGATACCGAATACCAATGGAATGTATGGGCTACCCCCAAAGACAAAGACGGCAAATTAGACCATCACAATGCGCTGACAGGAGATGACCTCTTGGATTATGTGAATGGCAAACTCTTTCCTTACCTCAAACGATTCAAGCAGAGTGCAGACAGCGCAGATACGATTGAATACAAGATTGGAGAGATTTTTAGTGAACTGAAGAACCGCATCCAAAGCGGGTATAACCTGCGTGAAGTCATCAACCGCATCGATGAGCTGCGCTTCCGTACCCATGCGGAGAAGCACGAGATGAGTCACCTTTACGAGGACAAGATTAAGAACATGGGCAATGCAGGGCGTAACGGAGGTGAGTACTATACCCCAAGACCGCTCATTACGACCATCGTGAAGGTAGTAGCCCCAACAATAGG
>Ga0181355_1001535_pt1 | contig 10204 bp, 23 predicted proteins | sample Fa13VDMM15DN_FD_130099 | JGI IMG/M metagenome (GOLD analysis project Ga0181355, IMG submission 130099) | Freshwater viral communities from Lake Michigan, USA - Fa13.VD.MM15.D.N | ecosystem: Environmental > Aquatic > Freshwater > Lake | place: USA: Michigan | collected 2013-09-23 | reverse complement strand
TAACGCAAGTTGATGCAAGAAAGCTGCACGTTTGAGGTAAATGCGCAGCTTTCGAGCCCTCAACCACCAAGCTTGGTGGTTTCTAGAGCTAAATAATTATTACTTCCGTCTTAACCGCTACCACGAAGAGGCGTCGCCAGGCTGATCAACACTGGGTGCCACCGCTGCACCGAGGGCGTCGGTCGCCTCAGGCGGCTGGCCCTTGGGCTTGACCTTGCCTTTGGGGGTGGCGGGCCGCCCGGCGAACGGGTCCGCCCCATCGAAAAGCGCCGGCAGCCAGATGCCGTCACGAGCCTTCTCCCAGCGCTCGATCGCCTCGGGGGAGGCGGGCTTGAGGGCGGGGGTGGCGGAGTAGACGGTGTCGGTCTTGATGCCGGTGCGGTTGATCGCGAGGTAGTAGGGGGCGATCAGGTCGCCCTCGTACTGGTAGTCCTCGATCGCGAAGATCCGCTCCAGCTGTCCGCGCAATTTGAGCTGGGGGACGTTCAGGACCATGAACTGGTTGGTCTCCTTGGAGAGGACCACCATGGCCATGAAGTATTTGGGGGTGTCCTTCTCGCCGGTCTTCTCGATCCGGCCGGCGTAGGACAGGCCAATGTCCTCGAGGTAGTCCTCAGGGAAGTCCGCGAAGCGGCGGGGCTTCTTCTGGGTCTCGGAAAAATACTCGTAGCCGCAGATCAGATGGCCGCTGGCAAAGGTGCCGCAGGGGCGGACGTTGATCGTGTCGCCATCTTCCAGTTTGGAGGGGTCGAGGTAGCGGGGGTCACCGCCGCCGCCCATCTCTTTCTTGCAGGTCTTGGCGTCTTTGTAGTTGGGAGGAAGCATGGGTGCCTAGCTCTTGTTTAGGGGTTCGTGTGGTGTTCGGGTTGAGGGGTCTCGGTTCAAGCGAGACCCTCTTGGCCGGTGGCCAGAGCTCGTCCCAGAGCAGGGCCTGGAAGAGCAGGGGGTCGGAGATCTGGAGAGGGCTCAGCCCCAGTCAGCGGGCATCGGCGGGGCATCAGAGCCGTCGAAGTCCGCGTTCGAGTAACCGGCGGCCTCCTTACCTTCGGCGGCGTCATGGCCGCGGGGCTTGGCGTGAAAGCGCAGCACCCGGGTCTTGATCTCACAGAAGGGCTTGCCTTCCTTGGAGGTGCGCATCTCGAGGATGCCGCTGGCGGTGGCCAGGGCTCCTTTGGGGGCCTCGAGCAGGCGCTCGCGGTTGGCGCCAAAGCAGCGGATGCGGAACCAGTCGGTCTTCTCCTCGCCATTGGCCAGGCGGTTGACAGCCAGGGAGGTGGAGTCGGACTTCTCTGCCGGCCGCAGCTGGCCCGACAGACGACCGGTGACGGAGACCTCGTTGAGGTGCTGGTCGGGGTACGCCTTGGAGATCGAGCGCAGGTTCAGCACCGGCAGATCGCCGTCATCATCAAGGGTGAGATCACCGGTGATGATGACCAGGGCGCCTGCGGCCTGGGCGAGCAGGGAGTTGGCGGTGGCCGAACCGGGGCGAGCGACGACTTTGAGTTGGATCTTGTCGGAGCCGGCGGTTTCGGTGGAGCAGGTGGCGAGCTCACCACCGGCGATCGCTTCGAGCGTGGGCGCTGAAGTGATGGTGGTGAGAATGGACGCAGTGGACAAGGCCGTGGGGCTCAGGGCTCAACCAGCATAGTCGTGTTGCAAGCTGGGTCTTGCGTCTCGCCTGTTGCATCTGAGTCCTGCGCCCAGCGCTTGGCCCAGCCGGGCGGCGGAGGTAGGGGTTGGGCGGCCTGGGCCAGCAGCATCAGCAGCAGCCCGCTGCCCTCGATGTTGATCAGCAGGGGGCCGCCGGTGATGCCGCAAAGCACAACGACGTCGCCCAGGCCCTCGGCAACGCGCAGGGCCTTGAGCAGCAGCTTGGCCTCGTAGCGCCCTGCGGTGTCGCCTGTACGGCCATTGGCCTCCCAGTGGGCGATGAAGTTGGCCAGCACCGTTTGAACGTCAGGAAAGGCGATCGTGCTCACCGGCGGAGCTGCCATCTCGACGGTCTTGCCGGCCTTGGTCTTGAGGTGGGTGGTGACCGTGGCGACGCGAGTCCCGGTGTCGATCGTCAGGGTGCGCGGCCCGCTCTTGATCCCGCGGCTAGCGGCGGCCAGCTCGGCCGTGGGCAGTAAGGTCGCGGCCTCGTCGATGCTGCCGGCCTCGTCGTAGCCGACGAATGTCATGGCGCCGCGATCAGAGGCGGCGGCGATCACGCCTGCGCCCCCAGGGCCTGGGGCGAAGTGGATGCCCTGATAGGGGGCGTAGGTGCCGGCGAAGTCCGCGCCGACGGCGAACAAGCGGCTCTCACAGGTCAGCTGCATGGGTCGGAGAAGAGGGGATGACGCGGAGCCAGCGCCAGCGAAAGGGGCTGCCCCCGGCGGCGAGAAGGTCGTTGCCGGATTGGAGCTCGTCGGGCTCGATCAGCGGATTCCAGGCATGGTCAAGGGGCTGGTCGTCGGCAAGACGAACCAGGACGGCGCGCTGTCGCATGGAGCGCAGGGGGCTGACGGGACACTCAGAGTAGGAGCTGTGGCACCCATCTGATGGTCACGTTGCGCCACGTTGTGAACGGTATCTCTCGATTAGCCTGGTTCGAACCGCATGGACCACGATGGCCACTGTGACTGTCCTGCCTGAGCTCCTGGCCATGGGTAGGACCTTCTGTGTGGCGGGAGAGTTGATGGTCCACATTGAGGAGCCGCCGGGCGAGCCCAGCAAAATTGACATTCAGCTGGAGGCCCCCAGCAACGGGGAGTGGGACTTCCTGCACCAGTGGGCAGAGGAAGATCCCGAGGCCCTCGAGGAGTGGACCTGCCAGTTGGTGCGCTCCCTCAACCGGATGGCGGCTGAGGGGCTGGAGCGGGTGTCGGTGATGGTGCCGTTGCGCGAGGCCCAGGCACCAGGTTGATCACGGGTGGATGCGGCAGCCGGTCATCGAGTCGTAAGCGGGCTTGAGGCGCTTGAGCCAGTAGCGGGCGCCGCGCCGTCTGCCGGTCTTGGTGTTGAGCAGCGAGACGGCATTGGGCGTGGCAAGGGACTCGCCGCAGGTCATCAGCTGGAGCTGGTGGTAGTAGGCCATCACCTCGTGGCCAGAGAGGGTGATGGTCGCCATGGGCTTACTCATACGAGGGGGTCGTCGAAGAAGGCGCGAGGCGCCATGGGCGACGGCGATGGGATGCCCAGCAGATCCGGGTGATGAGCCAGGTCAAAGGCCAGGGAGGCCAGCTCCGGCTGGAGCGAAGGGCTGTGGCCCAGGATGATGTCACACATGCGCTTGACCTTGGCCAGGTCGCGGGGGGAGAGGTGGTTCATCCCCCTACCTCCAGCAGGTGTTCAACCAGCGAGGGCGGAGCGGGAGTCGGCTCGGCGTCTTGCAGAAGCAGCACGACCTCAGCGGCCTCCATGCGAACGACGTGGTGCTGGACAACGCCACCGGAGACGCCAATGAACTCGCCGATGTCCTTGTAGTTCTTGCCGGTGCGAGCCAGGTAGAACATCGCTTTCTTTTCGGCCTCGGTGACGCGGGCGCCGTGGCGGCGCTGCTTGGATTTGCGACCGCTCACTGGCCTGCCTCGTTGCTGTCGAGGTAGATAGTCAGCTCTCCGCCAGTGGCGCCCTCCTCGGGCTCGGAGGGTTCAGGTGGGGCGGAGGCGACGGCTGCGATCTCGGTGGCCAGATCCATGACGGCCTTTTCGAAATGGACGTCCTGGCCGACACCGCGCACCAGGCGCTGGCCAACGCGCTTGATCTCGTTCTCAGTGAGAAAGCCGCCGATGCGCAGCAAGTTCCAGGCGCGGTGGCGCTCTTCCCAGATCTCGTGGTTGGCCAGGGTCATGCCCATGGCCTCGACCTGCTCCTTGAACGAGGGCGCCAGGGCGCCCAGGACCAGGGAGATCTGGGAGGGAAACTCAGTCTTCAGCATGAGGGGGTGAGGGATCGGTGGGAATTGGAAGCGCCGTAGCCGGTGAACTCGCCAGCGGCTCGGCGCGCGTTGATGGCGTTGGCGGCATCGGAGCCCTTGGGCTGCCAGCCGTGCACCAGGTGGGCGAAGTGGACGGGCTCGTCTTGGTAGGCGTAGCTGTCGTCGAAGTCCAGGGGAAGACCCAGGTTGCACGCTTCCTGTGCAGTTTGCACCACCCGTGCACTCCTTGGGAAGTGGTCGGGGATCAGATGATCGAAGCGGCCGCCCCAGCTGGCGGTGATGCGGAGGTTGGCAGGGATGTCCTGACCGATCCAGAAGGGCAGGGCCTTGGTGTAGAGGTAGACGATCATCGGACTGATCGCCCAGGCGAAGGTGGTGATGGCGGCTGCCAGCTCGGGCTTGAAGGCATCGCCGCTCTCGAAGAAGCGGACCCGCTCGGTGTAGCTGCGGCGCTGGTGGAAGAAGGCGGTGGCCAGATTGGCGATGATGTCGTACTGGCCCAGGGGTGCCAGTAGGTCGAGGTTCCGCCAACGCAGGTCACGCACGGTCTTGCGGTAGCGCTCCTGGCTGGCGGCGTAGCAGGCGAAGTCCAGGCCCGGGGCGGTCCAGGCGGAGCCGCCGTCACGGGCAACGCGGGCGAGGCAGTCCTTGGCGCCCGGGCAGGTGTGACCGGCCGGGAGCGAGAGGATCATGGTGCTGTTCGGCAGCTTGGAGTTGCCGTGGGTGAAGCGGACCAGTCGGTCCGATGGCGCGCCGGAGAGGAAGGGCTGCAGGCGCCAGGCGATGTCCATGAAGCGGGACGATGGGGCACGAAGAAACCCCGCCCTGGCGTGCAGGGCGGGTGGGGTTGATCAGGTGGTGACTCGCTGTAGGCGCACGCCGTGCCAGCGGGTCCAGGCTCTCCACTGCCGACGAATGCAGCTGTCGGTTGCATTCCTGTAGTCGGGATCCATCTCCTCGACGTAGCGCCGCATGGCTTCGAGGCGCGTGGTGTGCACGCCCCAGTAAGGGACAGGGAACCAGCCCATAACGGGCTGGGTGTTGTGTTCGAGGGAGCCGCGGACGATGGGCTTCTTGTTCCAGATCTCCCAGCTCATGAAGGGCGGGTGAACAGGGTCCAGCCAGCCGGTGGCGGCTGGACGATGGTCTTGTGCTGGCGGACCCAGGAGTCGAGGGAGAGTTGGACCTCCCCCTCGGTGGCCTCCTGGCAGAACCAGAGGGCGCCCTCGGGGTCCTTCCAGGTGTCGAGAGCCATGGCGTTTCCTTGGGCCCGGGCCAGCTCGCGCTCAGGGACGTACCCTCGGTTGCGGGCTGGCTCGCACATCTGGTTGATGCGGGTCCATTCCATGAGCTTGTCGCCGATGACGTAGCTGTTGATGTGGCCGCGCTTGCCTTCGCCCTGGCTGTAGGGGTTGGAAGTCGGCAGGCGCGCACCTCTCTCGGGGTAGCCCTCGAGATAGCAATAGCGCATCACTTCGTGCCCAGCGATGAGATCGAACTCGGGATGCTCGTTTGTGACGACGACGGCTACTTCCATGACCTCGATGAGGTCGTAGCTCAGGGTGGGGCGATCGAGCTTGCGCCGTCGCTGCAGGTGGATGGGGTTGTCCATGGTCAGGCCTCGCCCGGATCGAAAGCGGTTACAAAGCAGAGTGGACTGCCGTCTGCGGGGTCGAAGGTGGGGCTGCGATAGATGAAGACGTCAGGCAGATCGCCGCCCCCTGAAAGGGATGGATTGAAGATCAAGAAGGACTGCTCCCCGGTGTCCTTCCTGGTGACGACGTAGCCGCAGATGCCGTCCTTCATGAAGGGAATGAAGCTGCAGTTGATGTCGAAGCCGGTGGTGGTGCTCATGATTCGACAGACTGGGCGGGCGCCGGCGTCACGATCCCGATCCCGTGCTTGGTGCGCAGGATCCACTTGAAGAAGCGGCTCTGACTGGGATCGCGCCAGTTGCTGCGGCAGTAATCCCGGTACTCGAGCTCGTCCTCTCGGGAGGTCGTGAGCTGGGGCGTGCCGTGGCCGATGGAGTAGGTGATCGACTGGAGCTCCACCCACGGCGCATGGGCGGTGCAGTTGATGTCCCAGGTCTGGATGGGGCTGTTGGAGCAGCCGACGGCGTTGCACTCGTTGACGACCTGTCTGAGTATGTCCTCGTGGTACCACTCGCCGGGCGCCACGAAGGGCCTTTCGTAGACGATGCGAACCGTGAGCGTGATCTCGCTGCAGCGAACCCCGGACTCGGGGGAGCGGTTGATGATCTTGGTTTCCATTGCGGAAGAAAAGAGGGTGATCGAAACGAACGAGTTCAGGGCTGTTGCGCTACCCAGAACTCGTGGAGTTCGGCGACGTCGCAGATGGCGAGCGTCCAGAAGCTGATGAACTGGCGCTGCCGGCACCAGCCGAAGAACTGCAAGGGCGTGTAGCCCAGCTGGGCGAGGATGGCTTCCGCCTCCTCGCGGGACAGGCCGCCTCCATCGTCGGCCTGCTCGATGATCGGCCGCCAGAGGTCAGCCTCCGGCAACAGCTCGATGTTGCCGGCGATCGTCTCCTTGGGCGTGCGAATGCGCAGGGGTTCACTCATCGTCGTCTCCGCGGGCTAGGTCGAACAGGGCATTGATGGTCTCCTCCTCGAGGTCCATCGCTTCGTGGGGGCCGGTGCCCATGACGAAGGCAGTCCGGGCGTACCAGCGACGCTGCCTGGCGCAGGCCAGGGCGTCCTCCGCCCAGCCGTGATCGACCGTGCAGTCCATGCTCCAGGGCAGGATCTCGGGTCGCAGCATGGTCAGCGTGTCGGCCACCTTCTGGATGGTGCTGCAGCTCCATGGGCGTTCGGGATCTGAAGAGGGCCAGAGGATGTCGACGAGTAGCTGGAGAACTTCAGCGTCGGTGTGGCGGATGATCATGGAAGGCCTTGCAGGATGACGTTGCCGTGTTCGTCTGTGATGACCATTCCGTTCTCCACGGATGGACTGAAGTTGATGTGGTTGATGGCGTATTGACTGATAGTGAGCACCTTTCGGGCTTCACTGCTGGAGCAGGCGAGGAGCTCGCTCAGGTCGAGGCGGGAGCCACTGGCGTGATCCCAGTCGGAGGTGAGACAGAACGGGAGTGGCTCGCCCATGGGGATGCCGTTGCCCTGGCGCAGGGCGTCGGACACCCGTGCGGCCAGGACGCGGGGGCTGTCGCAGGTGGTGATGCAGACCTCGAGGTTGACCTCGAGGGTGATGCGGGCGGTGTGGAAGACGGTGGCGACTTGTTCGTTAGGCATGCTCACGCCCGGTCCTCCGCGGTGACGTCGGCGTCAGCGACCCAGACCCAGGCGGCCACATAGGCGCCGTCGTCGGAGGACTCGGAGACCTTGCCGTCCTGGTCGATCTCGAGGGTGCCCTCACTCTCGTGCAGGCGCTTGGCCGCCGCCCTGTAGGCGTCGTCGCTGATCGATTCGGGATCTTCGTCCTCGATCACCGGGCAGGGCTTGCCTTCCCACAGGCGGGAGAACTTGCTGGTGATGGCCTCCAGCATCCAGTAGATCGTTGTGCCCTCGGGTGCGCTCCAGTCGGCGACAAGCTCGGCAGGTTCGTTGCCGAAGACGAGGTACAAAGTGGCTTGCTGGAACTGCATCGTGATCCGCAGCCAGGCCTGATCCACGCCGGTAAGCTCTTCGGCGAAGTCCTTGCGCAGTTGGGCTGTATCGGAGCCATTGAGCTGCCGGTAGCCGTCGCCGTTGTCGGCGGCCTTGAGCGTGGCGCCGCCCTCCTCGGTGAGCAGGTAGAGCAGGTCGAGGACCACGGGGGTCCAGTTGTTGCGGGGCATGGGGATCAGGCGGAGGGTTGGAAGGGGCTGAAGGTGCGCGCCTGGATGTCGTCCCAGGCGTAGACGGAGCGATCAATGAGCTCGTAGACCTGTGATGGGTCCAGGTCCATCGCGCCGGCGACTTCGTGGACGACGGTGCGCGTGAATGCGCCTGTGGCGTTCAACTCGGCGATCAGCCGAGGGAACTGAATGTCGTTGTTGCTCCAGTTGACGTCTGGATCGGAGTCGATGTGAGGGGAGTTCATTCGCAGTTGTTGGTGATGGCGTCGAGCAGGGTGGCGATCACGCTGTTGCAGGTGTCGTCATCGAGGTGCTCGGCGTGCATGGCCATGGTCAGGGACTCGACGAGGTCTCCTTCCCGGATGGTGATCAGGTCGTCAGAAGTGTCAGGCATGGGTGAGTTCCACGAAGACAGAGATGTTCTTGACGGCGTCCTTGCCCATGCGAAACGGGCCGGGCCCGACCCTGACCGAGGCATCGAAGATGTGCTCGCGTTCGTCGGGCGTCCAGCAGTTGAGGCGCAAGGTGGCGCAGCGCCGGCCGAGAAAGATCCCGGCGGCGCGGTTGGGACTGGTGGCGATGATGGTCCGCCGGCGCTTGCGATCCGTGGAGTGGACGCAGTAGCGCTGGGGCCAGCAGTCGAGGAAGTTGCCCATCAGCGAACAGCGGAGTGGGCCAGGCGGGTGATGATGTCCGCGAAGAGCTCGCCCTCGGTGCGCTCGTGCATCACCTGGCCGTCCCTGGCGACGAAGTGGGCGGTCTCGTGGACCAGGACCTGGATGGTCTTCTCGAAGCTGGTCAGGATCGGGCGCCCCAGCAGGATGTTGGGGCGCCCGTCGTCGCCGCGGACGTGCATGCCCATGGTGGCGGGGTCGGAGAACTCGACCACCCGGGTGCAGGGGCGCGGGCTAGGCAGGCCCTTGCGGGCGGCGCTGGCGGCGACCATCTCCATGGCCTCCTCGAGGATCGAGCGCTCGATGGAGCGCAGCTCGTCGTAGCCGACGGTGATCAGGACCGCAGTGCGGTGGGCCTCGCGAGCGGCAGAGATGGTCATGCCGGCAGCGCGCAGCGACTTGAGGTAGGCGTCAGGGACCAGCACCGGGACCAGGCCCCAGTGCATGGCGTCGTCGTACTCGGAGTCGCAGGAGACGGGCCAGGCCTTCTCGCCGTGGGTGGCGAGGAAGTCGGCGCGCAGCGCCTCGCCTTCGCGGTAGGAGAGGTAGGTGTGGACGTTCTTGACGTCGCGGGCGTTGGCCTTGAGCAGCTTGATCAGCAGCGGCAGCCCGTCTGGGTGGCTGGCGGCGTAGGACCAGTAGATACCGAGAGCGCTCTCGACGGCGTACTGGGAGACCATGCGCCGGTCACGGTCGGTGGCCAGGTTGGTGAAGTTGTAGCCGTACTGCAACTCGGTCCAGCTGTCGACGGCGATGCCCTTGACGAAGAGCTTCTCGATGAAGCTGGGGTGATCGAGGCGCTCGACATCGTTGCGGACCTGACCCTTGACGTAGTCGGGGTGCAGCTCAAGGAAGGTGGTCCGGATCTGGGCCCACTGCTCGGCGCTGATGCTGCCGATGCGGACGGAGAAGCCGCCGGTGGCGGTGTGGCGGGCGCGGGTGCTGATGCTGAGCACCCTGTGGCCAGGGAAGGCCTCGGAGTCGATCATCTGCGGCACCCAGGTCTCATCGTCGTTGGCGAAGCTGACGGCGTGGCCGGCGCGGACCAGGGCGAGGACGCCGAGCTTGAGGCCTTCGCCGAAGTGACCGCGGTGGGTGTCGGCGTTCTTGCTGCTGTTGCCCAGCAGCCAGACGGAGCGGTCAAGGCGTGCGCCTTGGTTGGTAACGGTGAGCGTGTCGCCGCTGTGCTCGATGGTCATGGGGCAGCCGTCCTGCTGGCCGTCGAGGGCGTTCTGGATGATCTCTCTGACGCCTTCGTGGAGGCCCCAGTCCTCGACGTAGCCGGCAGAGATGGTGAGCTGGAACTTGGCCATGGGTTGCAAGCGATGGGATACGGGATGAGAGCTTCAGCGGCTGACGATGACGACGGTGTAGTCGAGTCCGCGGGTGAGGTCGAGACGCTCGATGGCGTGAGCCAGGGCGTCGATCTGTTCAGTGATGGCCGGGTCAGATCCGTAGGCCTTGTGGCCGATCTGGATGTGCCGGCGGGTGTGGTGCGGGCAGCAGATCCACCCGGGTGGACGGTCGGGCAGGACCGGTCGGATCTGGTCACACAGGGCGATGGCCCTGGGGTCCTTGAAGACAGGCATCAGCCGTCCCTCAGCTCCCCCTGTTGACCAGGTGGCCGGTCAGGGCGCGCAGCTCGGCGTCGCGGGAGGGCTCGTCGCTGAAGCACCAGAAGTAGCGATCGCCTCCTCCCATGACGAAGGCGATGACGGGCACCGGTCCGGTCAGTGCCTTTTGAGCGGCTTCGTGGGAGCTGAAGTCGTAGCGCTCGGTGTCAGGCCTGAACGTG
>Ga0181355_1001533_pt1 | contig 10207 bp, 12 predicted proteins | sample Fa13VDMM15DN_FD_130099 | JGI IMG/M metagenome (GOLD analysis project Ga0181355, IMG submission 130099) | Freshwater viral communities from Lake Michigan, USA - Fa13.VD.MM15.D.N | ecosystem: Environmental > Aquatic > Freshwater > Lake | place: USA: Michigan | collected 2013-09-23 | reverse complement strand
TCGTCGTCTAGTTTCCTGGGGGCTAGGCGCGTTATCGTGATCGAGCACGGTAGCGTTATTTCAACGTGCATCATCGCGCATTTAACGACAAACTGCTGCGCAGTATGTCTTTTACCTCGTGTAGCCCAGTGCTCTGAGCTGTTGGATTCGCTGACTGTGCGGATTGGTAAAACTGCGGTAAATGCGTTCATTTTTTATCCTTTTTTTTGTCGACGCATGGGGTACACGGGGGGTAACATGCCGACGCGGTTTTTTTTGTTGCCGTACACATGGGGTACACTAGCAATCACACCATAAACTACTAATACTTAATAGTTTATATATATTGTGTATGGCAGTGTCGGCGTGTCGGCAGTTTATGATACCGTTAAAAAAACACAAAAAACCCCTAAAAACGGGTAAAATGTGTATTCTGTAGCGGGTTGCATAAAAATGCAGTACATGCCGACATGCCGACATAATCTCTATTTTTTGCATGTTTTTAACCGCTCTATACACAATGCAACGTCAGGCAATTCTCGTTTTTTCCCCTCGTGTGATCGACACATTTCTAGGCCACAATTAGTCAATAATTCCCAAAATTTATTCTGATTCGTGGTCTGTGGCGACACTGCGGATTTTACTGTTTTTTGCCATTCGACGTATGCATTTCGCAATAGCCCGTTCAAATATCGCGTTCCATTCGTCCACGGTTCCCATGGCATTTTTTTGTCTAGGTCGTCGTAGGGCCTCATTCCAATAATCATTTGTTGATCACAGCAATCTTCTAACCATTTTCTGGCATCGTATGGATTCATAGAGTTTTTGATCATACGGTTTTTTGCGTCGTTATTTTTCGGAACATCGCGCCACGGCACAAAATTATTGACATCTCGATTGAGTAGAAAATACAGAAACGCTTCTCTACCTCCCCTTGATATTTCATCATACAGTTCAGCAAAATAGTGGGAGTCTCCGACACGAGACTCGTTGCATTCCAGTATAAAATACCTGAGATCCTCTTCTTCTATGTAAGCCGCTTCGTCATGATTCGTGGACAGGAAAAGGTTTACGGCTATTGGACATTGAACGGTGGGTAGCCCCTTGGATTCTATTCCTATTTTTGAGGCAGTAGACAGGGATTTGATTACATCAGACGTTTTTTTGTCTCCTGAAAACAGCGCTTCGTCTAGAAAAATGAATGCTTTACCACGGATCGTGTCATTGAAACGTCCCGTGATTTGTTTCATGTCAAACGTCGAAAATCCTGAATCTCCGTATATTGGAGCTAGAACCTCTCCTAGGATGATGCCTTTTCCAGCCTGGTGTTTCGTGCTTTTTAATGCCGTTACTACGCGCGACGGTTTTCCTATATTTTGGATTTGCCAGGCAAGTAGGCTAAAAAAAGCCTCAGATTTTACAGGGCAATTGTCGCAAATCACTGATCGTATGTGTTCTATGATTTTTTGGCAGGATCCTTCTTTTGGTTTTACGCCGAAGCCTGAAAAAAGATTGAAAACGCAGGGGGAATTATTTTCGTTGTTGAAAACGATCTCAGTATACCGGAATTTCCGGACATCTCCTAGCCAGTACTTTTCTGCGTCGACATATTTAGGGTTGCCTTTTTTATCGAGTCCGATCATCACAGTCATTCCGCTGACACGCAATTTGAAATCGCATAGAGAAATCGGGTAACTGGTCTCCCGTATAATTATGACGCAGGTATTTTTTTTAACTTCTAGGACAGCGAATATTTCGTTAAGAGAATCTACATCGACTATCTGTTTTCTGTTTCCGTCTCCCGCCTCGACAATGCACCCGACTCTGTGTTGCTGCTCAAATTTTATAGCGTCGCAAATTATTGATTCTAAGTCCTTTAGGTCTGGAAAGCTCTTTAAAAGCATCTCCCGGATCTCAAAAGAAATTTTCAGAGATAGGGCTGCCCTTCTGGCTAAAACTACAGCTCTCTGATTTATGATTTCTGCTGACTCTTCGATTAAATCGTTCATTTTATTCCTGGGGTTTGAATTTTTTTTAGGAGATTTTTTGTCTCGGCTATGTGATTTTTTTGGATGATGATTTGTGAGAGTAGTCCTTTTAGGTAAACATGTCCGTTTCCGGTGGAATGATCTGTGACGTCCTCGGGATTAATTTTGAGGCTATGACATGCGACATCGTATTTCGATCTCATGTGTATGAGATCATCGATGAATTTAATGAGCTTTGCATGTAGTCGCTCGATGTTGCGGACGCGTGCATCGCTGCTCATTATGCGTTCTATCGCTGGGCATGCGATCTCATGCACGCAGAATGACCGCTTTTTATCACTGTATGCATTCGCAACTAACTCAGCGTCAATGCGATCACGAAATAGCCACAGGCAAAAATCGGGATGCCATATAGCCTTTTCACCTACATTTTTCCTGTTGAGCCTAGAAAATGTAGGGCTACAGACGGCATAAAATAGCATGGACTCTTGGCTCCTGGGGATAGCACAATTTCGTTATTCTAGCCACAACGACGATTAAAATCCGTTTTTATCTAGCAGACCTCGGATCTCTTCTATGAATGTTGTCGTCCCATATTTAACACACGTCGGTGCTTTTGATGTTGTGATGTAAACGAATTCGATGTGCTTTTTAAGGTAGTCGATACGAACGGTCTTTGCATGATTTATCAGTCCATCCAGGGGTTTAGAAATCCCTTGATGCTCTGCGATCATGGCTTCGTCTGTAGACGTGCCTTTATTCGGCTTCCAACCTAGCTTAACAGCAGAAACTAGGTACCCGATCGGGTTTGACACAATTGCACTGAGTTTTGCTTGTGTCAGGCTTCCTATCGCGTCTTCTATTTCTCCGTGAGAATGCTTAGTTATGACCTTGAGTGTCGATATCGATATGTCTGGGCACACAGCGCGGATCGCTGCTTCCTTTTTTTCTCTATCGATAGAGAGAGAACAAACAACAACAGGCTCGGGGGACACTGCTACCGGTGCAGGTGGTGTAGGAGGACTCTGTTTGTTGTTCTTTTCATAGGTATGGTTATTCTTTTTACTTGGTAGGGGCGGTAAAGCCGTCGACGGGTTTTCAGTCACCGGCTTTTCAGTCACCGGCAGCTGTGAAACATACCCTCCATCAATGTCGAATTCGAATTCGTTATGTGAAAATTGCTTGCCCTCTTTATCTCTCGACTGAGAGACTTTAAGATACCCGTAAGCAACGCACTCCTTGATTATCTTTCGAATCTTATCGCGTCCCCAACCGAGCCTTTTTTGTAAGTCGCTCTGTATCGGTGTCCATCCAGGGGCAGCTGTTATAATACCATTTAGTGCTAGGATGAAAATCTTAGCGCCATCGCTTAGTTTTCGGTGAAAAACTACGGCGTTAGGTGCTACCTGACATTTTTTTTCAAAATGAGCAGGTTTTGGGTAAAATTTAGCGCTGTTTGTCTGACTAGTGGAATTTTTTAATTTCATTTATGTGTTCTCCTATGGTTTATGTTTGCCGGCAATTTTTTCAGCTTGACTAAAACCAGGAGAGACACTATCTTTTGAGAAGTCTCATCTGGATTTATCGTCCTTTGAGAAGTCTCATCTGGATTTATCGTCCTTGTTGAGGTCTCTTATGGTTTTAATTAGCCGAAGCAGTGACTTTTGCCGGTGAAGCTTTGATGTCACTGTTGTTGTCAAATGGTTTTTAGGTCTTCTGACCGAAAGGGTTCAGCATGAACGATCAGCATGTCTGAACCTTTTTTTTTCGTCACGTATTTTTACGCAGCGGTCAAATCGTCAGGAAAGTCTATGTCGTCACGAAGTTTGACCGCTCCTTTCGTGAGCTTGTAAATTTTCAATGCAATTTTCTTTCCCGGTATGTGTACACCTACATTTATGTTGCTCATATATCGGGGATGAATTTCCAGTTTAGCAGCGAAATGTCGCACTTCAATGTCGTTTTCGAACAGAAATCGACGTAGGTTTTTGACTTGTTCGCTAAAATTTATGTTTTTTCTAAATGACATGATTTTTCTCCCGTTTTGTTTGATATCATCATCATAGCAAAAAAAAAAAAGCCCGTCAATGATTTTTAGACTTGACTGGAAAATTTGTTCTGTGGTATATTTTGGATATAAGAAAGACATGCGGCTACAACGCTTTACCTCCCCAGGTAGGAACATCCGCAGCCGCAAGATTATCAAAGATACTCTTGCGGGATTTTAAACTCAACGAAATTCTACAGGAGTAGACCATGAAAATTCTAGCACTAGACGCATATACTGACACAACAGCAGTCACAACACACAGCAGACATGTCCCTGCGGCTCACTTCAGTGAAAAGCAAATTGACATCTTACGAAACTCAATATGCAAGGGAGTGTCCGCAGAGGAATTCGAGATTTTTCTGATGGCATGTACGAAAACTCAGCTTGATCCGTTTATGCGTCAAATATATGCTGTGAAACGCGGTTCTACAATGACTATACAAACAGGGATAGATGGATATAGGCTGATAGCTGAGAGAACTGGACTGTATGCGCCGGGCCCGGAGCCCACTTACACGTACGATGATCAAAATAGAGTGCTGTCGGCAACGGCATACGTGAAAAAACAGACACGCGACGGCACTTGGCATGTTGTATCATCTAGCGCATATGTAGAGGAGTATATGCAGAGAACTAGGGAAGGGCGGCCGATGGGCATGTGGGCCACGATGCCACGCACGATGCTGGCAAAATGTGCTGAGAGTCAGGCTCTACGAAAGGCATTTCCTGCGGAAATGTCAGGAGTCTATACTGCCGATGAAATGCAGCAGAGCGATACACATGTACAAGCTGCGCAACCAGCTCATGTACAAGCTGCGCAACAAGAGCCTGTAGAAACGCTAAACCAGAGTCAGATCGCAGAATTAGAGATGATATTGGGAGATTGTAGTACCGAATTCGTCAATGAAATATACGACAGACTTTTTCTTGCGTTCAAAACCAAAACCTTATCTCTATTGCCTGCAACGGTTTACACACGTTTGAAAAAGGAGTCCCTTAAAAACATGGAGTATACCATCGATAAACAGAAACAAGAATTTTCGGAAATACAAAAAACTGAAGAGGTTTAATTGATGAAACTTACTGTTGATGATGTTTTACACTGTTCTTTGGATAGTATCAGTGAATATTTGGAAATGTGTGCTGTACCCAATCAGATGCTAGTGGAATTCATGGCGAAAATAATTGCAGATCAAATACAGATAATCTCAGATCTGACGTTTAAACTAGAAAGTTTAGAAAAAAGTTTTTATTCAAAAAATTAACAAAATTCCCCCCTCACAGCGAGGGGGGTTAGGAGCATATAACACATGAAAATTATCATAGATAGAGAATTACATCAAGGGAGTTCTGAGTGGCATTATCTCAGGAAGAAAAAAATAACCGCTACTGACGCATGCGTTATCATGGGAGTGAGCAAATGGAAAACTCTCTCACAGCTCTATGAAGAGAAAATATCTGATGATATCAATTCCTATCAAAATAAATACATGCAGAGAGGATTGGAGTTGGAGGAGCCCGCCAGGAATAATCTTATGTTTGAAATGGGCTTTAGGTTATCTCCAGCGATTGCAATAAATGGCGATTTTATGGCATCACTGGATGCTATATCGGAGGACAATACAAACATCTGCGAGATAAAATGTCCCGGAAAAGTCGATCATGATATCGCGATAGCAGGGAAAGTACCTGACCATTATTTCCCTCAATTACAGCATCAGATGTTTGTATGCGATGTACAATCAATGATTTACTACTCGTTCGATGGCAGTTGTGGCGTTTATGTTATTGTCCCACGTGATCAAAAATACATCGATGATATGGTCATCAAAGAGACGGAATTCCTAGAATGCCTAAAAAACAGAACGCCCCCTGAGCCTACTTTCATAGATAAAAATGATTCGGAGTGGTGGAACATATGTCATCAATATAGGACGTTAAAACAAAAAATAGACGATGACGTTAAACGCCTGGAAAGCTTTAAACAGCAACTCATAGATATGAGCGAAAAAAGAAATTGCAAAGGGGCTGGAATCTCTGTAACGTACATACAACGGGATGGGTGTGTCGATTACTCTAAAATCCCCGAACTTAAAGATGTCGATCTGAGTAAATATAAAAAAGCGGGATCAGAATATGCAAAGGTGTCGGTGTGTAAATGAAAGATTTAAATGATAACAATAAAAGAACTCTAAGTTTTACTTACCCACTGATATTTTTTTTACTATATATTGTTTTTGTTTTTCTTGTTTTTATTTCTGGGTGTACTACAGCTATAAATGTGGTACAAACACAGGGAAAAGCTACGGATGTAGTCGATGAAACGGCTACTGTTGATCCATCAACGACATTGAAGCTCTAGTACGAGGTAGCCTTTTTTGCCATCTTCTTGATTGTTTTAGAGGCAATAGAGGCTTCTTTTTGCTCCACCGCTTCATGTTTTTTTTTGTCTTGTTTGGGCTTTTTAATTTGTTTCCTACGCATTATTTCTTACCTTTTTTGGGTATCTTTGCCCCTGATTTTCTTGCTTCAGATAGAGCTATTGCTACTGCCTGCTTCTCAGGACGACCCGATTCTCTAAGCTCTGATATGTTAGCACTTACAACAGATTTTGACTTACCTTTTTTTATTGGCATCGCTATTCTACTTTTTTATGCATTCATTATTGTTGATACGTCTACGACCACAGATGATCTTTACTCATAATGTACTCGTCTGAATTTAGGATATTTAAGGTCGACTTCCGCGTAAAAGGTTTGATGGACAAACAACGCGAAAATACACGATAGATTTTTTCGCAGATACTTTCCCTGTTTTCGCAGATACTTTCCCTGAATGAAACTTTTTTTATGGTCATATTATTCCTCTTTTTCTATCAATACATCTCCGATACCCGCGTCGGTCAAGGAGAGTACGATTTCGCCATCTGCAGACTTTCGAATGACAAAAATTTTGTCAGTATCGGTGCACAGCACCACTTTTGTCCCTTTAGGCGGTTCCCACTTTGTCTCTCCGTCCCATTCGCATACGTTTAAGATTACATTATCTTTATCTAAAATAGCATATCTTGCCATGTTTGACTCCTAGAAATATTCGATAACCCACAATTCGCCTCTGGCACCGATACCGCCGGCACCGCTGTCATTGACAGAATCGACAGACGCTCCACCGCCGCCGCCACCGGCACTTGGAGTTCCTCCATTACCGCCGGCTCCAGCTATTCCGGCTGTTTTTTTGCTTCCTCCACCGCCGCCTCCTGTGGCCCCGAAATAATAATAATTAGTACTAAAAACATTACCATTGCCACCAGCCGCGCCTGCTGTTCCAGCTGTTCCACCGGCCGTTTGAACCGAACCATCGCTGTTTAACTGAGATCCCCCCGCTGCTCCATCTACTATAGTGTCGGGATTGTCCATGCCTCCACCGCCGCCGCCCCCTGTTGCCGGAAAAGTTACGGTGCCATTTGAGCCAGCTCCGGCAGCGTTGTCACCACCTCCGGCACCTCCTGCTCCAGTTGTAGAACGACCTCCAAAAAGGTAGGTTATGGAATTCCTCCCCGAACCGGCAGCCCCAGATGATCCGCCTCCACCCGTTCCAAAGTTTCCTCCCAGAGCTATAACAACAGTGCCAAATGATGTGTTATTTCCTACTGTTCCATTATTTCCATTTGTGCTGTTTGTCGATTGAGATGCACCGCCTGCTGCTGCTGCGCCTATTGTTACAGTTTCTGTTGCAGCAAATAATGTAGCGGCGAACGTGTAACCAATAAATTGCCCACTGGAGGCCCCACCGCCTCCACTTCTATCGACACCCGTAGCGCCTTTCCTTCCTGAACCACCTCCACCTCCACCTCCCCAGCAAATAATTTCTACCGTGCGAGGAACTGGACTAACAGATTTTGTCCACGTGCCGTTTGCGGTGAATTTAGTTGTTAACGGTGCTGTTCCTGATGACGGTGCTGCTGACGTCCAATTTGTGCCATCTGATGTTAAAACGTTAGCTGCTGTGCCCGCAGCGGTCGGATATGTAGCAGTACTCCAAGATGGCGCAGAAGACGCGCCAGAACGTACAATTTGACCTGCTGTCGCTGTGCCAGCGAGGATAGCTCCAGCGGTAGCCGTTGAATAAACTATGCCCCCGTTCGACGCTGTCAGAGAGGCGTTTGTACCACCGGCTTCCAACTCTAATATTTTTGGCTTATGTGACATTACTGTCCTGTAACTGTAATTATTTTGTTTGCATTTCAGTTGATTTTATGTGAACCTAGATGTTGTTAACTTGTTATAAAAACTAATGTAATCCAAATCAAATGTTCTATTATTTGTTCCAGCTGATTTTTTACCTATCACGCCCGGGGAAATTGCGGTTGCTGTTGGTATATTGCTTGCGGAAGTTCCGATCAACGTACCATTTATATAAAATGAAGCAGAAGTCGCCCCTGCATTTATTGTTATTTTAAAATGATTCCAACCGGTAGCAACTGCAATATTACTGCCTCCGGTAGCAGTTGTAGTAACGCCACCCAATTTTGTGATGCCCTGCCAATTCACGGACGTTGTCCTGACATAACTAAACGCAACTGCGTCATTTCCGGGGTTTGCCGCAAATACACTAAACCCAGTACCCATCCCCATATAAAACGAATATTCATCTGTAGCGTCAGAAAGAGCATTGAGGTTAAATATAAAGTTTAATTCAACATAACCACCGCCTAAAATAATGTTGTTAATGGTAGTTGATTTACCTACACTACCTGCTCCTGTGGTCGTTGTACCCGTTTCTAAAGTCATAATGCCTGGATGCGTGGCTAATCCGGCAGATATTTGAGCCTTTGATCCCGTCCCATTGGCAGACATGAACCATGGCCAATAAATAGTTCCAGTTGTACTATAATATATAAAATCGTCTTCAAAGTAAACTATATCACAGTTAGAGCCATTGTGACTAAAATCATTGACTCCGGTATCTGAAGTCATTAAACAACTTCCATTTGTTTTAGATGTACCTATAAACGCCATTAAATAATACTCCATTCGGTTCCGTTATAAACAATTGTTACCGACCCATAATTAACATTTATTGTGCTTGATGCTACACCGTCAATATTTTTCCCGCTAGGAGTAATTGTGATGTTGTTTGCGGCAGCTGACCCAACCGTATCTTTTATGATGTGTTTTTGTCCCGTCACGGGAGACGCATGAGGTATAATAGTTCTTGCCGCACTTGTATCCACTTTTATCAATGCATCTTGAGGAGTTGTTGTGTATGCATATGCTCCCGGCGTGACAACTTTAATAGCGTCGTTACTATGCACAAGGGGGGTTTGTGTTGTAGTGCTTATTGTTGATCCAGTGTCAACAAATGTTACTCCTGAATATCGAAATGTACCTGCACCGGCCACAACGCTTGCGTTTGTACTTTCAATCGTACCTCCGTACATTTTAAAAGTAGTTCCCGACCCAATAGAAATGGCTGAAGCCGTTGCCCCTCTAAAATCAGAAGCATACGCATGATGATCGCTGCCTGTTCCGGCTGTTGTAAATGCTGTTACATTTCCTAAATTAATAAAAGCCGTAAAAACAAAACTAGCCACAGCCGTTCCGGTCATGGAAACTGGTATATGTAGCTGACAATAATTAAACGAGCAATTTGAAACAGAAGAGGTTATTGGGGTAGATGAACCACCGTCATTTCTAACAATTGTGTTATCTATTTGAAAACTTCCGGAACCTGTACTTGTATATAGAGTGATTCCAGTTGTTCCTATATTTGCTGTACAGTTAAGAATTTTTATTTTAGATGATCCGCTGCTAGATGAATATATTATACCTGTTGCATTTAGACAGTATAAATAGCAATTATTTAAATTAACATTGCTTGCAGCTGAACCGGTCACGGCCAGGAATTCAGCACCGTTTGTTTTTAGCTCAATGCCTGAGATCGTTACTGATCCCGCTGTCGTCATAGTCAATTTACCGACTATTTTAACATTACCGGTAGCGTTAAGTGAACTATCACATCCGTGAGCGCACAAGTTGATGCCTGCAACAAGCGTTAGATTTTCTGTATATGTTCCGGGCTGTAAAAAAACTGTTGCCGGTGCTCCTGCTAATACTGCGGCGGCATATCCTAAGGCGATCGTGGCATAATTAGCGGATGCTGATGCGCCGACGATGTAAATAGAGTCGTG
>Ga0181355_1001532_pt1 | contig 10208 bp, 10 predicted proteins | sample Fa13VDMM15DN_FD_130099 | JGI IMG/M metagenome (GOLD analysis project Ga0181355, IMG submission 130099) | Freshwater viral communities from Lake Michigan, USA - Fa13.VD.MM15.D.N | ecosystem: Environmental > Aquatic > Freshwater > Lake | place: USA: Michigan | collected 2013-09-23 | reverse complement strand
TTTACGCATTTTAAGAACATCTCTACGTACTTGTTCAAATGGAGGTAAATATTCTACTGTTGATGATGAAGCTCCAGTCTCAGGATCTACTGTTGGTTTACTCATTCTCATACCAGTTTTTATAAATTCATCATCTGGTGTTGGATTTGCTCCTTGAGCATATATGTTTGTAGGTACGCCTAGTTCTTGTATTATGTCTGCTAATTTAATCATTGTATTAATATTTTCCTAGTTGTTTTGCGGTTTGATATCTTGGGATAAATTGTAGTAATCCTGGTATTCTAGTTGTTACTAGGCAGTCAGTTTTAATTCTATCAATGTCTGTTTTAGGGTCAGCTGTTACTAAATATTTAATATGTAATAATGAGTATTCAAATCTATCTGTTGCTTGACCATCTAAATATTCACTTTGTTCTATAGTCATTACAACTACACCTTGAATTGCTCTGATTTGGTTGTATATTTCTACTTTATTTACGTCAGCTGCTGTCTTAATCAAAACATCTGTTTTGAATAAGTTTGTTGCTTCTAACAATAAATCTGTTAACTTTATCATTGGTAATATTCTATTAAATTAAGTTTTGTTATTCTTGTTAAGTATCCTTTTAAAATAAATAATATAGTAACACCAGCAGTATCACCAGTTGTAGACTGTGCTCCTGTTCCTCCAGGAAGAGTAATAAAGTTTTGGTCAATACTATTTATTTCATACATTTTTTCTCTATCCATTACTATATCCCCTACTTCAGGAAAGAAACCATATGTCTCTAATGAACTTCTTGGTATTTTAACTACTATATCATTGCTAACTGTTACACCAAATTCATCATCTCCATTAATTATTTCTGCTCTTTCAATTATACATTTTACTTCTAATGGTGGATAATACCATTTTTCTAATGCCTCACCATACATGTTAGTTTTAGTACTTTCAAGATCAATCTTAAAATACTTTACATCCATATTCATGTAATCAACAGCAGTTGTTAGTGCATCATCTCCAGCACCACCACCTCCACCACCTATTCCTCCACCATCTCCTTCACCTCCACCTGGTGGACCACCTGAGTCTATTGGAAGATCAACATCTGTTCCACCTCCTTCAAATTCTGGTCCTCCGCCAATTCCTCCTCCTCCTTCTGTCCATGGAAAAAATTTTACTATACCGAGATTATTGAACATATTACATTATATAAATTGTTGCTGGGATGTTTATTAATGTATCGCGTGTAAATCCGGCTTCCATTTGCTTACGCTCTAGTTGTGATTTACGTGATACTTCATTTAACATTTCCTTCAGTTCATTAATTAAATTTTCTTTTTCTGTTCTAGCATCTGCTATTAATTCATTACCTTGTAATGGACCAACACCAGAAATACTTAAGTTAGCGGATTGAATACGAATGTGTGCTTCAATTTCTCTACATAGTCCTAAAGTATATTTAAGAATCCATAATCTACCTACAGCATTAATATTAGAATATATAGGGTTTCTATATGGAACATTCATTATATCTGTTACAACGTTTGTTCTTGTATCCCTTACTATTTGGCTCTTTTGCTTTAAAGAAACATAATCAAAGAATAATTTACGATCGTGTGTTGGGATAGGGAATATTCTAAGTTGGTTATTTTGCAGATCAAAGGAATATGCTGCTTTTCTTATCTGGTCATTCAATTCAATTGCTTGAACTTTTTGAACATCAAAGAATATAGGCATTAACATAAAGTTAATACCAGGAGACATCTGACCAAAGCCAAATGTTTCAAGTAATGATTGAATACCAGTACCTGTACCAGCATATGGATCAAAATATCTTACAATTGCTGGTTCTTCTTCATAGAATATTTTTCTAACCTCTATAATATCACCATTATCTAATGATGCTGAATCTGCAGCCCAAGCATTAAGATCATAAGTTTGAACGCTAGCAGACATATTTAATACTCCTTTCTTTATATCATAGCTACCACCAACTCCCGCTTCTGCTCCATAATCTGAAGATATACGTGTTGTAATAGTTGTTAAGTTATTACTTAATAATTTATTATTTAAAGCAGGATTAATATTAGATTGAATATAAACTGTAGGAATAGATTGTGTTACAGAGGCTGATATAAATAAATCAGTTCCTCCTGCTATTCTTTTTGATGTTGTGCGGAAGAAAATATGTGAATTACCTTTTGGAACTGATGGTACTGAACCAGAGGTTACATTTGAAAATATAGATGTAGTATTAATTTTAAAATTAGTAATATCATATGCTGATAAAGACGATGTAAAACTTAGTATAGTAGACGCGGATTGCGTTACTACTGATATAAGTGTACCAAATGTGCCAAATGATACGCTTGTAAGTACATTTGATATATTATTAGCAGTATCAGCCGCTGAACTTCCAGTACCTACGAAATATGTTGTTAGTGTATTAGGAGGTACGGATTCAGTAACTTTAAATTGTATAGCAACGCTATTACTACCTGTAACACTAAATATGCTATTATTGCTAGTAAATGCTGAAAAGTTAAATGAACCACTATTTGGATTGTAGAAAGGAGTATAAACTGTAGCTCCTCCTACTGAATTAAATTGATTATAAACAAATGTACTTAGGCTTATATCTTTAGCAGCTGCACCTGAACCTGATGTATAATCTCCTAAGTTAAAAGACTTAATTAAGTCAAGATTTGGAGCAACATAATCTGCTACTGATGATGAAATTGTAAATATTTCACCATCTGCTATTGATTGTGAATAAGCAGGATCAAAATCCACTTCAGCCCATGTTGCTAATCTAGCAACAGACCATGTTACAGGTGATCCTACTTCTGTACTTTTAACATATGAAATAAGATTATGGAAAAATGGTAATGTGTCTGATCCTTCTATATTAATATAGTTATCTCTAATTTTATATTGGTATACTAAATTACCATATGTAGTAACTGCTTCTTCAAACGCAGCATATACTGTTAAGTCAGTAATGTTAAGAGTTGCTGGGCTTGCCTTAAATTTTTTAGTTGCAAAATTATATTGAGGGCCAGTAACACCTAAACGCTGTGCTACGAATCTAGCTGCACCTAATGCATCATTAGTAAATTCAGGATCATTAACGTAATATCCTAATGGACAGTTACCTTTTACTGGAGAAAGTTTATTCGGATTACCACCATACTGGTCGTATAAGTCTCTTAAATTAATTGCCATTGTTTAACTAGTATTTAACACGTATAAATATAATAAAACTAGCGCTATTTACCATATTCATAATCTAATATCTTACCTACTATATCAGATCTATGGTTGGTTTTTAATTTAATCCATTTGATTTCTTCAATCTTTTTGGATAATTCAATGATGTACGATAGACCATTAAATTCATCTTTAATGTCTTTTTGCTCGTTATCGCCATTTACGATAATTCTACCATTCTTACCAAGTCTGGTTAATATGGCTAGCATTTCTGCTTTAGTAAGGTTTTGAGCTTCTTCAACCACGAGCACATCATCCACTGTTTTTCCACGAATAAACTGGACAGGGAGAGCGATAACTTTTTTATCGGTGATAAGTTGGTCAATTTTAACTTTGTCATAGCATTTAATTAAATTTTCTTGAAACGCTTCAAGATATGGATCAAATTTTTCATTTAAACTACCTGGTAGGAATCCTAATGAGTGGCCTACTTCTACAGCAGCGCGAGTGACATGTATTGTTTCGCATTCTTTTTTAAATAGGAAATCGAGTGCGGTTTGGGCTGATACTAATGATTTACCACAACCTGCTCTACCTGTTATTATTACGATTTGGTTTTCTCGTATTAATCGTTTTGCTTCTTTTTGTTCTTCGTTTAGTTGGATTTGATATTTAATTTCGTTTTTTAAAACTTTCTTTTGTTTAAACTTTTCATCTTGTTGCGTAGACATAATATATGATTTGTTTCTTATAAATATGCAAAAAGAAACCCAAGCCTTGCGACTTGGGTTTTCTAATTTAAGCCTTACGGGGCTAATTATATTAATCTATATTAGATAGTATTCAAACCACTAACATAAACTTTTCCGTAGTAGTCCGGTCTGATCATTTTCTTCGCGTAACGAGTCATAAGACCTTTACGTGGAGTAAATGTAGTTGGATCATACAATAACGGAGTCATGATCAATGGAACATAAGGAGCAAATACTGCACCACACTCCAAGAACTGAGCACCTTTATAACCCATCAAGATAACGTTTTCAGTCATGTATGGATTTTTGTAAACTTTGTAACGGCTGTTTAAGCTACCGATCTTTTGGATACCAAAATTGTATTCCATCTTATCGCCATCTCCATCAGCTGCAAATCCTGGAATTGATTCCAAAACTGTAGATACAGTTGGAGAAACTACTATAAAATTAGCTCCACCACGTAATGTTAACTGATGAATTTTGTTGCTAACTTTCTGTAATTTAGTTCCTAAAGTTTGGAACCAACCACCTTGTGTATTGTAGAATGATTGAGCAGCAGCATTTGCAACTACACCAGCAGCAGTAACAGTTACGTTATTCTGAGCTGACCAAAAATCAACAGTGAATGCATTTTGGATCAACATATCCATTAATTCCAAATCAATCTCCATAGAGATGTATTGAGATAAGATACCAGTTAATTCAGCTTCAGCATCAACACTATGGTAAGCGTTTAAATCTTGAGCGAATTCTGGAGTCCATTGTGCTTTCAACTTACGAGTTTTAGCAACGATTGCTTCAGATTTTAACTGAACGTTAATTTCTGGGATAGCAATTTGAGTAGCAGATTGAGCATTTGGATAACCACCATTACCATTAACGGCACCAGCACCACCAGCAACTGATTGATCTTCAAAATCACCACGAAGGTTAGCAGCAGGAGCAACACTAAAAAATAATGTAACACCACCTAACAATACAGCACCACCAGCAGCCGCTACAGATGTAGAAGGAACGATGAATGAAGCAGAACTATTAGAAATAGTTGTAAATGCAGTTAAAGCATCTGTAGGAGCTATGAAAGCACCAGCTGAACCAGAAGCAATTGTGAAAGAACGAACTGCGTTTGTATCTGCGTTAGATGGCAAAGCAACAGTAACCTTTTTGAAAGTAGCAGCAGCAGCAGAAGCTGAAAAATCAGAATCAAAGTTGAAATCAGCCCATGTAGTAGAACCAGTTGAAGCAGCACTTATAGAAGCTGAAAATTGGTTGATTGAATAACCAAATCTACCTGCACCATATAATGAAGCAGAAGCGATATCAGTTACGTTTGTAGTTGCGTTAGCACCATACAAAGAACCACCAGAAGTAAAAGGTCTAACCCCAGTGCCATATTTGAAATCAAGATAGAATACAAGACCTGAAGGTAAGTTCATTGGTTGTACGCTAACGAATTCTTTAGCAGCGATTTCACCGAATACACGGCGAACCAATGGTAAAGCAACTCCGTTCCATCCTTCAGCACCGTATGCAGCACCAGCTACACCAGCAGCTCCGCCTGTAGCAGAAGCTTCAGTTACTAATTGTTTAGCTTGGTTTTCAAGCAACATAGCCATAGTATTGCGATCATTCTCGCTTTTAATGCCTTCTAAAAGGCCAGACTTAGTCCATTTAGAGCTAAGTTTTTTAGCATCATCAGAAACCGTTTTATATTGGTTTGATGATTCTAATAATTGTTGTACGTTCATTTTAAAAAAATTTTGTTTGTTTGTTATTTAATAATGTTTGCAAGTTTTTGCATACGTGTAATAACGTCGTTTGATTCAACTATTGTTCTATTTTGAGCTACACCAGTTGCTTTTGAAGCGAATCCGAAAGATTCTTTTATTGCTTTTTTAGCTGGAGCTTGTAGAGCACTATTCAATGATTCGAATACTACTTTAGCTTCTTTAACGTTAGTTGCTTTATCAAATGATGCAATAACTTTTAATTTTTGTGATTCAGTTAAATTCTTAGCTTTAAAGATTTTATTAACGTAAAGTAACTTAGCGTTTAACAAGTTAACTTCGTTCATTTCTTTACGAAGAGTTTGAATAGTGCGCATAGCTTCTTCTAATTCTTTTTCGTCTTTTTTCTTCTTAGCTTCATACATAGCTTCATCTTCTTTTTCTTCAGTTTTACCTAAAGCATCTAATTCAGCTAATAATTCTTCTAAATCGATTTCATCTTCATCGCTAACAGCATCCATTTCAGCACCAACTTCCATATCATCTTCTTCAGCTTCTTCGTCATCCATTGTTTCTGCTTCTTCAGCTTCTAACTCTTGGTTAACGATTGATTTGATAAGATCAGTTAATTCTTCAACAGACATATCAGCAACGTTCATGTCTTCGTCAGATTCTTCTTCATCAGCTTCTTCTTCATCAGCTTCTTCTTCATCAGCTTCATTTAGTTCAGCTAAGATTTCAGATAAATCAAAATCTTCTTCCATGTCATCTTCTTTCATCATGGAAGCATCATCAGCATCGATATCTCCGTCTCCGTCCATATCTCTATCTGGGTGTTCCATTCCGTATTCATCCAGATTTTCATCTGTGTAACCACCCATTGCACCTTCTTCTTCATACTCCATTTCTTGTAACTTTGCAGCTAACATAGATTGAAGTTTTGGAGTTAAGGCTTCTTCAAGGGCAGCTTTTGCGTTTGCTAACGCAGCTTCGCGGACAGCTTTAGCGTCAGCGATTGCTTCTTTGAACAATTCTTTGTTTGTACTCATTGTAATTTTCTCCTTAAATTTATTTTAGGGAAGTAAGATTATTAGGAATCTTAATAGTGGGGTTTATAAAATGCCGAGCTACCATGAGGATTGTATGTGGGTAGCTATTGTAGGCTGGTCATAAATATATGCAGATATGTAAAACCGCGAAAAGCGAAACGCCTCCTTATGGGAGGCGTCGATCAATATATTCTATATAAAGAGTGGTATTATACTGCTGCTATTTTTTGAGCAATTCCTATCACTTCTGCTGATTTAAATGATGCTAAACCACCTTCTAATCCACTTGCAATTGCACTATGTGCTTCTAGGGCACCTAATCCGCTTGATACTGCTGCTGCTATTAACATAGCACCATATACGGTATGTGCTGCTTTATATAATGAGGTAGCTTTATCCTGAACATCTTGTCCATCATAAGCTTTAGGGAATGCTTTTTGTAATATAGTTCCGATTACAGTTATATAAGATTCTTCTAATTGGTGACCCCAATGTTTAAGAGCATCTCCTACTACTGTACCTTGCTTTTTATCTTTTTGGAAAACACTAGCGATACCGTTTACTGCTTTACCAGCTAAACTTATTAATCCTGGAGCACCAGCAATTAATCCTAGTGTTAATGATTCATCCATTACGCCATCTTTTGGGGATGGTTGGATTGTATCTTCACCTGATTGTAGTACAGATAATGCTTGTTTTAATGCTATTTCTGCATCTTTATTAGCTACTGCGTCTACAGACGGTACTGTTTCTTCGGTAATAATACCGGCTAATTTTTGCCAGCGTTTGGCTTCGTTAATGTATTGCATAATTATTTTTGTAATAAATTATAAATCAGGATTTGCAGCTAAGTATATTTTTCTAGCTATTACAAATAGAGCAATACCTGCTATCGCTCCAAATACAGCAGGACCTGCAACTATAGAAGCTAATGCGGGAAGTGCTGCTATTAAAGCTGGTGATAAGTAAGCTCCTAAAGTTCCTCCTACAATACCAGCAGCCATACTCAAACCAGCTGATGTATCGTCAGCTTCTGGATCAGATGAAATACCTTCCTTCATTTCTTCTGCTTTTTTAGCAAAGGAAAGAGCTAAAGTTTTCATATCTGTACTATCTAATTCTACTTCGTTTAATTGAATTCCACTTTGAGATAATGCTTTTTCTAATTGAGCCATTAAGGATGGATCATTTGATATTTTATCTGCTAATTTATCAATTGCTGGACTTTTCTCTAACTGAGAAACAAAAGATACTGCTTTTTGAGTAGCTTGTTCTGGGGTTACTTCTTGAGTATTTTCAGTAATAATACCAGCTAATTTTTGCCAGCGTTTGGCTTCGTTAATGTATTGCATAATTATTTTTGATTGCGATGTGCTTTTAATGCTTCGTCTATTGCTTGATCAAGTGATTCTGCTGCTACTGCTGGAGCTACGGTTGCAGTTTTTACTGGTGTAGATGTTGTTTGGTTGTTTCCACTAGTAGTAGTTGTTTTAGTATCTACTTTTGCTAGTCTAGCGAAATAAAAAACGCCATGACTTACATTATCACCTGCATTATATATATCTCCTGGATTTAATGCTCCTTTTATTTGTTTAGTAATAGTATCCCATCCTTTTCCGAAAGTCATTTTTTCACCATCATAACTAGATAGTTGAAATTTACTTGTAACTTTTTTTGCTTTTTCAAACTCTTTAGGATTAACATACAAACTTAAAGTTTGAACTGCTTGATTTTCTCCTACTTCTATTATAGCTAATCCTAAATCTGTTTGAACTTTTTTCTTTTGCTCATCAGTTGCAAATTTTCCTACAATAATTAATGTTTGAAAACCAGCTGCTTTAAGATTTTTATCTAAATCTTGTCCAAAAGCTTTAATATCTTTATTTAATGCTTCATCTAGTGAAGCTTGATATTGACTTTCAGTGATAAGTCCAGCAAGTTTTTTCATTCTTGCTATTTCGTTTAATTGTATCATTTTTTATTATTTTATATAAATATTAACATAATGCACATACACCAGTGTGTGTGCAAATAATTTCAGTTATTAAAGCGCCTACTTTACTATAATCTTTTGTAGGTGTTGTTGATGTTTGTTTACCTTCAGATAATCTTACATATGCATCAGGTGTTGATGGTAATGAAACCAAATCCCAACATACTAATTCAAAATCTTCTTGTACTTCTACTGACTCACCAATTTGTTTTACTGAACCCATACCGCGAGATGATATACCTAATGGTATTCCTGCTGATACAATTTCTTGGGCAATTTTACCTGATGGTGTATTTAGTAATTCTAGTTCACCCATCAAATCATTACCTTCCCACCATATGCGTTTGATATTGTGTGATACGTTATTTAAGTTAACGATTGCTGCTTCGGGGTGATCTAATTCGCCCATAGCGGTGTTAGAGGCGATTGGTCCTTTAATGTAAATTTCTACTTGTTTTTTAAGTATTTCCATTGGATAAACGCGACCATTACCGTTTCTTTGCTCAGCTTCTTGTAATTTACCTTTAACACGCATTCTACCACCTGCTGATTTAGCTTCGGTTAGTGTTAGTTTTGCTACGTTAAATGGTGTATGATCTATTAATAGTTGTTTGCTCATTGTTATTATTTATTAAGCGTCCATTCCTGTACGAACCATTGGTTCCATTCCGTCAAACATTTCTCTTACGATTTTACGAATCATTTCTTCCATTGATTGTAAACCAACACCAACGTTTGGAGTTGTATATTTTGGAGATAATGTGTAGTAGATTTTATCTTTATCTTCACCACCACCATCTACTTGACCTTCTTCAAAATTAAATTGCATTTCTAATGCGGCAGCAACTGCAGGTGTTAATGGGCTCCAGTAATTATATGATAATATAACGTCGTCTCCACTTTTTTGTAGCTTAATATCAGCTGATTTTAATGTTGGGTTTGAAGCAATATATTGTTTTGCTTGTTCTAATGTATCACCCATACCTTCTTCCATATTGTTATAATCGTCGTCATCGTCTTCAGAATCATTTTTTTTAATTGCCTGTATAAGATCTGGAATAAAATCTTCATCGTAGACTATAGAGTTCTTAATTTCTCCATTTGGATAGCCTACCTCCCTCATTGTATCTGCAGCAACTTTAATAAACTTATTTCGCATTGTAGGATCGTATACAATATCCTTCTCTTTAAGTTTGTCAACAAGATCATTATATAGGTTTCCTCTGTAACCACCTTCTTCCATATTGTTATAATCGTCGTCATAATATTTACTACTGCTACTATCTGTATATTGATCTTCATCATCTGTATCACGATCGTCAAAGTCTCCAGTATCAATTTTAACACTTTTGGTTGCTTGCATAAGATCTGGAAGGAAGTCTTGATCGTTGATTATAGAGTTAATAATTTCTCTATCAGAATAGCCTACCGCTGTCATTGCTTTTGCAACATCGTTGATATACTTACCTTGATTCATATGATCTCTTGAAATAC
>Ga0181355_1001531_pt1 | contig 10224 bp, 13 predicted proteins | sample Fa13VDMM15DN_FD_130099 | JGI IMG/M metagenome (GOLD analysis project Ga0181355, IMG submission 130099) | Freshwater viral communities from Lake Michigan, USA - Fa13.VD.MM15.D.N | ecosystem: Environmental > Aquatic > Freshwater > Lake | place: USA: Michigan | collected 2013-09-23 | reverse complement strand
GAATCACGCTACCGCAGGTTCTCGGGCGGTATTTTTAGAAGCTGCTGAACCCGGCGTGGCGATCAGAACGCTGCAACTCAACAATAGCGGATATACCATTGATAGCAGCGGCAACACGGTCATCCCCGGCACCCTCGGCGTGACGGGGGCGATTTCATCTGCCGCCAGTGTGTCCGCTCTTAATACCGGAAGCGGCGGGACAATACGCCATACAGGGACACAAGTGGGAGCCTCTGTTAATCTGACAGACGGGCAATCGTTCACATTCACTACCGAATCCGCGAAACTAATATCAGTGGCTAAAAGCACCGGGGATTCTTGTCTTTTCTTCGCGGATTACACACAAACAACGATAACGCTGATTGCGAACCCCGGTGGCACTGGAATTTTCGCAGCTACAGCGGCACCAACGGCGGGCATTCTTGGCATATCGAAAAGCGCAACCTCTCATGTGATAACGGTAAAAAACGGAACTGGCAGTGGAGGATCTTCCGTTACGTTGCTAATGTGTGCGCTTGGCACTGTAGTTTCTGCGTCAACTGCACCCGCATGACCCACATCGACACCGCGCTCTGCATTGCCCTGACGCTGCTCCAATCAACTCCCACCCATAAGGATATAACGTGAGCGAAGAACTGAAAACCGAGCCGCAAGATATTGTGCAAGCAGTCCAGATGCAGCGGGATACAGCATTGAATGAGGTCGTGCATCTCCGTGCGCTGCTGGCTGCGGCGGGGCGTAGGATTGAAGAACTGACCAAACCCGTAGTCAAAGAAGAATAAGGACGCGCATCCGTGAATGCCTTCAAATCCAAAACAGTTTGGCTCGGCATCATCGTCGCGCTTCTTTCCGTCGCGCAGGGCTTCCTCTTCCAGATCCCCGTGCAACCCGCAGTTCAAGCGGCAATCGGCGGGGTCATTGCGGTGGCAATCGTCGTGCTGCGTTTCATGACCACTCAACCCGTGTCGGATAAATAATGGCGACCCCCAACGAACTCGACGTTCGCCTGACCTCGCATGAAGCTGTATGCGAGTTGCGTTACGACACGATCAACACTCGGCTCAAACGAATTGAACATATCGGCATCACCATTGCGGGTTTCATCATTGCCTTGCTGCTCCACCTTGTGACTAAGGCAGTGTAGTGGACACCTTTGATATGCTGGTGAAGGCGTGGCCCATCCTGTTGGCCTTGATCACGCTAATCATTGTGCTGTCAAAGATTGACCTAAGAGTTGCGGTACTGGAAGAAAAGATTAAAACCATATTTGAACTCTGGAACAAAAGGAATGAAAAATGATTAAGTTTATTTTGATAGCGTTGGCATCATTTCCTGCGTTTGCTGGTGGCCCAGACGTAATGATCTGCAACGGCGAGTTTGCTCTGTGCGCCGCCAGCGGTTCTGTACCTACTGGCAAAATAATCCGTATAGAAGGTAAGGAGTTTCAGGAAGGCATGGCGGTTTGCCCTGTACTGACGGGTAAAGCAATTGCCAACGTCAAACTGATGAGCGGTAGCTGCAAGGCACCGCCGGGTAAGGTTTGGAGTTTGTTTTCCACTATTACTGAATATCCACAAGCCCCGTCTTGGGCAGTAGTCACCATGACGCCAAGGACGTTTGTCACCAATACTGAACCGGGCGGCGGCATGTCAAACCAGTGGGCTATGATGTGCGACAAACAAGCCAAAAAAGTAAACGGTGTGCAGCTTGCCAACTGCTACGGCCCGATCAACGAATCACCTTGGACTAATGACCGCGTTCCTTTCGGGACTAGTTCGTTTTCAGCGGCCCCTGTCGGAACGCCTAATCCGGTCGGTGCAAATATTCCTTCTACAACCAAGTAATGTTTACTTTCCCCCAAAGGAGGTTTTATGAAACACGCTAAAGCTGGTATGCACAAAATGCCGAATGGAAAAATGATGAAAAACTCAGCCAAAGAAATGCAATCTTCAAAAGGTGTAAAAAAAGGGGCCGTTATGCCTTACTCAATGGCTCAAAAAAGTAAAACCAAGTAAAGAAATGAACTTGTCTGCACATTTCACGCTTGCAGAAGCAATCCACAGCGAAACTGCTACGCGCAAGGGGATCGACAATACGCCGCCCCCTGAAGTGCTGGCAAACATGGGTGAAGCTGCGGACGGAATGGAAGAAGTTCGGGCTTTTTTAGATGCGCCTATCCATGTCTCATCTTGGTATCGTAGCCCCAAGCTAAACGCAGCGATTGGTGGTTCTCCTACAGGCGCACATCCTGAAGGTTGGGCAATTGACTTTACGGCTCCGAAGTTTGGAACACCGCTAGAAATCTGCAAGGCGATTTTGAATAGCGACATCAAATACGACCAACTGATTTATGAAGGCACTTGGGTGCATATCAGCTTTGCCCCGGCTACGCGCCAGATGGCGCTGTCGGCTACGTTTCTTGGTGGACGCGTGACTTACTCACAGGGGATTGCGTGATGGGCGACCTACTGAAAACGCTGGCTCCAACGCTTGCAAGCGCCCTCCTCGGGCCTTTAGGCGGGGTGGCTGTTGCAGCCATAGGTAAGATCATTGGCGTGGACAGCGCAACGGTAAACACCGTTACAAAGGCGTTTGAAGACGGCAAACTGACTCCTGAGCATCTCGCGCAGATTAAGGAACTGGAACTCCAGTACCAGAACGACGAAAAAGAACGCGGGTTTCGTTACGCCGATCTGGAGTTTAAGGACAGGGACTCGGCTCGGCAGATGCAGATTTCAACGCATTCGTCCACACCGACTGTTTTGACCTACATGGTCACAGCAGGGTTCTTTGGCATCCTTGGTTGGATGATGCACGACAACAACGTAGTGGACTCCCCTCCGATCATGATTATGCTTGGCTCATTGGGTACAGCGTGGACGGGGTGCATCAGCTTCTGGTTTGGTACCACCCAAGGTTCCCAGAACAAAGACCGTATGTTGCTCAACGCTCAACCAACTAAATAAACAGTGTACAAAACACTAAAACTAAAACCCGGCGTTGATCGTGAAGGAACTAACTATTCCAACGAGGGTACTTATTACGCTACGGATAAGGTTAGGTTTCGTTCTGGGTACCCTGAAAAACTGGGCGGGTGGGTACGATATACGGCAAATCAATTCACAGGTACTGCGCGTGCGTTAATCAACTGGATCAGTCTTGCCGGGTTGAACTATCTCGGCCTCGGTACGCACTTGAAATACATGGTAGAGGTTAGTGGCACGTTCTTGGACGTTACACCAATTCGTTCTACCACGGCTGCAGGTGATGTGACATTTGCGGCTGCAAGCGGTTCCGCTGTGATTACCGCGACAGACGCAAACCACGGGGCTGTAACAAACGACTATGTAACTTTTTCCGGGGCTGTATCGCTTGGTGGATTAATTACTGCGGCGGTGTTGAATCAAGAATATCAAGTCACTGTCATCAACGGTAATTCATACACGTTTACCGCAACGGCGACGGCAAATGCTTCTGATACCGGTAACGGCGGAGGTGCAGTTGTTGGTGCTTACCAGATCAACACGGGTCTGGATATATACGTTATCGGTGCGGGGTGGGGTGCCGGTACATACGGACGAGGCGGTTATGGTTCCGCAGCTACAGTATCGGTGGGTTCGCAATTACGCCTCTGGTCACACGATAACTTTGGTGAAGACTTAGTCGCGTGCGTGCGCGGCGGCGGGGTGTACTACTGGGATACGTCTGCGTTGGGTCGCATGGTTGCATTGACTGCATTGTCGGGAGCGTCACAAGCGCCGACGCAAGCGAACGTGGTTATGGTGTCTGATAACGACCGTCACCTTATTTGCATTGGTGCAGATCAATTGGGTGGGTCGGGGGCATTTGATCCGTTGCTTATCAGGTGGTCAGACGCAGAAGATGCCGCCAACTGGCAACCCACAGCAACGAATTCGGCTGGTGATTTGCGGATGCAAAACGGATCGTATGTTGTGGCGGCACTTCAGACGCGACAGGAAATCCTGATTTGGACTGACCAGACTGTATATTCACTGCAATACGTGGGTGAGCCGCTTACTTTTGGTTTGGATATTCTTGGTGATAGTCATGGGATCATTTCGCCTAATGCCGCAGTCACAGCGGACGGTGTTGTTTATTGGATGGCGCAGGATCGTTTTTATACGTATACCGGTCAAATTTCGCCCTTGATGAGTACCGTTTGGTCACACGTCTTTAAAAACATAAATACGTATCAGACATTTCAAGTTTTTGCGGCGACGAATTACAAATACAACGAAGTGTGGTGGTTCTATTGTTCCGTTGACAGCAATACTATTGACTCCTACGTAATATACAACTACGTAGATACTACTTGGGCGTATGGAACACTGGCACGCACAGCTTGGTTGGATTCTCCGTTGCGCCCCTATCCAATGGCTACGGACTACAACAATCGCATTTTGTATCACGAAGCGTCAGCGGACGACGAAGCAGGCGCTACGCCAGCGGCAATCACTTCCTTTATAGAATCGGCGGACTTTGATATTGACGACGGCGACCGTTTTAGTTTTGTAGACAAAATAATTCCAGACATCGACTTTAGTGAATCGACTACCGCAACGCCTTCGGTGGAAATTACGCTGTATCCTAGGAACTTTCCCGGCGCAGCGCAGGGTTCGTCTACAGCCAAGACGGTAACAGCTACAGCCATTTCCCCTGAAAGTTTGTACACGAATGAAGTGTATGTTCGGGTGCGGGGGAGACAACTGGCTTTTCGTATTACGAGCAACACACTTGGTACGTGGTGGCAATTGGGCATACCGCGTTTGAATATCCGTGTTGACGGGAGGAAGTCGTAATGGCTGCGCCTGCGCTTCCCAGACCGCCGGATCAGTACAGTAAGCTGTATTTTTTTGAGTTGCTGCGCGTCCTTCGTTTGTATTTTGTGGGTCAAGTTGACCAGATCAACCCTGTGTTGAAGGCGTTTTCGTCTTCGCAGACTGTTACGGCTGCGACGGTTGCACTTGGTACTTCAGATGCGGGTGTGATTCTTGTAAACACGACAAGTAATAGCGTCACTGTAACGCTGCCAGCGGCTAGTACAACGTTGATGTACCAGTTCATTATCAAACGTATTACGGCTGGCGCTAACACATTGACTATTAATACAGTTAGTGGAAACATTGATGGGTCGGCTACTAAATCGCTTCCTACGCAATATGACTCCGTTACGATACGTTCGGATGGAACTAACTACTGGCTCGTGTGAACGACTAAGGGGTACCAAATGGCAGCTTCAAATACAGCAATCCTCGCAAGCGCAGCCCTGTTTATTGACCCGGCGAACGGCGCGACGGCGACCGTTGTTAAAGCGTCTAGCGCGGTGATTTATCAGATTTCGCTGGATAACACAGCTAACGGCGCGGCGACGTTCATGCGACTGTACAACACTGCGGCTACCGTAACGGTGGGTACAACCGTTCCTGACTCTCTGATTATGGTGCCTGCGTCTGGCACGGTTAGTTTTACGATGCCGACAGGCTGGACATTTGGTACTGGGCTGGTGCTTTCCAGCGGTACTTCAGCAACGCTTGCTACGACGACGGCTCCGAGTTCCAGCTTCATAGTGCGCATCGTCTACGTTTAAGGTGCGATAAATGCCTTGGACAACTGACGAGAACGGGTGGCCGGTGTGGACGGATACCCCGGCCTATGTCCCCACGATATTTGATTACATCAATTCCGACCTAAACGAGACCGGCATTTATCACAACTTCGACGGCGGCTCGAACACTTGGGACATTAAAGACGGCAAGATCTATCGATACGGAAACGCACAAGTCCCGCAGGAGGTGCTCGACAAATACCCGCTCGCGAACGCGGAGGAGGTCAGAAACCTAATCGACATTGATGCCCCCGGCAACAATCAAGGTGGCGGCGGATTGACCGGCAAGGGTGGTGCATTCAGTGACCCCGATTTTTGGAGTGGTTTGGCGTTCGTCGCTGGCGGTGCCGCAGGGACAGGAGCTTTTTCTGGTGCAGGAGAAGGGGCGCTTTCCGCCTCTGAGTTTGCTGCCAATGCAGGAGCCGGTGCATCTAACACTACGGGCGCATTATCTAGCTTTGCGGAGTCGCTGAAAAGTTTTACCGACTTGATTCCGCCGGAACTTAAAAGTGCAATGGACAGCCTCCCGCCAACAGCAAAGCAGGCGCTCGTTGGAGCAATAACAAACCCGCAAGACCCGATTGGTGGAGCGATTAAAGGGGGGGTACTTGGCGCGACGAGTGGAGAACTTTCTAGTGCGCTGACGAGTGCGGGGGTAGACTCAACAACAGCCAGACTGCTTACACAAAGCGCAACGCAGTTCATCCAGACGGGGACTATTGACCCGACGAAGCTGGCAATGAGTGCACTTACGCCAGAAATTTCTAGCGGGTTGAAAGACCTTGGCGTCCCACCCGAAGCCTTGAACACTGCGACCAATGCGGTTAAACAACTTGTATCTTCGGGACAAATAAATGCGGAACAGCTTGCGTTGGGGGCGGGGAATGAAGCCATTTCCCAAGCACTGACCGATGCCGGTATTCCGAGTAACTACGTAAAACTTGTTGGAACCGCCGTCGCCTCCGCTGTCACAGGCAATAACCTCGACCTTGGTTCTATCGCTTCAGCCGTCTTGACCGGTGACAAGAAACAACGTTTGCAAGATGCCGAAGACGCGACAATTGCACAGGATGTGCAAGATGAAATAGAAAGGCAGGAAGGGGCTATTGCAAAGGAGCAAGCAGCGGCAGAGCAAGCAGCGGCAGCGCAAGCAGCGCAGGAACAAGCAGCGGCAGCGCAAGCAGCGCAGGAACAAGCAGCGGCAGCGCAAGCAGCGCAGGAACAAGCAGCGGCAGCGCAAGCAGCGCAGGAACAAACGGCACTACAACAAGCAGCAGCGGCAGAGCAAGCAGCGGCAGCGCAAGCAGCGCAGGAACAAGCAGCGGCAGAGCAAGCAGCGGCAAAGCAAGCAGCGGCAGCGCAAGCAGCGGCAGCGCAAGCAGCGCAGGAACAAGCAGCGGCGGATCGAGACACGGAAGATCAAGCTGGTGGGGCTATCGCAAAAGAACAGGCAACAACAAATAACTCGGCAGGTGAAAAAATGGCAACCGACGACGAATACTTTGACCCTAATGCGTATGAAGGTGGCATAAGTGCGGATGAAACTGTTGATTATGATAATGACATCCCAGCCGATCCGGGTATCGACACTACCTACACCAACGAAGCCGGTGTTACCGATGGCAATGTAGAATCCGGTGATAACACTGGCAGCGGATACGACACAACCGAGTTTACTGCTGAACAACTTGAAGCCGAAGCAAAAAGACTAAAAAAACGCGGTCAAACACCAGAACAAATTAAAAAGTTACTTGGTGCTGCAGCCAAAAAACTGGGTATTAATCTTGATTCCGGTAAAGGCATAGTTGAGTCTATTAGTGGTTGGATTAAAGATAACCCCGGAATGGCGGCGTTGAGCGGTGGACTAGTTGCCGCTATTCTTGCCGATAGGAATAAAGAACAGAAACTCACCACAACTCGGTCACTCACGCCCGAAAACCAAAAAGCGGTTAGTGGTGCAATCACCGATCTTGCTAACAGCAACGCGTATAAACCGACGCTTGGAATGACGGGGGATCAAACAGGCGCATTGGCTACGTTGAAAGGTGTGGCGGATACTAAGTACACAGACCCGATGGCTGCGGGGTTGGCTACTAACCAGCAAGGCGCTATCAACCTCGCTAGTGAAAAACAAGGCAACCAACGGTCTACGATAGAAGCCGCAAAGACAGGCACGATCAACGCTGCAAAAGGTATACCAACGGCAGACCTGAATCCGTACATGAACCAGTACACGATGCAGGCACTCAACCCGCAGCTTGAGCAATACGACCGCGAAACACAGAAACAGCAACAAGGGTTGGCTAGTCAAGCTGTTAAAGCAGGGGCGTTCGGTGGTAGTCGGTTTGGTTTGATGGGAACAGAAACGGACAGGAACCGGGACTTTGTGCGCCAAGGCACGATCAACACGGCGATGAAGGATGCGTTTGGTGAAGCCACCAGACTGTACGGTGTGGACAAAGCGCGTGAACTGGAATCGGCTGGACAGCTTCAATCTATTGCCACGGCGGGGGGAGCACTGGATAGCCAAGATGTTAGAGACTTGACCTCCACTGGTGCACTGCAGCAAACTACCGACCAGAACGCCAAGGACAAGGCTTACGCGGAATTTTTGCGTCAACAGAACGCGCAAGCGGGATATGCGGGTACGGCACTTGATACTGCAAACACTGTAGCGAAGTCGGACATAGGGCAAAACCAGTTTACTGCGCAGCTACCGGCAAACAATGCGACTGCTCTGGCAAACTTGGCAAACACGACTGCTACCACGACAAACGTTGGTACGCCGCCTTCAGTGCTGTCACAATTGGCAGGTGCAGGAACTGCGCTGTATGGGGTGAGTCAGTTGCTACCAAAGACGAAGACGGCGGCGGTTACGCCCTAGGAGAAAATTATGGCGATGATAGACGACGTGTTACAAAATGCGTACACACGCGAACTTACTCGTATTCGTGCAATAAATCCAAACATGTCGCCAGAGCAGGTAAACATGAAAGCAATGGCTGCTGCGCGTGCCATGTTGGGTGACGATAATGCGGTTACAACAACTACTAGTGGTGGCGTTAAAATAACGTCGCCTGATTTAAGAGAGTCAAAAGTGGGTCGTGCGTTTGATGCGTTTGGAAACGCGGCGGTACGTCTACCCGCTAGTATCCTGCCCGACCTAAATATTGACGTTTTGGGTGCGTTCAAATCAAAAACGCCTGAAGAGCAGTTTCCTAACTTTAGTAAAGAACAGGACGCACTGCGTAAGACGGCGCAATTTAACGCCGCGCAGGAAATTGACCGCAACACCGACAACGTGCGTGTTGGAGAACAAAATACCTTAAATGCTTCAGATATGCTTGCTGCGTATTTAAAAGATAACTATCCCCAACGCGTAAATGCGGGTACGGGTACGGGTACGGGTACGGGTACGGGTACGGGTGTAAGTACACCTGACCAACTTCAACTGGATTTTGATGACGCACGTAAGCGTCTGGCTGAGTATGCTAAAGGTATGCGCGATGTTCCTAAACCGGTTTATGCCGTGCCTAATGCTGAAGGTGATCTAACGGAGCGGATGAAAAACATCAAGGTGCCCACGCGACCCGGCCTATCCGACTTGTCCGACGATGATAAAAATTCGGCCCTCGTGAAAATGGGTCTTACTATGATGGGTGGTGCGTCACCGTTCTTTTCACAGAACTTTGCTGCGGGTGGTACTGCTGGTTTAAATGACGCCGAGAAGTCGCGTGACACGATGATGAAAGACCTGATGACGAAGTACGGCATCGACGCGGACATGGCAATGAAGTTGGTGACTGCACGTAGTCAAGATGCAGCGGGTAAAAATTCCATTGCAAGTAACCAGTTTAAAGATGCAACTTCGGCGTTGCTGGGCGCTGGCACGCTGACCAAGGAAGAAGGGTCGTTGATTGGCGAAGGGTTGAAAAGCCGCGAGTTGTCGCGGTACCACGACCAATTAAAAGGTATGCGCCAAGATGCAGCAGCCGCTCGTGTTTCTGAAAACGAAGCAAAAATAAGAGAGGCTGAAGCAAAAAGGCAAGACGCAGACCCGTTTATCAGGACACTGCGGGAAACTGCACTTGAAGATAAATTTAACAAAATGCCCGGTGGTCGGGAAATCATTAATCGGATGCGTTTGGCTGCTAAAATGAGTGACGCCAAAGAAAGACAAAAAGCGGTGATCGACATCATGGCAAAAATTTCTGACCCGGCAGATCGTCGCGCAGCTATTGGATTAATGTATGGCGGTGACTTGAGTGCTCAACAGATGATACAACTCGTTGCGCCCCCCGATAAAAAATAGGACGCGCTAAATGGCACTGCCAGACGCAGAGTTTGAGCAACTACTGAAAGCGGTACGGGGGCCGGGTGAAACCTACGGCCCGTTCGGTGGTGCTGCACGTTCCAGTGTCCCTGATTACCTCGGCAAACTAGGTAACTTGGGGGCTGCGCTTGGGTTAGACACACAGGCATATGCCGACCGTAAGAAAGCCGAAGCTGAAGACATCCTGTCGCGCACCAGTGGCCCGAAGGAGTTTGCCGATGTACAAGGCCCCGGCGACTTTGTTGACTACTTGAAGTCCTTGGCG
>Ga0181355_1001529_pt1 | contig 10226 bp, 10 predicted proteins | sample Fa13VDMM15DN_FD_130099 | JGI IMG/M metagenome (GOLD analysis project Ga0181355, IMG submission 130099) | Freshwater viral communities from Lake Michigan, USA - Fa13.VD.MM15.D.N | ecosystem: Environmental > Aquatic > Freshwater > Lake | place: USA: Michigan | collected 2013-09-23 | reverse complement strand
TTCTTTTCTGCGTATTCACGCACTAGTTTTAGAATTTCGTCCATATTACCAAATAAAGTTTTCTTTGTAGTATTTTACTATCTTGGCCAGCTCTGTGTCAAACTTTGCGGTTGGAGACCAGCCTAAAGATTTGAGTTTACTGTCATCAATACTGTAGCGTTGGTCCTGTCCTTGACGAACCATATCTCTAAGATACTTGCTACTGTCTTTATCACCGTTAAACTCTCGAATAATTTTTTGAACCACGTTTAAATTGGTAATTTCCAAATTGCCGCTGATGTTATAGATTTCGTTTTTTACGCCAGCGTCAATAATAGCCAAAACTGCACGGGCCGTGTCTTCAGCATGCAACCATGTGCGTACTGGTAGTCCGCCATCGTGTAAGTCAACTTGTCTGCCCACAGTGAGATATTTACAGGTTTTTGGAATTAGTTTTTCCACATACTGACCAATACCGTAGTTATTGGTAGGTCGAACAATAATGTAGGGCAAGCCGAATGTGCGGGCCCAAGCAAGGATCAACATGTCTGCTGCTGCTTTGGTTGCACTGTAGGGATTACTGGGTTTGAGCAAATCTGTTTCAACATGACTGCCTTTTAATATATCACCATAGACTTCATCGGTACTAAAGTGCAGCAGAATGGGCTTGTGATACTTTTTGGCATTGATCAGTTTCAATAGATGATGAACACCATTAACATTGCTGCGAACAAATTCATCACTGCTTTCGATACTGTTGTCCACATGAGTTTCTGCTGCGGTATTGATAATATAGTCGCATTCAAACAGTCTATCTAGATCGTTTATATCAGACTGAATAAACTTAAATTTGCCCGTGGCATGCAATTGAAATTCTTGCAAGAAATGTTGATTACTGGCGTAGGTCATGCTGTCTACTCCAATGACATACCATCCTCGATCTAGACAAGCACGAGTCACATTGCTGCCAATGAATCCCAAACAACCTGTAACATAAACAATCTTTTTATTCATAACTCTTTATTCCTTTTTCTAATCCGTCGAGATCAATGCCCAACTCATTCAACTTAACTCCCGATCCAGTATATGATAATCCTCGAGTACCGGTTACATTGATTTTAACCGAAGGATCCAGAAGTTGCAACATTTCTGACAGTAATCTTTTTTGTGTGTATACACAATTTATATCTTGCGGCACTGCATTGTGTTCGCAATAGAATTCAACAATCTTTGCAAAGTCAGCTGCGCTGATAAAGTCGAAGTACTTGTCGTCGATTGGCAACTGTTTGTCTGTAAGAAATCGTTTGAATAATCTAATATCGGGCTCGCTCCGGTCAAAACAACCAAACAACCGTAAGGTGTAAAAATAATTTGATTTATCCAAACACATACGGGAGATAACATTTTTAGTATATCCATAGCTGTCAATGGGAGTCATTGATTTAATGTCTTCTTCAGCGCAATTAATTATATTGTGTCTACGATCAAATTCTGCGCCGCTGCCAATGTTAATATATTTACGAACTTGAGGATTGTTATAGAAATTTAAAAATACTCCCAGGTCCCGTTGTACATCACTATAGTTGATATCGTTGACTTTGAGACCACCGCCACTGACGGCACAGTTAATGATGACATCAGGCTGATACTGACACAACCATTGGTCTACTGCCCAGTAGTCATTGAGATTTACAGTGGCTCGTGTTACTGGAATTACTTCATGATTCTTGTAGGTGAAATACTTCCATAGGTAGGAACCTAGAAAGCCATTGGCACCCAAAACGGCAATTTTCATTTTAGTTCTGTAACAGGAGCAACACCCAGTGCTTCATTGACTTGTCGCATGCATTCCAATTTGGTAGGAGCATGACGGCTGCTGTGCCAATGAATTACTTGCGCATCTTGGTAGCTGCACTGATTCCAAGCATCTTGAGTTTCCAGTGAAGCCCAGGTAGGCAACCATTGTGCTTGATAAAACAACTCAGGACGATGTGCATCTGACCATTCCAGTCCTTGACTCCAGAACATGGTATTGTGAATGATCTGTTGATTGTTATAACTGTCCATGCCTTCGGTCTTGTTCCACTCGTTGTACATCTTTCGCTCAATCTCCCACAACTTGGGATCCATGGTGTGAGGATGATAACTTAAATCGTTGTTGAACAAGTTATCAAATCCAGCATTGTATTGATTGGGTTCGTGCCAGACTTTTGGGTCAGTCCAGTTGAACAGACGGAAGTCAGTGAACTCTCCAAAAATCTTAGTGGGCTTGACAAACTGTACATCTGGACCAACCCACAGAATATTGCAGGGTTCTTTGTGCCATAGATCGTGGGTCAATTGATTGTTCAACGGCATTGCTTCGTTGATGTGATCAATTTCTTGATCCCATAAAATGTATTCCCAATCACCTTCTAGGAAATGACGAGCGCTGGCCAAACTGTGCAGACACATTTGTCGATAGATCTCGTAGATGTCGCCCTCGTCTTTGGTGTCTTTCCAAATCCATTTGGTACTTTTGATTCTGCGGTGGGCGCAGACTACATAATTTTTAATTTGATTCACAAATTACCTTTGTTGATTAACTATACTTATAAAAACGCAAACGGTCAATTACTTTTCTTACTCAGATACAATAATAATGTATATCTAGGATTAAACTCTGAATTGACTGCTGTTAATTAACAATTATTTTTGTTTTTTCTTTGCCATTCATCAATTCCCAAAATTTAGCTGTAGGTTTTCCTGTGATAATACCTGCATATCGAGGAATATGACCGGCATTTGCAGTACTATGAGGTAAATTTTTCCAGTCCCAATATACCAAGTCACCTGCATCCCACTTATGCCACATTGTATTTCCTAACTGGAAAAAATGACCCCATTGCCAATCATTGAGTGCTATTACTACGCGAACAGTATCTACGCTTTCATCGTCTATTAGATCATAATCGGCGTCAGTATTTATTTCATGCGATATATCTTGACTCATGGTATCCATATGTAACAAATTAAAATCACCCGGAAGTTGTTTATGAATTTTAACGTGAGTTGATTTGATTCCTAAATGTTCCATCATTGAATGAATCAATGGTTGATCACTGGCAGTTGTAAAGCATCTGTAACTTTTAAGTCTAGGGTTAAGCCCAAGAGACAATGACTCTTGGGCACTGTTTCGTTCCAGTAATTTGGACAGATTTGTTTGGGTGGTCTGATCGTATACTGCATTCTCCAGTTCGTGTGACCAATCACCCTTCAATGAAACTTTGTTCAGCCAAATCATTGGAGACTCGTTATCATCTATTTTGTTGTCCCAGTGATATGAGCTTCGTTTTCTGCGCTCGTTCCAGCTGGTGGGGGCATCGAACCAATGTAATTCATCTTTCATATTATGATTATCCTTGTTGAACTGTTATTTACTATTGCTTATATTGGTTTCATGACAGAGCATAAAACTTACTCATATGACCTTGATATCCTAAATTAGCGTCAGGTATTCCATTGGAATTTAAGTTCCATAAAAAATTAAATTCTTTTTGCATTACATTAAATGAATCTGTATGAGCTTTAAAAAGACTAAGCCAATTTGAATCGTGTTTAAGGTTTTCTACAAATCTAAAATGTTTAAAATTTTGAATGTTAAAGTCCAACTCTTTGACATAGTAGCCATTATTCTGATCATTTTTAAATAAAGCACAGGAATGCCAAATTGTGTCTCTACCAATGGCTTTATTATATATTAGGCGATAAGCATTCTGTTTACAAAATGCATCAATTTGATTATCACTTAACTTCAGAGCTGACACACAATTTTTAAGCATATGTGCTGTTTTTAAAAATAGTGCGGAATTTTGTGTACTAACAAAAAAATCTTCAGCCCTTCTGCTTAGGTATTGATCTTGAAGACTAGTGTCAACTATGTAAAAATAATAATTATCTCCTTTTCGTTTAATGACTGGTTTGGTGCCGCCGAATAAGTCACAATAATTTTCATTGGTTGTTGAATCTAGTACTTTTTCCCATGGGTATTGTACACAATTTAATCCAAATAAATGTGCTCCTCGATCCATGGCGTGCAAATAAGGTATTTCTCCTAGTTTATCGGCTCCCGCAAGTACCATTTTATAATCGTCAATTGTTAATACAATTTTTGTAATTTTTGTTGTATCTAATTTATGCTCAATTGATTTTAAATAAGGTTCGGCGGCCAGAGTAATCTCCTTGTTTGCGGTTAATGACGGATTAGAATGACCAAAATCGAGCCAACAATTAATTACTATTTCATCTATCCGAATATTGTTATTAACAAAAGCATTTAATGCAGTAACACTATCACTGCCGCCGCTAAACCACAATCTAATATAATCATATCTATCTCGTAGCTCCTGCGCTCGCTGCCTCAGTAGTTCCGGATAACTGTCAAAAGGTTCAATTGAGGTATCAACTCGATCAAAAACTTCGTCGTACCAATGAAAATAAATCGTAGCGTGTGGTAGTTGATTTTTATAAAGTATTGCCTCTAGTTTATTATTAAATTGTTGACTAGACTGAGTTTCATGGTTAAACACCGACCAATAAATATACCTACGATTATCCCATTGATTTTCAATTGCTAGTAATTTTTTACAAAATTTAGATTGCATAGTGTTTTAAATAACTTTCCACTACCAATTGTTTGAACTTTTTATCAAAATTAGCAAATGCCCATACTAGATATCTGGGCTCGTCGCTGTTATTAACGATGCAATGCTTTGCTACACTAGAGTGCATTGCAACCGTGCCGTCGACGGTAGGGTAAATTCCTCCTGGAACTCCTTCGAGATACCATTTGGCTTTGTCGGGCCAGTATACATTGAAATCCACTTGCAATAATTTATATCCGTCGGCTGGCGGTATGTCGGTATGCGTGTCTACCCAACCGCCGGGCATTAGTTTAAAGCACACACATCGATTAACATTGTGTAATCCTAGTATATCATCCAATACTGATTTGAAATACGGCATCAAATCGGCAGTTTCAGTCCAGTGATTATTGATAGCAGGCAAATGTGCGAGATCGATAGTAGGCTGTACATTCCAAGGGTTAGTTGCTCCTTGCCCGTATATTGCAGTGGCATACCACCCTTCTGTATCCATTCTTATAAGAGGGCTATGATATCGTACAAATAATTCCTTACTATCAGCAGCTTCCAATTCTGATTTAACTATGTCAGCATCAAATATTTTATCTAATATCAAATAAGGTAGATTAGATTGTGTTGTTACAAAATTAAATAACAAGTCAAGTTGATTCGGTAATATATCTGTATTGGCAACAAAGTTAGCAATGTCTTGTTGTAATTGCTCGGGTAAATCAACCATACACTACTCCTGTTAAACTCACTGTAATTTTAGGAACTACTCCTTGATTGGCACTGCAATGCCACTGACCAATTGGAATATCATAAACATCGCCGGACGCCCAATGAGTTTTTACCTCATTATCTAATTGTAGCATCTGCCCCCAATGCCAACTACTGATCATTAATAACTTTCTTTTCACTGGGCCAAGGTCACAGGTTTTATTTTTTAAGTTCGGATTTAAGTGTTTGAATTTATTCATCCATCCGTCCGGAGTATCCCTGTGCCAAGGAATTCCATGACCTGGCATGTAGACAATTAATCTAGCTAACACTGTATCTGGAATCAGCGCCATTTTAGATAAATTATCATGCCCAATTAGATTTTTTATTTGTTCATTTGAATCTTTATAAAGACCCCAATTGTACTCAAAAGTATTACCTTGATGCAGTCCCACTTGTACTGGCAGCGCCATCTCTATATTTGCCTCCGGGCTTAAAATATCTCTGGGATGAAACCATTTCTTCTGGCAGATTGATTCATTGTCTAGTATGTAATCGTAAAATGATTCAGTTGAAATATCAACATTTACAACGTCACCTTGAGGATGACATACCGGAACGGTTGCCCCGTTTTCTGTGGCAAACTTTAAAAAGTCAATTGGTCTACGCTCGCGACTGTAGGTCCATATATCTAAGTTAGGTTGATCGTTCATAAATTGTAAAACTTGTTGTATAATGGGCCATGGTTTCTAAAATTGATATCTCCTGCGGCACTTTGATTTTCATCTACATTACCACTCCAATGGAATGTGATCTTAGGATTAATACCAGCATTGGCACTGCCATGATTCATACCCATGGGGATTTGCCACATGTCACCTGCAGTCCATGGCTGCAGGACATGATTGCCTTGATGATAAAACTGTCCCCAGTCCCAGTCGTTGACAAATAAGGTATATCGCCGCATGGTCTTGAAATTTCCCCAAGCCTTGGCGCTGTTCCAGTCTGGTGCAGCCAATTTACCATTGGCAAACGCGGTGACATCTTGTCTAATAAAGCTACTGTATACATCTGCATGACTGGGAATAGTATGTCCGGGCATTTGCACAAACAAGCTCATATTCTTGTCTTGCATATTCAACATATTCCAAAGCGGCTCAAAATGTTCAGCTAGTTCATTGTCTTTAATTTTATAGTACTGTGTATTGTGTTCGTTATAACCATTGGTCTCGAATAACGATTTAGCTTGGCCATAATAGGGCATATTGTTTACTATTTCGTTGCTATGGTATATGATCCCTTGAGCTCGATCAAATCTAAACCATCTCTGCGGTGCACCGGATTTTTTAGCAAACTCTAATGCCCAAGCAGATAATCTAGACCAATCGTAATCTACATTGCCTATAAAACTTTTATCGTCATCGTGATCTTTCTTTTTAGCATCCCAATGCCAATCACTGTTGGCCAAAATACCCCCAGGTACACCTTCTCGGGCACTTTGATGCTCTGTTGTAAATTTATACTCTGGGGGATACATGGTTATTGTCTTAGGTTAGTAACAGAATCTTCCCAATCTTCTTTGATTGCCGCAGATGTCTTGTCCCAGTTAGTTGGGCTGTCTGTCTTGGTAGCTTTGGAAATATTACTGTTCTGATCATTATGCAATGTGCGCAATGTAGATTTGATTTCTTGAACCTGTTTAGAGTCTGCATTGTACACAAACCAAACAGTATCACTGGCTACTACTAATTTTTTATTAGTAGGATCTTTGGCGGCGAGTGCAATCAATCCATCTTCACTTTCTCGACCCATGACATAAAAACATTTGGCCTGACCTGATGCAACTGCTTCCCGAGCAAACTTAGGGGCAATCAACACATAGTCAACTTCTTTGTTTAACAGTGCGGCTTTGACTGCGCCGCCGCCATCTGAGTACTGAATTGGAGTATGACTGGTTCCAAAACTTTTATTGATTCCTTGATTAATTGCATTAGCAAATGCAAAACTAGGAGTACTGTGTCCTACTCGCAAACTTTCACCACGCTTGATAAATCGATCAGCAGTCATTTCCGGTTTGGCGCTGCAAATTTGAAAAGTGTCTCTGTAGTACTTGACTACTTTAGCACCGTCAACTGGAATAGTTGCACAACCTTTGCCATCGCGGCCAGCGGCTTCAAAATCGCCAGCCCATGGAAACAATACCGGGCCTGTCATCTTCTGCAAGGCTGCATAGGCCGCACAGTATTGTCCGGGATTCACAAAATCAACCTTAAACTTGGCAGACAGATCTTGTGCATATGCATTGGATTGCACAAAAAAGTATCCAGTTTTACTGCCTGTGTTTAAAACTGTTAGTTCTTTAGGTTGCGCCGCGGCGCCCAATGCCACAAACGCCATAATCGAAACGAGTAATTTTTTCATCTTTTTCTCCCTAAAAATATAAATCGATGATCCTGAAACTATTGTCAAATAGTTTATCACTAATAAAAAATCCAAATATCAACACTGCGGTATCTTTAAATCGCAACAGATATCCGACTACCGATAGCAGTATCATACAGTATATGATATATGCTAGGTTCCTGTCAAGGTGAGCTTGCCAAAATATATAAGACAAAAACACCAAAGAGATAATAATACGAAACCATATTATTTTTAAATTCAATAATTTTAATATTTTGTTGGCCAGTGGCCATGCAACAACCAGACCAATAAAAGAAGCCAGCAGTAGTGCAGGTGCGGCCAATATAAAGTACTGTGCAGCAGTAGAAGGAGCAGCTAGAAATCCTCGCATCTCCATCAATGCCAATGTAAATGCTTCACCGCCATCCAACGGCAATCCCAACACAAGCAAAGGAATAAGCTGACTGACTGCACCAGCATTATTGGCTGTCTCGCTGGCCACAATACGCTCTACTGGATCTTTAGTTGATCGGCTTGACATGGAATATGCCAACTGACTACTGAACACCATAGACATACCGGGCATCATGCCGCCCACGAATCCAACTACACTGTACCACGTTAATTTCAAGTAGTTCAAACTAGGCACAACAAATCGATATCCTATTAATTCTATTGCCGAATTAACCTGTTTAAATTGATATAACTGAGGGACGATGAACAGGCAAAATACTACTATTTGCAGCGGTAATCCTTGATACAATTCTACTAAACCAAATGTTAAAATTGAAGTGTTAAACTGATTGCTCCATCCAACTTGACCAATCAGTACACCAACAAGTAACAGTGCCAGGCTGGTCTTTTTAGAATTAGCGGAGTAGTTACACACCATCACTATCGCAATAATCAATAGTGTAAGTATAAGTTCAGTCCTAAAAAAGTAAGCCACAGAATCAAATTGTTGAGCTAAAATCCAGCAAACTGATATACTCAAGGTGGCTGCAACCCAGCTGCCAATAGTAGTGGCTGCAATTACTTCGCTATATCTAGACTGGGGCACATTTTTAATTTCTATCACCGTAGGCATACTGCTGGCTTCTCCCGGCATGCCGGTATATACTGCGGTCAATGAACCAACAAACTGTCCAACTTGTATCAGTGCTGCATAACAAATAAAGATATCAATTGCCGGCCAACGACTAATAAAAGGCGCCAGCACCAACATGCTGAATAAATTGCCCACCCCGGGTAATAGCCCGCTGATTACGCCGGCCAGTGAACCTATTAATAGTGCAATCAGTACTGGTTCAATTTGCATGTATAGTTGATAAGTTGTTATCATTGACTCGAGTAAAAAGTACAATGTTATATTTGTCTATTAATGGTTCGTGTATTTGGTACGATGAATCTATTTCTTGAATTACTTGCTGATTGATAATTTTCTTAGTTTCTGCCAGATCAGTGACACCAATTTCTAAGTTTTCATTAAAATACTGCATGAACAGTTGAGCTTTCATCAGATCCTTCAATCCCATTGAGCTGGACTTTTTAACAATTTTTAATTTAGTCCAGACTCTGGGATCTGCCACTCCGGTGCTTAATTCTTTATACAATGTTTCTAGTTGGTTGATTGACAATTCTTTATCTACTAGAAAATATGCGTCAATCCATTCTAGTTTGTGTGTTCGTTGATAAAATTTATCACTGGCAGGACTATTGTCCAAATAAACCCAAACACCCTGTGCTATTTGTCTTACTCCGACAGATGCACACTCAACTAACATGTCAACAATAGAGTCATATGTTTGTCCAGGAAGGCCACTAATAACTTGTATTCCCAACAAATGTTTTTTATCGTCGGGCAGTTCATTATGCATTCTTGTTAACAATTCTTTTTGATCTGCCCAACTAATACTAGGTCTGTCAATATTACGCAACACATGGTCATTTATATCTTGTAATGCCACATGAATCCTGAATCCGTGTAGCAGTGTTTGTGTCATCTGTAGATAATAAGTTATTTCTTTTTTTAACTTGGGAGTATTATGAATTCGCAATTTAAAGTTCTTAGTGGGATCGTATAAACTTAGCCCGTAGTCAAATATTTCTAGATCCTGCGGCCATTGCCCAAAATTGGCATCAGTTTCCCTGAGTGTGATATCGATTTCCTTAAAGAAATCCAGTTCTGCTTTCCAGTCATGAGTTCGTCGTTTAACTTTTTTAGTTAAATTTTGGCTCCAATCACAGAAACTACATTTATACATGCACCCGCGAGCAAATTCAATGGCCATGATGATTTGATTTTTAGGCACACCTCTATCAATCAATCGATTAATACTGTCCATGACTTCTTGTTTTTGAATCAAAAAGCTACTGGTGCTCAAATAAAGTTCATCTGACAGAATTTTCAGCGGCCATAATTTGTAACCTTCTTTAGAGTTTTCTACCATGTTGACCAATTCTGCATCAGCTGATAGATACCCACTGATCTTGTCTATCAAC
>Ga0181355_1001525_pt1 | contig 10236 bp, 12 predicted proteins | sample Fa13VDMM15DN_FD_130099 | JGI IMG/M metagenome (GOLD analysis project Ga0181355, IMG submission 130099) | Freshwater viral communities from Lake Michigan, USA - Fa13.VD.MM15.D.N | ecosystem: Environmental > Aquatic > Freshwater > Lake | place: USA: Michigan | collected 2013-09-23 | reverse complement strand
TGTCTCGCGTGTGTGGAGTACCTGCATACTTACTAAATATCTCGGTTGGCTCATACGCCTATACCAATAGCACTGAGGCACGCCAAGACTTGTGGACATTTGGTTGCAAACAGATTGCAGAGTGCATTACACAAACACTCTCGGCCAATAACATTTTGCCAAACAACACTTGTGTTGAGTTTGACATTGACGATTTTATTGACGGCGATTTAATGGAAAAACACGATATGCAAGAGATGCCACAACCGCCACGATCAAATGGAGTACCGTACTCATCATGATTAAACTGATTGCATCACAAGTAACAATTGACGCTGCCGCTGGCGAGACAGGCCGCCGCGAGATTACTGGCATTGCCGTACCGTATGGTGTGGCAGCAACAGTTGCAGATGGCACATCAGTAATCTTTCAGCCGGGCAGCCTGCCAGTTGAGGGAAAAGCGCCACGCCTGTATATGTACCACGATGCCTCAATGCCAGTAGGCATTGTCACTGAGCGCGTGGACACACCAGAGGGCATGATGTTTACCGCCAAGATCAGCGCCAGTAGTCAAGGCCAAGATGCCATGATCATGCTGCAAGAAAAGGTCATAGATCAAGTTTCAGTGGGTGTCAATCCTCGACAATTCTCGTATGACGATAAAGGCACAATGATCATTGAGTCAGCCGATTGGACAGAGTTATCGCTTGTGCCAGTTGGCGCATTTGGAGACATGGCCAATATCGCTACAGTCGCAGCGAGTATCCCACAAGATGAGCCAGAAATAAGTACTATAGAAACAGAACCTACAGAGGAGACAGAACCCATGAGCGAAACAGCAGCACCAGCAGTTGAGGCAACTATCCCAACTGCACCAATTTTTGCAACAGCAAAACGCGCATTTAAGATGCCGACACCGGGCGAATACCTTGCAGCATTGCACGCAGGTGGAGACACTTTCCACAACGTGAACGCCGCATACAAGGATGCAGTTAGATTGCAACAGTCAGCATTGCAGGCTGCCGCTGGTGACATCCTCACCACCGATACACCGGGACTTTTGCCAGTGCCAGTACTTGGGCCACTATTCCAAGATCTCAACTTTGTGCGACCAGTTGTTAGCGCATTTGGTGCACGCTCAATGCCAAACTCGCCAAGCAAAACTTTTGTTAGGCCAACAATCACCACGCACACAAGCGCTGCAACACAGACTGAAGGCAGTGCAGTAAGTGCAACAACAATGGTGATTGCATCAAACACCGTTACTAAAACAACGGTTGCTGGTCAAGTAACGATTACTCGACAAGACATGGACTTTACAGATCCAGCATCAATGAACTTGATCCTCAACGATCTTGCAGGTGAGTACTTGATTAAGACTGATGACGTTGCAGCCGATGCACTTGTTGCAGGCAAGACCGCATCAGGATCAACATGGACAGTGACAGCCGATAACCCATCCTCATTGATCAGCGCTCTCTATGACGCAGCGCGCGAAATTGCAGAGGACAGCAACTACTTTCCAACACACTTGTGCGTGTCACCAGATGTGTGGGAAAAATTGGGCAGCCAGTTAGACGGATCAAAGCGACCAGTTTTGGGTTATGTCACCGATGGCATTATGGGCCAAAACTCAATTGGTAAGGTTGGCGGTCTCGGCTACAACGCAATGAACGTTATGGGCTTAACGCTTGTTGTTGATAACAACTTTGCAAGCGGCACAATGCTTGTTGTTTACGCACCGGGCTTTGAGATCTATGAGGCCCAACAGGGAATTTTGTCAGTGGACAACCCATCTACTTTGTCAAAAACTTTCTCGTACTATGGCTATTTTTCTACATTTGTTGCCAAGTCATCGTTTATTCAGGGCATCGTAATCGCTTAGTCTGTAGCGGACTTACACCGCTATGGCAAATTACACCAGCGCCACCAAACAATTAATTGGTAACTATGCGTGCATCAGCACGCTTGAGCCAACAGAGATTGGTATAGGCGAAAGCATAACTGTTACTGGATTGGCTGCACCGTTTGCAGGCACGTTTAAGGTATTAGACCTACCTCAATACGAGTTCACAGGCGTTGACTCAATTACAGGCGAGTTTCTTTTTAATGTAAATGAGCCTCGACCTAACCAAATTATTTATGCGTGCACAGGTACAAACGTCAATTTTGTAGTTGACTATTCTGGCACAATTACTTATACACAAGTTTGCACTTGGGTGTCTGCAACCGATGTTGAGGATTGGCTAGGTATTGGTACAGCCACCGCCGCTGATGCCACGTTTTTAACATTGTGTGCCGCAGCCGCGTCAGCATTTTGTCATCTCAGGAGACAAGAGTGCGGCTACCACGACTCATTAACAGTGCTGCCCTCAACAGCCGTAGGTTTAGGCACACGCGCTTATGGCGGTTTCTTGTATCGCCAAAGAGGATCGGTTTCGGACTATGCGATGATGGATGGCATGGTCTCTGGTGGCTCTAACGGCCTTAGCCCAATGATTAAACAGTTGCTAGGTGTTAACCGCGCACAGGTTGCCTAATGCCTACACCAGTTGCCTACACAGATCTTTTTAACACGGCCCTAGACAACCTTGCAGCCACGTTAGGCGCAATTACTGGTCTTGCCGTTGTAACTGATCCGCGTAATATCTCGCCACCTTGCGTTTTTATTGATGCACCATCCTTTACAGGTTTTAGCCGTGCCGTGTTTACGCTGTCATATCCGGTCAGGTTGTTGACTCTTGGGCCGGGCAACTTGGATGCTCAACGTAGCCTTATGAATTTGGCAGCCAAAGTTGTGAGCGCCAAGATAGGTGTCACAGATGGTAGGCCAACTATTGCTATCATCGGTGGTAGCGAGTTAGCAGCGTATGATCTTAATATCAATGTGCAGGCACAAAGTTAGGACACAGACATGGCATATGTAATTGCATCACCAAGATTGGGCATAGTAGGCGACACCTATGAACCTACCGATGACGTAAACATTGAGGCTCTTATTGAGGGTGGTTTTATCAAATCCACCATTAAGACCACAAAATCTGATAAACCTAATAAAGAGACCAACGAGGAGAATTAACCGTCATGGCAACAAGCACTTACCTATCTAACCCAGTAGTCACAATCAACGCAGTTGACATGACCGATCAATGCTCAACCGCAGTTTTGACTCGCGTCATTGAGAGTCTGGAATCAACTTCCTTTGGCCAAACAAACAGGTCTTACGTCGGCGGGTTGGAGAACTCCACACTCACCGTGACAATGTACAACTCTTTTGCTGTTTCAGAAACTTACGCTACACTTAAGGCTCTTGTTGGCACACAAGTAACTGTAAAGATTAAGCCAACATCGGCTGCCACATCAGCCACTAACCCTGAGTCAAGTTTGACAGCGGCCTACATGGAGTCATTGCCAATCATTAACGGCCAACTTGGCGCACTTGACACAATTGATATTACATTTACTGGTGGCGCATACTCAGTAGCAGTCGCTTAATAATTCTCGCCGGCAACGGCCCGACACGAAAGAAGCAAGATGCAATTAAGACTTAAAGCCACGTTTAACGATGGCACAACGAACGAAGTTGTAACCAATCTTTCAACTGTTGTGGCATGGGAACGCAAATACAAACGCAAAGCCTCAGAGATGGCATCAGGTATTGGTGTCGAGGATTTGGCTTACTTGTGTTACGAAGCAACACGCGCATCTGGTACTACCGTGCCCGGCACACTTGATCAATTCATCACGTCACTCTTAAGCATTGATGTCTTGGAGACACAAGACCCAAAAGCGGACACGGCTCAGTAAGGCGAGCGCTGGCAGAGATTGTCGTTGCCACCGGTTACTGGCCGCCAGAGATTACATTTGAGGCAGACGACATGAACGCCGTAATTGAGATACTTAACAAGCAACGCGGCAGCCGCTAATGGCTAACGTGCCTAATGTAAGGATCACCGGCATCAAAGAGGCTCTTGCTGAATTAAACAGCATTGACCCTACATTTAGACGTGAGATAACTAAACGCATTAAAGGCGCTGGCGAGCAAATTATTAGTGACGCTCGATCAATGGTCGCATCATTTCCAAACTCACTCAGCAACGGTGCACCGCTGTCTGGCATGGTGCGCGGCAATCTTATTAAAGGCCGAGAAACAAATTGGAAAACAAGTCAAGTACAAAAAGGATTTAAGGTCAAAGTTGGCAAGCGCGCAAGCAAAGAGCGTTACGTTAATTTTGATCGAGGTGGTTATACAGAGCAAGTTGTTTACGGCGCAAAGCCATACCAGTTAATGACGATACAACAAGCCGATGCAGCCGGCGCAATTTATGACCACGCAGGTAGAAACACCTCGTCAAGATTTGTTAGCAACCTGAACGCTGAGGTAGGTAGAGAACCAAGAGCAATTGATAAAGCCGTGGAAAAAGGCCGTGTACCAGTAACACTAAAAGTGCTTGCTGTAGTGCATGATGTAGAAAAAGCAATCAACAGAAACCTAAAGGTTAATTATGGCAATTAACATACCGATCCTTACAAGTTTTGTGGACAAAGGTGTTAACGCTGCCGAAAAAGCGTTCGGCGGTTTAAGCAAATCAACAATGATTGCTGGCGCTGCAATCGCTGGCGCGACAGTAGCCGTTGCCGCTTTTGCCTATAAGTCAATACAAAAAGCATCAGATTTTAATGAGGCAATAAGTAAAAACACAGTCGTGTTTGGTGCAATATCTAAAGAGGTTGAGAACTTTGCACAGACCGCTAATCGTTCTTTAGGCATCGGCGAGACAGCCGCGTTGCAGGCTGCCGGTACGTTTGCAATGTTTGGTAAGTCCGCTGGTCTTGCTGGCAAAGAACTATCAGATTTTAGTATTAGTTTTGTAACACTTGCTGCCGACCTTGCATCGTTTAGCAACACAAGCGTTGATGATGCAATTGCTGCAATTGGATCAGCGTTGCGCGGAGAGGCAGAACCATTACGCAAATACAACGTCTTACTCGATGATATGACTCTTAAAGCGGCTGCAACAGAATTAGGTATCTATTCTGGCAACGCGGCGCTTACAGCACAACAAAAAGTATTGGCTGCACAAAAAGTTATATTTGACCAAACATCAGACGCGCAAGGTGATTTCAGTAAGACTTCAAGCGGATTAGCAGCGCAACAAAAAATACTTAGTGCAACAATAGAAAACATCCAAACAAATCTTGGTCAAGCCTTTTTACCTATATTCTTAAAAGCCGTCAAGTTTTTTAACGATGAAGTTTCGCCAGCGTTTGAGCGTGTTGCTGAGGTTATTGGTGAAAAGGGTCTTGTTAAAGGTATGCAACAAGCCTTGTTTGAGATGGGTTCATTTGGTCCGGGCATGGTTAATGCGTTTAAGCAAATTGCTGTCACATCGGCTAAAGCCGCAAACGTCTTGTACCGCTTTGGTCTTGTAACTGCTGCTGTTATCGCTCCAAGTATTACTCAAAAAATAAGTTTATTATCTAAAGCGTTTGACACTTTAATTGACGTTGGTGCACTTGAGGCAAGTTTTGACTCGTTTAGCGCTGGCATTATGAACATGGGTAGCGCCTCTGATTACAGCAGTTTTGCCGCCAAAAAACTTGCAGAGGATGCCGAAGCCGCAGCAGAAGCACTTAAAGATTTGCCGCCAGCAGGTACATCAGACAAGTTAAAGAAAATGGCTGATCGAGTTAAAGCGGTTGCCAGCGCATTAGACAAAGAATTAAACAAAGCGCTTGATGATGCAAAAGACAAACTTAAAGAAGCACAAAACAATTTTGATGATTTTTCTAAGTCTGTAAAAGAGGGTATTAAAGACGGATTTAGTTTTGGAAAAGTTTTATCTGATGCGGCAGAACAATCAAAAACTTTAGCAACAGCAATTAAAGAATCAAAAACAGCAATAGCAGAAGGATTAAACAAAACTTTAGACATTGCAACTGATCAACTTAAAGACGCAAAAACAGCGTTTGCCGATTTTGCAAAAACTGTATCTAATGGTATAAAAGAATCATTTAGTTTTAAGCAAGCCAACGAAGGCAAAGACGGATTTATTACAGGTTTGCGTGACCAAGTAAAAGCAATTAAAGAATATAACGCAGACATACAATCGTTACTACAACGTGGTTTGTCTCAAGAAGCATTAAAACAAGTTTTGGCTGCCGGCTCAGAATCAGGTGCGTTAATAGCACGCAATTTGTTAACAGGTGCTCAAGAGGACATTACAGGCCCTCAGGGCGTTAACGCTCTTGTTGCATCGGTAATGCAAACAGCCAATCAATTAGGTCTTGACACGGCTAACAAGTTTTATGGTGAGGGTGTAAGTTCTGCACAAAAGTATTTTGACGGAATTAAGAGCCAGTTTGATCAAGCAACTGAGGCAGTTAACGCGGTAGAAGCCGGCACAAATGTAACGTCAGGTTTTCTTGAAGGTCTCAATTCACAAATTGATGGCATTAAAACTTACGGCGATGACATCAACACATTGTTGCAACGAGGTATATCTCTTGACGCGTTACAGGCAGTGCTTGATGCTGGCGGTGAATCCGGTGCAGCCATTGCACATGAGTTGGTACTCGGCGCACAAGAAAACATTACAGGCCCAACAGGCGTCAATGCGTTAGTAAAATCAGTTAACGATGTAGCAGACCGAATTGCTTTGGCAGCCGCCAATCAATGGTATGGCGCTGGTGTGTCCAACGCACAATCATATTTGCAAGGTATTGAGGCTGCATTTGCTGAGGCACAGAAACGGCTTGCCAAAAAAGGTCTTACGTTGTCAGACATTAAAGGCATATCAGCATCCTTTAGTGGTGCTCTTGCAGGCCCATCGGTAACACCTATAACACCATCACGACCAGAATCAGGTGGTGGCGTACCGGGCGGCGGTGTAGTCATTAACGTAAACGGTGTTATGAGTAACGCCGCAACAGGCCAAGCCGTACTAGACAACCTTGTAGAATACTCACGGGTGTACGGCCCACTTAACTTGGCGATCAGGTAATGCCCGGTGCAGCCGTCATCTCAGGTGGCGATTACCTACTAGAACTCTCAACAGGTTACGACTCATCAGCGTTCTACTTGGATGACTCAACGCTGAACGGCACAGATGTACTAGACGGCGATGGTTTAGATTATGTAGATATCTCAAACCTTGTGCAAGACATCACGGTTAGTCGAGGTCGTAAACGTCCGCGCGATGTGTTTGGGCCGGGCCAGATGTCGGTGTCAATTAACATACCAAAAACAAACCGTGACCTAGACCCATTTAATACCTCTAGCCCGTATTACAACACGCTCACAGACCAGCCCGGATTAGCACCATTACGAGACATCAGGCTAAGCCGTAACGGTGATCGCATTTTTACAGGCAAAATTACTACGTTTAATCAACAATACACAATGGATGGTTTAACCCAATACGCCGTATTTGCTGCCGATGATATCTTTACCCTGTCACAGGGTTTTTTACCCGAAACCGTGACTACAAGCCAAACCTCGTCAGCGCGCATTACAGCCGTTTTAAGCGCCGCTGCCTACACAGGCACTACATCGGTTACGGCCTCTCCTACAGCCACGCTAGGCGCTTACACAATCGCCTCTGGCACTAACGTAAACGCCTACCTTAACCGCATCCAAGAGGCAGAACAAGGCCGCATCTTTTGCAGCCGCACAAACGTCTTGACAGCACAATCCAGAACAGGAACAACCCTTTCAGCACCTATTGCTACGTTTACTGATGCAGGTGGCGCGTTTGACTATGACGTGCTACAAGTCGAGTTTGACCAATCACCAGTCATTAACAATGCCAACGTGACTATTGAGGTTGGAGGCACATTACAAAACGCTAACAACGCATCCTCAATTAGCCAATATTTTACGCAAACTCAAGCAATTACAGACAGTCTTTTAAGTAGTAATGGGCAGGCTGCAACCCTTGCCACATACCTACTTGTGCCAATACCGTTGCCACGTTTTACCAGCATCTCTACCAGTTTCATTACCCTTACTGAGCCACAAAAAACAGCCTTAACTACAAGCGAGATTGGTGACACCGTAAGTGCCGTTAAGACGTTTACCAGCGGTAGCCCCTTAACCATTACACAAGATTTAAGCGTTGAGGGTATAGAGCATCGTATTAACTTTGCAACCGGGCATCGAGTCACAATTTATACGGCAGCGACAACCGTACTCTCAGACCTAATTTTGGATGACCAGACTTACGGCATCATCAACTCAACTAACGCATTAGGGTAAAGTACAACTATGACTACGCCTTTTCCATTTGTAGCAAACACGGTGCTTACCGCAGCACAGTTAAACGCAATTACTACGTTGCCTATTTCTGCAAAAACTGCTAGTTACACGCTTGTTGTCGGTGACGTTGTTACACGCGTACAAATGACTAACGCATCAGCAACAACAATCACGGTCAACACAAGCATTTTTAGTGCTGGTGACAGTGTGTTTATCTACAACGCAGGAAGCGGCACTTGCACGGTGACTGCTGGTACGGCAACTGTCTCGACATCTGGATCGTTAGCGTTGGCGCAATATGGAGGTGGCACGCTGTTATTTACTAGTGCTAGCGCTGCTACTTTTTTTAGCGGTGGGGCAGCCAATGTAACGCTGCCTGTAGATGCGCTTATCGTTTCTGGTGGTGGTGGCGCGGGAAAGTTTGACAACTCAGCAGGCTCGGGCGCCGGGGGCGGGGGGGGAATGTTTACTAAATCATTTGGTTTATCTACTGGCACATACACTCTCACAGTTGGATCAGGTGGTGCAGGCTCGGTAACAACTCGCACAAACGGAACTAACGGAACAAACTCAACATTTATTTTGAGTACAACTGGCGGGGGATCGGGCGGCGGTTTAACCGCTGGAGCCGCAGGTGGATCGGGAGGCGGGGGCGCTGACACATCTGGCGGAGGTACAGGAACTACAGGTCAGGGATCAAATGGTGGATCTGCAACTACCTTTACTGGCGGAGCGGGAGGCGGTGGAAAGGGATCGGTTGGAGGCAATTCTTCACTCAACACGGGTGGCTCGGGTGGATCGGCAGCAACAAACGATTACACAGGCGCAACTATTAGTTATGCAGGCGGGGGGGGAGGTGGCGGAATTACTACAGGCGGCACGGCGGGAACAAATGCAGGAAATGGCGCGTCAGGCCCGGGAACAGTTGCAGGTAGCAACGCAACAGCCAATCGAGGCGGAGGGGGCGGAGGATCAACAGGTTTAGGAGCGGGTGGAAATGGGGCGTCAGGCGAAATAGTTATCAGGTACAAAACAGCAGACGCATCTGGTTACACAATTACAACAACAGGTTCACCAACAACAGGCACATCAGGCATTTATAGTTTTATTCAGTACACCTCTACAGGAACATTGGTGATCGCATAATGGCAAACTTTGCAGAAATGGAAAACAACATAGTTGTTGATGTCATAGTTGTTGCAAACGCAGATTGCGGCGATCTAGCGTTTCCAAACAGCGAACCAGTAGGACAAGAGTTCATTGCATCATGCGGCATCAAAGGCAACTTTTTGCAAACAAGTTACAACGGTACTTTTCGCGGTATTTATGCCGGCATTGGCTACACATTTGATGTAATTAACGATGTATTTGTTGCACCCATAGAACCACCAACTGACTTAACATGACCGTAAATAATTTGCCTAAGTTTCTTATTTTGCTTGTCGGTTTGCTATGCCTAACCGCGCTAATGATTGCCGACAAAATAGACATGGAAAGCGGCGTACCTATGCTAACTATGATTATCGGCTACTCAATAGGTAACGGCGTTAACGCCAAACAAGGCGGCGAAAGTAGCAACGTATTTGGCAATAAAAAAAACAAGTGATACCGCCCGTAAAAAAACTTGTTTTACCTGCCACGTTGGCACACATTAACCCAGGCGAACTACCCGCCAATATGCTGGTAGATATTAAACCGTTTGGGAAGCTGCACCCGCGCGCCGCTAACGCATACAACGCAATACGTACCGCCGCGTTTGCTGCAGGTATAAAACAATTTAAACCAATATCTGCAGGCGATACCTACAGGTCATTAGCGCAACAGACCGCAGGGTTTTTACAGCGCTACACCCTGCAACCTATCGAGGGCGCGTCTACCCGAACATGGCAAGGCCGCAAATATTACTTACGCCCAGGCAACGCGCCACTAGCTGCACCTGGTAGCAGTCGCCATAACTTAGGGTTAGCCGTCGACTACGCAAACATGGCGGGCGATACGTG
>Ga0181355_1001524_pt1 | contig 10236 bp, 9 predicted proteins | sample Fa13VDMM15DN_FD_130099 | JGI IMG/M metagenome (GOLD analysis project Ga0181355, IMG submission 130099) | Freshwater viral communities from Lake Michigan, USA - Fa13.VD.MM15.D.N | ecosystem: Environmental > Aquatic > Freshwater > Lake | place: USA: Michigan | collected 2013-09-23 | reverse complement strand
CTGCTCGGTCATGGCGGTTAGTTCGCGTTCGAGTTTGCGAGCATCCTCGGCAGGAAATCCGATACCGTGAGGAACGTATTCCATTGTGTGCGTGTCCCATCTCCATGCTGGAAACATTTTAGCATCTGTTCTTGGTGTTGGTGTTGGTGTGTCGTTCATATTGTTCTTAGTTTGTTAGTTTGTTTTGTATTCATAAATTTATTTTGTTCCATGGAGCATGTCATGATTTGCGATCTTGTTCTGGATGGATTTGATAACTACTTCCTCAACCGTCCCATTGGCAACTAAAATCTTTTGCACGGCATCACTTTTTGCTCCGTTGCGGTGAATGCGTCCGAGTGCCTGCATGTAGTCCTTGTCATTAAACGTAGGACATATCAGAGATACACGTGGTCTATCACCGTTCAGATCGTGCAAGCTAATGCCAGTGCCACCTGCTGCAATATTAACAACGAGCACATGCGTTTTATCCGACTGGAAGTCATCAATGATCCGCTGTCTATCAGCTGCCGATTGTCCACCAACGATCTTCTCGCACCGTAGGGTTAGTGCTAATGCTTCTGCTGTTTCACGGAAGTTCATGAAGACAACCACGCTGGCCTCTTCTAACAATAACTCATCGACCATTTCAGCAATATCATTTACTTTAAAAGACTCAGCCAACTGTCGAGCTCGTAACAGGTTCACGAGAGTGTGCTCGCTATCTTCTACTGTGCCTAGCTCAATGTATCGCTCGATGATTTCTGGTGTAATATTAAGACTCTTGTATGCCGCGTGAATCTTGCTGAGATTAGAAAACTGAATGTTCTCCACAAAGATCCTATTCTTACGAAATGAATCAGGGAAGTCAGCTACGGTAAGCCTCTTCGCATTACGGTTATAAATTTGATCATGCAAAAGGGATAGCTTGTTCTTCTTACGCAGCTCCCACGCACCCCATGTATTTTGCACACAGCCATAATCCATCATCCATCGATACCAACTTTTAAGTGGCGCTTGCGCTTCATTGAGAGAATGCAAACCTAAGGCGTATCCGATTGCTCGCATCTCCGTTGGATCATTAGCTGATGTAGCTGACATCAAGTGAATACGGAAATCTTCTTTGTGTAGAGCGATTACCATCTGCGCATTCTGCGTATACGGGTTTCCTGCTTTATGGCACTCGTCGATGAACCCGATAGCTCCTTCTGGTAACTTCCAGTTGAATATTTTCTTACCACGCTTTGTTAGCCATGGAGTTTTTCCAGTTCGTAGTTTCTCGTAGTTCATGACAAACAGCGGTTTAAGCCCACAGGCTGCTGCTTCACGTTCCCAAGATGGTATGACCGCTTTAGGGCACATGACGAAGAATGGTTTGCCCAAGGTCTTCGCAATGTGGCAGGCGACAATTGTCTTACCTGTTCCTACATCTGATGAGTCTAGTGTGTTAACGTTCTTAGTTAGGCACGATACAAAAAAGTCGTGCGCTTCTTGTTGCTTTGGATATAATGTCTTCATTTTTATTTGTCTTCATTTTTGGTTTGGGAGAATTTAGGAGGTTGCCTCGTCAAGGATGACGGATAGCGCTCGCTGGAATGCCTCGATCTTTTGTTCGGGTTCACCGTTCAGGCCACAGGATCCAAGGATCGAATTAATAAATGCGGTGCGCCCAGATAATCGATGTAGTTTAGTGCTGCGGATGGATAACTCTGGAGAGAATGCGATGACTGACCAGCCAGAGGGATGACGATCATCCGTCCGAGATTTGATCTCGACTAGCGTATCGCCGATTAGTATTTCTTTAACGTGACTTTTCATGTGGGAGACCGTTCATAGTTCATCATTTGCATTTAGTCAAATAAAATTTTGCAATAAGAAAGGCGTCGATCATTCCATCGTGTGGTGTCGAGCAGCGAGAGGTTGCTAGCCATTCTTCATCTGGAGCTAATTTTGTTGCTGTAATAAGGGCTGCCTGCTTCGTGAACCCCTTAGGTATTTTTCCAAGCATAGCCTTTTGCCAGTCATGCACATCTATTCTCTTGATTGATATATCCCTGCACTCGGACATCCCGATAATCTTACCAAAGCTAATAGCCATGGATCTCATAGCCTGTGATGAACGAGCATGATTAAGTGGTTCTTCAATCGCGATCACACATGGGGTATTGAGACCCATGATCCATTTGTAGATTCGTTTTGGATCAACCTCTCGTTTCTTTTTAAAGACGAGAGTGGGCATAGTAGTTTTAGCGATGATGCTACCGTCATGTGTTGAGATAGCACACAGCCCACCGTCTAGCCCATTATCAATACCTATAATCATGCGGTCGGTGTATACCCTTTTTTACTGAGCGCCTTGTAAAGGAGCGACCCTTTTTTTACAGCGACTAAGATATATCCTTCAGGGTCTTCCCCATTTGGGGCTGTAAAAATTTGAATGTCGCCCTGAATATCATCTGATGAAAGATGTGAAGCAAACTGATTAACGGCTACAATAAACGGGGTTATTTCTCCGTAGTAAATAAACCCCTCATCAAACATGCCAATAGCATCTAGGATGATTTCTTGTGGCACAGATTGTGTTGCCTCTTTTTTGGTAGGGTCACTACCGTTAGAAATATGATCCATGAACTGTTTGATAACACCTTGGATTGATTCCTCATCTTGGAGACTCGGTTCTTTTATGCAATCATTATACTCCACTCTGCTCTCTTGCAATAGCGCTTTACCGAGCACCGCATAATTGATGATGTCTTCGAATGCATCATTGACCGTCTCATTTGCTACGTTTAATTCGCCATCTGTGGCGAATGTTTTAATGCGCATCATCTTGTCTTGTATTCGCAGCAAGAGACCCATGACTGGGGCTAAGCCCAAGGAGCTAGACATCTTGAAATTAGCGAGCGCATCAGAACTTGTTGCACCCCCGCTATAGTCGTTGTTCTTTTTTTGCATCACCCCGTAACATTTGTCACAGGTTTCTTTGTGTAATTTTAGTAGTTCTGGAGTATTCATAATGAGAAATTTATATTGGGAGCGCATCTGCTCGTATTAATACACCATGCCCTCGAGCAGGTGTTAGTAGCTTGATATTTTTAGGGAGACATTGGATGTATTGAATCTCCTTCATATTAACGGGTATCACGCGATACCAAAGGCCATCCGCTTTCGAAGTTCCAAAGGAGGCTTCGTTGCCCTCATCGTTCCGAAGAATAAATTCGGGAGACACTACTGGTGTGCGGTTGACAAACATGAGTCATAAGCTAGCGTTAATAATTAGACTGACAAGAATAAAAATAATTATTCTTCACTTTCTTCATCGACCATATCGGCATCGATAATCTGATTCTTCATACTCTTGACAGTGCCATTACCCTTATCGGCAGCACCATTATTGAGTATTGAGATATCGATGGATAATTTGCTAGTCCCTCCTCCAGTCTTTGCATTGAGCCCGAGATTGCGGCGGATGAGCTGGTCGAGTTCGCTTAGCTCACGAATGGTCTTGGGTGGCTTAAGCCCGCGAATACTATCACGTAGCAGCTTGATGCCTGCCGCTGCTATATAGTGCTGATACTTATCCGCTGGAGTGCCCTGTGCATCTGCAATATCTGCGAGCAGTCTATCCTCTTCGAGAGAAGCAGTTAGCTTGGCATCTGCGATTGCCGAGCTAGTTACATTTACTAAATTTTCCTCGAGCTGTGACTGTAGTCCGTCCTTTGATTCTGCTTCCGCTTTTGCTCTCTGGGCTTTTTCTACGTTCGGTGGTAGCTTAGCTTTGATGCCAGCAATACGAAGCCATGTTCGAAGTGTATTCGGGTGGACGCCAATATCACGCGCAATAGATGCGTTAGGCATTCCTTGGTGATAAAGATCGAGCGCTCGTTTAAGTGCACTCTCACGATTTACATTCTCTGCTTCTTTATCAATATCGTTGTTTACTTTTTTCTTGAAAGCCATTATGTTGTGGGAAGTCCTCGACAATATGCCCGACGATATAACTAAACGCAAGCAAATTCTTGAACCTCAAATTGATGCTGTCACTAAGATGATGGATATCGGTGGTTTAATGATCCCACCTACTACGCTTATCACCGCATTATTATTCGGATTTGCTAACCACCCAAAAGCAATTGCTAAGGAGTATTACTTTTGGAGAGTCTGCGATGAGCTATGGAATCGACCTGACTTACCCGAGCAGATGATGGTGCGTCACCCATGGGCGGAGCGAATGATTCGCGAGGCAATTGACCATAAGTATCTCGCTATTGGCGGTAGTGCTAGTAGTGGTAAGTCACATACCATGGCCGCGTGGGGCATCGTCAATTGGTTGTCACAACCACGTGATACCCTCGTGCTAATGACATCTACTACTCTACGCGAAGCACGTAAGCGTATCTGGGGTTCAGTCATCTCGTTACTCTCAGTCATCGAAGACATTGCACCAATCAAGATTCGCGATTCGATTGGAAATGCCGCCTATGTAGACGAGAACGGTATTCTCTTTGAGAAAGCGGGTCTCTCACTAATTGCTGCAGAAAAGAGTAAGACTCGTGAAGCCATCGGTAAGTTTATTGGTATTAAGCAAAAGCGTGTGATTCTGATTGGCGACGAGCTATCCGAGCTATCCGAGGCAATTCTTAATGCTGGTCTATCTAACCTTTCGAAGAACCCATCATTCCAGATGATCGGAATGTCCAACCCCAATAGTCGGTTCGACGCCTTTGGTGTATGGTCAGAGCCTTCGAAGGGGTGGGCTTCCGTTGATACTCAGGTAGACGACGAATGGAAAACCAAATGGGGCGGCAGATACATACGTCTTGACGGTGAACGCAGTCCCAACATTGCGCTGGGGGAAAATAAATATCCGTGGTTGCCGACTCAGCAGAAGATCGATGAGGACAAAGCTCTTCTCGGTTCGGAGTCTCGTGGATACATGCGAATGATTCGAGCCATCTTTTTTGATTCAGATGAGGCAACTGGAATATACAGCGAGGCAGAGCTCGCCTCTAGTGGCGGCCTTAAGAAGGGGGTCGAGTGGGCTCAGAAGCCTACCTTGGTCGCGGGCATTGACCCCGCCTTTACGAATGGTGGTGACAGAACCATCATGTATACGGCCTCGGTCGGGTATAATACAGCGGGTCAATACGTCATCGAGTTTGAGAAAGCGATCCATTTGAATGATGATGCTACTAATAAAGCAGTCCCACGAACCTACCAGATTGTTCGCCAGATCATTGAGCACTGCAAGAAACTAGGTATTACGGCTGACAATGTTGCGGTAGATAGCACTGGTGCTGGGGCGCCCTTCTGTGACGTTCTGGCTGGAGAGTGGTCTCCACATTTTCTGCGCGTTAGCTTCGGTGGGAAACCATCAGACAAGCGGGTAAGTATGAACTCGTCCCTGACTGGCGAAGAACTCTACACTAACCGAGTCAGTGAACTCTGGTTCGTTGGAAAGGAATTAATGAGAACGCATCAGGTCTCAGGAATCAATAGCGATCTAGCTCAAGAGATGTGCGCTCGAAACTATGACCTTATCAAATCTAGCAGCCTTAAAGTTAAGATTGAATCGAAGGGTGATTTCAAATCTCGCTTCGGCCGATCACCCGACTTGGCTGACGCTGCCTTCCTTGCGCTAGATTGTGCCCGCCAGAGGCTCGGGCTAGTTGCCGTTGATCCACCTAAGGATTCAGATGAAAAGGGCTACAAGCGCCCCGTATCGATCAAGACGCTCCAAAGAGCTTTGCATAACCCAGATTCGTTTCTCTCCTAAATCTTGGTCAGTTCCTCTTTGTAGGGAATAAAAACTTTCTATATGACGTATTGGTGCTGTAATAATTTATTAGAGCACCAATAGAATTAAAAGAAAGTTTTTAATAGTGTAAGCGAAATTTATTACAGCACCACTAACCCTGAATCCCGAATCCCGAATCGTGCACCCCGAGCAGGATACAGGAATCATGATTCAGTTCACGGTTCAGTGTTGACATGTTGTAGAATATATAGTAATCGTAGCCCATCTCTTATTACAATTATGGCTTCTACTCCTTACCTCTCTGATTTTTTAGCTTCAGTGACTGGTGCTACACCGCTAGCACCCTCAATAGATCCGTCCACATCAGGTCTAGCTGACCCTCGAATCACGGCTGCAGAAGAAAAAAACAAGCTAGATGAGGAACGAAAAAGACTGCTTGCCCAGCAAGAGAGAATACGCCGCGAAGAAGAAGCCAAGAAAGTTGCAGAAGAAACAGCCCAAGCTAAAGAAATGGCTGATCAACCGTTTAAGCAGCAAATGAAAGGACGTGAAGTCCTGTTGCGAAAAGGCGCTGGTGACTTACTTGGGTCACAACAAGCGATGCAAGACTCTAATTATGTTCTTGGATCTGGTAGCTCGCTACGCGAAACACCACAACCGATAGCCCCCGAATGGACAAAAATCAACCGCGCATCACGCAGACTTCGCCGTCAGGGCTATACCGACCAAGCAGCTCAAATGGCAGGCATGGGAGAATTAGAGCGCATTAAAACTCCGACTATGACTACGCAAGAGCAGCGTAGCCGCATGTCCTTTATGGACATGGAGCAGGACGCTAAGTCTTATGAGAAGAAAAAGACTGAGGATATGTATGATGAATACATGAGAAAGAAAAAGTTAAAGGAGGCGTCATCGTATGATACTACTCCGATCTGATTGATCTAATATTTTAAAACTATGGCTGAATTTTCCTACGCATCCGATATTGCACCACTCCGCTCGACGTTTTTCCCCGCGAGCGGAATGTCGCGTTTACAGCGCCAACAACTAGATACCCGCTACGCAAAAGACATCGAGCCTATTGATGCAAAAAGGCGCGAGATAGAAAAGGACATGCTCAAGATGATTGAATCTGAGGATGCCTTTGAGATGCAAAAACTCCAGCTAGAAGAGGCTAAGCGAACAGCTCAGATGAGAGCGGATACTGATACTCGACTCCCAGCGCTTATGACCGAACTTGATTCTGTCCTAGGAAATAAAGGGATCGATACAAATACTAAGGCAATGGAAGTTGGAAAACTGAACATGAAGTATTCCAACCTCGCTACCTATAACCCGAGTGTAGCTACTTTGCTCAGCGGGGCTAATAGACAAGTAGCTTCTATGCAGAGTATAGACGAGGATAAAAGTAGGAAGTCAGCTTTGGATGAACAAAAGAAATTATCCATCATTAGTTCTGCAATTCAAATTGGTGATACAGCTCTCGTTAAGAAACTCACTGATCCTACGACTAGAGATACAGTTGATTTGAATGAGGCATATCAAACACTAGGTCAGCGTAGTCAAGAAGATAAAGATTTAGACAAAGCAATTGCTAAACAAAAGATTCAGTATGATCAAACTGAGGACGTCCGCAAATCGCAGCTGTCTATGTTACAGAACTTTGAAACATCTCTCCGCTCCATGGGTCGCGCTAAGGGTGACGACTACACACCTCCTTCAACTATTGCTGAGCGAACAGCGGATCAAATTGGCCAAGATGCGCTGGATGAATCTCAAAGGGCAGCAAAATTGACCCTTGCCGAGACTGAACGCCTCCGACTTAAGCAAATGTGGACAGTGCTAAATCCTAAGGAGAAGCCAGAGAATGCACCGACAAAGGATAACGAACTATACGAAGCGGTTTCCAACCGAGTATACGCTGGAATTTTTTCAAATTCGCTTGCACCGCCACCACCAAAGTCTAGAGAAGAAGCTGCTTTTGAAGCGCCTCCTACTCGATAAATTACTTTTTTAACACGTTACATATTCAGCTATGCCTGACCCAACCACCACCACTACTATCGTTCCAACAAGTCTGCTTGGATCCACTGAATCTACAACTCCTACAGAGGCACAATACATACCGTTCGGTGATTGGTCTTTGGATAAAGAAGACCGAGATCCTGTGCAACTTCGAGTTGATTATGCAGATTACATGCGTCAAACAAGGTTAGATTCTAACCTGCCGATGGATGTAGAGATCGAGAATAATATTCAGCAAGGCCTCTATGGTTCGTTAGTAACAGCAGACCTATTAAAAGACGGCGACTACGATGGATTTAAGGACATCATCAAGAAAAATATTGTCGAGCCATCCTTCGAGGATAAGTTTGCACTGACACTTTCCAACTTAAATTATGATGATCCAGATCGCGATGCATTGAGCAAATTTAGCTCGATGGACAAAGCTATCAAAGCGGGTAACCCTAATGGCTTTACAGAGGAGTCCCTCGCCAGACATGCCGAGCTCAAAGAAGCGGCTAATAATATTATCCTCAATAGATACAACGAGGCTAAGACACGAGCAATCGATACGAACAAGATTCCTTTTGCTGTCTTCGAAGATGACAACGGAGACCGCATGTTCAAGACTAGCGACCTCGCTACGTCGATGAGCCTTAATGAGGCACTCAAAGCCTCACGCGCAGCAGGTGTTTCTTTAGCAGATGCTTATGTAGCACAAGGTGAATTGGCAATTGCAGAAGGCTCAACTGTAGCTCGATACAAAATTAATCAGATCTCTGAAATGTATGAGTCCCTGTCTACTCTGGCAAAAACTGATAAGTCAGTTAAGTCAACCATAGAGGCACTCGGAAACCGAGCAGCCTTTCAAGAGTTTGATGGTGGGGATAAAGGATCATATTTAGCAAATGAATTTGACGAAGCACTAGGACTTGGAGTATCCAAAGTAATAGGACTATTTTCTGATGAAGCATCTAAAAAAGTAGATGCCGACTATAATGCTAAGAAAGAGATCGATAGCCAAGTTGATCGCGACATAGCATACTTTAGGGACACGATCACTAAGAAACTTGAGGATTCTGGGGCGTTTGAAAAAGGGTCGCTAAATCCAGAGGATGTAGATAGACTGATTAAAGAGGTCGCTATTTCTAATGCATCGCAAAATAGCAAATTTGTGCTACATGATGAAGAGGGTGAATATCAAAAAAATATTCGCAAGACCTCTTTGGGCACAACTGTTATGCACCCAGCAGCGCTGATGAACGAAAATTTGTTCAACAAAACACTGGAAGCTCGGCCAGACATCACAGGTAACGATAGAAAAAAACTTGAAGGCGAGCGCTTAGTAGCCCTTACAGATAATTACAATAACGCTGATAAAGTATTTCAGCGCACAGGCAGCGAGGATAAGTGGAATCTGGCAAAAATTGACGGCCGCCTTAAGGGCAAAGCGAACCATGAGATCCTCAACGACTTCCTAAAAGATGAGGAAAACTATAGTAATTTTACTGAGAGAACTAAAGGACTCGGAATGTCCTTTGTCACTGGAATCGGATCTTCTGTCTTGGGAGCATTAACGGCAGCTGGCGCTGATTGGTCTGCCGAAATGTTGAGAGACATAGCACAGGACAATTCTGATCGCCGCGAAGTTGCCGAAATGTTCGGGCAGAAAATGGGCTTTGGCCAAGATATTGCGGAGGCGCTAGCACCACTCGTAGTAGATATGGCCGCTACTGCTCTGCTAAGCACCGTTACAGCTCCCGTAGCTGGGATGGGTGGGGTCGCATACTTAGCAGCAAAACAAGGAGCTCGGCTCACCATGAAGGGCATGATGAAAGGCTTGACAAAAGGAGCTTTTAGAATCGGCGCCAAAGAGACAGCTGAGACAGCTGCGAAGAGAATCCTTGCTGATGGGCTAATCAAAGAGTCTGTAAAAAAAGTAACAGGAGAAGGAGCGCTTGCAGCCATCAAGGGATACAACAGCCTCGTAGCACAACGTATTGGGACTTCTGCCGCATCCTTTATTCCAGCTGCTACTCGCACTGGGGCTAGCACATATGGTAGCGTCTCGCTAGCGCTTAAGAAGAAACAACAAGAGCTAGGGCTCACTGACGAACAAATCCACGACCGATCTCTCGGAGCTGCACTAACTAGTGGAATGGTTACTGGCGTTATTACCGCAGCCTTTGGTGCATTTGGTAAAGCGGGTGTAGAAGACGCAATGCTACGTGGACTCACGTTCAAAGAAGCAAAGGATCTTTTAGGGTCACTAGCCAATGTCAAAAACTTAAGCGATACTAAATTTGTAGAAGCAGTTACTAAGCAGTTATCAGCTACTATTAAAAAGCTCGAGAAATCTTCGAAGAGTGGAGTCCTAAAAGATGCCGTAGACGAAGCGCAGGAAGAAGGGCTAGATCAGCTCCTTAACAGTTTTGTTGAAGATGCTGCTACTGATGAGAATACTCCTTTCTTGGAACGACTCAAACAGACTATGT
>Ga0181355_1001522_pt1 | contig 10242 bp, 16 predicted proteins | sample Fa13VDMM15DN_FD_130099 | JGI IMG/M metagenome (GOLD analysis project Ga0181355, IMG submission 130099) | Freshwater viral communities from Lake Michigan, USA - Fa13.VD.MM15.D.N | ecosystem: Environmental > Aquatic > Freshwater > Lake | place: USA: Michigan | collected 2013-09-23 | reverse complement strand
CAGAGCAAGACGCACGTCAAGCTCTCTACACTACTTGGTCGTCGTCTCCTGTTGGTATGGTGGCAGAGAGTAATGCTAAACGTGCGGCTACTGACAAGAATGGTACGCTTAACCCCAAAGTGTTTGAAGCGGAAATAGACAAAGCTTTTGCTAAGCACATTACCGTTCAGGCTGAACTAGCCCAGCAAGACACTGACGTTAAGACTGCAGAGAACCGTAAAACTCTTGGACAGACCTACTGGAATAAAGGCAAGTATTTTGCTGATGAAGCTGTTCTTGGGCAAGTAAACGTTCTGGCTGATCTCGTAGAAGACGTACGTGATGGCTCAGCTATGATTACTCCTGAGATGTCTGAAGTTCTTGGACTTCCAGCAGGTAAAGTTACGACAGAAAACTTCTCTACTCTCCTGAATAAGTATCGCCCTGTGCTTATCCAAAGCCTTATTGCTAATACAGCCAATACACTTGCTAGCTCTGGTAACGTTGACATCACTGTCCTTGAGGAAAACCCTCCGTCAGCAGAGTGGATTACGGCAGTCATGGGGCCTATCGACGAGGTGATTAAGGCTGGTCAGAACTTCGACTCGGCTGCTGAAGTCGTTAAGAATATGCAGGATACAGACCTTATTACTGCTTTCAACGGCCTTACTCCTAAGCAAAGAAGTGTTATTAGCATCAGCCAACTTATGCCACCTGAGCTAAGGTCTAGGGTTTATGAAATTAGTAACGACGTAAACTGGAAAGAAACCGCAGATAAAGTTGCGCTTATGTTCACTGCTGAAAACCCGCCTGAGGTTATCATAGAAGACATTAGCAACATGTCAACTACTGACGCTAACAACGCTGCTTTGGTCGCTGCAGGTGCTCTCGACACAGGTGGTACAAAAGGCCCAACCCTACGCTCTTCGGTACTTACTCTGTTTGCAGGCAGCAATCGTGTAGACCCTAGCCAAGATTTAGGTATCGAAACGTTTTCTGCTTTGAGCAAGAACTCCGCAGGCATCAACCAAGAAGCTGCTATGGACCCGGCTTTTAAAGCTGCTGTTGTCGATAACGTACTTGCTGACATCACCAAAAGCTTTAAGAAATACGGTAACCTTCTTAAAGGGCAGGCTAACATTGCCTACACTGTCGACGACAAAGGTAACGTTTCTATTGTTCCCGATGTTGTTGGCGACCCCGAGATGGGCGTAGACTTTAACACTATGCAAGCCGTTGAGATGGTAGCAGAGCAACTTAACAACTCCGAAGTGGCTCTTACGTTTACCCGTAAGTTGGCTGAGTTGGATAAGCTTGGTGCTGTCGGTGCTGAGATTAAAGAAACGTTCCTTACGGTTAACGGTCTAAACATTGGAGCCGGGGAGACTGTTACTGCAGGTGGGGCAGGTTCTAAGTCTACTTCTACTCCTACTAACATTGGTGATGCCTTGGGTCTGGACTTCACCACCCTTGAGGCTGAGAACGGTTTGCCTCAGGGCTACCTTGAGCGTACTGCGTTCCTTGAATCAGGTGGTGACCCTCTCGCCCAGAACCCTGAGTCGTCCGCTGGCGGTCTCTTCCAGTTTATCGACGGTACCGCTAAAGACTATGGCGTTAAGGACAGGTTCGACCCCGTTCAGGCCACCGATGGTGCAGTAGATGTTGCTGTCGATAACATGCGTACCCTGACTGCAGCCTTGGGTCGTGAACCCACTGGTGCTGAACTGTACCTCGCGCATCAGCAAGGCGGTGGTGGCGCTAGAGCACTTCTCTCCAACACCAGTGCTAACGTAGTCGATGCTCTCGCTCCTCTCTACAAGGGTGATCGTGAACGGGCTGCAAGGGCTGTACGCCTTAACAAAGGCAACGTCAACATGACTGCAGGTGAGTTCGCTAGCCTTTGGTTGGACAGGTTCAATAACGCCAAGACTATTGCTCCTACCGCTGGCACTCCGGCTAATGCTAATGCTGTCGCTAGCCGTGCAGGAGAGGCCGTACAACGTGCAGTCAATCCTTCGGCAGGAGCAGCTAGCGTAGACGTTAACCTGTCCTCTGGTGCCTCTCCTACGGCCCCTATGGAAGCTGCTGACGCTACTCTCCCCGAGGCTATCCCGGCTGAAACCCCTACGGGAACCCAAGGAGCAAGTGAGCTTAGCCCTGCTATCGCTGTCGACCAAGACGTACAGGCTTTCATCCAAGAGATCGCGGGTGACCCTGATAAGTCTTACGTCTCTGAGGCTGAGTTCCTTGCGGCACAAGAACGTGGTGAACTTGAGGCTGGGGACACTGTTGTCGTCAATGGTGATGTTTACGTGATCCGTAAGAACGGTTCGGCTCGTAGACTTGGCTCTGCTAACACTTAAGCTTATAGGGGAATGAAATGGACGGAGAAGCCATTCAAAAGGAAATAGCAGAGATGGATAAGCGTTTGGCTCTCCTTGAGCAGAAAATGGACCAGATCGACAAGAACGTAACGAGCATTAACGACAACCTAGCTAAGATTCTCTGGATCGTCGGTGGTGGTTTCGTAATGGCAGCAGTAGGGTGGATTATCCGTGGTGGCTTGGGTCAGTAATCTCTTCGGTAAGGGTGAGAAGTACATGAAGGTTCATAACATCGACATCATTAAGAAGCATGAGGGTCTCCGTCTGGAAGCCTACATGCCGACCCCTAATGACGTATGGACCATTGGCTACGGTCACACCCATACGACAAAACAGGGTATGAAGATCACTGCGGGTCAGGCTGAATCACTCCTGCGTAAGGACATCACTTGGGTCGAGAAGGCTGTTAACAAGCTTGTTGTCGTCCCCCTTACGCAGAACCAGTTCGATGCTTTGTCGTCCCTTGTGTTCAACATTGGGGAGGGTGGCTTCGCCAATAGCACTCTCCTACGTCTCCTTAACGCTGGTGACTACGAGGGTGCAGCTAACCAGTTCCTCCGTTGGAATAAGCAGAAGGGTGTGGCTCTGAAAGGTCTCACGAAGCGCAGGGAAGAAGAGCGTAAGCTTTTCCTATCGTAGTATGAAGACGTACAAGAGGGAACTGGCTGTAGCTCTACTGGTCTGGCTCGTGTACGTCGTGGAGACTAAAGATGCTAGTACGATTGAAATCCTTGTGTGGCCAGTATTTACGTTTGCTGCTCTTGCTTTTGGTATGGATTGGTTCGGCAAGTCTGCTAACGGGGTGTGGGAAGGGTCCACTCTCTCTTCTGACGGGCGGGGGTCCAAACGTAGCGGCCAACGTTCAGGCGGGCAAGGAGAACTCTCAGGCAGTGGTAAGCCAGACGACCCGGAATGAAGCTGGCAGAGACGTTAACACAGCACAAGTGCAGGCCGACACAGCAGAAGTAACTATCCAAGAAACACCACCGTGGGTCGTCCTACTCCTGATCTTAGGATGGCTCCTCCCTAGCCCTAACGAGATTGGTCGTTGGATCACTAATCTGTTCAGACCTAAAGGTCGACGCAACTAAGTTGCTAATGAGGAAGAAGAGCAATGGCTAAAGGTCTTTACGCCAACATTAACGCTAAGCGTAAGCGTATCGCTGAGGGTTCGGGAGAGAAGATGCGTAAGCCGGGTACTAAAGGTGCTCCTACGGCTAAAGCCTTCAAGGAATCCGCTAAGACTGCAAGGAAGAAGTAAGATGGCTAAAGACCCTCGCCTTGAACGTGCTGGTGTCTCAGGTTTTAACAAGCCTAAGAAGACCCCTAGCCACCCTACCAAGTCTCATGTTGTCGTTGCTAAAGAAGGTGACACAGTGAAGACTATCCGCTTTGGTCAACAGGGTGTGTCTGGTAGTCCTGATGGGTCTAAACGTAATAAAGCCTTCAAAGCTCGTCATAAGAAAAATATCGACAAAGGCAAAATGTCAGCGGCCTACTGGGCTAATCGTGAAAAATGGTAGGTAAATCAAATGTCTAGAGATTATAAGTCAGAGTACGAAAACTACCATTCCTCCGAGAAGGCCAAGAAGAAACGTGCGGAGAACAATGCTGCACGTAGGAAGATGGAGAAGGCTGGTAAGGTGTCGAAAGGTGACGGTAAAGATGTAGCTCACTCGAATAACCGCACCAGTGATAACCGTATGGCGAACCTCAAGGTACAATCTCCGTCCAGTAACCGCTCCTTCAAACGTAACACTAAAGCGGGAAGGAAGGCTTAATGGCTCTGACGACACAGAATACAAAGCAACTGACGAGGAAGAAAGTCATGGCTAAAGAAACTAAGAAGCAATCGGCCAAGGTTGCTAAGGTACTTGGGGAGTATAAGGCAGGCACTCTCCACGGTGGCGTGAACCCTAAGGGTCCGAAGAAAGCTCCTGTCGTTAAATCCAAGAAACAAGCTATCGCCATTGCTCTTAGTGAAGCTGGTGTCGCTCGTAAGAAGAAAGGCAAGTAACTATGGCATCTTTCAAGGAAGCCTTCGCCGCCGCACGTAAGAAACTTGGTGCTGGCAAAACTTTTGAATGGAACGGTAAGTCCTACTCGACTAACCTTAAAGAAGAGGTGAGTAAGCCTGCCTCGGCTGCACCATCGAAGTCCATTCGCCCTAAGGCTAAACCAGCTTCAAACACTGCTTCTGTGTCGGCTGTTTCTGGTGCTTCTCGTGGCACTACCGGGAAAAGCGCAACTCGGTTGGCTCGTCTGAAAAAAGAATCTGCTATGCAGAAGGATCGTAGTGCTGTTAAACTCGGCATGACCCTCCGTGAACGTAACCAAAAATAAGGAGAACTACAATGATGATGGGAATGAAAGCTAAAGGCGCTGCTAAAGGCAAAGCTGGTGCAGGTGCTGACGCTAAAGCTACGGCTAACGTCGGTATGAGCAAGATGGCTGGCAAAACCAAGAAGGCTAAGGCTTACGTTGCAGCTAAACCCGCTAAGAAGGCTAAGGCATCTTACGGTAAGTAAAGGAAATACCATGAAAAAGCCAGTACGTAAAGCTGGAGCTATGGGGCCGGGGTCGATGGATAAGGTCGGCGCTAAACAGAAGGCCGCAAACAGGCTGCGCGCGCAACCCCTGCAAGACAAGTTGCGTGGAGTGCCTAGCGGAGACGGGTTTTTTGCTGGTAGCCTGAACAGTGCGTTTGGCTTCGAGCCTACTAAAAACCAACGACGGCAGGACGCTGCAAAAAAGCTTGAAAAAGAGACAGGCCCCTTGTTTGCCAAGGCCGACCGGGATCGCAAAGCTGGGTACCGCCTAGCAGACGCCTCCAAGATGCGGGCTAAAAACATGGCCAAGCTTAAAAAGTAGACCTACCTTACACTATAGAATGACTTAAGGGGAGCCGCTAAGCTCCCCTTTTGTTTTACCTTAGTCCCCTTCGTTAAGAACCCAGATCAGAACGACTACGAAGACTACGAAGAAGATAGAACCGTACATGATTACGTCACTCATCTGGACCCTCAAGCTCTTCGATCAGACGATCAAGGTACCAACGTGCCTTCTTGAGGTCTTCCAGAGGTTTTGCCTTGTAGCGCCAACGGTGCAGGTACTTCTTGCAGTTGCCCTCAAGGTATCCCGTAAAGCCTTCCCAAGACATGTTGTCCTGAAGGTACTCAATGCACTCAATGGACCCTGTGTTATAGTGGTCAGGGCTATTGACGTTATCTACGTCTTCCATGTGCTCACTAAGGTCGTACCCTTCATCTTCCTCTACAACTTCCCATTTAGCCATCTTAGAGATTCTCCTTGTAGAAAGCTTCCAACCACTGTCGGCATATATCAGAACGTACCACGTCGTCAATACCAAACTCAACGACACAGGCATCTATGCTGTACTTTTTAGCCAAGTGTATCGCCTTAGACAGACCTGACTGTTCCTTGATGTCAGACTGACGAATATCACCGTTCATCACCAATCTGCAGTTGTCGCCAATACGGGTAACCAACATCTTGAACTGAGCCACATCTAGGTTCTGACACTCGTCGGCTAGTACGAACGCATCCTTGAAGGAACTGCCACGCATGTACTCCAACGGGGCCATCTGAATGTTACCGTTCTTGATCCCAGTTTCGACGACACCCTTACCCAATTGCTCCTCAAGGACCGACAACACTGGTGACAGCCAAGGACTAAACTTCTCCCCAATGTCACCCGGTAGAGCACCCAAAGACTTGCCGACAGATACTGCAGGGCGAGTGATAATGATCTTGTCGATCTTACGGAGAATGTACAGATTCGCTGCGTACGATGCTGCAATGTAAGTCTTACCTGTACCAGACGGACCTAAGACGATGATCTGTTGGTGGCTACTGAGGGCGTCAATGTAAAGCTTCTGATTGTCGTTCATGGGAACTAGGCTTACCGTACGAGACGTAGCCTCCTCGGGTGCTCCCTTGTACTTTGTCGTCCGCTTACCCCGTGGCTTCTCTAACATTTACTTAATCCAACTTGATGATTTTATAGGCGACAAAGACTAGGATACCTAGGATAAGGAAGTCGAGGAAAGGATAAAGTGCAGGCATTGTGTCGTTCCTTTATGTTAACAAATGAGCAGTTTTTTAACATCATGCTCAGGATGTGTTAACTTAGGTTAGGTCAACAATCTCACAGACTTTCTCCCAGTGATACCATTCACCTTGGTGTAGACACCCTCGTAGTTTGTCGTGCCAGTACTTCTCCCCGTTTACCTGATCTACATAAATCAGATTTAATGGGTAGGGGTTGTTTGTCTGCATCTGCTTAAGACGTTCAATTGGTTCTTTACTACTCCCTACCTTTACGTAAGGTCCGCAAAGTATGAAGTAACATGGAAGATTTTCAGCTTGTTTGTCCAAACCTTTTCTTCCGTTTACCTTAGCTGAGCAAGAAAGACATTTCGATCCTTTCTTTAGTCTAGTACCAGATACTACATCCTCTTTGCCACAAGAACATACAGCATTCCAGTAGTAGTTTCCAGATACAGGGTGTTGGTGAGAGAGACCAACGACAGTTCTCTCACCATAGGTTTTACCCGTTATATCCTCGAACTTATGCAATGTCAACGATCTCGCAAGAACCGACACAAGCAAACGTCTGGGAACTCTTGGTCATGTCTTCCTTCTCGTAGTCACTCAGCTTCGTCCAATCAATCCGTTCAGGCATCAGAGCAAGAGCGTCAAGGTATTCACGTTCACTGCAATCCTGATAGGGTGCCTGTTGGTAGCTATGGTCTGAGTGTGGCAAGAAAGACACACCTGATACATCATCGAAGTGTTTGTAGACCCAAGCCCCAACTTCCATCCATTCGTGATCCCGTACAGTCACAGTCACGGAAGGCTTATGCTCACACCAATGACGCTGATAGACCAACCACAACTGCAACTGTTCGATAGCAGTCATGTCATTGCGAGTGATAGCACCTACAGGAGACTTCTGTGGGAAGCTAAAGACAGTGGTGCTATCCGGCTTCATCACATCAGGCTCATTCGGGATGCCTTGGTCAATCATGAACTGCGTCAGAGGGTCTTTGTTATCACCACGAACAGTTCTAATATAATAAGCACTATGGCGAGCATGGATACCTGACGCGGAGTCAACCAGTTGGGAGACGGTTCCCGAAGGTTTAACACAAGTAATAGCAGCAGAGGCAGGGATACCAAGACGGTCAGCCCACTCAGCGTTAGTTGCAACAGCGACATGTTTCAGATGCTCCAAGATTTCAGAGAGTGATCCGTCTGTACTGTGGTAGTAGTTAGACAGCAGTTTATTATCCATGATCCCAGTCAACGACACACCTAGCAGTCTTTCTTCCTCAGTGTTCTTCTGCCAAATCTTACGCAGGTACGGGAAGTGCGTGTAGGTGCTTTGGATGGTACCAAGGATCGTAGCCAGAGTTACTTTCCGCTCCAAGTCCTCAAGTGTATCCGTAGCTCGGACCACGACTTCCGTGAGATTGCAGAACTGATACGGGCGAAGAATGATTTCACTGCACGGGTTAGTACCGAAGTCATAGTCTGCATTGCGTCGTCCACTCTTGTTAGCTTGCTTCTTGCTGGCAGGACGCGAGAAGATACCACGTTCACCAGACTTGGATTCGACAAGAGAGAGCCACTCACGCATGAAGGTTTCCATGTCGGGCTTCTCAGTGTATGCCACCGAGTTGTTAGCCAGAGCGCGTTGACCTTGGCCTTCCCACCAGTTACCCGACTTAGCGTGACGCATACGGTCGTCAGACAGGTTCGACAAAGAGATCATGGCAGAGCGGCGTACACCACCCACAACGACAACTTCACCAATCTTACACATCAGGTCATGGCATTCAATGGACGAGAGCTTACGCCCCTGAGCACCCTTGAACATAGCCACGGTGAAGCGGAAGAGGTCTTCCAGAGGTGCAGGACCAGAGGCACGACCACCAAAGGTCTTCAACTTAGCGCCAGCCTTACGGACCTTCGAGGTATCCCACGTAGGGATTTCCCCTGCGTAGAGCATAGCCACCAGCTTACGGAAGGACTTAGCCCAGCCCTCTTTGCTGTCGTGGACTACGATAACATCCTCAGCAACGAAGAGTTGGTCAGGAACCTCAGGGAGCTTAGAGACGTATTGACGCTCCACGGAGAAGCCTACGCCAGTGCCACAGAGCAGGATGAACATAGCTTCGTCGAAGGACTTGGGGTCGTCCACCGGGAGGTAGCTGCAGTTGTAGCCAGCGGTGTTATCACGATCCAAGGCAGGACCAGCAGTCATCAAGGCGCGCATCGAAGGCATGATCTCAAGGCCAAGGATAGCCTCTTCAATGTCACCGACAACAATCTCGTCACGGGTCTTCGGAACGACAACCTTAGTCAGGTAACGAGAGACAGTCTCAGCCCAAGTCTCACGGCGGTTCTCTTCTTCAAGCCAACGAGCATACCGCGAAGTATGAATGAAGGCCATGTAATCCGTCATGCCGTAGTTGTTGCTTTTATTAGTCTGCATAGTCTTCCCCGATATTCTTAGTCTGGTTGTTCAAGGCACGATAGACAGTCATTGTGCTTACCCCAATTTCGTCGGCAATCTGGTGGTAAAACTTTCCGTCTTCTCTCATTTCCTGAGCGAGTTGATATTGCTCTGGTGTGATCTTCAAGGCGCTCTTACCTTGTGGCTTATTGTAGAGTGGTTTCATCTTGCGGATCAAGTCTTGTTCGATTGCACAAGCGTCAGATTTAGTGAGACCTGAGTTTAGGACGAACACCCATTCGCACGCTACAAAACCATCTTGGGTCATACTTTCGAGGTGTGCAAGGTGTTCCTGTGAGCGAAGCACTGACTTGTCACTACCATGCACCCAAGCCCTACTTCGACACCCATGGCCAATGTAAAGCAATTCATCCGTCCTTGGGTCTACATGTTTGTAGACATAGTAGATGAAGTCTGTAGGCAAGTAGTTGCTCATTATCGGTTGTCTCCGCTTCCTTTGATTACGTTTCGATTGGCACGATCTGCTAGCTTCTCAAGGTTCATATCCGCGATTTCAGCTAGGTCGTACCCAAGGTCTTCGGCTAGATTCGCAATGTACCAGAGCACATCACCAAGCTCCTTAGCCACTTCTTTGTCGTTCATAGCTCCGTCACGGAGATACTTCTTGATCTTCTCAGCAACCTCACCAGACTCACCACACAGACCCAACGCTGGGTAGATGATCTTGTCCTTGTAGATAGCCGTACGTCGTGCAGCTTTCTGGTAGGCATTGAGCGTAAGGTCAGCCCTACGCTTTTCATCCAAGAACGCTTCGATATCCTCACCACTAATCATTCTTCGATCCTCTTCCATTCTTTCAGTTCAGCATCAAGGTTGAAGTAGTCGGCTAGGTCAATGTAACCCTCTTCGACAAGAAACAAGACGACAACATACTCAGAGATATCGTTCTGTTCAAGGAGTAATGCAAGCCCATAGTTTTCTATCAGGGCATTAAGTTTGCTCTCCAAGTCAAACATTACGAGTACTCTCTCTTCATTGTGTCGATACTGATCCACTGGAAGTCGTAAACACCGTTGTCTACATTACTGCAGATAGCAACACCAGCGGTCCAGAACGAGTTAATGTCACCTGCCCAAGGGCTACGATAGTCTTGGTAAACACCAGCCACAAGACCCATCCTAACACGTCCACTACTATCACGGTTCACATGGTAGTCGAACAGATGGCTGTGACCTACGGTAGTAGAAGTGTGACGTTTAACCGTAAGGTCGTAGGCATGATGCTGTGACGACAAAGCCCGACCAGATACACCTGAGACAGCGTAGTGGCAGTAGTCGACCCCATCAACGTTAATCACACCGGGGGTAGACGCATCGT
>Ga0181355_1001519_pt1 | contig 10245 bp, 6 predicted proteins | sample Fa13VDMM15DN_FD_130099 | JGI IMG/M metagenome (GOLD analysis project Ga0181355, IMG submission 130099) | Freshwater viral communities from Lake Michigan, USA - Fa13.VD.MM15.D.N | ecosystem: Environmental > Aquatic > Freshwater > Lake | place: USA: Michigan | collected 2013-09-23 | reverse complement strand
TTAATATAGTTATTAACTATTATATACTTGGTGGTAACCCTAATACTCTCAATATAACAATATAATATGGCTACTGAAAATAGGAATATAACATATTTAAATAAAGATTTTAGTCAATTTAAAACATCTTTAATTGATTATGCTAGAACATACTTTCCCACATCATACAATGATTTTTCTACTTCATCCCCAGGAATGATGTTCTTAGAAATGGCATCATATGTTGGTGATGTTATGTCTTTTTATCTTGATAACCAAATTCAAGAAAACTTTTTACAATATGTAAGACAACAAAATAATATATATGCTTTAGCTTATATGATGGGTTATAAACCTAAAGTAACATCAGTCTCATCAGTTGATATTGATATCTACCAAAAAGTACCAACTATAAGCAACCAACCAGATTACACCTATTCAATATATATATCTGAAAACTTTCCAATAACATCTCCACTTCAATCTAATATTAAATTCCTAATACAAGATCCTATTGATTTTACTTTTTCAAGTTCATATGATCCAACTGAAATAACAGTATATGATAATAATTATTATCTTTTAAAAAAGACAAGAAAAGCAATATCAGCTGAAATAAAATCAACATCATTTTCATTTGGTTCACCTCAAAGTTTCCAAACTGTTGATATTAGTGATTCTAATGTTATTGGAATTTTAGATATAACTGATAGTGACGGAAATAAATGGTATGAAGTACCATACTTAGCCCAAGAAATGATTCTTGATAGTATAAAAAATACTAACATAAATAATCCTAACCTATCAGCTGATGGTGGGGAGGCACCATATCTTCTCCAACTTAAAAAAATACAAAGAAGATTTGTTACAAGATTTATAGATGATAAAACATTAAGAATCCAATTTGGATCTGGAACTAATACTTCTAATAATGATGAGGAAATAACCCCAAACCCAGATAATGTTGGTCTAGGATTACCTTATAGACAATCTAAATTAACAACTGCTTTTTCACCAACAAATTTCTTATTTACAGACACTTATGGTATATCTCCATATAACACAGTCTTAACTGTTAGATATTTAATAGGTGGTGGTCTTCAATCTAATGTAGGCTCAGGTACCTTAACTGTATTAAGTAATAAATCTGGTATTAAATTTCAAAATGCTAATTTAGATCCTACATTATCTAATGCAGTATTTAATAGTATAGCTACTATAAATACATTAGCGTCAAATGGTGGTGGAGCAGGTGATACTGCTGATGATATTCGTTTAAAAGCGATGAGTACATTTACAACTCAACAACGAACTGTGACATTAGATGATTATACAGTCAGAGCTATGTCATTACCTTCAGATTATGGGAATATAGCTAAAGTATATATAGAAGCAGAAAAGCTATCAAACTTACTACCAGGTGAAACACCTTCAATATTAAATTTATTTGTCTTAACTTATGATTCTAATAAACATTTGCAATATGCTGCTGCTGCTGTAAAACAAAATTTATCAACATATTTGTCACAATATAAAATGGTAAATGATTCTATTAAAATAAAAGACGCATTTGTTATTAATATTGGAGTTGATTTTGAAGTTACTGTTTTACCTAATTATAATAATAATTTAGTTATAGCTGATTGCTTAGCTAAATTAAAAGATTATTTTAATATTGATAAATGGCAAATCAATGAACCTATAATGTTAAAAGATCTATATATTATGTTAGATAATGTAGATGGGGTTCAAAGTGTTAGAACTGTAAATATAACGAATAAATATGGTTCATTACTAGGATACTCAAATTATGCTTATGATATAATGGGAGCAATGGTTAATAATGTTATTTACCCATCATTAGATTCAATGATATTTGAAGTAAAATACCCTAATAATGATATTAAGGGTAGAGTTGTAACATTTTAATATTTTATATTTATAATAAATGGCTATATACAAATTATTTCCTTCCCAAGATGCTACAATATATTCTAAATACCCTAATAAAAACACAGGATTAGATGAGATATTATCTGTAAGTATTGAAGACGCCCAAGACAGTGGTAACACACAAGCTTCTAGAACTTTAATACAATTTTCATCTACTGAAATAACAGATGTTATTAATAATAAAGTAAGTGGCTCTAGTTGGAGTGCTTCTTTAAGAGGATTTCTTGCTGAAGTTAATGGATTAAACTCAGATACTATTCTAGAAGTATATGCTGTAACTGGCTCTTGGAATATGGGTACAGGTAAATATTCCTACTCTCCTGAATATACTAATGGAGTTAGTTGGAAAGACAAATTATCAGTAGATAATGAAGCTTGGATAACTAGTAGCTATCCATCAGGAGTAACAGGATCATATGGTTCTATAGGTGGTGGGGGTAACTGGTATACTTCATCTTATACACAGTCATTTTCATACTATGATGATAAAGATATTAATATAAATGTTACACCTATAGTTAAAAGTTGGTACTCAGGTTCAATAGCTAATAATGGATTTCTTATTAAACAAGAAATTGAATTTACAAATAATACCCAATATAATATAAATTTAGATTATTTTTCAAGAGATACTCATACTATCTACCCCCCACAATTAGAGATAAAATGGGATGATTCTTCTACAATACCATTCCAATCAGTATTAGAAACACTCCCAGCTACAATATCAATAAGTAATAACCCAGGAGTATTTTACCCATCAAGTATTAATATTTTTAGAGTAAATAGTAGACCAGAATACCCAGTAAGAACATTCCAAACCTCCTCATATTACACTCAAAATTATGGTTTACCTTATGGTGACTCATATTACGCTATTAAAGATTTAGATACTAATGAATATATTATTGATTTTGATGATCAATATACTAAACTAAGCTTGGATGATAACGGGAGCTTTTTTACATTATATATGAATGGATTAGAACCTGAAAGATATTATAGTATATTAATTAAAACTACTATTGAGCACAACACTTTAATATTTGATACTAACTATAATTTTAAAGTAATAAATGGCTAATTATAGTTTAAATAAAACTGTCTATAATAGAAGAGACTATACTAATGTTATAGATACATCTTTTACTCAATTTACTCCTCCTGCTCCTCCAAGAGAGGACACTATAACTGTTGAAGAGTTTTTTGGATATTATAATAAAATATTTTATGATATCCCAACAATGGGTAGTATTAATTCACATGAATATTTAATTAAAACTAGTGGACAATATATAAATGTCACTGCAAATGATGAAACTCAAATTTTATTAGATGAAATAACCTCTTTAAGACAACAATTATTACTAGCTAACCAGCAAGTTTTAAATATACAAACCTCATCTAGTTTAAATATATAATAAAATGGCCTTAGAAATAAGTAGTTTAGATCCAACTTCTCCATACTCTTTAAAAGATGTTAATTTAATTAATCCAACATCTATTGAAACTACTTTTAATCCTAATTTAGATTATATAGAGTATGTAGTCACAACAAGTGATAAATCTTTTATAAGAATTGACTATAACTACAATAGATACAAATTCCCAACAGATGGAACAGTTACTGATAACTCAATTTCAACAATTAACATTGACCCAGTATTAGATCTATCAAGTTACCAAATTAATACAGGAAATTTTATAACTACTTATAATTTTTATAGAAATGAATTATTAACTAGTTACACTAATCAAGATCTTTTTATAAAAGATATATCTGCAGATCGAACTGAATTAATTGTTAGGTATAATTCAAATATAGATCCTGTTCTTATTGTAAATAACTTTAATAGTAGAAATACTGGTTTTTACTTTAGTGATTTTTATTTAAATTTTGGTAATAATAATTTAGTTTTAGCTAATAATATAAATACTAATCCTGATAATAATGATATATTAATTAATTTATATCAACCTTTACCAAATAATATTTCTACTCAAACAAAATTTTGGGTAATCACTACTATAGCTGATCCATTAGTATTTAATATTGTATCTAATCCTGAGCCTATAACTCCACCTATTTTATCATTTAATCTAAAAGGACCTAATTTTAATATAGGAGTTAATGATCAAATTAATAATTCAACTGATTATCAAACTTATAATACTTTAATTACAAGTTCTTTATTATCAACATCATACAACCAATTAAATAATTTAATATCATCATCAGGGATTGAAGTAAATATAGATTATACTGATTTTGCTAACTTTATTAACTTCTCATCACCTGTACAAAGGATAAAAAACTTTGCTTACAAAGTAACCCAAATATCAGCATCACAATCTGAGATAAACATATTAACTGGATCATTTGCTACTTATAATACTTCAAGTAATGTAAATATCTTAACTGAAAATATAAATAAAATAATTAGTAATTTTGATGGTTATGAATATTTTCTTTATTATGATTCTAGTTCTTATGCTTGGCCTAAATTAACTTCAACAGTCCCTTATAGTTTATATTCTCCAACATCTGCTCAAGTAATAAGCTGGTTAGGAAATGAAGATCCATATAATCCTAGTTATGGAGGTATATTATCTAGTGCTTCTGTATATAATACAAATAACCCAGATTATTTAGTTAAATCTATACCTGAGTATCTTAAAGATGATCCTCAAAATGCCCCATACACTACATTTATAGAATTAATAGGTCAACATTTTGATAACATTTGGATTTATTATAAAGATGTAACTAATTTATATCAAGCTGATAATAGATTAGATTATGGTATTTCTAAAGATTTAGTATCTCAAGCATTACAATCATTTGGGATAAAATTATACCAAAATAACTTTACTTCTCAAGATTTATATTCATCATTTTTAGGTTATGGTTCCTTTAATCCTGAGATAACTGGATCATTACCTGTAACTACAGGCTCTTTTCAAAGTTATATTAATAATTATGTAACTGCTTCTTATGAAGCATCTGTAACTCCTCTAGATGATTATAATAAAGAGATATATAAACGTATTTATCATAACTTACCTTATTTAGCTAAAACTAAAGGTACTATACCTGGTTTACGAGCATTAATAAATTGTTTTGGTGTACCTGATACTGTTTTAAGAATTAGTGAATTTGGAGGCAGAGATAAAGATACTTCTACTTATGATTATTTTGACCAACAATTTAATTACGCAGCTGAAGCTAGTGCATCATCAATAATTCGCACTCCATGGATCCCTAACTCAGTATGGAGTTCTAGTATAAACACTAATAAAGCTTCATCAGTACAATTCAGATTTAAAACCAGTGACTTTGATACTGGGTCAAATTACCAATTATGGGGATTAAGTACATCAACTACAACATTTAATTCTTCAGCATCACTAGTTCTTAAATATAGTGGATCAGGTTTAACTACAGGTTCATATAGTGGTTCAACAGTAGATTCTTATTATCAACATGCTTATTTAACATTTTATCCTAAAATAAATGATATTGTAAATACAGCAAGTATATATTTACCATTTTTTAATCATAATTGGTGGTCAGTTATGATTAATAAATTTGGAGATACTTATACATTACATGCTGGTGATAAATTATATTATGATGGATATGATGGTAATCAAATAGGATACTTATCCTCTTCATCAATTACTTTAGCTAATACTCTTTGGACTGGTAGTCAAACATCAGTATTCCTTTCATCATCTGTTAGTATAGGAGGAACCACATATAATAGATTTACAGGTTCATTACAAGAAATAAGATATTGGGTTAAAACAGGAAGTGTAGACTCATTTAAAGATTATGTGATGAATCCTCAATCTATAGATTACTCTGGAGAGGTTTTATATGATGATTATCTATTTTTTCGATTACCTTTAGGAGGAGACTTATACACAGGATCAGTATCTGTCCACCCTAGAGCAACTGGATCTTGGGCTATAACTTCTTCATTTGCAGCCCCAACAAATGCTACATTAACTAATGTTACTTTTAAACCAAATATAGAAACAAGATTCTTAAATTCTCCTATTATAGGTTTAAGAGGTAGAGTAACAGATAAAATACAAATTATATCCTCTAGTTTACCTACAGGAAGTGTATTATCACAGTATATTAGTCTAGAACAATCATACCCATCATTAGGTAGTGAATCACCAGATGTTAACTTATTAGAAATAGCATTTTCACCTCAAAATGAAATTAATGATGATATTATAGATTCATTAGGGTATTTTAATATAGGAGAATATATTGGTGATCCAAGACAAGTATCTTCATCTGCTACTTCATATCCTGATTTGAATATTTTAAGTAATAATTTCTTTCAAAAATATTTTGATACTTACGATTTAACAGATTACGTAAGATTAATTAAATATTTTGATAACTCATTATTTAAAATGATTAAAGATTTTGTTCCTGCAAGAACAAGTCTTACAACAGGTGTAGTTATTAAACAACATATTTTAGAAAGAAATAAATATCCTCAACCACAAGTTGATAATACTCAATTCCAAAATATTAATGTTTATTCTTCAAGTGCTGGTTTATATGAAATATCTAATTACGGAGAAGATTTAACATATAGTGGTTCTATACAAACTGCTTTCTTTAGTGGTAGTACTGGAGGAACATTTAATCAATACAATACTCTTATAGCAGGAGTGGGAGCAATGCCTCAAACAGTTGATGCTCCATTAGTATATTCTGGATCATTTATAGTTAATAGTACTTCTCCTGTAAATTATTTTTATATATCATCAAGTGCATTACATTTTGATAATAGAAATACTCAAGATCAAATAGAATTTGTTAATGGAGAAATGATAACCTACTTTACAGGTAAAGTTATTATAGGAACAACAGGAACAGTTCCATCTAGTGAAACAGTAACATTTATATTATCTTCATCTCTCCAAGGTCAAATTACATCTAGTACTGTAATAGGTAATCCAACTTCATTTCAAATATTTTCCTCTTATATATCTTGTTCTAATGAAGAAAGATTCTCATTATGGATACAAGGAGATGCTGGGACTATACCTACAGATTTATCGCCAATATATTTTGGGATATATGAATTTTTACCATATTCTCAACAAACATGGCCCCAGTATTATACTGGGTCAACAGGAGTATCTACTATAATTCATTCAACACAAGATGAGTTTTATAATGGAGAATTACCAGGGACTGAATATGTTGTAACTAATGGAGAATTAAATGATGCTAATGATTTTAAATATCCTACTACTTTAGAAATATATTATGACCCAACATTATATTTAAGTAATATAACCCCACTAGATAATTTTTTAAATATTAATACTTCACCAAACCAAGGTGAAATATATTTATGGTTTGATACTGGAAGTGTATTAAACCCAGCAGGTGGTGGAGGAAGACAAAGATAATAAATGAATAAATAAAGATTATGCCAGGACCACCAATACAATTTGGACAAACATATAATAGTGGAGTAAAATATATTAAAATCAATAGATATGATTCGGGTGGCCTTGATAGATCAGATTACTTAAGCCAATTGCAATCAATAACACTTACATACCCAGACCGTAGTGCTATTGAGTATCCTATTAATACTACACAAGAACAAGCTAATTTTTATTTATACGGAATCACACCAGGGTATAATACTTCTTCTAAAGGAAATATTAATGATTATGGAGTTACTAGTTCTAAAGCTAATGTTCAAGGTCCTACAGTAGGTAATCTTCTAAAAGTAAAAAACTATAGTACCACAGTTGGAAATACTTTAGGATACTTTAATGCCACTACAGGTGTATATACCTTTGGGGATACTCCTAACATACCAGTTAAAGTTAATGTAAGTATATCAAGTGTGTCCAATGCTTCTACAACACATAGTATTTATAAAAATTCAACTAATGATACTTACTCAACAATTTCCCCAATTGACCCAAATAATCTACTAGGATTAGTTATAGGTAATGGTAGTATTGATATAACATTAACCGGAAGTTTATCATTAACAGAAACAGAAACTTTAGCTGTATATACTTATAATTTTAGTGATTCTGCTAATGCCACTGTTAGTATGAGTATATATAATAATACTCCTCAATTTAATGGTTCTTCATCATTGGTAATCTTTAATCCTGATGCTCTTAATTTTGATTATAATAATTATAATCCATTATTAGGTAATGCTGAAACACCACAATACTCTACTGTGTGGATGGATGTAGATTATTCTCAAAATCCCTTGGTCCCTATTAACTTTGGCCTTATTATATCTGGAACAGCTGATAGAGCATTTGTTCAAGATTCAAATTATAGTTCAAAAGCTTGGTCTAATTTAAGATACAACGGTAGTAGAACAAACTCATATAGAACAACATAATATGTCAGAAAATTTATATAGTGCAAATATACAAGGAGATTTTAATGACCCTACTATAGATAATAGTGGGTATGGTTCATTATCTGCTGCTGAGAAAAATCAAACATATTTTGCTTATTTTAGTAGTGTAGGAGGTACAGGACCAGAAATTATAGATCAAACAGCTTATTTTATAAAATATTTAATTGATGCCCAAGGTGATGTAGTTGCTCCTCAACCTAATTCTATTGATATTTTAGATTTATTACAAAATTTTGAAAGTGGTAAATTAGTAAATGTTACAAGTTTAGAAGGTACATCAACATTCTCATCATTATTAGGTACTAAAACTATAACAGAAGTAGGAAAAATAGAAACTATATCTGTTTCTCAAACTGGATCTGGAATAAAAGATCATACTAGTTCATTATTATTTAATAACTCTCAAGCTTCATATAATTATGGAGATTATAATTATAATTTTTATGCTTTTAATAGTAGTGATAATCAAACCATATTTGATTCATATAATGTAGTTAAATTTAGTGTAGCTTCTTTTAACCCTAATAATAGATATACTGGTTCAACAGCGTATAATTATACATTTGAAAATAATACTGCTGGTAATTACAATCCAGTATCTTTCAAAGCGCAAATCCAATGTAGCCCAGCCCAAGCACAAGTAGGAGGAGGCAATTATGGTTATATACCTACAGATATATATGTTAGAATAGTTACATCATCTGCGGCTACACCAACAGTATTTGATTATGTTTTAAATGAACAAATATATAATATAACACAACAAGTAAATAGTTTATATATAGACACACCATTTACTAATTTCTCAGCTGGTTCAAGAGTTAGAGTAGAAATTAAAAGAGGTAATATACCATATGGAGCTCAATCTCCATATACATTCACTGATTATATAATGTATTTCTCATTAACTCCATCTTATACTCCTACTATTGAAGCAGTGTCACCATTTTTCACTACAGGAAGTATTAATGATATATATATAACTGCTTCAACAACATTAGGTAACGCGTACTCATTTAATATGACACAAGTTAACCCAACTAATAATACTCTTAATTTTGATACCATTGTCAAACCATTTCATCCACAATCTGGTGATTATATAAGATTTGAGTATAATCCTTTAAAAACATATAAAATATATGAAGTTGTAACCTCAGGTAGTAATGAACTAATATTTAGATTAAACACCCCAGTAATAGATGGAACTAATATAAATAATTTTGTTATATATAGAGTAAATCCAAATGCTGGTAACCAAATAATATTAAATGTTAAAAAACCTACAAGTACAACTGGTCAACCTTTAACTGGTTTCATTAAACCACAATATATGTCTAAAGAATTAGAAGACAATTTTACAACTATAATTCAAAAACTTGCCGCAGAAGGCATAATATAATAATATTTATAATAAATAAAAATAAAAAATGGGATATTTAAATAACCAAATAATAACAGTTGATGCTATTTTAACTAAAAAAGGAAGAGAATTATTAGCAAGAAATGACGGTTCATTCCGTATTACTCAATTCTCATTATCTGATGATGAAATTGATTACACCTTATTCAACCCAACCAATCCTTCAGGATCAGCATATTATGGTCAAGCAATTGAAGGTATGCCTTTATTAGAAGCATTCTCTGATGAGACACAAATAATGAAGTATTTACTTACCACATTACCTCGTGGTACAGCTAAAATGCCTATTCTTAATATCGGTTATACTAATATAGTACTAAAACAAGGTGCTTCACTTTCTATTACACCACAAACATTAAATTACTTAGGTGGATCCCAAACATATGAGACATCTGGATACAACTTTACTATAGGTGATGTTAGAACAATGAGTATATTTAATGGTGTAGG
>Ga0181355_1001517_pt1 | contig 10254 bp, 11 predicted proteins | sample Fa13VDMM15DN_FD_130099 | JGI IMG/M metagenome (GOLD analysis project Ga0181355, IMG submission 130099) | Freshwater viral communities from Lake Michigan, USA - Fa13.VD.MM15.D.N | ecosystem: Environmental > Aquatic > Freshwater > Lake | place: USA: Michigan | collected 2013-09-23 | reverse complement strand
CCATTTTTCTTCATCTTCTGGACAACAATTACTAATACCATATCTTAATCTTATTACTTGTTTGTAATAAATTTCAGATGACCGGCATGTAATCTTTTCATATTTTTCTATGTCACATGAAGGTGTAGAGTATCCTGGTTTTACTTTTCTTTTTGGAAATACTTCTACTGGACAAGCACCATTAATACAGTTTCCAAAATTTTGAATATAATCAGGTAAAGATGATGTTCCTGCAGTTCCTATTGTGCAATACTCTGAAGAGGCACTTGTAATAAAGTCATCAGTAGATACCCATTTACCTATAGGACAATCTGCATTTAATGAGTTACATAATGTAGCTACAGTATTAAAATCATTATCTTTTAATAACCAACAATTTGTATTTGAATCCCAAGATATAACATATATACCTTCAACAGTATTATACTCATATTCAGGTTTACCATTTACTATTAAACCTGTTGGTTGTAATACACCATAAAAAATGAGTATTCCATTATCATCAACTGTCAATGTCATATTAATACACTCACATCCTAATAAACACTGTGATATATTAAAAGTAATTTGTTCATCATCGTCTGTACAAAAACCATCTACTGAAAAAGAAGTTCCTTTACCAACTGGAGTCCAGTTTACAGGTTCTGTTGTTCCTGTGTAAGGGCATTCAGAAGTCGTTTGATAATAAGCAAGTAAATTACCTGTTAGATAATCTCTAAATTCCCATCTTCCTAATGAAACATTGTATGATATTTCATAGTTTAATGTACCACCTCCGTCTTGATAAACATAATTATTATTTTCATCAATATAACTTAAAAGTAAAGAGCCAATAAAATCAATACCACCTGGATTTGTAAATGTAACATCAATACATCCACATGGTGCTTTTACCCATTCACCAGTTGGACAATCTGTATTTTCACATAAAATAAATGGAGGTATTTCATTATCATTGTTATTAGCAACAGTAAAAAAAGAATACCAACAATTATCTAATTCATAAGACAATGTAAATTCCCAAAGATCACCTTCTTCAGAGAATATAACACCATAATAAACTGGTTTACCATTTTTTATTAATTCAGTTTTTTCAAGTTTAAAGTTATATATAATTTCACCACCAATGTAAATAAAACCAAGTTCTAATACTAAACAATCACAATTATTAGTAGGACAAGCAATCCAATTTATAACACATATTTTTTCACTTGTTTCTCCTGGTAATAATACTATTGATTGTTGAACAAAATCACAATCTATATAACAATATGTTTGTTCTTCAAGTGTATTATTACTTACTTGAGTACAGTCACAAGGAAATGTTTCTAAACACTCAGGACAATCTATATAAGAATCTGTTACTGTAACTATACCAGCATTAATAGGTTCTCTAGTTTCTTCTACTGTAAAACAAGTATCACAACCTTTTATTTTAATTACTTGATCTAGATAATTTGATAAATCAGTATAAGTATAAGTTACATTTACATTAGGATTTAAACAGTCTGATAATTTATAATAAGTTCTGTTACATGCTATACAGTTATCAAATGTATAAAGTATAACAATAGTTTGTGTGCTTGGTGGTATGTAATCTATTTCAGATACAAACCAACATTCACCACATTCTAATTCTACTGTTTTTCCTACATAAGCTGAGTAGTCATCAATACTATATCTTATAATAGCTTGATTATTACAGTTAGTAAATTTATAATTTACTATTGGTAAACAAGCTGTACAATCTGGACCATCATAAGCTGTTAGTATAGTAACACTAACAGGACAATCACAAACTTCAGTAATGTCAATAGTCCAACAACCATCATAACCTTGTAAAGTAACTACTTGTTCTTCAGCATAATAAGGAATTATACTAGGTGAATTAGATACTACTAATACTTCAAGTGTTTGACAATTAGTAAATTCAAAACATATATCAGGACATACTCCATCTACACATAATCCTAGTTCTACTACATAACCTATGACAGGTCCAGTAACAATAGGTGTAATATATGAACATACTTTACCTCCACCTAATTGTACAATAAGTTCTAAATCAGAATTAATATATGTTACTGTAGTAGGATTACCTGTTATTTGATAACAGTTAATAGGACATGGTTCTGGTAATCCTACAACTGTAATATCATCTACAGCATCTTTACAAGTACCGGTATTTTCTAATACTAACCAAGCACCTGCAACAGGTCCTTCACTATTAGTAATAGTAACCCATGATCCAACATTAATTAATAAATCAGAAGTTGTATTAAAATTATTACCATCACAATCATAAAGTGTATAACAAGGTATTATACAACTAGGACATTGTGTTATAAAAGTTTCACAATCAGTATCTGTATTTGATATAGAAATAAAATTAACTCCTGCATTATAAAGAGGTGGAGATGGTAATGCATTATAAGCAGCAATATCCGGAACTGTAGCATCTCCAACAATACCTATCTCAATACCATAACATTTATTTACTAAACCATCTACAGGAATTCCAATGTATTCTTGTACACCATAATATAAACTTGCATCTATACCTTTAAATAAAATAGTTTCTTCAGTACAGCAATTTGTAAAGATTAAGTATTGTAAACCTAAATCACAAGCTGGACAAAAACCATCTGTTATAGCATCTTCACATACTCTATATCCAACACCTACTATAAAATCTTCACAAGTAGGTCCTGTTTCATAAATACCGGCATCAATTTTTATAATATTATAACAAGTATCTGTTTCAAAAACAAAACCACTTGCTGTAATAAAACCAGGACCTGTATAATTTATAACATATTGTTGATTAGGTAATTCACCACCACACCCTAAAAAATCAATATTAATATTAATAACATTAGCTGTATCACAACAAGAAAATATTTGATATCCTATAGGTACTGCAACTTCACAAGATGGACATTCTGGAGTATTACATTCAGTATCTATAAAGTTTATTTGAGCTTGAGTAAATGCTGTAGGATATACAGTAGAAGAAGTACCTAAATTTTCTACATTATAACAGAAGCCTTGAATAAACTCCATACCTGTAGTAGGTTCTATAAATGTTCCGCCTGTATATTCATAAACACCAGTAGCAACTAAACCAGTACTAGGTATTCTAAATAATCCTGCATTTACATCTTGAGCACAACAACTAGTAATTCTATAATGTGTTGGTAAACCTGCCATTATTTATTTTTTTAAAAACTTGTGTAAATTTTTATATCTATTTGGACCCCATACATTAGCTGTAGGAGTTGTAGTTGTTACTGTTTTTTTTACTGTTGTTTGTGTTTTGTTAACACAATTTGTGCAAGCACTTTTTCCATCTGCTGTTGTTCTTTTCTGACAGCCACAAGAAAGTTTTGCTCCACAGTTTCCACATGTTGACATAATCTATTGGTTTTTAATTAGTTAACAATTTGTACAAGTCATTTTGTTAAGAAGCTTCATAGCATAGTTATATAAACTCATGCCTTTCTGAGGCTCATGACAAAATTCAACTTTTCCTTTTGATGCTTGAAGATACATAAAAATTAATCTTAGTTCTTCAAGTCTTTGTTTAATTTTAAATGGAGGATCACATGCAGCAGCATCTACATCACATAATACATTATAGTATTTGTTTAATGCTTGTGTAATTCTCATATGGTTATATTCTACAAATACTGTTTCATTAGGAGATACACTATACTTAATAATGTATACTCCATCTGGTATGTCTACATTAACAGTTCCACAGTCTACAGTTTGTAACTGTAAGTCACATGCTGTAATTGTTTCTGCAAAATTTTCTGTAGTATCTAACTGTACAGAATAACCAAAACCGGGTACTGTAATATTTAATGTAGGACATGTTACCGGAATCAGTTCTGAATATACACTTGTATCAAATATCTTTAAGATACAAGGATTCATTACTGTAGGTACTTCTAAACTTAGTATATGATTAGCCATAATTATATATTAAAAAAGGGGAGGAGTTTGAAACTCAGCTCCCCTTATTATTTTTAGTTTAATCCTAAATATTACGGTACACAAATTTCTGGTGTACTTGGATTAAAGTCAATTGTAAGTGTAGGGAAAGTGTAAATAGAATCACAATCTGTTACACAACCTTCAACTTGTACTGCCGGATCACAATTACCACATGTAGTTAACCAATCTTCAACAAATGTTTCAAAATCAAGAATTACACCACAAGTAATAACTTCTAACAAGTATTGATCATTATCAAATGTACTAGTTGGGTTATTGAAACGTGGTACATTGTGTTGTAAGAAGTATCTTGTATACAAAGTATTACGGTTAATATAATCAAACACACTGTAACCTTGAGTAATCTCACGGATACGCAAGTCTGAGTGGAAGAAGTTTTGTCTGTAAGATTCAGATAAAATTACATCTCTAGCTACTGACTCACCAAGACCCATTGCTTGTCTTCCTTGACATTCTGTGATAACACAAACACCATCAAAAGTACAAGGATCACCATTTAAGTCTACTTCAGAAGCATACAATCTAACTGGTTCAACTTCATAGAAGTCAGTCAATTGGAATGTACAGTTTTGGAATTTAGTGTCTACATAAGCTCCGTTAAGAACCATACCAGCACACTCATCAGTTATGTATCCTGGAGATACATATTTGTCCCAAGTAATAGCTCCTTCTGCAGCTAAGAAAGTAGCATCTGTTCCTGGTGCATACATAGGATTACCATTTTGATCAACAACAATTATTTGCATAAATGGAGAGATAACTGGATATCTTGTAATAGCATCAGCCCATTGAATAAAGATTAATGTAGAGTCAATTGCTACAGGAGCAATTGCACCATCTGGACAACATCCACCATATGCAGAAGCAATGATGTAAGAGTTGTGGTTAAGTAATCTTAATGCAGGAGAACCTTTAACATCAACACGTAATGTATATGTTTCACCACAAAAGAATTCTTTACAACAGTTAGCACCTACACCAGCCGTTACTGTAAATGTTGGTTGTGTACCGTCACCATCTTCAGGAATTAAATCAGTACTAGTTGTAACAACATCACCAGTAACCCATCCTGTACCACCATTAACAATTTCTACAAAAGTTACTACACCACCTATTACAGTAATATTAGCTACTAATCCAGAACCTGTTGGAGCAGTTGTATCTACTAATGGAATATCATTATATACACCATCTACTAATAAATTACCATCATTAGTAATAGCTAAAGCTAAAGCTACATCATCTGTGTAAGCTGTGTTACCAATATGGATTACATTACTTTGTGGTAAACATGGATCTACACGGTAGAATCTGCTTACATATCTAGGATTGATTTCCTTAGATTTGTTAGTCTCTTTGTATCCTCCGTGGAAAGGACCAATTTTATCATTTTGATAAATTGAACCTCCAGCAAGTACAAGGTTACAACAGTTTTCAGGAGCAGTAGTTTGTAAAGCCCAAGTTTTAGCATTTACAAATGCAAATTGTCCACCAGTAAGAATATTACCTGGTGTACCTAAATGACCACTAAGGGTATCTACAAAACCATTTGTTCCCACAAAGGTTTTTCTAAAGGCATGATTAAAATAACTCATTTTGTTTTTGTTTTAGTTAATAAATATATATAATATAATATAATGAAAGTTTTTGAAATAACAAAATTTATTTCAAGAAAAGTAATTTATATTTTGTAGAGTTAATAGAATCCTTAACTAGATCTAGATTATTTACTATTTCTGAGTAAGGTAACATACCTTGTAACTTGTTAATCATTGCATAGATATCTCTTAGATAAGCTACTCCGTCTGCTACTGTATCAAGAGTTCTAGGATTAGTTTCCTGATACTTTAATATTTTTTCTGCAGCACCTTGATAACCTTCTACAAGAGTATCAGCAAAATCAGGTAATGCATCATATATTTCATTAAGAGCTTTATGAGCTGCAAATGATCCATCTCCTGTTACTTTAAGATGTAGTTTATGAAAACTTGTTCTTGCATTCATAAGTTCTGAAGCACATGATGCTACCATAGTATCTAAAGAACTACCTCCCACTCCTGTATTAGGAGTAGGTTCTGGTTTAGCTGGTTCACTCTTAGGTTGTGTAACAGTAACCGTTGGTCTACTAAGTGTTTTAGTAGCTTCCGGATTTCTTTTTAAAAGTCTTGATTTTTCTTCCATGGTTAGTTATTTCTTTCAGCTCCTTCAGATCCTCTAGAGAATTGGTTTCCAGACTCAATATCTCCAGCTAAGATGCTCACAGCCTCATCAATTATTAATTCAATTATGTCATCTTTAAATTCACACTGTACTTCAGCAGTAGATTGAATACTTGTATATGGATCTACACAACCATTAATCTGGATTTTAATTGGTTGTCTGTAGTAAACAAGATCAGCTTGTTGTATAGTAAATTCTCCGTTAGTATAAATATTAACATTACCTCCTTTAAGAGTAGCAAATGTTTCTGACCACTCAAAGTTTGGTTGTTTAGATTTATCTCTTAAGAGTTGATTAAGGTTACCTTCTTCTGCTAAGTACACAGTCATACGTCTTTTATCACAGCATTCTTTACCAGCATATACATCTACTCTTTTCCATTGTAAATACTCTACAGGTAATACACTTGTATAGTAATACTCTTTGTTTACTAAAGCTAAGTTAAAAGTATCTAATAAGATTTGTAAGTCATCTTTTCTTCTGGTAGATTGCTCATCACCTTCTTTAACTAAGTTAATACCATGCAATTGTCTTCTAGTCCATTCTACCTGAGCTTTATTAAAAGACTCCACAACTTGCCAGCATTCTATGTTATCATAGTCATTACTGTCAAGCTTGTTAAGCCTTTGCTTCATTTTTATTGTAATGGTACTATTTAGCATGTTTTATTTTTTAGCAATTTTTCTAACTTTTTTTTGTAATGTATTAGATTTTAAAATGTTAGCAGCATGACTATCAACTCTATTTTTAGCAGAATGAATAGCAGCTGCTGTTTGAATAGTTTTTTTAACAGCTTTGTTTGTAAAAGTATTTTTTAAATTATCTATTTTTTTAATTGATTTTACAATACCTTTTTTAGGTACTTTATTTAATAATTTTAAACCAGCACCTATTCTTTTAACAGGTCCCATTTTATTTATTTTTAGCAATTTTTTTAAATGTTTTAGCTAATGTTTTAGCTTTACCTGTACAACCTGGTTTAGTTATAGGAGTACACTTACCTGCAGTACCTCTTCTTTTAATAGAAGCTGTAGCATCTTGAATCCAGTTTTTCTTTGTTGAACCACCTTTTTTCTTTTCTGGTACTATTCTATCATAAGGTGACCTAATCACTGGTTCTGATGATGTGCTTGGAGGAGAAACCCAATTTACTTTTGGTTTTCTTTCAGATACTTCTATAGCTTTAGGTACAACAGAAAAAGGTGTTCTTGTTACAGGAGCTTTTTGCCATTCTGTATTTTTTACTTTTTTTGCAATTGTATTAAATCCAGCATTACCTCCATCTTGTTTTTTAACAAGACCTCCTTTTTTATAATCACCAAATTCATTTTTTAAAGCAGCTTGTTCTTTATTCCAATCTTTTTTAGAAGATTTACTTTTAAGTTTTTCTTCTTTTGACTTGGGTTTAAAAACAGTTTTAATAACAGCTTTTGCTATTTTAACTTTATCCTTAAGAGGTCTTTTTGGAGTTTGCATAGTCTTATTATTAAGGTCTAAATTTAGGAGAACCTTTTAATACTAAAGGTTTAGGGTTAGGTTTTCCAATAGCTTTATTATTTGTTTTAGGGCTTGTTTTAGTACTACTAGTTTTAGATGGTTCTTTATATTTATCATATATTTTTTTAGCACCTGCTGAAATTACTCCAGTTTTACCTTCTAGATAAGCAGCACCAACAGTAGCTACAACAGCACCTACTTTTCTTTTCATTGATTTAGCACCTGCTTTTTTTCCAGCATTATAAACATCCTTAGCTTTTTTAGTTGCTTCTGCAGCTTGTTTTGTTTTTTCAGCTTTGTCTTTAACACTTTTTGCAGCTGCTAAAAGTTTATCAGCTTTTGCTTTTTTATAAATATCAAAACCTCCTTTAATAGCTTTAGTTATAAGTCCCATAATTATTTACTTTTTTTAACACCACCTTTTTTCATGTAGCCCATTTTATTTCTTACAGCAGTAGGTAGTTTTGCTAATCCTACTTTATCTGCAGAAACTGGTTTTAAAGAACCACCCATTTTCATTTGCATTTTAGAACCAGTATTAACTAATTTTTGTCCTATTTTTTGTTTGAGTGTAGGTTTTTCAACAGGAGTATTTACAGCAACTGGAGCAATTGTTTTTGTATCTACTTTCATACTAGTTAACGGATTTGTACGCATAAAAGTTGGTGAAGAAGATACTTTAGGTGTTGAAGAGGGCTTAGTTCTATTAGAAGCAATAGTTCTACTAGAACTACTATCATATGGTTTAGTTGTAGGTATAGACTTACTACTTTTAGTAGCTCCAGATATAGGAGATGAACTTTTTGTAGGTCTTGCTTCTATTCTAGGTTTACTACCACCACCTTGATATTTCTTAACAGTGCCTCCTTTTTTAAGAGTTCTACCTGGATCAGTTCTAGGATCATTAGAATACTTAGGCATTCCAACAATTCCCATTGATCCACCAGTTTGCATTTTTTTCATTTTAGTGGCTCCACCACATTGCATACATTTTGCCATGATATATATATTTTAAATTAACAGTTCCATTTTTTTAGTGAAAGAGCCTTTCTTGTAGGTCTTCCTTTTTCATCCTTCATAGGTCCAGGCATGCCTGACATTCTAGCACAGAATGATTTTCTTCTATTAGCATCTTTACTTCCAGCTTTAAGCTTAGAAGGTTTAGTAGTTACAGCTGTCTGTAATTTACTTCCAGGATTAGCTGCTCTATAAGAAGCTACTCCTTTAGCGTTTAATCCTCCTTTAGGATCCTTGCCTTCTTTTCTTGTCCAAGCTGCAGTCTTTGCCATAACTTTTTATTTTATAATCCTGCTAAAAATTCAGTTGTTAAATCTACCCATCCTCCTCCAACATTATTGTATTTCTTAAATGCTGTTACATCAACATAAGCATTGAATCCATCATCAGTATTTATGAATGTACCAGTACAATAGAATGTATCAATACCTGCACCAACATTAGCACTTGTTATTCCAGATACTCCTGTAAGAAATGCATCACCAGCTAATCTAATTTTCTCTGTTGCAAATACCATTTGTTCACCATATGTTGGTAAAGCAGCAAGAGCTGCTTTAAACGGAAACAGTATATTACATAAAGTAAAATTCTGATAGTCATTTAAAAAATTACCAACTACAGGAGCACTTCCGTTAGCAGCAACCCAAACAATTGCAGTAGCTACTGCACCACAAGTATTATCTGTTAAAGATTGAGCTTGAGTCTTACCTCTTCTCCATATTCTACCTACTTCACCAGCTCTTGATATTCCAATGTGTGGCATATTAATCATAAATAAACCACCGTTTGTAGTTGAGGTAACATGAGATCCCCAAGCTTGTATACCTAGCATACCTGTGTGTGGATATCCAGATAAACCACCAGACATAAATGCACCTAAGAATTGATTTTGAGATGCAGGTGTTTGACCAATGTTTGAGATGTCTGAGTAAATAGGACCATCAACATCATCAGAACAAATTGAATTTGACAATACAATATTGTCAGGAGTATAACCTTTAGCTTGTATAAAAGCTTTTGCATATTCTCCAAACCTTTGTGAATTTACACAAGAAGGATATGTTATTTTAACAGTATTATCATAGGATACTGGATTAGTAACATTTCTTTCTATACCTTCTACAACAGGAAACCAATTTCCTGATACAGGTTTAACAGTAGAAAGTATTAAAGCACCAGGTACAATAGTATCTGTTTTTGGATTTTTTAAAGCATAAGGTCTTAGAGTTGCCATAATATTATTTTTTTACACAGTTATTATATGTTTTACCATACATCTTTTTAGTACCTTTTTTTTCATAACCAGGCCAACAACTTTTAGCAGAACCTCCAGTTTTCATCTTGATTATTTTATCATTTTTTTTATGCCAATCTTTTTCAGCTTTAACTCCTTGTTTTACAGTTTTAGCTTTAGCTGTTCTAGTTAAACTAATAGTATCATAGGAACCTTTATTTTTATTTGTGTGGTTCACCATGATATCACCTACTTTACCTTCACCT
>Ga0181355_1001512_pt1 | contig 10264 bp, 19 predicted proteins | sample Fa13VDMM15DN_FD_130099 | JGI IMG/M metagenome (GOLD analysis project Ga0181355, IMG submission 130099) | Freshwater viral communities from Lake Michigan, USA - Fa13.VD.MM15.D.N | ecosystem: Environmental > Aquatic > Freshwater > Lake | place: USA: Michigan | collected 2013-09-23 | reverse complement strand
CTTTATTTTATTTTCTATACCTAAAATATTTCTCAGGTACTCTATCATAAACTTGTAGTTAGATCCTCTAATAACACCAGCCTCCACTAGGAGTATGTCTCTACCCTCTAGCTTGTACTTATAGAGATCGAACAGTGTCTTAAGTTCTAATAAGTATCTCTCGTCCCAAGTCTCGTCTGGATAAGGAACGTCTACGCTGAACCCATCACAGATCTCTCCGTCATGACTCAGTGAGTGCCTAAGTATCTGCCCTACTATACAGGAGTAGTCACCAGATACTGATACTATCACTGTGTTCCCTGCGTTGATGCCTCTCTTTAAAAGTTCATAACTTAATTTAAAAATTAACTCTGTTTCTTCTCTTTGACTTACTTCAAATTCTGTTCTCATAATTTTATTATTTCTTGTTTAACTTCTTGCCAATATAATTTTCTTAAACTTGGGTAAACGGTGTCTGTTTCATTAAACAATTCATCAACTGCTATTAAGGCACAATTTTTTGCTACATAATGACTGCAATTATGGTCTTCATCATAACCATTATAAGACATTTTTTCAACTAACTCTTCTGCTTTTTCTTTTGGTGTCATATTTTTATGTATATATCATTATAAAATTTTACTTTGTATGTATATTTATTATACTTATCATAATTCATTGATAAACTTTCTATTGAAATAATATATACATTCTCTAAAGATTCTTTTATATTGTCTATAAATTCATTTATTTCTAAATCTGATTTTTCAGTAAATTCTGTAATTGCTTTTACTTTATATTTTGTCATAATCCTTTTTATAGATTTCTAATAGTTCTTTCATTTTATATTTACTAACAAATCCGTCAATAGTATATGTTTCTCCAATTTCTGTACTATCAAAGAAATCTATTCTTTTTTTAAAACACCATTCTGCAAACCCAATAGCAAACTCTTCTGCTATTTCTTCGCATTTATTTATGTTGTGATGATAATATATTAAATCTTTTCCAAAACTTGTATTTAAACTTTTAAACTTTTCTTTTAGTGTCATTTTACTTTATGATATTTAGGTTTAAATCTTTTTATTCTATCTAAGGCCTCCTCAAGGGTGTCAAACTCACAATGCGTTTCGTGTTCCGAAAGGATCCAAGTGTAAGACATCTTTCTGTCTATGGATTCGTATCCCTTAAACCAATTACCTACCTGAGGTATAAACTTGCCGTTAACTTCTTTTACTCTGTACATGTTTTAAAGTGTGATAATGTGAAATTTTTCTTTTTTAATACTTGCTTGTATATGTCCTGCTCTATTCCTCCTTTGGAGAATACCCAGAACACCTTGTTGAACTTACGCTCCATCGTTGTCATGCGATCCCTGGCCTGCCAGTAACTAGTAGCCGAGAAGTCTATGTTGTAGAACACAATGAACTCAGCGTTCCTAAGACTTATCCCCTCCCTGCCAGATACGATCTGTAGTGCTATGGACTTGTCTGTGGTGTTAAACTCCTCCAGGTCAGTTGTCAGTGTGTCTGAACTGTATGCTGTTCGCAGTGCGTCCAACTCAGCAACAAACTTATAAAATATTCCGATTTTGGTATGTTTGAACATATTAAATATAAACTTGGCTTTAGTATCATCTATAACCATCCTACTACCAGACTCGAACTTAATCGTACCTGAGTAGATCTGGTGTAGCTTCTGCATCAACTTGACTCCCGTGTCTGCCAGTATAACCTCATCCTTACCCTGTACCACGAGGTCTCTCTTTAGCCTACTGGCCAGGTTGTATGTCGACTGCTTCATGTCAACCATCAGCACCTCCTCCTCAATCTCTGAGACAAAGCCTGCCTGCTCCTGCGTGTACGTTAGGACGTACCCTTCTATCACACTCATAATCGGCTCTATCTTTGCGTTGGAGTAATCTGGTGCAGGCCCGTAGCTTGTGTACTTTGTTCCAGGTATCACGTAGTCCTTAGCCCACTTGTAGAAGTTCACGTAGCTCTTGAACGGGCTCCTAAGCGACACCCAGTACTGGTGGTACAGCTGGCTGTAGTTCTCTGGGCTAGGTGTACCAGATAGGAACACCATCGGAAGGTGGCCGAACATCTTCCTAAACGTCTTGGTCGCCTTGCCAGGCTTAGGTATGGCTCCGAACCTGTGGTGCTCGTCGTGTATCACCAGGTCGTACTTGCCAGTGCACTTGTGCATAGACTCGTCGTTCATGACCTCCATCTGGAATCCGAACCCGAAGTCATTGTAGTCTCCTAGTATGTCTCCCATAGCCTTCTTCTTTGTCAAGAACAGAACACTCTTGGCTCCGTACAGGTTGGCTATCTGCATAGACGTTGCGGTCTTGCCAGTCCTTACGCTCATGCACAGGTAGACTAGACCCCTTTCTCTTAGTATCTCGACACCTCTACTTGCTAGGTCCTTCTGGTAATCTCTTAGCGTTTTCTTCATATAAGTACTTATAAACATCGTGTAACTTTGCCGAGGCCATCTCGACTGTCTTATACCTAACTGAGCCTGTCTTCTCGCTACTGTAGTACTCCATCCCAGTCTCTCTATCGTAATAGAAGTCCCTGCCGTTTGATGTGATGCCACCCTTACGGATCGCTATCTTATAGTAATAACTCTCAGGCTTGATGTATACCTGAAAGTCATTATCTATACACCACTTAGAATAAAAGATCGTCTTCGGATTCATTCTTTCCTACGAATTTAATCCACATCCCAGTGCTTGTCCTTCCCTCTATAGGCTTAACTCCTGACACATACATCCCATAGGACACGAGCCAGTTGTAGAACTCCGTCCTTGATATGGTCCTCTTGGCCTTTGGCTGGAAGTCTGGGTTGTCCTGTATGAAGTCTATGTACAGGTCCTGCTTGTATATCACCTCGCCCATAACTAGCTTGTCGCTGTGTGGCTCACCGTTAATTAGTCCGCACCAGTCGATGAACTCGTGGCACGTGTCTGCAGATAGCTTACGTATCTTAAGGTTAACGAACTCGCTCTTGAGTAGTCCTGATGTCAGGTACCTCTGTAGGCTCTTGATCATGTAATTGTCGAACCTGCACCACTCGTGCTCGTCCCACTCAGTGAACAGTAGCCTGCCGAACTCAACCTGAGGAGTGAACTCCTTGGTGTAGAACTGCTTGAACTCTAGCTCCCACTTACGTCTCTCGAACGAGTTACCCTTACCCTTGATGGCGTAGTTGGTCGTGATGATGATCTTAGGTGACTTGTTAAACGGTATGTGCATCGCCTGTTGGTTCTTTCTCTCCAGGGTGATACCCTCTGTGATGATCGAGAACAACCTCTCGAAGTTAAAGTGTTTCTTAACGTCGTCGAACGCTAGCACCTGAGTATCAACTGATACCGTCTGAAACGGGAAACCACTGTCAAAGTTAATACTCTTTCCATCTATGAATGCTAGCTTCTTCATCTGTGATATTGCGTTGGTGAACAGCCCCTTACCAGTTCCTCCCTCTGGGTTGTCTGTTATGACCTCGTCATTTAGAATGACAGCAGGACAATAAGATAGATTCTTATAGCCGTGCAGAAGGAATCCAATAGTGCTCTCAACCGAGTTAATCCTAACCTCATCATCGTTTGATATGTTTGAAATGAATGTCTTAAAGTCGCAGTCCTCAACCTCGCACAGGTCGAAGTCCCTGTCTATAACCTGGTCCTTCCAGATGTAACCTCCAAGGTCCAGGTAGTCTATTATGCTTATAGTGTCCTTTGTGATGTTAACCGCACAGTTCCTGTAGTACAGGTACGCGTTGTTCTTGTCGTCCTCCATGAAGTGTACGTCAACTGATGACAGCAGTGACAGGAAGTCCTCCTTAAAGAACCTTGTCTTGTCGGCAAAGAAGTTATACACAGACAGGTCGTCCACGTTCTGAAGGTAGTTCAACACGAAGTCCTTGATCTCGTCCTCTGATGTGTGGTCTATGAGGTTGTTGGTTACACGTACAAATATAAAGCTCTTGTTACCAACTGGCATGTACTTATAGAACCCGTTGTCCTCAAGGAAATCCCTGAACATGTAGTGCACAATACTTATGGCACCCTTGTCTGACTTGGACCAGAACTTGTCAACAGACTCGTCCTTGTCTATAGAGTCTATCACCGAGTCTATCGTAAAGCTAGACAGGTTTGTCTCTGACAGGTCCGACTTGATCTCCTTCTTGGATACCCCTCTCTTGATCTTCTGCCTAACCTGGTTCACCATGTCGTCGTCCTCGAAGAACTTTGATCCGAATGATGACACGTTCTTATATGCTGAGTTTATTATGGTCTGTATCTCAGATATCGGGTGCTTTGCACTAACGAACTGACTCATAACGTACTCCGACAGCGACTTGTTTACACCGTAGTCGTTGAATGCTGAGGCCAGTATGAACATGTTGTTGTTACGCTTGCCGTCTACCATAGGATACTTCTTAGCCCACCACTTAAGTAGTATGTCTACTACCTTGTTCTCGTTTGTTATTGGTATGGTCGTTATGCTACTAGACTTATCTAACTCTACGTACTCTGCCTCCTCCAACGTGTCCCATAGCTTAGAGTCTACGTTTATGTATATCTCTGGGTCGTACGACTCGTAGCACACCCTGGATATGTTCTTTGATGTGGTGTCGAAGTACCTGGAGTTGAAGTGTTTCTCTAGTGAGTTGAAGTAGTTCTTGTGGTTGTCTACGTCTGCAGGTATCTTGACGATTACCTTTAGGCCATTGCCAGATGGTGACACGAATACCGAGTAGCTGTGAACGTCTGCCGACAGGATTCTCTTGTCATCCAGTAGGTCTCCCTCTGTCTCGTACCCGTCGAAGTCAAGGCATATAAAACCACTGTGATCAACGATGGCCTTGTCCTCTCTCTTGTTAAATGTACCTGAGAAACATATGGATGGCAGGTCTCTCTTGAGTAGGTTCCTCCTCTCCTTGTCGGTCTCGTTACGTATCGCCTCGACCTTGTCCTTTGACGATCCGTCCTTGATCCTCTGTAGCACCACTCCTATTCCTCTGAAGAAGGGAGTGTCTGTGCTCTTTATGTTTGAAAATATCGTTATCATAGTTACCTTTTATTGAATTAAAAACCCCAGTATATGGGGTCTATCTTACTACATAAAGTAAAGTCCAGCCTGTGTAGACTGGACTAATTACTGGCAATAGTGCCTAAATCTAGAATGGCAGATCAGGATCTGTAGCTACAGGTTCTGGAGCCTGTGGCTTCTTAGCGTCATCCCAGTAGGATGTGAAACCCTCACCGATGTAGATGGTGTCGGCCTTGGCCTCTCTCTCCTCCTTGGTCTGGATCACGCACGCGAAGTGCGTCTTAACAATTCTCATTGTGTCCTTAGCAAAGATCTGCTTAGGTTCCTTAACCTCAACCAACTCGAACTTAACCTCTTGAACCTGTACGTTTGTACCTTCCTTGTTCTCGTAGCTTCTTGTTGAGATCAGGTTTCTTAATTTTGACGCGTCTAACGTCACTTGAATTTTCGCCATTTTTATTTAATTTAATTTGCCTACCTAGTTGTACTGCCGTCGGCTATTCAGTTTGATCAATGGGTGGGTAATGCTCCCACGACCTTCAGGGTCATGACTCCTAATGTTCTAACTAACTGAACTACCATTGATTTTTGTTGAGGTTGGAACTTCCTTCTCTTAAGTACTCAACACCTTCTTTGCGTAGAAAGGACTTAACATTCGTGAGAAGCCAAATTTCTCCAATGTCTGTTGCTGTACTATTTGACATCAAGCAACTGCTGTGATTGAGGTGAGATTCGAACTCACATACTGCCAGTGTATATTTCAACACTGGTTGCCTTACCTTTCAGCCACTCAATCTGTACCGCCCTAAGTTCATTCAAGCGCTACTTGACCTCGATGTTGTGACAGGATTCGAACCTGCACCTAGCCGATTAAACAAGGCCATTCTACCGTTAAACTACACAACAAACCGATCAGGAAATGCCCAATCCCGCAACAAATATACAACAAATTTGTTACAAATCTTCCCTTATGAAGAAATTATTTATGTCCTCCTTAGGATTATCTCCGAAGAACTTCTCGTACACCTCAACCGCACGCAACACCTTGTCCCTACCTCCTAGCAGGAAGTCCTCTGTAGGCTCGAACACACCCAACTCGTGGGTCGCCTTGTCTATTACGTAGAACGTCAGAGGTTTATCAAAGAACTGCTGATACAAATAAGCCTGCGAGTCGTAGTTGTACTTCTTGGCCGACCATCTGAAGTCAGATATCTTTGACGTGGTCTTGATGTCGATCACGATCTCATCTGTAACAATGTCTGCCTTACCCTTGAACTTGTGGCCGAACAACTCCATGATTGCTGGCTCCTCGTACACGTTTCCGTCCTTGTAGATGTTCTCGTAGAAGAAGTAGTTCGACTTGATCACCCGTACCATCTCGTCCAGGTTGTCTACCTCGTTCCTTAGCAGGAGAAGGTTGCCCTTGGATGCGTCCTTGTATATGTTTGTGTTACGTGTACTAGCCTCCACTATCTCAAAGCTAGCCAACTTATCTGGCTCTAGCAATGCCGTGTGGAAGTAGCTACCCTGTAGCATAGGAACCGTAGGCTCCTGCTTCACCTTAAACATCTTTGGGTTACTTAGTAGTACACCCACCGCGCTATTACTTAGGAACTGCGATCCGTAGTCCCCGTAGTAGTCTTCATCATTTCTTAGTCTATCCAACATGTTTAGCCAGTTCTTTTTTAATATTAGTACTTATCTTATACTTCGTCTCAAGGTTCTTAACTATAGTAGCCAAACCAAGGTGCTTGTTGTCCTTGATGTACTTGATCACCTTGTCCCAGTTAGCGTCGCCAATGGTTAACTCAAGAGGTCCTGCAGGCTTTTCAGCCTTAGCCGTTATGGTAACCAGGTCCTCACCGCTCCACATCTGTAACCCTAGTCCGTGTAACGCCAACGCCTTCACTGTACTCCTCTGGATAGTCTTAGACACCTCGAACGATGTTATGTTATCCAATAGGATTGACCTGTTGTTGTGGCTCATGATTGGCAGGTAGTCGATGTGCTCTAGGCCATCTATTATGATCCCGACCTTTACATAAGCAGTTCGTCCATCTGTAAAATAGTTTAAACCTGTTGAAGGATCCTCGTACACTACGCGCTGTATTGATGGGTACTTTTGCTTTGCAAATCCCCAGGCGTTAGCCCAACTAAGGTAGTTCTGACTTCCCTTCTTTTCTACTTTTGACTTGATGTCAATCTCCGATAATGTTTTAAAAATTTGTTCCATATTATTTATTTAGTTGATTTCTTTTTGAATTGTTCAAACCATTCATACAAATTATCATAAGACTCTGTTTGTTGTAGTCTTAATAAGAATTGTAAAACTTCAGTTTCACTATAACTTCTTTCTTGTTGCCATTCAGCACCATCTCTAAAAGCCTCTTCAGCAGATAGGACATAGTTCCATTCTTTTCCGTATTTTTCAACAGCTTCTTCAAGTGATTCCATATTTTGTTTTTAAAATGTTAGTATACTTCTCCATTAGGTTCACTCTCATAGATTTCAGATACTGGTAGTGCTTCTGATTATTCCTGCTACCTATCTCATCACGTATGCTACGGATGATCACGTTCAGAGACATCTTATAGTTCTTCAGGCACATCTCATAACATGCGCGCTCGAATCCTAACTCATAAAACATCTCGTACTCCTCATCATATATCTCCTGATAGAAGTCCCCGTTTAATTTTGTGTTGTATATAACTATGTTCCCGTCCGTGTTCTCTATCTTGATCCCCTTAAATATCCTGGACTTTGAGTACGGTGTGTCGAGCCTCGTTGACTTGTGTAGCCACAAGGCCTGATTCCAAATTTCATTCTTCATAATTCTTTCTTATTAGTGTGTTTATCTTGTTGCTTAACTCTTGGAAGTACGTACTCCTCTGTATCATATTGGTGTCTGCCACCTCATTGTTCAGTTCCTCACAGAAACCTATGAGGTCGCTCTGAAACTTACGCATCCTGTCCGTGGTCGGATTCAACTCGTCCAGGCACTCCAGGAGCAGACTGCATAGGCAGTACATTAACTGCGCCTTCATTCTCTTACTTTTGTTCATAGTATCGTTCTGCTAATTTAGTTTCGTAAGCATTAATAATCTGTTGCTTTTCCATTTCTTTAGCTTGTTGGAATAAACCTTCAAATTGCATCTTTTGTTCAAAAGAAAAATGAATACTTAAAGATTCTTGCAACCATTCTACTGCTGTCATATTGTTTAATTTGTTAGTAACCATCCTATTTTATTTTGTTGTTGATACTCCTCATACGTGCAACGTCTCATAGATCCGTAGTCGGGTCTTAATTTCACGTGTGTTGGATACTTCTTCTCGTGCTCCTTGTGTTCTCTGATAACCTTTGCATAGGCCTCGCGCTTTGTCTTTGCCCACACATCGTTAAATCCACCACCTATCCAATTGAATAGGTATAAATACTCTCCCTTTAAGTTTCTATATTTCATATAAGTAATATTCTATTACGTTATTCATTAAACAATAATACTTGTGGTCAATCCTGTAATTGCTAACTATTTGTACCTTATCTAATTCATTAAGTCTTATTTCATCATGCACATCCTTATAAAAACCATCGTATTTAGTTTTGTCTCTTAAAAAACCTAATTTAAAATAGCGGTTATTATATACTTCTTCATACTCTTCTTCTGTATCAAAGTCATTTTCGTGTACTATAAATCTTGTTATCATATCACTTATTTTTAAAGTTAAAAAAATGCCCGTCTCTCCGAGCCGTCAAGATTGTCTGTGTTTGCAGGACTATGAATTCCGTCTAATTCCTACTTTGACTCACGCACACAGACGGCCTACATTGTATCTTTTACAAGGACTCTATTTAATTAGACGGCGTTTACTTCTTCTAAGACCTCTACCTCCTTCGGCTTCAGTCTTCTGAACCTCGATATCTTAAACATCGGCTCCATGGTACCATCAATCAACCTGAAGTACCTAGGCTTGTTCCTTATCTCTTCCAAAAGCACGCCAACGGCTCCGAAGTCGTGCTCCCGTATCTCTCTTATCGTGTAGTGGCTACCCTCGACAACCCAGTTAGGTACGTCTGCCGATAACTCATTGCACGTGTGCTGTAATTTGCTTGAGTCCACGCATACTACTCTGTCCCCGACTCCCACTAGAACAGCTGTGTTATTTGTTTCGGAGTCATCCCCAACACGCAGTTCAGCGCGTCGTCAACCAACTCATCCGTGTCTAATATTCTGAACAAGACCTGAACCTTGCTGTGCGTCAGTTCACGTCCCCTTGCAAACTCTTTCACTCTCATCAGTCTATCCTCAAAGTCTTGGTTGTCCTCTATTGTGAGCGCGTCTCCATTGCGCGTCCATTTTCCGTTAATTATTTCCATGTAGTAAATTTTTCTTTGTTATTAAATCAGTCTCGGTTGTGCTTGGCACACAGCAGTTAGAAGGACAGACCTCCACACACTGCGGTGCCCCGTAGAATCCTACGCACTCTGTACACTTCTCCTCAACGATGTAGAACACATCGCTAGAACGCGGTGCTTGTGGTGTGGTGTCGGTTAGGCTTGTGCCGTCGCTCCATCTCCAATCCGTGTCGGGCTCGTATATCGCGTTGTTCGGACACACGGGCTCGCAAAGGCCACAGTTAATGCAGTCGTCTGTTATCTTTATTGCCATGATATTGTTTCGAAATCGTAAATTATATCTATCTTTTTTCTTGGGTACGCGTCAGTCAACGCGTTTATTAGGTCGCTATTATCGTACTCGTCTCTACCTAGTCTCTCGGCCATTACTATTGGCTTGATTACGTCGGTGATTTGCTTAGCCGTCAGGCTTGATTGTATGTAGAAGTCCTCCTCCTCATACGCTGTAGTGTTTACTTTGAATATATTCATCTTGTCTAATAATTTAAGTCGGGAAAGTCGCAAGGGTCACTACTAAATTCGCAGTCAGGACACGTTATGGTCTCGTCCGATTGTCTGTGTAGTAGTGTGCTACCGCAGTCTCCACATGTTACTATGTTAATACCTGATTTTTCTAATACTTCTTTTTGAAGTTGCAGTTGTGTATTCATCTTGTTTAGTTATTGTGCACACAATCCCCACGCCTCGATGCGCTTGAAGTTGTGTCCGTTAATGTTTAGTTGTTCGCATATGAACCTTGCCAATATGCGGTTACCCTTGGTTCCGTTGTCTATCTCACGGGTGCCTATCCTAGCAACCACGTCAGACG
>Ga0181355_1001507_pt1 | contig 10278 bp, 28 predicted proteins | sample Fa13VDMM15DN_FD_130099 | JGI IMG/M metagenome (GOLD analysis project Ga0181355, IMG submission 130099) | Freshwater viral communities from Lake Michigan, USA - Fa13.VD.MM15.D.N | ecosystem: Environmental > Aquatic > Freshwater > Lake | place: USA: Michigan | collected 2013-09-23 | reverse complement strand
TGAAAGGTTTGGCACAAGGTTACAATACTTACATATTGCATCTTGCGCCTGCTGACTTATCTGGTTATAATACTTGTCCGAAAGCGACAGCAGGTTGCAAATCTGCTTGTTTGAATACGGCAGGTCGTGGTGGTCTTTTTAAGAAAGGTACTACCACCAATGTTATTCAAGAAGCACGGATGCGTAAAACGGCATTTTTCTTTGAAGAGCGGCAGCACTTTATGGAATGGTTAGTTGCTGATATTGAATTGGCAATTAAGCAATCTACTAGAAAAGGTCTTATTCCCGTATTTCGTTTGAATGGTACTAGTGATTTATCATGGGAAAAGTATGAGGTTGTTCGTAATGGTGAAGTTTTCACTAACATATTTGCAGCATTCTCTGAGGTACAATTCTATGATTATACCAAGGTGATTGGTCGTAAGGTTGCTGGCATTAAGAATTATCATCTTACCTTTTCTATGGCGGATGGTAATTACCTTGATTGTAAGCGTGCGGTTGCTGAAGGATTGAATGTTGCTGTGGTGTTTGGTATCAAGAAAGGTACCGCAATGCCTAAGAAATTCTTCAACCATAATCTATCCGTATTTAATGGTGATGATAGCGATTTGCGTTTTCTTGATCCAAAAGGTTGTGTGGTTGGTTTATATGCCAAAGGTAAGGCAAAGAAGGATACTAGCGGTTTCGTAAAATATCCTGTTGGCGATTACCAGTTTACTATTAGAATGGAGGCAGCATGAGCGGTATGAAAGCATTTCTGGATGAAGTCCAGGTATTATTGGAGTGTGGTTACAATGCCGACCAAATCTCCCAAGCATTAGGTTGCTCGTTGGAAATGGCAGAGCAGGCAGTAGAATACTGGACGGACTTTGCAGAATGAGTAATGTGTATATTGTAAAATCTGGTCAATTGGTCGATTTCAGCGGATGGGAATGGTTAAATCTCCGTGCCTTTACGAATTATGAGAAGGCGGTAGCATTTATGAAATTGACCGAGAAGCAAATACCTCGTAAGAACCTTGGTAATACCGAGGATGTGGAAATTGAAACATTAACATTGGAGCAATAGTATGTTTGGTGGTAAATTACTAATCAAAAGTAGGAAAATGATTGAAGGTACCCATCGGATGCATTCATACCAAGATACTTGGGAAGATTCCGTAGATATTGCTTATGATGGCGAATTGACACCATCGGTATGTTTGGCAATTTGTGAGGCGTGGAAGAATTCTGGTCGTCTTGGTGAGAACCAAAGTGGTTATGGTGCACTACGGTGGTCAAGTGCCGATACCATACTTGGTGTGGATATAGTAAGGCGGCAATTACGCCTAGGTTGTTCGGTAAACCTATGTGACTAGGTTTTGAATAGTTGACCGGAATGGTCGACTATTATACAGGGTATTGACATTTATACCAGTTTCCTGTATAATGGTCTTTTAATTGGAGAATATATGAAATTCTATGTTTGTGATGGTTTACTTTTTGATTCATATCAAATGGCGGTGAATTATGCCAATGAGCAATTCCGTAAGTTTGATATTGTTTTGAATGTTGAGCAGGTGGTTAAGGTATGATGTTAGCAATCAATATTTGTATTTTGTTGTATATGGTAGCATCAGCGTTATTAATTTATTTTGTGATTAAGGAGTATTAAAATATGCCAAACTGGTGTAATAACAATATTGAGCTGGCTCATGAAGATCCAGAAATGATTGAGCGTGCCAAGGCCGCCTTTGCTGATGGTAAGTTGTTGAATGAATTCATTCCATTACCAAAAGAGTTGGAAGATACCACTTCACCAGTCCGTGAGGTGACACCAACAACCGAAGAATTGATTGCCAAATACGGTGCGGCCGATTGGTATTCATGGTGTATCAGTAATTGGGGTACCAAGTGGGATATCTCGCCATATGGTTGTGAAATTGAAAATGGCCAGTTGGTTGGTTCGTTTGATTCACCATGGGGTCCACCTACGGTCGCCTATGAAAAGCTCGAAGAAATGGGTTTTTCAGTTCGTGCCTATTACAATGAACCTGGTATGGGTTTTGCTGGTGTGTATGAGGACGGTTTCGATGAATCGTTTGATTATTCTGGTATGGATGCTGATGAAGCAGAAGATTATTTACCAGAAGCATTGAATGAAATGTATTGTATCACGGAGAATATGCGTGAGTGGGAAGAAGAAAATGCGGAAGAAGGAGATAATTAGTATGAGCAGGCGCCATGAAATGGTCAATATGTTAATTGATGATGATATTAACACTTTCCAATCCTCTGATTCATGGATTATTAGTGATATACTAAGGTCAGGCTTCAAAGGTTATGAAAACTACACCGACCAAGAATTGGTGCAGGAGATGAATGAGCGAGAGCTTTGGAATGAATGGTTTAAGGAATCAGCATGAATAAATGGGAATTTACAATCAAAGAATTAAAGGCATTACAACAGGAAACGCCAGATACACCAGCAATCATTGAGGCATATGTGGAATGGGTTTTATTAAAAGGATATTCTATTAAAAAGACCAAATAGTGTTGTATTTTTACGACAGGGGGCTTGTGTTCCCCTGTGGTAAGAGTATAATGGTAGTATTAATTGAGTGAAAGGTACATTATGTTGAAATTTGAAGGTGTTGCAACAGTTGGTGATATGATTCGTGCATACGATTTTGCACCATGTGCTGGTCGTGATGATGCTTTTATTGAAGGTGTTGTTGAGCAGGCAAATTGTAATGAACCTGGTTTTAATTGCTATAAAATTACGGTGACTGCTGACAAATTTGTTAAGTTTGAAACCAAACCCAATAAAAAGAATCGTGTTGGTAAGATTATGTTTGTACCACACCAAACCAGTTTTATGGAATTTGATTTTCGTGTGATTAATTTGAGCAAGGTGTAATATGAGTAAAATTAATATGAGTTTATACGAAGCCATCGATGCGTATATTAAACATTTGGCTGATAATTATAAGGAAACAGCGGCTTACAATAGCAAAAAGTTTTATATTGCTGTTGGTCGTAAGTATGCTCATGTCATCATGGAAGATAACCAACGCAGTTCACATTCGTGGGTGATGTTGGCAGATGATAAGAAGTTTAAGTGTGGTGACATTCTCAAATCAGCATCATGGAATGCACCAGCAAGAAACTTTGCTCGTGGTAATGTATTGTGTGGTGGTTTTAAACATATTAGATGGTGTGGAGCGTAATGATGAAAAAGAAAACAATTCAAGATTTATTTCCTGGTATTATGGTGTTAGATAGTGAACCAGTAGTGGTGGAGAATCCATTTAGTGGTGAGTCCATTAAATTACAACCTGATGAAGTGGCAGTATATGATTATCTCAAAGGTTGTGAGTTGATTGGCGATTATAAGAATTTGCGTAAATGCCTTGATTGGTTCAGAAGCAACAATTCTGAAGCCTACATGGTATTGCTTGATTAATTGTGGAGATTATATGAATTTAAATTATAAACAGAAAGAAGATATTATGCAATCAATATTTGCTAATCATAATTCACCAATTGGTTTTCGGTCAGTTTACAAAGGCATACCAATTGACAGTTATGAACAAATCAAGGAGTTTATTGATTTCACCAAATATTTTGTAATGTTCCGTGGTCCTCGTAGGCGTAATGCCAGTTCCACTCGGAAGTGTGATGCAAAAGCTTTTGATGTGTATGAGCGTGATGCACGGACTGTCCGTGAGATTCGTATTGAGCGTGAAGCATTTATTCGTGGCATGAAGTGGGCTAATAATCGTAGTCATTAACAGTCTATGGGTGGTTGTTGGCAGTCCTAGGTTACAACCTTAATGTGAGGAAATACAGTTGCGTAGCCAACCTCACACCCACCTTTTAAAAAATCGCATACGGTGTAACTAGTTTAAACCGATATGCGTGGCGATGTGTGGGAAAACCACATTGCTTGGTCTTAATTGAGGAATATCATGTGCAGACCTTAAAGAGCACAAACAGCGGCTGATAGTTTTTTGGTTTCAACTGAGATAATGTAAACCAAACCCTATTTTTTGGAGTTTATATGAGTAGAATGATTGATAGATTGATTAGTGAGTTGGTAGAAGATGGTGTAGTTCAAATGAAAAAGCTAAAAAAAGCTGAATTGATTGACCTTACCAAAGATTTGTTGACTGATAATTTTCGTGAATTGACTGACGATACAATTATCAAAATTTATGAAGAGCGTTATAATACTAATTTGAGTGGAGTTTAATTATGGGTACCAGAAGTTTAACATTTGTTTATGAAAAATACGGCGAAGTGCAGAAACCTGTGTGTAATATGTATCGACAATACGATGGTTATCCTACAGGTCACGGTGCCGAGTTGGCGGACTTTCTAAGTGGTGGTCGTATGGTGAATGGTTTGGCTCAAACCAAAACAGTTGAAGAAGTTGTTTTCAACGGCATGGGTTGTTTAGCAGCATCGATGGTTGCTCATTTCAAGCAAACACCTGGTGGGTTCTATATTCATCCAGTTGATATAACAGCTTGTGGCCAAGATTATGAATATCACATTTATGATAAAGATGGTTTATATGTTGAAGTGTATTATTGTGGTTGTAATATGTTTGGCATGAGTGGTGATCCAGCCGATGTTGACCTTATATTTTCTGGTTCATTGCCGGAGTTTATTGAATTCTGTAAAGAAAAGGAAACAGCATGAGCTTTGATTATAAAGTTTACATGGTTGAAACAGTTGAAGGTAACCGATATCATATTGGTGCCGAAGATTTACAAGATTGCAAACAGCAATTCTTTGCCAACCATGGCACAGAAAATATTCAAACAGTTTATCTGAATGTGTTTGAAGCATTGGAGCAAGATGATGAGTAAAAACGATTATCAAATTGATTGGAATAAATTGGCCAAGTATAATATTGTGGTCAATACACAGCCAAAAAACCCATTGCAAGATGTGGTGAAGAATGATGAGTTGGTTTCATGGATGAAGGAATATCCTGATGCTATGGATGCCATCAATAGAATAAAGGCAAAGAAATGAATTATTATCTTGTTGAATTCGTGGATGATTCAATTCATCCTATGAGTAAGGTCAATAACCTTCACTACGAAGAAGTGTCCGCCATTTCAGCAGAAGAAGCAGTTCATTCAATCAAATTAGGTTGGCCTGAGGCCAAGATTTGGAATGTATGGACTGAAACTGGTGAAAACGATCAATGGAAAGATGATGATGACGGGAGATGTTAATGGGAATATCAGCATATAAAGAAATTACCGAATGGTCGGACACAGAATTCGTGGTGCCTAATCATACATATTTGTTTGATGGCAAGTCCAATATATTGGCATATGCCAAAGCAAGCAATGGTGAGTTGGTAATTCTCCATAAACCATTGCCACTTGATACCCGTAGGCGTAAGTTTATCAAGGTCAAACATGATGCCTTGGACGCCTATGGCGCAACGGTGGTGCTTGATGTACCTAACCTTGAGAATACGCCTCATTGGTCAGTAAAAAGTGATTCAGGCAAGACCTATACGATCACTCTAGAATCTGGTAAGTATCAATGTAATTGTGTTGGTTATTCGTATCGTGGTAAATGTAAACACAGCGAGCAAATTAAAAATGAAAATAGTAATTAATTGTGATTATGGTGGTTTTTCTTTGTCTGATTGGGCAATCGAGGCGTATGCTGACCGCAAAGGCATCAAATTGAAAAAAGAAAAAACCAAATTTGGTATAACATTATATACCAATGCCGACACCAATGAAGATTTTGAAAGTAGGGACATTGAACGAAATGATCCTGTGTTGGTCAAAGTTGTTGAAGAATTAGGTAGCAAATCATTTGGTTTTGCGGCCAATCTAAAAATTGTGGAAATACCCGATGATGTAAATTGGGAAGTGGTACAATACGATGGTTTGGAACATATTGCTGAAAAGCATAGAACATGGTACTAAAAGTGTTGTATGGACACAACAGTAGGTTGACTTCTGGTGTGGAATCTGTATAATGGTAGTTGAAATTGGGTAAGCGGTAAAGTTGGAGAGTTACAGCGGACTGTAAATCCGTTGCCTAAGGCTGAGTTGGTTCGAATCCATCCTTGCCCACCATGCACGGTTCGTCTATCGGTTAGGACATTGCCCTTTCACGGCAGTAAGAGGAGTTCGATTCTCCTACCGTGTACCAAAAGTATTAAATAGTAAATTATGAAAAAGAAAACTAGAGCACATTTCGTATTATTTTGTATCAATACACCATTCAAACCAAAAAGAGTGGTGTCGAAGGTCGCCTTCAAAAGGCGTGTTAAACATAAATTGAAAGATATACATTATGAATAAAAATGCAAAGCATTTCGTTGTGGCGTGTGAAGAACGATTTGGTTCTGAAGTTATCATCACAAGAGATGGCATCACACAAGTTTGTAACGAATCAGGTGCACCATATCCTTATTGGTTGGTGACTAAAGCACAATATCGTTATGACCGTGGTCAATACAAAGTGCCACCATCTGGCGAAAAGATTGTAAAGAATTCTGAAAAGATTGTAAAGAATTCTGAACCTGAATTAGAGATTGCTTATGCACAACCAGCACAAGTGTTGGAATTCCGTCAACCAAAACTGGTAGATGAATCTGAACCATCGGTGCCACAAAAATGGCCTGATTATGTACCATTTGGTTTCTACAAAGATATGAAGAATATCATTAGTAGCAAGGCATTCTATCCAATCTTTGTTACTGGTTTATCAGGCAACGGCAAGACCTTGATGGTTGAGCAAGTGTGTGCTGAATTAGGTCGTGAGTGTATTCGTGTGAATATCTCCGTTGAAACCGATGAAACTGATTTGCTTGGCGGTCCTACATTGGTCAATGGTAATGTGGTCAATCGTGATGGTCCTGTTCTTATCGCTATGAAGCGTGGCGCAGTGCTGTTGATTGATGAGGTTGACCGTGGTTCTAACAAGTTGATGTGTTTGCAAGGCATTATGGAAGGCAAACCACATTACAATAAGAAATCTGGTGAGATGGTGTATCCAAAATCTGGTTTCACAATCGTTGCAACTGCCAATACCAAAGGTCGTGGTAGTGATGAAGGCAAGTATCTATCACAAATTCTTGATGATGCTTTCTTAGAACGATTCCCAATCACGGTAGAACAGGAATATCCTGATGTTAAAACTGAGAAAAAGATTTTAACACCGTTGATTGAAGATAAAGAGTTTGTAGAGCATTTGTGCCAATGGGCTGATGTGGTTCGCAAATCGTATGATGAAGGTGCAACTGATGAAATTATCAGCACTCGCCGTTTGGTACATATTGCCAAAGCATTTACGATTTTCAAGGATCGTATGAAGGCCATCACCTTGTGTGTGAATCGTTTTGATGAAGAAACGAAAATGGCATTCTTAGATTTGTATAGTAAGGTGGATAGTTCGGTAGAATCGCCTGCCAATACAAGTACCATTTCTACCACATCTGAGGTTGCCAACCAATCTCAAGTGTAGTATAATGGGTATGTAGCAAGTGAGAAGTTTTTATATTATTAATTTATTAGGAGTATTACAATGGCATTAACAGTTCGTAAAGGTAAGGTAAACCGTCATGAGAAAATTACCCAAGTATTGTTGTCAGGCAAACCTGTGAGTCCTGCTGAAATCGAAACAGTATTCAAAGGCACAGACCAAGAATCAGTATTGTATCGCCTCAGTACCAACATCTATAACATTCGTAAAGATGGCGGTATCGTTAAAGTAATCAAAGATGGCCGTAAAGTAAAGGCGTATCAATTGATTAATGCCGACCAGTTCGATTCCAATGGTCGATTCAAAGGCAACCAACAGTTGCAAACTAAAGCAACACCTGTAAAACCAGTTGTTGTTCAGCAGTCAGCAACAGTTTAATCTCTCCGCCATCATATAGTTGTTTAGACTCGTTGTGAAACGCTCGGGCTATGTGATGGCACCTTTTTATATTATGGAATATTGTGACAATCGATAAAGAAGAAATGTTTGAGTATTTGGACACATTGCGTGAAACTGGTGTAACCAATATGTTTGGTGCTTCACCATATTTGCAACAGGCATTTGGCCTTGAGCGCAGAGAAGCAAAAAATATCTTAACAGAATGGATGCAAACATATGCCCAGCGATAGATTTGATTTTGAACAGCAGATTATAAGATGCTGGAATATAGTAGATGACCTCAAAGAGCTCGATGAAGGCATATTTGAAGGTTGGGTAGAAAACAATAGCGAAGATTCATTTTCAAATCATGTGATGGCTCTTGCTCATGTTTATGATGTGAAATTTCACAAACTGTGGAGTTTATTCGAAGATGTAATGATGGCGGAAGTTCGTAAAAATAAAATGCTTGAAGAAGAATGTGCTGCGTTGCGTGAGCAATTGGCAGAAAAAGAGAAAGGTAAAAAGAAATGAACTATATTGCTAAACCATTCTTAGCAAACAACACAGGCATTAAGAAGTTTGATAATCCTGTTGATGCCTTGACGTATTTAAACGAGATCCTAAGTGCCAAAACAGGTGACCACCGGGACTATGTATTTGTACCGCCATCGACCTCCAAGCGCAACCTAAAGAAGTCCATTGAAGAATATGTGGGTATCGGTAAGTTGATGTTGGTGCCAGAATAAGGAAAGACTATGATTAATTTTGTGATAGGTTTTGTTTTAGGCTTTATCGTTGCTACTACCGGTTTTACTGGTTTTGCACAGTTGATGGATAATGGCATCGATAAGATTAAAAACACCTCAATTAGTGTGGATTCAAAATGAGAGTATATAAAGTAGGTGGAAAAAAGTTTACTAATTTTGATGATGCTCTTTACTACATGGAAATGATGAAAGTAATATCGTATCTTAATGCCCATCGTGAAGAATACATTGACAAAGCGGTAGAAGTTTCTAACATGAGTGAAGCAAACGCAGTGATTAAACATATTATGGAGTTAAAATGAAATATCTAATTGGTGTCGCCTTGTTGTTGGTCGTAGGGTGTTCATCAACACCTAAATTGACTAACTATGATGGTCCTAAAGCAATGGATCGTGCAGACGTTGTTAAAGCACATAAAGATTGTGTGAATGCTCGTATGCGTCCCTATGTTGATTATGTTGTCGTTAATACAGAACATGGCAAACTATTGGTGCCAGTAAATGTTATTTGTGAGCCTGTGAGATAATCATGCAATTATTTGATAATTTAGCCGCAGTAGGTTTAACTACCAACGTATTACAAATCGTTATTATTTCTGCAATTGTAATTTTTATTGTTGGAATGTATTGGCGTTATATTGTAGTTGGTGTAGGTGTGGTGTTTTGTATCGCTGTATTTGCCATGCCAGCTAAAAAGGATGATAAACCTATTGAGGTTGCTGTGGTACCAGTGGTTAAAGATGAACCAAAATGGGAAGAAGTTAAACCACAACCACCAGTAGCAGAAGTAAAACCTGAACCAAAGATGTCGCCTGACCAAGAAATGTTTATGGAAGATTGTAAATTGTATGGCGGACTATCACAATCAGAATGTAATGCATTGTGGCGTGACCGTGAAAACAATACTGAAGCCGTTAAATGGCGTAAGAAATGGAAAAAGGATTACATGCTGAAAGTCCAAAATGGAAGAATTTGATGATAGTCAATTACAATTCATTTCGGATGATGTTGACTTGATTATAACCGATTTATGTGTTAAATATAAAATGCCTCCGTTGGCATTAAGTGCAGTGATGTTGGCCAGATTGATTCATTTGAATAATTCGGTAAAAACTTCAGATGAGTTGGCCAAATTATTATTAAGTGTGGGTGAAAGTATTTTAAATAAAGAATTAGAGAAACCAGAAAGATTGCATTAATGAAAGTTGCGTTAGCATCCGATGTCCATTTAGAATTTGGAGACCTTTTCTTAAAGAATGAGGAGAATGCTGACGTTCTTGTTTTGAGTGGTGATATTTGCACAGCAAAACAATTTAAACACAAACCAAAAGAAAGAATGACGGTTAAAGATTTCTTTAAGCGGTGTGCATTTCAATTTCCTCATGTCGTGTATATCATGGGTAATCATGAGCATTATGATTTTGATATTGCTAACACCTATGATAGGTTAAAAGCAGAATTGGCCGATTTGCCAAACATTCATTTGCTTGAGAAAGAAACATGGGAACACAATGATGTGACCTTTGTTGCTGGTACATTATGGACTGATATGAACAAAGGTGATCCACTTACCGTGTGGCATTGTGGTAAGGCGATGAATGATTTTCGTGTCATTACAAATAG
>Ga0181355_1001504_pt1 | contig 10282 bp, 11 predicted proteins | sample Fa13VDMM15DN_FD_130099 | JGI IMG/M metagenome (GOLD analysis project Ga0181355, IMG submission 130099) | Freshwater viral communities from Lake Michigan, USA - Fa13.VD.MM15.D.N | ecosystem: Environmental > Aquatic > Freshwater > Lake | place: USA: Michigan | collected 2013-09-23 | reverse complement strand
TGTTCGAATTCTATCGTTTTGTATGGGAATAGCGAGCTTTACCGTATTATCTTGGATTTTTTTGCATGAAGCCTTTAATATGAAAACGGCTGTTTGCTTAATCCTTTCGACTATTATAATGATGCTCCAGATATTCTGGAAATAGAAGCTATTTATTGGTATGAAATATGATTTACTTGTTGAGAGTTGGAATAAATATTTAAAAGAAAACCAATTTTTAGAAGAAGCCAAAAAGAAAAGCGGTGATAGATGCACAAGAATAGCTAAACGCAAGTATGATGTTTGGCCTTCTGCCTACGCCTCTGGTGCTGTCGTCCGATGCCGTCAAGGAAAGATTTGGAAAGGCATATCAGAAGATATGTCTGATGAAGAAATTGACCATGCTTTGTTATTAGAAGAAATTGAAATAATCGAAGAGAAACAAAACAATCAACTTAATGAAAGATGCTGGAAAGGTTATACGCAAAAAGGTATGAAAACTATGTTTGGAAAGAAATATCCAAATTGTGTAAAAGTGACAAAAGAAAGTGTTGATGTAGAAGAAATAAATGCACTTGAAGAGGAATGGTCTGAAAAGTATAAAAGCTCTATTGATTGCAAAAATCCAAAAGGTTTCTCACAAAAAGCTCATTGCCAAGGCCGAAAAAAGTAATGAAGTATGGATTAATTTTAGAGAACTGGCGTAAGTTTGCTTCTAAAACTTCTTTAAACGAACAAGAAGAAGAGAAAGAAGTAAAACTGTTTATCTTAATTGGCCCTCCTGCTGTTGGAAAATCAACATGGCAAAAGAAATATTTTGCTGGTATACCAAAAGACCAAATACTTGAAATTAATCGTGATGATATAATCAAAAAAAAGTTTCTCTCTACTGGATTTTCAAACAAAATTCTTTTTTCTACTCCACCAGATAGTATTCCAACAGGCGAAATAGACCCAGACAAGCCAGATTTTGGCAAAGCTATACAATATGAATTTGGTGGTAAAGTAAGAAGAGCATACGAAAATATATACAAAGCCGTTGACAAAATAAATAGTGTTTATTATAAAAGACTAAAAGAAGCACATAGTGGCTACTATCCTTATGTCGTGTTTGATGGTTTATATTCAACACCAGAAGATAGAAAAAAAGTGATTGATTTTTTTTCACACTTAAAAAACGTTAAAAAGATTGCTGTTTTCTTTGAATTCCAAGGTCATGAAGATGAAATTTATGACCGCTCTATTAAAAGAACACAAAAAATGGAAAAACAATTTGGTTCCGTCAAAGGAAGAACATTTGATAGAACAATTAGCAAAGACCAGTATGATAAAATATTTGCTAAAATGGTTCCTCCAACCAAAGAGGAATCAGCAAATTTTGATGTAGTTATGAATGTCAAATATGGCTCTGATGGAGAGTATGAAACCATAAATGAAGAAATTTTTGAAATTGACGATTTAGAGTTAATGCAGATTCTTGAAGAAGCAAAAAAGAAAAAACCATACAAACCAAACTTCTCCAAAGAAAAAGAAGAAGGACTTCATGGCTGGTTTGCAAGAAACAACGGCAAAGGTTGGATAAACTGTAGAACTGGTGGGCCTTGTGGAAGAGATAGTGCTGATAAAGGTGGCAAATATCCAGCTTGTAGACCAACAAAAGCACAATGTAAATCTGCTGGTAGAGGCCCATTAAGAAAAAAGAAATCATCTGACCCCATTTCGTGGACCAAAAACAAAAAGAAGGACTAATTAAATCATGAGCAAATATTCATCATTTAAAGAACAACAATTATTAACAGAAAGTTGGAGAAACTATCTTGTTGAACAACAACCAGTTGGCGCAAATATTCAACAACCACAACAAGCACAACAAGCACAACAAGCTCAACAACCAGAGCAAGCACAACAAGCACAAGCTCAACCAGAGCTTGATGTAAGAAGACCAGCAGATATTAAGAAAATGTTGGCTGCAAAAATAACTCAAAAATCTGGGAATCCCGGTCCAGACGAAATAACAAAACAGAATATTAAAAAGAATAATAAGTTCTTATCTGTTGCACGTTCCGCTGCTCAACCACTTCAAGCAGCACAAATTTCCCTTCAAATATTCAGCCAATTATCACCCGAAGATCAAGCGGAAGTTGCAAAAGCTGTGCAACTTATACTACAAACAAAGCCACAACAAAAAACAAATAAATCTTTACAAAAAGAATCACTTATTGAAGAGGGTATAGTTGTTTCTGCTCTACAAACATTAGGTGGTGGAGATATAACAAAAGGTCTACAAAGATTAGGAACTGGTGCATTTATAGGTTCTCTTGCCTTTGCTTTAGCCCAAATTGCAAGTGGTGATTATGCTGAAGGGGGTGCCGCCGATATTAAAACGATAGTAAACAATATGGAAAAACTATATACATCCAACAATATTGAAGATTTAAATAAAATCCTTGGTAGTGTTGCTGATACTGTTATGCAAGAAAACATTTATGAACACGCTCATTTAGAGGATGGAACACCAGTATGTCCAGCCTGTTTAGAAGAACTACTTGAAGATGAAAGAAAAGTCATTCAAGAAGCTAAATATCATGGAAGAACCGTTACGCTTAACAAACCAATGAAAGGTGATGTTAAGAAATCAAAAGTTTATGTCAAAGATCCAAAAACCGGAAACATCAAGAAAGTAAATTTTGGTGATCCCAACATGACAATTAAAAAGAATATCCCAGCAAGACGCAAATCTTTTAGAGCAAGACATAAATGCGATCAAAAGAAAGACAAGACTACTGCTGGTTATTGGAGTTGTCGCGCTTGGGAATGATTAATTTGCATATCTCCAAAGCATTCCTTTACATTTTTTAATACGTCCCTTTAAAACATCAGTAATACTGCAAGCACTACAATCTACGTCCCTTGCAGCATCAATAATTTTATAATATGTTTTTACAACATTTCCATCTTTATCTATGGATTGTATTGTTTTCCCATGTGGATTGTAATTTGGATTAGAAAATATTGATTTACTTTCTATAAAATTATAATACTCTTTATAACACCATCCAAATCCATAAATATAGCCAAAGTTGTTTTTGGATTTACATAAATTTATTATATTTTGTCTTGTAAATCCATTTCGTAATAATTCTTTACTTGAATTCCACTCTTTTATAAAATCACCAGTTTCTATTTCAAATTGAATAATAGGTTTAGCATTTTTCATATGACTACTTTGTATTTTTTCTTTATGTTCTTTTGATTTAGGATCTGTTGCATTCGGAAATTCAACATTTCCTCCATCAATCATATTGTATCCATTTGGGCATTTACAATTATATTCGTTTATAAAAATATATTCTTTTTGATTTGCTTCTTCTAAACTACTTGTTGTATATAATAATTCAATATCAAAATTTTCAATTCCGTGTAATCTCATAGCAGAATGTATTACAAGTTTTGAACCTTTATTTGCTCTGCTTTTATGACCACTCCATCTTGTATTTATTGAATTTTTTGTTTGACCAATATAAATTTTGTTGTTAATTTTATTCTTTATGATATATACTTTATACATTTTTGCTCCACATAATAAATAGTGTGGTCTTGTAAAAAATGGTATTATAAAAAATGGTTATTTAAAAACATCACCAATAGTTGGAAAAACTTTCTCCTATAGTGCTTGACTTTTGATGCTCATCTGGATATACTAATAACGTAACGAGAGTTTAATGTCTGTCGAAAAAGACACGTTTGCATTTTTTGGAAAAGGATTCCAAGAGAATCTATGTCAACTTATTCTACTTGATCGTCCATTTGCCGATCAAATAAGGGAGGTATTATCAACTGAATTTTTAGAGTTGAAATACCTTCAAGTATTTACGCAACTTATATTCCAATATAAAGAGCGTTATAAAACCCATCCAACTTACGATATCATGATAACCTTGATTCGTACTGGCTTGGAAGACCAAAACGAGACAATACAAAAGCAAGTTAGAGACTATTTTTCTCGTATTCAAGATAAGACCCCAGAAGGGGCACAATTCGTAAAAGAAACATCACTTGATTTTTGCAAAAAACAAAAACTCAAAGAAGCAATGCTAAAGTGTGTAAAGCTTCTTCAAAATGCTTCTTTCGATGAAATTTCAAAGACAATTAACGATGCTTTGAAGCTTGGTTCTTCCACCGACTTTGGATATGACTATCTCGTTGATTTTGAGAAGAGATTCCAGCTTAAAGCAAGAAACCCAATAACAACCGGCTGGAGCGAGCTTGATACCGTATCCAAGGGTGGTCTTGGTTCTGGTGAGCTTGGAGTTGTTATTGCTCCTACCGGTGCTGGAAAATCCATGGTACTTGTTCATCTTGGAACAGAAGCTATAAAGCTTGGAAAGACGGTTATTCATTATACGTTGGAGTTGGCAGATTTCATAGTAGCCTCCAGATATGATAGTTGTCTTACTGGAATCGAGATTCGTGAATTATTCTCTTTTAAGGAACAGATTTTCGATACGGTTCAAAATCTTGAAGGAAAATTGATTGTCAAGGAATATCCAACAAAATCTGCCTCCACCAACACCATTAAGCTTCATATAGAAAAGCTAAAGATGCGAGGTATCAGCCCAGATATGATTATTGTTGATTATGGAGATTTATTAAAGCCAATTTCTACTCAACGTGAGAAAAGACAAGAACTGGAATCTATATATGAAGAGTTGCGAGGAATTGCACAAGAAAATAATTGTCCTGTTTGGACCGCCAGCCAAACAAATAGATCAGGTCTTAACGCCGAAGTTATAACGATGGAATCAATTAGCGAAGCATTTAATAAGTGTTTCGTGGCAGACTTCATATTTTCGATTTCCAGAACAATAGAGGATAAAGCACAAAACGGTGGACGCATGTTTATCGCTAAAAACCGCAATGGACCAGATGGTTTAATCTACCCGATTCATATGGATCCTTCATGTGTGAAGATTAAGGTTCTTCAATCAAGCGGAGAAAGTGTTTCAGACATTATGACCAAATCTTCTAAAGAGCAAGAAGAGAATCTAAAAAAACGATATGGAAAATACAAAAAACTAAAGAGGACGGAGGATATGCCAGATGTATAGCAAGCAAGAAGTATCGGAACAAAGCCTTGAATATTTTAATGGCGACGAGTTAGCTACAAATGTTTTTATGACAAAGTATGCTCTTAAAAACAAAGAGGGCCAATTTGTTGAGAAAACTCCTCACGATATGCATAAGCGTTTGGCAAGAGAATTTGCTCGCATGGAATCAAAATTCGGTAGAGAAAGTGAGCTATCATATGAGCAGATTTTAGAGGATATTCAAGACTTTAAGTATATCGTCCCACAAGGCTCGCCCATGTTTGGAATTGGCAATGATTTTGCTGTAGCTTCCCTTTCTAATTGCGTAGTTGTAGCCTCGCCAGAGGATAATGTTTCCTCTATCATAGATTCAGGCAAGCATCTAGCCAATTTATTTAAAAGAAGATGTGGAGTTGGAATTGACATATCTCGGCTACGTCCAGATGGAACGTTTGTAAATAATTCTGCTGGCACAACAACTGGTGCATGGTCATTTGCCGATTTTTATTCATATGTTTGTCGTATGATAGGGCAAAATGGTCGTCGTGGTGCATTGATGATTTCTATGGATGTTAGGCATCCAGATATCGAAAAGTTTACTAAAATGAAGCATGATTTAACAAAGGTGACAGGTGCCAATATTTCAATTAAAATATCAGATGATTTCATGCAAGCTGTGGAAAGCGACAGCAAATTCACTCTTAGATTTCCTGTTGATTCCGATAGCCCTACTTATACTAAAGATATTAGAGCTATAGATTTATGGAAAAATATTGTAGATTCTGCTACAAAAACTGCTGAACCCGGATTGTTGATGTGGGGGAATATCGAGAAATACCTTCCAGCAGAATCATATAAAGATGTTGGGTTTAAAACAATAACCGTGAATCCCTGTGGCGAAATACCTCTCTCGGAATATGATTCTTGTCGTCTTATCTCAATAAACCTTAAATCATTTGTCAAGAATGCTTTTGAGGATAGCGCATCATTTGACTTTGTTAAATTTGCTCAAATTGCCCGTCATGCAATGCGACTTTCTGACGATCTTATCGAACTTGAATTGGAAAAGCTTTCCAAAATTATAGAAAAGGCAGATAAGCCCGATGAAAAGCAATTATGGGACAGGCTCTATGCAGCGTGCTCTAAGGGCCGTAGGACGGGTCTTGGAACGCACGGCCTCGCAGATGCCTTGTCGTGTCTGAAGATGCCCTATGACTCTGCTGAAGCCCTTGTAATCATCGACAAAATCTATGGAACCCTTAAAGAACAGGCATATCTAGAATCGTGCAATCTTGCAACAGAACGAGGCTCATTCCCTGTATTTGATTGGGAAAAAGAGAAGGATAATGCATTTATAAAGCAATTGCCGCAGCATGTTCAAGATGCAATTAAAACATACGGACGCAGAAACATTAGCATCTTGACAAATGCTCCAACTGGCTCTGTCTCTATTATGTCCCAAACTTCTTCTGGTTTGGAGCCTGTTTTTAGGAATGCGTATATTCGCCGCCGCAAGCTTTCTCATAATGAGCAGGAACAAATCGCAGCATTCGTTGACACAATAGGGGACAAATGGGCTGAATATAAAGTGCATCATCACAATGTACGGGAATATCTGGCCAAATATGAAACCGATATTGTTCCAGAGTTTTTCACTGAATCAGATAAGATCAACTGGCATAAAAGAGTAGAGATTCAATCTATAATTCAAAAACACATAGATCATGCAATTTCTTCCACCATAAATTTGCCAAAAGGCACTACCTCGGATGTAGTGTCGGAAATCTATCAACTTGGCTGGAAGATGGGCTTAAAGGGAGTTACTGTATATGTTGACGGCTCCCGTGATGGTGTTCTAGTAACGGAATCAAAGAAAGGTGAGCTTCCACAGCATGATGCCCCAAAGCGTCCAGTAAAGCTATCTTGTGACATTTACAATTTGTCTGTCAAGGGTGAAAAGTGGACAATATTGATCGGACTCATGAATGATCGGCCTTACGAAGTTATTGGTGGCACAAACAAAATAATAGAGCTTCCAAAGAGTGCTAAGAAAGGCGTTATAACTAAGAACTTAATTTCTAAAAATAAAACAAGCTATGATTTGGCCGTTGATGATTTGGTGATTAAAGATGTAGTAAACGTGTTCGATAATGCCAATTATTCTGCGTTTACAAGATTGCTTTCTCTTTCTCTTCGTCACGGAGCAAAAATTAATTATGTGGTAGAACAGCTACAAAAAGATGAAACATCAGATATGTTTTCTTTCTCACGCTGTATTGCCAGAGTTTTAAAAAACTATGTTCCAAATGGTTCGAAAGTTACAGGACAAAAAAGCTGTGAAAGCTGTGGAAGTACCAATCTTATATATCAAGACGGTTGCGTTAGTTGTTCTGATTGTTCTTGGAGTCGTTGTAGCTAAATTTTACTTGACACAGGCTTGGTGATCGGTTATAGTTACAAAGAGTGAGAGAGATGCTATGCACAAATGTAACCACTTGGTCCCACGACCAGAACAAGATAAGAAATGTAATCCCGCAGAACAACATAGCAGAATCCATTTTTGGGTTCCAACCGGAGTGGTTGAAACGATGTTTAATGGGATGCTTTTTGTGAATTTTTATTGCAAGCACTGCAATCAGCGCACAACCAACTTTTTCACAAAAGAAGAATATAGCTTAAACAAAAAAATACTAACAACAGGATTCTAATAATAATGTATAATCTAACTCCACGAAATAGGTATTTGCTCGTTGAAGAGAATATTGGTTCCATCACAGAAGTACAGGAATCAAGAGGATTTCTGCTTCCGGAAGATTACAAGCCAAGAAAAGAAGCCTCTCATAAGGTTATGAAAGTAGTAAAGGACGCTACAGGCCAATATTCTCCTAAAACACTTGTTCTTGTTCCAGCAAATATGCTTGAAGAGATAGATATTAATAATCAACAATTCTATTTAGTAACAGACAACTACATAGTTGCAACTGTTACAAATTAAAAGGAGCCCCTAAAAAATGGAAATTAATGAGCTAAAGAGAATAGTCAGGCAAGTAATGAACGAATCCTCCCTGTTGAGAACGCATCAGCATATGATAGCTCATAATTGCGCTATTATTACAGCATTTAGATATGATCCAACTGATGATTCAAGCTGTGCAGAATCTGCTCCTTCTGAATACCAAAGTGGAGTTCCCCTTAAGATTGGCAGGGGAAAAGAGCGTAAGCCGCCGACTCTGATTAACAAGATAAATAATCGCGATTTAAAGGCACATCTTTTGAAGAGAGGTTATGGAGTAACGTCAGTTGGCGGCGCGTTCGTTGAAAACTTTGGAGAAGTCGCCGCCAAAGAAGTAAAAGAAGATTCTTTATTTGTTGTAGATTTATCCGACGATCCGACTTTTTTTGATAATATAAAGAAGTATGGCAGAATGTTCTGCCAAGATTCTGTCTTAATCGTCCCGAAAGGAGGCAAAGGTACATATCTTTATGGCACCAACAACTCCAGTTTTCCCGGTTTAGACCAAATGTTCGAAACTGGCGATGTTAAAATGGGCGTAGAGGGAATGGCTATGACCAAGGTTAGAAATAGACCTTTTACTACCAAGCTTAATGAAAAGCTTGAAACGTATAAAAGTCTTTCGAATAGTGCGAAACTTGTTGTGGAATTAATCGTGAATAAATATAATAAAATGGAGAAATAATGTCTACTGGAACTGAACTTACCAAAGAAGATCACGTTGTTAACTATATTAAGTCGTTAGCCGCTATTGAGGAGGCAATGCTTCCGTATCGTGATCAACGCAAGGATTTGCGTAAGTCATATATGGAGAATGATTGGCTGGAGAAAGCCGATATTAAAACTGCCGTAAGAGCATATCGTCTTATGAAGCAAGATGTTGATTTTGATGAGCTAAGAGAGGCATATCGCACAATTAGACAACAAAAGGGCCATATAGCCGTTGATGACGATGAAGACGACGAGCAATAGTGATCAATGGATCCAACATTAGCGTTCGAAACAAGCGAAACTGAAATTGTTGAGGTAGGCTCTTCTTCAGTCGTTGGTTGTTTCCCGACAATTGAACAGGTAGAACCCGTAGAGCAACGACAATATCCAAGTTTATACGATTCATACGGAACAACGTTTGTTGCAATTGTCTTGGCAATTGGAATTGTTTCTTCCGTAATAGGTGTAGTAACCTACATTTTTAAACGTGCGAAATCAGATCACGCTGCGTTGACACAGTTCGTGACAACAATGTTTGCTTTGATAGCCGGCGTATATATTGCCGATAAGATAGTTGCTGGTCCATCGACAGAACTGCTTGGAAAAGAAGAGTCACTAAAGGTGCTTGAATTTATCCAGCAAACATGTTTACTAGTTTTTGCTTATTATTTTGGCACCAAAGCACAGCAGCCAAAAGAAGAGCCACCAAACCATCAAGATTAGGAAATAAATGAATCAAGAAGATAAAAATATCAGCGTTAACCTTTACCATGATGGTATAGGAAAGGTCCAACTAATCCAATCCATGGGTACGGACAAAACGATTGTTCGTTCTGCTAGAGTTAGCTTCGGAAAAGATGAAAGCGGAGAGGAGCTTACAGAAAGAGACACAAAGTTGGTTGATTATCTGATTCGGCACAAACACACATCAGTTTTTGAACATAATATGGTTACTTTTAAGTTTGTAGTCCCATTGTTTGTACGTTCACAACATCATAGGCACCGCACTTGGTCTTACAACGAAATTTCCAGACGTTATACAGAGAAAAACCTACAATTTTATGAGCCAAAAGAATTTAGAACCCAGCATAAAAGCAATCGTCAAGCAAGTAATACTGAATTAATTAATCCTTGGGTTGAAGAACCAGAACAATGGATACAAGGTCATAGAGTTGATGATCTTGTTAAGGGCCACCATGAGGATTGTGTTAATGTTTATAACAAAATGATGGAACTTGGCGTTTGTCGTGAACAAGCAAGAGGCGTTCTTCCTCAAAATCTCTATACTGAGTATTATGGAACAACTTCACTTCTAAACGCTTTGAAATTTATTGATTTACGAGATCATGAAGGAGCGCAATACGAAATACGAGTTGTAGCAAAAGCTATGAATGAAATTCTAACTGATCTTTATCCAATAACTATGGCTGCTTATAATAGAGTAAAAGAAGAAAGAAACAATAAATAATATACCAAGTACTATGGAACTTTC
>Ga0181355_1001503_pt1 | contig 10282 bp, 12 predicted proteins | sample Fa13VDMM15DN_FD_130099 | JGI IMG/M metagenome (GOLD analysis project Ga0181355, IMG submission 130099) | Freshwater viral communities from Lake Michigan, USA - Fa13.VD.MM15.D.N | ecosystem: Environmental > Aquatic > Freshwater > Lake | place: USA: Michigan | collected 2013-09-23 | reverse complement strand
GTTCTGGTCAACCAGGAAGTCGTTGTCCGACGTGTGGACGTAGTAGCTGCCGCCGGTGGCGGTGGCGTACGGCTGGATGATGCCGCCCCAGGAGCTGCCGAGGCTCGCGTCGCCCGCGAGTCCCTCGGTCGCGGCGTTGGCGACATCGTTGAAGATTGAGACTGAGCGCAGCGACAGGCGGGCGACGCCGGCCTCGTCGAAGTTCATGTTCCGGGTAGCCCAGAGCTCCCCCGAGCGGTCTGACTCGTTGGTCTGCTTGAAGTAGGAGCCCTGGGGTAGCGTAATCATGCGACGATTTTCTTGATGAGCTGCTGGGTAGGGTAGTCGACGGGGTTCTTGAGCTGCTGCGCCTCCTTCTCTTTCTTCCACTGCTCGAGCGCCTCAATCCTACGCTTCAGCTCCAGCACGAGCTGGTTTAGTTCCTCGTTGGTCATAGCGACTCCTTGTTATCGAGCGTCCAGGTGGAGGCGACGCGGGCGTCGTTGGTCCACGGAGCCGGGCTCGGGGATGCGGACGCCGAGGACGACGGAGAAGGCGACGTGGACGGCGACGAGGAGACCGACGAGGACGGCGACGAGGAGACCGACGACGACGGGGACGGGGACGAGGAGGGGGACGTCGAAGGCGACGACGAAACCGAAGCAGACGGCGAAGAAGACACAGACGAGCTCGGCGAGGGCGATGAGGACGGCGAGGTGCTGGGGGATGAGGACGGAGACGGGGATGAGGACGGCGAGGATGAGAGAGACGAGGAGGGGGACGGGGACGAGGATGGGGAGGATGAAACCGATGTCGAGGGCGACGAGGACCGGGATGAACTTACTGAAGAGGAGGGCGACGGCGAAGACGACGGCGAAGACGACGGGGAGGAAGACGGGGACGGGGATGAAGAGGGGGATGAGGACGGGGAGCTCGCGGAGACTGGATTGAGGGCCACGATGACCGAGCCCGAGTTGGTCGATGAGCCCTGCGTCACCGAGAAGGTGTACGAGGTCGTGAACGTCGTCCCCGAGTCGAACAGGAACGGAACCTGCCCCGTCTGCCGGTTGGTGCCCGTTGCCGTTGAAGACCAAGTGCCGCTCTGGAACACACACCCAGCGACGGCTACACAGTTGGCGATGCTCGCGGAAACGTCAGGGCTGATGGTCTGCGCGTTCTGCGACTCGGTCTTGAAGTTGTGTACTGGGTCAGACTGGTCGCAGCTGGTGTACGAAATGGCGGCCATTTGGACTGCCGTCGCCGAGCCGCGGGTGTAGAGCACCGCGTTGCTGCCTGACGCGGGCGCGGCGCGCTTCCAGCAGTGCATCCACTCCCCGTTTCCCTCGTTTATGCCGCCGATGTAGGTCATCGCCGAGCCGCCGTAGGTGAGCGTGGCGTCAGAGATGTCGGCGCCTGCGTAGACGAACACCAGCAGGCCGCGGTCGGTGCCGGTGCAGGTGTGGTTGAACGTCCGGCTCGTCGTCGAAGCCTGGTAGCTGTCGCCAGTTACCGCATCGAAAGTGGGTGCCACCGGCGCAACTGCCACCTGCGCGAACCCCCAGCTGCCAGTGCTCGCGACGGTGATGGCCTGCGTGAAGCTGCCCGCTGGCGTCTTCGGGCCGCCGTACCCGACCGCGCCTCGGTCGTCGATGCCCTGGACGACGGTGCAGTTCGTCGAGGACGACCACGCCCCGCCGCAGCCGTTTGCCTCAGCGAAGGCGGCGACCCACGAGTTGTCGGCTACGGTCGTGACGGAGCCGGTGGCCGAGGTCGAGCTGCCCGTCGCGGTAGCGGAGGCGTCCGGCTGCGCGGACTGCTTGGCCCCGGTGAACGAAATTGCGTTAATCCCGCAGCGCCGGGACGAGCCAAGCGAGACGACGATGTTGTTCGCGCCGGTGGCGGGCGCGACGAGAATCCAGCGTCGGAACCCGTCGGAGCCGAGCGCCACGTTCGAGCCCACCTCGGTCATCGCCACCGAGTTGTACGTGACGCCGGTGACGGCGTTGGCGTCGTAGGAGCGCGTGGAGACTACCAGCACCCGGTTCGACCCCGTGCAGGTGTGCGACAGGGTGAAGGACGTGGCGGACGAGCCCGTGTACTGGGAGCTGGAGGCGTCGTAGGCGATTGCCATTGGCTACCGGGAGTTAGTGCGGCGGGGCCGGATGACGGTCGCGGAGTCGCGGCCGCGCTTCATGTTGAACTTCTTGAGGGAGGTAATCTTCGCGTCGGCCCGCTTGCGGAGGCCCTCGGCGCTCTCCATCGTGTTGTCCTCCGCGTACGAGGCCGCGGCGAGGAGGGAGACGTTCTCGTGGAAGGCGTTGCTGAAGCCCGGCTCCTTCGTGGTGTCGGTGTAGGCGAAGTTGCCCATCTTGCGGCGGAAGTAGCAGACCAGCCCCAGCGCGTAGCTGTAGTTCGGGGTGGGGTACAGGACGATGTCCGGGCCGCGCAGGTCGAAGTGGGTCGGCACGCCGCCGCCCTCGAACACCTCCTCCGGGTCGCCGGAAATCTCGTCGACGCCGATGCGCTTGAGCTCGTAGCCGTTGCCGGACGAGTCCTTGACGACCACCTTGTCGACGACGATGTAGTCGTTGTCGAGCTCGTACTGCTTCTGCCCGGACACGAGCGCCGTGCGGCCGACCGGCTGGGTCGTCTTGTTGTGGTCGTCGAACTCCCAGCGCCCGTCGGACATGAGCAACGCCACTGACACGTCTGCCAGGGCGTTGTTCAGGTAGCTGGTGAAGGTCTTGAGCCGGGCGGTGCTGCCGGAGATGTAGCCGTAGTCGCCGGCGAACAGCTTGCGCTCGAGGTCTTGGACGAGGCCGTCGTAGGTCGAGGTGTCGTTAAACTGCATGGCAACATCGTGCCACGCAACGGCCGCGGGCTAGGACTTTTTGGCCTCTGCCGGGGCGGGGCGCCTCTTGGTCAGCTCCGCGTGCGCGGCGAGGACCTGCATCCGGTACTCCTCGACCTTGTCGAAGACGACGAGGGCGACGATGCCGTCCGGCTTCAGGACGACCTCGCGCGTGTCCTCGGTCACGTTGAGGAGCGGGCGGAACTTCGTCGCCACGTAGCCCTTGACCTTGTCGTCCAGCTTGGTCAGCTTGGCCTGGAGCGCGGCGAGCTCGGCGTCGATGGCGTCCCGCTTGCCGGACAGGGCGCGGCCGGCCTCGACAATCTCGCCGCGGCGCTTCAGGTCGTCGTACATCTGCTTCGAGTTGAACTCGACGACGCGCTCGTGCGGCTTCAGCTTGATTTCGGCTCCAGCAGCTTCAGGTACTCGTTTCGCCATAGGTGTGCGTGGTCTTTAATGTGGTAGTTGCCCAGGACGTACTCGCGTGCCGCCTTGCCCAGCGCCTCGCGCGTCCTGCGGTCCTTCAAATTTTCGTACGCTTTCGCCCAGTCGTCAAGCGTGACGCACACCCGCATGTACGGCTCGTCCTTGCCCTGGTACGGGGACCTGCCGTCCTCGAAGCCTGACGCGATGACCGGAATCTCCAGCATCGACATCTCGAGGAACTTGATGTTGGACTTGCAGCGGTTGAAGTAGTTGTCGGTGCGCGGGATGAGGCAGAGGTCGAGGTTCATGTCGAGCAGCTCGTGCGGGTAGTCGGCCATCGGGACCGGCAGGCGGTACTCGGTGCCGCAGGCGTCGAAGTAGTCGAACATCGGCTGGAAAATCTCCGTCAGCGTCGCGTGGTCGTGGTCTCGCCGGGGCAGGCCCATGACGACGAGCTGCACCTCGTCCTTGATGGTGTCGAGGAACGGCTTGATGACCTCCCAGTCGCCGGTCGAGGCCACCGACCCGACGATGCCGACGCGGAGCTTGGGGCTCGGCTTGTGTTCCGGCTCCGGCCAGTCGTCCGGGTCGACGAGGTTCGGCATGACGACCACGTTCGGGTGCAGGTGCCGGTACTCCTCGGCGAGCGTCTCGGTCGAGCAGGTGACGAGGTCGGACACGCCGATTGCCTCGTAGATTTTCTTGTTCCACGTCTCGATGAGCTCGGCCTCCTTCGCGCCGAAGAACTTGCCCATCGGGACGCCGGAGTTCGGGACGTAGGTGTCGTCGTTGTCGAACACGACCTTCTTCCCGTTCTCCTGGAGGAGCTTCATCAGCTCGATGCGCTGGTCGAAGTCCGGGCGGTGGAACACCACCACGTCGGAGACCATCGCGTTCCGCGCCACGTCCTTCGCGGACAGCGGCAGGCCGCGGAGCGACATGCGCGTGCCGGCCCACCCGTTCTCGCGCATAGGGACCATGCAGCGGGCGTAGAAGCAGCCGTCGTACTTCGAGCCGACGAAGAATACGCGCATCAGCGTCCGTTCTTGCGCGGCGGCGGGGGGATGACCTCGCCGGTGCGCCCGTTAATCCAGATGCGCTCCTTCTGCATGTTCGGCGAGATGACGACGGGGCCGGGCTTCGGCGGCTGCGCGGCGTACTGCGGGACGGCGGGCTGCGGGACCGGGGCGGGCGTCGGTGTGTTTTCCATGCAACGGATTGTACCGCGCGTCTAGCAAAACGAAAAGGCCCCCGGAGGGGCCGATTCGTCGGACGGACGCGGTTAGGCGTAGGTCGCGGAAGACAGGATGTGGATGCCAGCCGTGCCGCGGTTCTCGACGACGCCGTAGGCGATGTCGGCCGTGGTGAGGGTGGACAGGAGGTCAGGGACGTAGTTCGACTGGACGCGGATGCCAGCGGAGCCGACCATGCCGCCCTTGGACGAGAGTCCGAGGGGCGCGGTCGCGAAGTGGATGGCGTCCTTGTGGGCGAGGGCGTTGGAGCGGCCCGTGGTGCCAGAGTAGTACTGGATGTTCGGGGTCGTGTACACCGGGATGCCGTAGAGGAGCGCAGCCGGCTTCTTAGCGGTCGGGTCGTTGACCGGCGAGTTCACCGCGAGGGAGAACTTGTCGACAGCCTGCACCTGGCGCCAGAAGACGACCGGGTGCATGAAGAACGCGACGCTGCCGGTGTGGACGCCCGGGACCGCCGCGGCCTCGAGGGTCGCGATGGCGAGCCGGATGTCGGAGTCGACGACGTTCGTGGTCGAGGCGCCGACAGTGGTGTCGAAGCCGGAGAACAGGGTCGCGATGGCGACCTCGAGGACGGTAGCCAGAGCGTACGCGGCGTTGGACGCGTAGATTTCCTGAATCGCGTAGGACTGCTTGACCTGGGCGGCCTCGAGGTCCTCAATCGCGAAGGAAACCTCCTTCCAGGTGCTCACGGTGAGCGTGACCTTCGTCTCCGTGGGCGAGACGAGGGTGACGGCCGTGGCGTTGGACTTGGTGGACGCGGCCATCTCGGTCACGTTCGGGGTGTACAGGGCCGAGGCGCCGCCGCGGAGCTCCGAGGAGCGGTCCGTGAAGAAGCCGGCCAGGACCACCTCCTTGCGGAAGATGTCGTTAATCTGCTCGCCCCAGACCTCTGGGATGATTTCTGCGAGGTCTGTGGACGTGAAGGTATCGGTAGGGAAGGCCATTAAAGTTTAGGGTAAGGATGAGCGGGTAGTGGTTTCTAGCGACCCATCCGCTTGTCGTAGAGGGCGCGGTGCTCGGCGGGGGTCATCGACTCGCGGAACGATTTCTCGCCCTTGCGGGTCGACGAGCCGGTCGAGGCTCCGAGCTGCGCGTCGTCGGCCTTCCGCCTGTCGTCCTGGATTTTCTTCCAGGTCTTGAACAGGTCGGACTCGGCCGCGGCCAGGGGGCTGACGCCCTCGATGCTGGCAATTTTCTTCGCGTACTCGATTTCCTCGTCGGCGAAACCCTTCGCGTAGAGAATCGTTTCCTCTCGCGAGAGCGCGGACGGGTTCTGGGGAGCTGCTGCGGGAGCTGCGGGCGCGGGCGTGACGGCAGACTCGATTTCCTTGAGCTTCGCCTTGAGCGCCTTGGCCTCTGCCTCGGCTTTCTCGGCTCGCTTCTTCTGGCTCTCGTACTTGCCGTCGGTTGAGGAACCCTGGTTTTCCGACTGGGTACCGTCGTCGTGCTGGTTTTCGGCCTCAGTCGTGGCCTGGTTTGTTTCGTCCATGAGTAGTCGTTTTTGTTGAGGCTGCTACGCAACAGCCGTACAGACGTGGTTAATCGTCTGCGGGAATTTTGTTGAAAAAAGAAAAACCGCGTGGCTTTGTTACCCGCGGCTACTGCTTCTTGGCGAGCTTCTGGGCCTCCTCGCGCTTGCGCTTTATCCGCGACAGCGCGTCCTGGGCGGCCGCCTTGATGACGGACGCGGACGGGGCCTCGCCGCGGTACACGGCCTCGAGGACCTTCTCGTCGATGACGGCGACGACGTGCTCGCGCAGGGCGTCGATGGTCGCGTCGTCCAGGTTCAGGAGCGCGCGGTGCATTTACTGCGTCGAGGCCGGGGCGAAGGAGCCGGGGGCCGTCGGGCCGGTCGGGGCCTGGGACGCCATCGGGTTCTGGGCCGCGGTCGCGGACGCCTGGAACTGGACCGGGGTGATGCCCGCGAGCTCGGCGGCCTTATTGAAGAGCTTGGACATGGTCGGGTCGGTGAGAATCTGCGGGTTCTGCGCGACCGTCATGATGATGGTGTTCAGGGACTCGAGGGCCACGGCCTTGTCGATGGCCTCGCCGGTGACGTCGACCGTGACCTTGTACTCGATGCCGTCGAAGAAGCCCTTCGGGATGCGGACGGTGCGCTTCGGGGGCTTGGCGCCGAGCTGCTTGAGGGCGGCGTCCTTCATGGCCTGCGGCTCCTCGGGGGCGAGCGGCTCGAACTCGCCGACCGGGGCCAGCGCGCGCTCAATCATGGCCTGGATTGCCGCGTCGTTGCCGATGGCGTCGTCGACCGCCGCGAGCTCGTCGCCGGAGAACTCGGCGGTGAGCGAGTCGTTCATGGTCTCGACGCAGAACGGGACGACCCAGTCCTCGATGATTTCCCCGACGAAGATGCCGAACTCCTCGAGGCGGTAGCGGAAGAAGGAGGTGCCCTCCTGGTTCATCGTCGCGATGGCGCGGAACGGCGTGCGGGCCGGCATGGACTCGCCCGTGACGGCGGCGTACGTGTTGGAGACGCGCTCGTACTGGCGGTCCCACTTGGCGATGACCTCCTGAATCTGCGGGAAGGCCACGGGGACGGTGTTGACCTGCGCGAACGTCTTGCCGTCCTCGACCTTGATAATCTGGCCGGTCTGGAGGTCCGTGAGGGAGTTGTCGTCGATGGACGGGTCGTCGGTCTTGTAGAAAATCTTGGAGGCGAGCTCGAGCATGTCGCGCTCCTTCTGCACCGCGTCGTTGGTCCAGGCCTGCGCCTCGAAGCCGTCCTCCACCACGCCGACGCCGAGGCCGCGGCCCTCGACCTTCTCCCACGGCAGGTAGCGGTACTTGTCCTCGAGCGCGTCGAGCTCCTCGGAGAAGAGGACGATGTCGTCGCCCTGGCCCACGCCGGCGAGGTACGCGTGAAACACCGCGTAGCCGTCGGCGCCGTCGTCGAAGTAGTCGCGCGGGAACTCGCCCGTCACCTCGTAGACGCGGACCTTCTCGGTCGAGCCGTCGGAGTCGTCGCCGAGCGCGGACTTGCGCTTGGTGGTGGCGAGCTCCATGGCCTTGTCCACGTTCTCCCAGGACTTGCCCATCTTGCCGAGCTGCGTCGGGGAGAGGTCGTGCATCTCGATGATGGCGCCGGACATGACGTCGATGGGGTCGGTGATGACGTTGCGCCAGTCGCAGACGTCGACGCAGAGCTTGCGCTTGCCCTTCTCGCGCCTCTCGTACTTCTTCACGAGCACGCCGCCCCACTTGGCGCGGGCGTAGCCCATCTGGTTGAGCTTGAGCGCGAAGTCCTCCTCCTTCATCCAGTTGTAGACGCGGCGGTTGAGCAGCATGGACGGGACGTAGCCGTCCTCGTGGTCGGCCACCACCTGCACGTTCTTCGTGTCGAGGTCCGTGGAGCGGGTCGCCACCTGGAGGCGCCACTTGGAGACGTTGTAGAACGGCTTCTCGCGCTGGAGCTCGTCGGTGTCGCCGGTCTCGTACTTCGAGTTCGTGTAGTAGTGGATGCGGCGCTTGGTGAGGTACTCGTTGAAGTAGAGGCCCTCGGCGAGCTGCACGCGCTCGTTCTGGTAGCCGCCGACGCGCTGTCGGACGAAGTCGCTGATGTTCATGGGTGAGGACATGGTACGGGAACTCAGCGGGCTTGGTTCGTTCTCGTCGCGCGGCGGAACGTCTTCACGGCCTTCCTAATCTCGTCGGCCAGCTCGTCGCGGCTGCCGTCGGTCGGCTGGACGTTCCAGAGCGCCAGGAGGGTCGCCATGACGCGGTCGTCGTGGAAGCCGTCCGGGGAGCCGGCGCCGGCCTTCTTCGCCGCGTCGTCGTAGCGGAACACCTTGAGCTCGTCGAGCGTCTCCTTCTCGCGGACGCGCACCTGCCCCTTCGCCATGAGCCCCTTGGCGTGCTCGATGAGCTGCATCTTCGTGGAGTAGGTCGTGGCGAAGCCGAGCTTGTCGGACGTCTTGCGCGTGCGGGAGTTGAAGGACTCGCGGATGTAAATCTTGAGGTCGCGCTTGCGGAGCTCCTCGACGAGCGCCTGGCCTACGCCGTTGGACTCGGGCACCACGAGCGGGCGGTCCATCTCGGAGAACAGGCTGGAGAGGAACGAGACCTTGTCGGCGATGACCTTGATTGGCACGAACGCCGAGTACGACGCCACCTCCTCGCCGGTCTTCCGGGAGAACACCTTGACGCAGCACGGGTCCGCCGTGCCGATGGAGGGGTCCACGCCAATCTGGTACGGCTCCATCCTCGGCTCCGCGAAAATCTTCACGCCGTCCAGCGTGCGGAGGGGGGCTTTAACCCCGTGCTCCATCGCCCGGACGTGGGACTCCTCGAACACCGCGCCCTCCGTCATGGAGTCGGGGGACCACTCGCCGTGGACGTACTTGCGGACCCAGCTCTCGCCCTTCGCCAGCTGGGACGCCACGAAGTCTTCCGGGAGGTTCTGCTTGTTGTCGAGCATGGACGCCTCGATGAGCCTGTAGTGCGGCATGGGGGTGGCCTTGAAGCGCCCGTACCCCCAGTAGTTCGCGGGGTTGGTGGTGCCGCACAGCTGGTGGAACGGCATCCCGCCCTGGCGCACGCAGGCGTCCAGGGTGTCGTACACGTCCTCGGAAATCTCCTCCAGCTGGTCCAGGAACGCCGCCCCGAGGTTCATGCCCTTGATGTCCTGGGCGGCTTTCTTCGTATCTTCTCCGGAAGCGGACGCGTCCAGGCCTTTAATCGTGATTTGGGAGCCGTTGGGGAAGAAAATCTTGCCCGCGCCCACCTTGTACTCGTACGTCCCCTGGGGGAAGACGTCGAACACGTCCGGGAGGGTGGTCTGCTCGATATTTGAACGAGTTTTACGGCCCAAGAGGATGTGAATGCCGGGGAACATCTGCGCCAGGAGGTACATCTTCACGATGAAGGCCATCGTCTTCCCGCAGCCACGCCCGCCGGACACCAGGAGGTGCCTGTCCTTCGCGTTCACGTACTCAATCTGCTTAGGCGTCAGCTTGTACTTCCCGAACTGGGTGATTCTGACCTTCCCGGCGAGCCAGTCCTGGCCCATCTGCGCGTAATCCATTGCCACCATTGTCAAGGTTCCGGAGAAATAAAGCAAAACCCCCGGGGAAAAAGGAAAAAGACCTCCGCTCTGTGCCTCACACACATAGAGAGGGAGAGTAACCGTCTTGTTCTAGGGAACTAGTGAATGGAATATGAGGATATTTACAGGGGGACTAGACGAGAAAGAGAAGAGGGAGTGGCAGTCGTCCGAATCCCCTCCCCCTATCCACCTGTAAGCCTCTACAATCCTCCACAAGCAACGCAAGCACGCTACACGTAGCAGATAGAGGTGGGGTTATTTGCTCTCGTCCTGGGGCAGTGTAGGGGCTTCAGTGGTGTCGTCTACGGGTACTTCAGTGAACGCAATGTCACGGATAGGGTCGGAGAATAGTTCTTTTGCGACACTATCAGAATCCCCTTTGTTATCAACGTTTAAACGTTCAACGGTTATGTGAACGGGAGACGTTGGCTTGGCTTCCTCTTCGCTGAATGAGGCGTGGAGGTGCTTCATAACTGGCATCAAAGCCCTGTGCTTGGTAGCCATATCCCTGTCTTGGCCTAATATTTTCAGGTACTCCCTAGTGGCCTCAATAGGCGTTATCCCTAGTACGTCCAGAATAGTGCGAGTATCTAGGAGGGAGGCTTTCCCTTTTTCTTTCGCGGCGGTTTCAATGAGTCTCTGCGTGGCTACGTTGACGATGTTGTAACCGTTAGATTCTGCGCTCTTATCCGTGTAGCCAGCGTTCTTAGCGGC
>Ga0181355_1001493_pt1 | contig 10319 bp, 12 predicted proteins | sample Fa13VDMM15DN_FD_130099 | JGI IMG/M metagenome (GOLD analysis project Ga0181355, IMG submission 130099) | Freshwater viral communities from Lake Michigan, USA - Fa13.VD.MM15.D.N | ecosystem: Environmental > Aquatic > Freshwater > Lake | place: USA: Michigan | collected 2013-09-23 | reverse complement strand
ACTTCTTTTGCGCCTAAAGTGCTTAAATCAGCAACGTCATTAATAACGGCGATTGAATGCCCATTATCACTTAAAACATTCTCTAAAAGCCGAACAAAATTACGTTGGAAATATTGCTTTGGAATTATCGAACTATCAATTAAATCACCAGTTTTATCTCGACCCGAAACTGAAATTGAGTGACTACTTGAAGAATAGCTTATGTCTAAATCTTCAATAAAACCCGACATAACAGAATTATCATCAATAAGAATTTTAACAAAATCTTGAGCTTTTAAATCATTTTGAATTTTGCCAAAAACTCCCGACATAAAATCAAAAGAATCTTTGATTGTTGTCGAAAATGAAAATTGACTTGCAAGATTTTCAACAGATCTATTCACCAAAGCATCAGTAAATCCTTGGTATTTTATGCCGTTTACTTCTAAAGTTAAATCAGACATTGCTTAAAAGTTTGATATTGCCTTGGATGCGGCTCGTGTCGCCAAATTGATTTAGCTGGCGGATATTTTCTTTTAAATCAAGTGATCCGTAAAAAGAATAAACTAAATTATTTAAAGAAATTGGGTTGATTTGTTCGTAGTCGATTATGTTTGGCAAACTAATTGACAATTGCGAAAAAATATTGGTCGCTTCAACCCGCATATCTAAAATAAGTTGGTAAATATCTTTATCTAAATTTGAGGGAAGCGTAGCAAAGCCAGCTTCTAGTTTTAAATTTACAGAATTTAAATCTTGCAAAGTTGCATAATCAATATTTGCCGCAGCATTGTAAGCAATCGCCATCGCCGCAGCATTTACAAAATTGTTTAGCTGGTCTTGGTTTGATTTTATATCTTGCTGCAATTGAGAATTGCCATTTGAAATGCGGTCTCTTTGGTCGAAGCCAAAAAGATTTGACATAACAACAAAAACATCTTTTGCCGAATTGTAGCCTACAGAAAGATTATTAAAAGAGGCTCTTAAATTAGCTGCCAATTTTGACGGGCTTTGAACTAAAGAATTAGCAGAATTTACAATTTGATTTAATGCAGTCGTTGCGTCGCCAATTGAATCAGCAGCACCTTGCACTAATCTTGAAGCTCGGTTTATTTGATTTGCAACCTGCTTTGTTGTTTTGACTGCAGAATCAAATTTTGCTTTGGCTTTAACAACATTTTTCCATTCTTTATCAAAAACAGCTTCATTTTTACCAAGAATTTTGCTTTTTAAATTAGCTAAAAAGCCTTTGTTCCCGTTTAGCTTGAAAGGCAAAATATTTAAAGAAGCAACCTCAAAATTTAAAGTAAATTTAGAAATGCCAAGCTCTTTGACATTATCGCTTACATTATAGCCAACACAAACAACGCTTTGCGAGCCAAAAGTAGGATGAATTAAAGTGCCAATACCCGAACTCTCCAAGACTTCAATTAAAGCATCTCTGTCATCAAAAGAAACGTTGTTGTCAGTCAATGCAGTTATTGAGAATTTCTTTTCAATTCCCCCTAAGTCTTCAACGTAACGCTCTTTGCGGTTTGGATATTCATGAGAAATTGTTTTGCGGCCACCATCAACGCTTGTGTCTTGATAGGCAAATTCAACGCCTTTAAAACTCGCGGTTGGTAATCTAGCAATGTTAAAAATTGTCATTATCCACCTGCATAAACTGAATTGACTCCAATATTCATAAAGCTTTTAGGCGCAGGAATAAAGTTTGAGTTTGAGCCTTTGGGCAAGCCTTTAATATTAATGTCCATTTGACCACCAGCGGTTACTTGTTGTTGCTGGTTAATATTTTGACTGGCCGCTTGATTTACTTGTGAAGGCGCGACACTATTTGCCAAAGAGTCTAACCCAACAAAAGAAAGCACGCTTGCCGCATCAGCTCTAAAAGAATTGAATTTTGCAATTGCTGCGTCAATCTTTGCGCCAATAGCGTCAAAAATTAAAAGAAATTCATCTTTTAAAAAATTAAAGACTACCATGAAACTATCTTTTAGAAGATAACCAGCAGTAGCAAGGGCGGCAATTCCAACAATTATTAATCCAACTGGCGAAATTAAAAGTGCTAATGCTGCGCCAATAGCTACAATTCCACTAGCCATAAAACCAAAAGCAATTAAAAGCGGCGGAATTATCACAGCTAAAGCACCTAAAACAAGAATTATTTTTTGAGTTGTTGGGCTTAGAGCTTGAAATTTTCCAATTAAATTAATTATAACACCTAAAATTTTATTAGCATAAGGCAGTAAAATAGAGCCAAGAGTTATGCTTAAATCTTTAAAACGAGAGGATAAAATTCTTGTTTGATTTGCAAAGCCTGTTTGCGTTCGTGCAAAGTCGCCTTGAGAATTTTTTGTCATTGCCATAATGTAATTATAGCGCAAAAGAACTTTCTCATCTTGACTCATCTTTTGAATCTTTTTTGTAATTCCGTTAGTCAAAGCAAATTGTTGTAAATTTACTTCTGTCATTACAATTCCGAGGCGCTTTAAAGACTCCGTTTCGCCAGTAAATATTCCAGCTAAAGCAGTGGTAGCTTCGCCTACATTAATGTTTTTAAATGAAGCTAAATCACCAGCCAATCCAACTAATTTTGTTGATAAATCTGCTGCTTTTGTTTGAGATAACCCCATGGATGTTGACATATCGCCAAACATTGCCGCCATATCTAAAGCAGAACCTCGATCAATACCAAAGTTTTTTCCAGCACTTTCAGAAAAGCTTTTAACGCTATTTGCAGCACTTCCAAAAGCAACATCAACCTTATTTAATGACTCTTGATAGTCTGAAGCAGTTTTTATAAATTTATTCCCAAGCAACCCAAGTGGTAGAGTAGTTTTTAAAATTAAATTTCTGCCAAGTTGTGATGATTTATTGCCAATTTTATCTAAATTGCTTTTTACTTTATCAAATCCACTTGACATTTTTAAAGCGGACTCTTCAACTTTGTTAGAAGTATTTTTTAAATTAGTTTGAATTGTTGTGAGTTTAGGGCTGATTTTATCAACTAAATCGTAGACATATTTTATTTGAAACATCTTTTATTTCTCTTTTGATTTTATTGCTTCATTGATTTTAGTTGCTTCTTCGTTGAGTCTTAAAAGCTTTGGAATTGGTAAGCTTTCTAGCCATTCAAAACTTGCCGCGCCTTTGTAGAAAAAAGCTAAATTACAAACCAAAGATTCTAACTTAGAGTTTTCATCCAAGAAACAATAAAAAAAACCTCTAAATATTTAGCCAATAGCTCCTCAAAATCAGATTCATCAAGCTTTTGTAAATCTAATGCGACAAGTTTTTGCTTTTTTTCTTCATCTTTAAAAGCAATGTCAGAAATTAAAAACGCTTCAAACTTTTTAAAAAAAGAAACAATATCAAAGTCTTTAGCTGCGTATAAAATAGCCTTAATTGATTTTGCGTCTAATTTGCCATTGTCATCATTCACTTGCTTTTGTGCTTCATCTTTTGGAAGGGAAGCGGTCATCGCAAATACGGCTTCAATAAATTTCTTTTTTAAACCAATTGTCAAATCACGATGTTTATAGCTTGGTGCAGAAAAATAGATTTTATCAATATCAACAAAATCATTCTTGCCATCAACATTCAGTTGAACTTTAATTGGCTTTGATAAATCAAAAGTTAAAGAGTCCATATTTTAAAAAAATTAAACGGCAGGATCGCCATAAAACACGTAATCAACAGTTCCTAAGTCTTCACGTTCAGGAAGCACTTCGAGAGAACATCCTGAAAAGTTTTTATCGCGATAAGTGATTGTGTTATTGTCCCCATTGTTGTATAGCGCGTCATATTTATCATTTGAAGCGGGTGTGACGCGGATCTTAATTGTGATTTTGCTTACATTGCTCGAAATATCAGTTGTGATAATTTTTGAACCATTAATTTGCGGAATTACTTTGCGTGTTTTTGAGCCAGCCTCGATTTTAATCGCGCCTTCATAAGCTTCAACTTTGCCGTTAATTAGCAGATCGCCGTAATCTAAAATAGCCATATGTTTTATTCAAAAGTTGGGGTAAAATTAACTAAAATATTTCTTACTTGAGTTGTAATATTCGCAATTGCTTCGGCTGTTAAAGTTCCAGTTGAAAGATTAATAACTACCGAATCAGTCAAAGCTTTTTTGAAAGCCGCTTGCTGATCCGTGCCAGCTCTTAATAAACAATAATTGTTATTGCCATTGATGCCCGAAAGTGTAGCATAATAACCCATTAAAGCAGCCATAAAACCTTCTTTGTTGACCATTGGACGACCAGCAATTAGCTGTCCAGTTGTCAAAATATGTTGAGAAAAATCAGCTTTTGTATTATTAAAGAAAAATTCAGCAGTTAAGGTTAAAGTGTCAAAATAATTGATGTATTTGAAAGTTGTGTCTGCGTTTCCAAGCGTGTTAGTTTTATAAGTTGTTACCGCTTCATTTGAAATAATCACAGTATTTGCAGGATTATTTCTAAGCACCCAGCCACCAGAATTTTGCAACTCTAAAGCTTCAGCATCAGAAAAATCATTTCCAGTTTCAATAATTGGCAGTAGGCTAAATGGCGTATTGTGATAAGGAATTGCAGCGAAGAAAGAACCGCCTAATGATTGCCCGTTAGTTGTGATTGAAGATACGTTTGAATTTACTGTAAGTCTTAATTCACGTAACGCAGCAGCATAGGCGGCAATAACAATCGGGTTCTCAAATATAGCACCGCCTTTGTGAGCAGCTCCTGAAATCAGCTTATTTGGAATATAGCCGAGTGTTTTTTGATTTAGAGCATCTAAAGCGTTATTGCTATTGGCGTAAGTATCATTTTTACAAACAATGCCAAATTCGTGAACAATTTTATTGTCAACATTGAATTTAGCTTCGGTTTCAGTTGTTAAAGTAGAAACGCCCCATTCTGCTGGAAAGATTATTGTTGAATAACGAGTGCTTGCAATTGCGTCAAATACCGCTGTCAAAGTTGGATTAGTTGCACCATTTACAAAAGCTGTAAGAGTGGTTGTAATTCCAGCGACAGAACCTGAATATTTTAAGCCTATTGAATTTCCAATTGCGCCTTTGTTTATTGCAGTTAAACCAACACTACCGCTAGTATTTACTGCATTTACTGGTCTATCTAAATTTGCATTGATTGCGGCTTCAAGTAAAGTTCCAAGAGAAGCAGCGGTTGCGCCACTGGCAACATTAATTTTGTAAACACCATTGCGAATTGAGTCGACATAAACTGTAATTGTGCCAGCTTCAGTTGCGGTTCCAGTAAAAGCAACAATTCCAGTTGCGGCAACTCCACTTCCGTTGTCAGTCAATCCAATTGCAGAAACTTTTGGTCTAATTCTTGAGATCGAAAGTTGCTCGATTAAAGCGCGACCAGCTCTTGCAATATGCGAAGTTCTTCCGAATGCAGCGTTAAATTCTGCCGTAGAGAGTAAATTATCAACTAAAGCACCACTTGAAGCAGTGCCTGAAACCATTCCGCCGACGATTAGAATTGATCGAGCATCAACGCTTTGCGGGGTTTTAGCTGAAAGAATGTTAGTAGTTACGTATGGAAATGCAGCAGCCATGTTATTTTTTTGATTTTAAGGTTTCAGAAACTATTTCAACGCAATTGTCAATAACTGAATCAAGCAAACGACTGCGCCAAAACAAATCTAAAGGGATTGAATTTTCATCTGCGGCAATTTCAATAATTGCATCTTTAAGCAGCTTGCCTTGTGGCGTGGAAAGATTTCGATTTAGTTTTAATTTCATAAACAGAATTTAATTAAATGTTGAAATCAAAATATTTTTTAAAAACAAAAACAAAAATCCGAAAAACAAGACTAACGTAAATTAGGTTTGAAAATTAAGCCCTTGTCAAAAGTTCCATTGATTATTTTAAGAGGAGTTCCATTGTCAAAACTAGTAGTATCGCCTGATTGCACAAATCCTTTAACTAGAAAATCAAATCGGTGGACATAATAAGCAGCAACATAATCATCGGGTTCACCGCCCGCGTAGGCGCATGGTTGATAAGTTTGTTCAACTAAATTTGAATCAAAAATATAGTTAGCAATACTATTTAAAATTGGTTTTTCATAAGAGCGCGCTGTATCTGATTGCTCGCCACCTAACACGCTATTTTTGCTTGATAAAAAAATATAAATTGAAAAATCTTGCTGCGCCTCATAATGAAAAGATTCGTTTTTATTTTGAGCAGATGAAATATTGCTTGCAATTGTTTCGTTTTTGTAAGTTGATTTTGCGTTCAATACAACAAACATCCAAGGCTTCAAAATTTTATTAAAATTTGCGGAATAAAAATCTGAAATCCTTTCGGCAGTTGCCGCATAATCAATGCGTGCGCCACTACTTAATTCAATTGTGCCTTGCGCTGGTGAGTTAAGGGTTGAACTTGAAGTTGCATAAGTAAATTGAGTTGCCGAAGTTACTGTGATTTGCTTGTATCCATTGTAACCAGCTTGATCTTCAAGTAAAAGATAGCCTGCCACTGCTGCTGGTGTTGTTGGTGTTGTTGTAATTTTAAAAGTGAAAGTATAGCTTGTTGGAACGCTTAACAATTGAAAATCGCCATTGTAGCCAGTGCTTGCGCCAGCAATTTCAACATAAAGCGGCAAATTTTCTAAAGAAAATAAAGAGGGGTCGGATAATTCGTGATCGGTTGAAGATGTGGCAGTTACAATATTTCCTACACGAGTCAAAGAAACTAAAGTGATTGGTTTTTTCGCCCCTCTGATTGTAACGTAATTTCCAGTTGCTAAATTATGCGCGCTTGATGTCGTTGCTGTAATTGTGCCGCCTGATCGTGTCAAAGAAGAAATGCTTTTAATATCACTAAAATCATCTGTAAAACTTGGTAAAATTTCTTTTAGTCTATTTACAACATCAATAGCTTTCATAATTAATTTGAGTTTTTGAAGCCAGCGGCTTTAATTTGTTTGTTGATTTCAGTTTCAATATTTAATTTCACTTGTTTTTCTAGCTTCTTGACAGTGCGTCCAAGCGGTTTTCTTGCTGCCATTTTTGAGCTTCCAAGTTCTAAAACTTTGGCATATTGTTTAGCTATGCCTTCATTGCCCGAGCCAAACTCTAAAGTTCGATTTCCGCGCACTAAAAAATCAACCGACTTTCTAAATTTGCCACTAATGATGGCGGGAGTTTCATTTGGTGAAGAAGCGGTGTGTAGCCTTGCTTTTTTTAAAGCTCCACTAACACCAACATAAACTTTATAAGTACGCCCGCTTTTTTTAATTTTCATATCTTTACGCAAATTCTCGACTAACTGCTTGCCCGAAATATAAGCGCCCATTCTTATTCCCTTTGTTATGTGATTAGGCAATGCTGCGTTGGCAATCATTAGTTTTTCTAATTGCGGGTCTTTAATTATTCTAAACATTATCTAGCGTTCGCCAAAATTGATTTGTCGCCCTTTTCAATGCAACGAATGCGAATTATTTTATTTTCTGCGTCAATGTTTTCGATATTTTTGACTTTGAAACGGTTATTGTCATACTCAATCCAAAGCTGCTCTTCATAATTAATGCTTGGGCTGTATCTAACATAAAAATCAGTATTTAATCCATTTTCAATATTGACACCATCAATAAATTCACGATTTGAAGCTGTCTTAATTAAAGCCCAAACGTTTGCGAGAGTTTGAAAAGCAACTTCAGAAACTGCATTTGGTGAATTATTTGCTTTAATGCTGCTGGTTTGAATTTTTATTCTTTTGTTAAAATCGCCAACGCAAACCTTGTTAATGTTTTTTTGGATTGATCGGCATTTCATAAACTAACCAATAATTGCGGCAAAATATAAGGGAAATATAGCTTCTTAAATTGAGCCTCGCCACTATCTACGCAATCGCCAGCGTTTTCATAAAGGAACGCAACGTGCGACAACATTGCTTGTTTTAAAGCTTGTGGCACAAAGGTTGCATCAGCACCATAGCCTGCAACAAAGGTGATTTGAACGGCTTGTTTTCTTTCGTCACTTGAAGCCCAAGAATAACTATTTTTTATTTCAATTGAGCTATATTCTTCATCGGTAAAATAATAACTGTTAGAATCTTGCGTGGTTAAAACGTCGTTTATATAATATTTAATTGACGTAATTGATTGTAGTTTGCTTTTTTTTATTTCAATTCCATCATAACTTGGGAAGCAATCTAAGTAAGTCCGCCAAGTTTTATTTATCATGTCGCGTCCAGTTGTTTTTTCTGCAATCTGGCGGACTGTTTTAATCAAGGGCGTTAAAATAGCGTCATAATCAATCCCGTCGATCCTTAAATGATTTCTAACTTCATTTAAAGTTATAGGTTCACTGGTGGCATCAGTGATTAAAGTATAATTGATTGGTTGGTTAAAAATCATTTTATTTTTCTTCTTCAATTTCTTTATTTTCAGAAATTTCTTCGGTTTCTTTTTTTACTTTTTTTCTAAAAGCTTTATTTTCTGGCGCTGCTTGAATTGCCTTATTTTCTAAGGTTTCATCAAAAGCTTTTTCTTCTGAATTTTCCAAAACACCCCACTTTTCATTAATAAAGATTTGCGCCAATTCATCAAATATTTCGTAGGTTTCACCTTCCTTATATTCTTTGGAAAAATTGCCTACTTTATTTGCGGCGGCAATAGTGGTTTTTAAAACTTTAATTTGCATAATTTGATTTGATTAAAAAAAGGGGGGTTTTTACGCCCCCTTTTAATTATTAAGCAGTTGGTGCAGTTCTAGGTGAACTTAGAATAGCATCAGCGGTTGCAAGAGAGCCAGTAGTCACAGAGGTTGAAGTAAAAGATGCTTTAACATATCTTTTCTTTCCTACGTAACCAATTCTTTGGCTTCCGTGAGAAGTTGCCAAAGCTGCTGGAGTTCCAACTAAGAAATCAGAAGAAACAGCAGTGAAAGTTGTGCCATCATCACTTTCGGTAACAACTGGAAGATAAGAACCATCAGTTCTAACTCCCAATTTGTAATTTAAAGTTACTGATTCATAACCGTTTGTATCAACTGAAGAACCAGCAGTTGTTGTGTTGGTTGCAATCGTTTGAATATTTAGCGCGTTAGTAACTACGCAGCTATTTTTAAAATCTACAGAAGCCATTTTTTAAAAAAATTAAATTAATATTGATTAAGTTGAAATTTTGATTTTTCTCAAAACTTCAGGACGCACTACTTTACCGCCAGTTCTTTTGAACACGTGATAAACTAATTTGTCGCCACTAAGTTGAGTATATTGATCCTCGATTATTCGAAGGTTGTTATTGTCGGCGATTACGTAGCCTTCTTTAAAGTCTCCGCAAATAATTGGGAAAGTATTAGCACCAATATCTGGCATATCGTTCGCAAGATTGTAAGGCAAGCCAGCAACTAAGTTAGGAGCTGCGCCGTTCAAAGCAGGCTGGAATAAGTAATTGTCGTTAGTGGTTCCGCGTAAAGTTCTAATTCCTTGATGCAAAGTCTTGCGATTAAACATAAAAGAAAGATTGTAAGCATTTGGATTGACAATATCACCTTGCACTTTAAGCAAAGCTTCGCCAGCTCCTAAAGTTGATGCGTAACCAGAAGCAGTAAAGCCAACGCTTGCATTTGTCATTAAGCCTTCAGGGTCTAAAGTTCCAACTCCATTGATAAATGCAGTTCCTTCAGCTTTGGCAACTTGTTTCACAATCTGTCTAGTAATGACTGATTTCATGTCGAAACTAGCATCGTCAAACAATTCGCGAGTAAGTTCTATCCTAAACGCTAATTTTTTAAGAAAGATTTCTTCTTCACCAAAAGCTGGATCACTTGCAGTATTTGATTGACCTTCACCAATCCAATAGACTACTGGAAGTCCAGTTTCTTTTGTAAAAATTAAAGATTTAGCATTGGTGGTTGTTTCAACTCTTGCAACTTGACGGACTGGCGAAACTTCAACAATTGCTTCAAGAATTGAGTTAGCATAATTTTCATGAACTAAAAAACCGCCGCCAGTAGACACATCAGTTCTTAGATATTTCTTTTCTGGTTGATAATGAAACTCTTTGCCCATTTTCAAGAATTTTTCAAAAGCTTTTAATTCTTCATTTGCTTTTTGCTTTTCTTCAGAGCCGAGATTTGGTCTTTTTAAGTTTGCTTCATAAGTAGAAAAAGATTCTTTCAATTCTTTTATTTCTGCTTGTAAAGCATTTTTTTCTTGCATTTCTTTTTGTTTCAAATCTTCTTGAATATCGAGAAATTTATTGCATTTATCAATTACTTCTTGACGAGGTGAAATTGATTTAACTTCTTCGCGCAAGCTGTTTAAAGCTTCCATTGTTTGTTGATTAATATCTGACATATTATTGTTTTTTTGATT
>Ga0181355_1001492_pt1 | contig 10322 bp, 14 predicted proteins | sample Fa13VDMM15DN_FD_130099 | JGI IMG/M metagenome (GOLD analysis project Ga0181355, IMG submission 130099) | Freshwater viral communities from Lake Michigan, USA - Fa13.VD.MM15.D.N | ecosystem: Environmental > Aquatic > Freshwater > Lake | place: USA: Michigan | collected 2013-09-23 | reverse complement strand
TTTTGCTTTTCCACCTTCTTTATAAACAATTCCTGTTGCACCATTGCTTGAGGCTGGACGACTGGATACCACTTGTCGTAACTGATCTTCATTTCTTTTCACGTTTAAGCGCCTCTTCATAGCCACGCAAAACTAATGCTCTGGCTTCTGCCGAATCTGCTGTACCCGCCCACATAGGCAGGTTGTTCCAAATCACCACATAATCTTCGGATTTGCAGTAGGGCGCATTGTTCTTTAGCCACGCAACCATTTGCTGATGACGCTCGGACGGGTTGTGGATTGTGTAACCAATTCCATAAAACTCGCGCACGTAACAGCCATTCTTGGCTACGGCTCCAACTAGCCCCAACAGCAGTAACAGTAAGAGCCAGCGCATTGGTCATGGTTATGTTTAAGTTAAAGGATACTGAGTCATTAATTCAAACGCTTGCTCTGGCGTAATATCTTGAGAAGCTACGTCATCCACAGCGCTGCCGTCACGAATAGCGTGAATACAGCAAAAAATTGTATTTGGCTCTTTGGCAATAAACTGATGTACAACGCCCTTGGGAGTCACAATCAAATGCGGGGCAGTAAAGTCTTGTTCGCCCTTGTCATGTTTCATTGTTACGGAGCCGGTAGCAAGCAATGTGATGTGGTCAAAAACATGCGCATGACCTTCATGTGTATCGCCCGTACTAAGAAAGCGGTGCATTTTGACAAACACGTTGTCAACAAGTTTTAGGTCAGTAATAGGGCTAGACACGAGTTACTCCAATGTCAACTGTTTCGCCGTACCATTTAACAGAAGTGTTTTCTGGCGGCGTAGGCCAAACAATATTCCACGGAAATGTGGGAGCAGACAGAACAGCCAAAGTTTGATTGCGAAACTCAACCCACAACGCTTTGTCTGCATCTGTTAAATTCCCAGCCAGCGCATCCTGCACACTATTGATAATATCGGCTACACAATCTTGAACAATTGCGGTTTGCTTTGCAGTTCGTTTAGCAACTACCTCGGCGGAAGCGGGGACAATGGTGTACTGACGATACCAATATCCACGCGCAGGATCAAAAACAGGCGCGGTTTCTACCAAGTCTTGGGTGGGATCAATTGCAGGTTGTTCATCATGGCAATAGGCGTATGTTTTACCTTCAAACTCGCCACCAAGCCAATTTTCAGTTGGTGTTATTTCCCCATCAACCATTTTGTGTGGGTCAACAGGGTAAGCGACCACCACCTCATTTTCAATTTGTGCGTAGTGTGTAAACATAATTACAAAAGTGTGTTTTGATTATTGGGGGCAGTTGTACCGCCGGGAGGGTACGCAGAAGACGCGCTTCGAGAGTATCCTGCGTTAGATAAAAATGAATTACTTATAGGTGTACCAAATGCCAATCCAGTTACACTAAATGTTGTTTTAGTATAGGTAAAACTAAGCCCCGATGGCCCGGTTAAAGCCTTTGTACCGCTGGCAGGTACGCCCGTTAATGGGATTTTCATAATAAACTGCCCGTGGACATTATTATTAAAAAATGCGTATATACCGGTAGCATTTGCATTTAGCCCGTTAGTAGCGCAATTATTGTTACTAAATGTAAAAGTGTTTTTCCATTGTGGGGTAAGCGACTGATCGTAACAATATAGATTACAAGCGTTATAAGAACTGTTTGTAGTCATCACATAAATAAATGAGCCATATACAGATATTCTACTTTGTTGCTCACTAGTATTAACAAAACAACCAGATATACTGTGGGCTGGAGTAATTTTAAAAATACGTCCTTGATTCGTTATTGCATATAAATTATTAGACGAATCTGTTCCCGCATATTCAATTGCATACCCGCCGTCTGACCAAGCAACCGTTGATTGTCGATTATCAAAATTATTGCCGCCACCAGCAGGTAGCGTGCTCCAGTTAATGGTCTGACCAGTTTTATAAATCCAATATGCGGCATTATCTGTGCGTGGAGCAATAGCAGAATTATACGAACTACTCTGTGTTGATTGCCAACCTCCAAGTGCTGAGCCATTTGAACCCAAACAAAATATTCGGGCTTCCTGTTGTTTGCCAATATATCTTCCTAGAACGTAGGCGCGACCGTCTGGAGTTATTGCGACGTTAGTAGGGTATGAGTTGGCTCCTTGAACAAATTTGCCAGACTGATAACCCAAACTACTGTTTAATATTGCATAGGGGTAATTGCTCAAGTCGCTAATACGCGAACAAGCCCAAAAATTACCCGCGCCTGCTGTGTACAGTGTGGCTGTGGCGGGTACAACTACTGAATTGAAATCATCAGCCCATGGCCGTGTATATGTTGCTGTAGCGCCATTTACATCTAACCTTGCAAGGGCGCTGTAGTCTGCGCTTGTGCCGCCTTTGTATGAAAAATATGTATTACCAGAAGCATCGGCAAAAAAAGCGGCTTGGGTTGCTCTTAGGTTGCCTGTACCGTCGACATAAGAAATCCAGCCAAATGAATTACTTTTGCTGTAGAAGTTACTAACGCTAATTTGGCCTGATGGTACGTTGGCTAACGTACGAAAAGACGTACTGTTGATTGATGCTAAAGCAGTAGCGGAAACGCCAAGTTCCAAGTTAATTGACTGTCCTGTAGTAGCGCCACCAAAGCTGAGTGGGCCAGATGCGTTCAGTGTCATGTGTAATCCTTAGATTGAACCGAATGCGGTCACGTTGTTCAATGTGGTCAGGTTGCCTGTGCTGTCCATCGTGGCAATTGTAGTAGCGCCGTACTTGAAAACCAAGACCCCGCCAACCTCAGAAATGCTAAAGTTTGTTGTTTGAAGCAAAGGGGTGGATACCGCAATACCGTAAATATTACCCGTACCACCATTAGCCGTAGGTAAAGCACCACTCAATGAAATATTGGGCGTCGTGCCACCAGTAGAAGCCAAAGGAGCAGAAGCCGTAACAGATGTAACCGTGCCCTCAGTTACGTTAAGAGCTGTTCTTAAACCCGCCGCAGTTAAAGACGTGACTGTATTGTCTGCGTTGAATTGCGGGTATGTAACTGCGCTTGGATTTGCAATGGTAAAAAGATTAGCGCCAAGAGTTGTTGCACCAAGATTGGTACGAGCATTTGCTGCTGTTGATGCGCCTGTACCGCCTTCAGTAACCGCCAAGTCTGTGCCAAGTGTTAGTGAAGTCAAATAGGTGATCGCTGCGCCAACATCAGTGCCGTCGTTATAAACAATGCAACCCTTGCCGTTTGGTATTGACACACCTGTCAGGCCGCTGACCTTGACCGTTACAGCAAAGCCTCCAACAGAATTATTTAAAACCAAATAAGGCTTCTCAATTGCCGGAACGTTGACTGTGCCCGCCGCACTCAACGTGGCTGTGATATTTAAACAAAACGCACGAAAGTTCTGCGCGTTAGGAGTGTTAGTAGCAGTCAACGTAGCAACGTTAGAAATAAAATCCCCCGTTGCAAGCGTAGCCATACCAGCAATTGCTTGTTCAATCGCAGTGCCAATGTTGGTGTTAGTAATACCGCCCCACTGACCGCTAGAGCCGCCAACCTCAATGATCTCAAATTTAAGATCGGAGTACGTGCTTGACATGATTATCCTTTGATAAGTGTGGCGACTAGCGCCTCAAGTTTGGCAATTCGCTCTTCATGTTCTGCATTTGCAGCCAAGGCCAAAGCACTAAGTTTTTCGTAGTCTACCGCCAATGAGCCATCTGGTCGAGTGCGGACTGCAACGGGAAATTTAGCCAGTACGTCTTGGGCAATAACACCAAAGTCAGCCTTGACAATAAAGTAGCCGTCTTCGCCGCCGTGTTCTTCAATGTACTCGGCCCTCCAATCAAACAACTTACCGCCAATAGCCGCTGCCGTAGCCGCTGCGTTGGGGATGTTACGCACGTTCTCTTTAAACTTAATGTCAGAAGAATAGTACGCAGTGATGTTGTTGGTTGCGCGAATCTCACCGGCTGTAGCGGAAGCCGCTGTACCAACACCAATCGAGTTGAACTGCGAGTTTTGAGAAGTGCTTGTAAATGTAGCCGCTGAACCCGATGCGTTACCTGTTAAAGACGCTGTAATTGTGCCAGCCGAGAAGTTTCCTGAACCATCACGGGCAACAATGGTTGAAGCGGTATTTGCGTTTGTTGCATTTGAGGTAACAGTAAATGTAGCGTTACCGGCTTGATTAGCCGTAAAAGTTTGTGAGCCAGATAAACCTGTACCAGACACAGCCAATGTTAGTGTGCCGTTATTTGCCGCCGCTGTAGCCGCAACCCATGAAGGTGCTGATGCGCCGTTAGACTGAAGGACTTGCCCAGAAGAACCAATAGCCAACATAGCCGTAGTGCCAGCCGCTGACTGATAGGGAATCGTACCCGCAGAACCGCCAGCCAAGTTGTTAGCTGTTGTTGCTGTGGTAGCGTTGCCTGTGGTGCTTTGGTTGAGGGTTGGTACATCCGCAACTTGGATGGCAGACATCACTACATCTGAGCCGTTGCCACGCAAGTACTGACCTGAAGTAGTTGCGCCCGCAAGTGCATCCATCGCAGCTTGACGAGTGGTTTCACCTGTACCACCATTGGCAAAAGCCACCGTGCCTGATACGTTAGTGGCGTTACCCGACAAGGTTGCTGTAATCGTACCAGCAGCAAAATCACCGGAAGCATCACGAGCCACGACCTTAGAGGCTGTATTAGCCGATGTCGCATCCACTGTGGCTGTAACTGCTGTTCCGCCGTTGTAGCTTGTACCGGTTAGGTATGTGCCCAAGGTTAAAGCATTAGCAACAGAGCCTGCTTGACCGGAGATAGCCCCAGACACCGCAGAACCGCTTATGGCTATGTTGGTATTAGTTACAGATGTAAGCTGGCCTTGAGCATTTACTGCAAACACAGGAACCGCAGAAGCAGAGCCGTATGTATTGGCCGAAACAGTGGTATTAGCAATGTTAAACGTATAGGCTGGAGACTCGTTAAGTCCTGTACCTGCTGTGTAAGTAATAGGGGCAGCAAACTGCTGAAACACAATTGCTGTTGTGCCAACTACGATAGGAGGCGGAGTCTGCTGTACCCAAGCAGTATTGGCATTAGCCGTACCACTAGTGACTAAGAAGAAGTCACCCTCGTCAATTTGGTCAACTCCAGAACCTGCTGTGTCAAAGTCAGTAGCACGAGTCAGAATGTATGGCGTTCCAGCAGAGCCAACTTGCGTAACCGTGTAAACACCGTTATTTGCTTGCGTGACTTCGTTCTTAACAAGAACGCGGTAGTTAACAACGGTGAGCGTTGAGTCTACAGACAGAGCACCGTTGGCGTTTGCTGTAAGCGTTGCACCTACCCCAGAGGTTCCGTTGTTGTACGTGTTAGCTGGCAACGCTGCGGTAGTGGCTAACTCAACAGCCTCATGAAAGTGAATACCAGATGCAATAGCGTCAGCGTATTGTTTATTAACAATATCTGTATTGGTAGTTGGAGCAGTTGTAATTGTGCCAGTAGTCAGTGCCGCAGACGTAGCTGTAATTGCACCAAATGCGGTTTGAACTACTTGTGTTCCCGCTTCGTTTTGGTATGCCGACCTTGAGGATGGGTACGTAACAAACACATCAACTGTGCCTGTAAAGTTAACCAAAGCTCCGCCATTAGAAGAAGACAGTGGTGTAGCGTTGCGGGTTAGTGTTGTACCAGAAGCTGTGTATGTGCCGTAGTTAACTTCCCACGCGCCTGAGGCCGCGTCTACAATAGCAAAATACGTTGTATTTCCATCACCCACTGCGGAAAATGATTGGAAGCCTGCGGTTGTAGTTAACAACGTGATTGTGCCTGTACCGGGATTTGACGCGGTTTGTTTGACCCGATCTTTTAATACTAAAGCCATAATAAATCCTTAAGTCGGTATGTCTGTCCAGTCAGGCGCTGGAGGTGTTTGATCAGTTGGTATTGTGCCCCACACAAGTACTTGTCCTATAGATACAGTTAACTGTACGCCGTTAGGGTATACGTTTGCGTCTTTTACTTTGCCATACGCATCTAGGCCACTAGCCAACTCTTGTATGCTACTAACAAACAGAACAGTAGTACTTTGCGTATTTGATCCCGTTGCGGATTCAGTAATAGTCACAAAGAAACCACGACTACCATTAACTTCATCACTTGCTGTTGAGGCTTCTGCAAGCGTCGCTAACAAATTAGCCGTTGCCGATGGTGCGTCTGCTGCCGTAGCGGACTCCGCCTGTGATGCCAAAAAGTTTGATGGCGCTGCTGCTGGTGTATCTGTTGCTGTTGCCGTTTCTGACCTAGAAGCTAAGAAGTTTGATGGCGCGGCTGCTGGCGTATCTGTGGCTGTAGCTGTTTCAGCCCGAGCCGCAGTCATGATGTTATTTAAACTAACAAATGTTTCGGATGCTGCGAGTGACTCTAGAATCAAAGCGCCTGCGCGAGTCTCTTGCTCGACAGAATCGGCAGCCGTAGCTGCCTCACTTACAGACGACAACACTGTAGCCCCGCCTAGAGCGGCGAAGGGTGCTTGGGCAAATGTGACATCTCCAAACACCGCGCTACCTTATTAGGCTGCGTCAAGAGAGAACGTGTAAGTGACGTTCAATGTATCACCAGCATCAACAGTTTTGTCGCCGCCAGTAAAGTCACCAGCAGAAAACAACACGCCTGAAGTGCCCGTAGCTGCCGTAGTTAAAAACGCGCCAGCTACTACAGTGCTGTTAACCAGCATAGGGAATACTGATGGAGCAACAGAGTTGCTAACCACTGAAGGATCAGCCAATGTAGGAGAAGCGGCGTTAAACACAACGGCAATACGGTTGCCTGTGTAAGCTGTACCGGGAACAAGCTCAGTCCAACCTGCATGGGAAGCTAGTGTATTACCAGCGGCGTAAGTTGTGCCAGAACCAGGGCCTTGAACTAAACCCAAGTACCAAGCGGCTGTGTAACCAGAGCCCTTAAAATACTTACTGTTCATGTCTTGCAAGCCTTCGTTCACAACCAAGTTGTGGAAAGTGTCAGACCACTTCTCAACGCCGTCAGCGCCCACGCAAGTAACGATAAATACACCGCCAGCACCTACGCGCTCAGCGGCTCCTTTGTTTGCAGTCAAGCTTGCTGACACTTGGTCTTGGGCTTTTGATGTTTCTGTACTCATGATAAGTCCTTAAGATATGCGCACGATGGCGCTGTTCGCAGTGGCAGTTGGGAAAATGATTTGAAAGGTGTCGTTGGTTACAGTTTTATCTGCGCCAAAATCTAAAACTGCTACTGACTTGTTGCCTTGTGTAGAGTTATAAATTAAAGCGCCTCTGGCTGTAAAGGTAGCGTTTGTCCAACTTGAATTATTGAACGAAACAAAAGCAGTTGGGATGCCGCCGGTATTGTTTCCAGAAGTTGGAGATACAGATATCACTAGCGTATTACCACCTGCCGTATACCCAGTACCGGTTACTTCGTTAGAAGTTGTATAGATAGTAGTAGTTGTACCAATGTTTGCCGCTGCTGTGTATAACGCTACTTTAAATGTATTAGGCGACGTTGGGCCAAAGTTGTGGACCGCTTGAAGCAGTTCAACTTTAAAGCTGGTCGTTGCTGTTTGAGCAATAGTCATGTTATGTCACCTGTTGTCTGAATTGACCAGAACGATACGCATCTTGACGTTCCATGCCGTCAGCCAAACGTTTAGCCAATGCAAGAGCTTCCATGAATTTCTGGTTGTACAACGCCATCATATCTGGCTCACCCTTCATGTAAGTATAAGCCTCAACAAGCGATCCGTACAGTAGTACAGAATCAAAATTGTCACCTAACCAGGAAGTTTGATTGGTAGTAATAGATGGTGGGTAGTAATAGTAGTGAAGCTCAACCGTATAGTCGTCGTCTGGTGTTGGCCCGACAATAAAAGTTAATTCGTTGACAGCGCTACTTTGGGGGCCAAACAAAGCGTAGTACTTGGGAATACCTTTATCGGTATTTGGATTAGGGTACGATTGGCGAATAAAGTTAACGTCTTTGTTTAGCAAATACTCATACGCCCCAGTGCCGTCAATAGCCGCTAGGGAATACACAGCCAAAAAGTCTGACGGGCATGCTAGATATGGTGTTGTTGAATTAACAAAACCTGTCACATTCTTGCGAATGGACGGAAACTGCATAGAGTTGTAAATACGCTGCTCAGCCTGTTGCACGAAGACAGGAATCTCCGCCACGAAGTTAGACTCCGTGTTCTCAGTATACGCTTGAATGTTAGCGCTGAGCTGGGTGTAATTCATGCCATCGGGCCTCGTGCCATCGTGCCTTTAGTAGCGCAACCTGTACCACGAATTTTGATACCAGTTGTCTTTACATCAGGATTGTAGCCATCACGATTGATGTTACCAACAGACATGTTTACCGAGTCTGCGCGAGTAGGCTTAGCACCGCTGTAGCCATTACCAAGCTCAACTTTTTCACCGGTCATGGTGTGTGGCGGCGCATAAACTTCAGCACTGCCAACTTCTTTGCCCATCATTTTTTTGCTAAAAGTGGCCATGTTAGCCTCCTTTTTTATATGTGAAGGAAGACTTTTTCTGGTTAGCTACTTTAGCCAAACCACGACCCAGAGTTTTCATCTGAGCGTTTGTTTTGCCGCCTTTGGCAAACTTAGTCATAGGTTTACCGGGATGCAGCTTCTTCTCGTGCTTATGCACGGCTCCAGCTATCATCTTCTTGTCTTGTTTCAAATCCGCTTTGTCCATATTAAGCTCCTATCTGTATGGTTACTGTACCAATTTGTACGCCTAACAACAAGTAGTTTGGTGTTAATGCAGTATCAAAACCTTGCGCCCCGCCAACGGGATTCCAACCCCACTGAATATCCCTGCTGCCTTGGCTTGGAAACCCAAATCCGTCAACAGCAGTGCTATTAGTTAATAAAATCTGCAAGCCATTAGTACCTGACTGCGTATAGCTTACATCAGGACGCGGCTCCCGTACAGCTTGTGGGTCATCCACTGGGTACATACCCAACTGTAACTGAGGCTGATCAGGATCCCAACACTCAGGACACACCTTTAAATTAAACAGGCGCGTCTTGATAATCTCTTTCTTCAGGTCTTTAAGCATGTACCGCTCATCACAGCGATCACACTGAGCAATTGCATATTTACCTGAAGCGTATCTACTTGGCATACATCACCTGTAGAACGACTGTCTTGGAACGTAACGATCAGGAGCCTTCTCACGGTCTTCCTGTGACGCTAACATCCACTGTTCTTCGTAAGCAGATTTAAGCATCACAATACGCTCCATAGGCACGTCAGGGCGCTTAGAACCAACGTAATAGGCCAACCCAGCCACCATACAAGGAATCAGCCGGAATGGGATGTCTTGGATATTGACACCGTTGCCAGCATCTTGCATGCGGCGCATGCGCCAGTAGACAAACACGTATTGATCCCCGGGGGCGTTGGGGGTAGGCCACACGTTCACAGACGTGAGGTTATTGACTGTTACGGCTGCACCAATTGCATGACCAGCGGCAGTTGTATTAGTGACGCCGTTGTACTGACCACGATAACAATTAAGTAGTTGATTACCGCTGACGTTAGCGTAGTAGATTGTTTCTGAGTCAATTGTGATAAATCCTGTAGCTGGTAGGCTTGTTGTAGAACTAAGGGTAATAGTTGTATCTGTTGACAATACTGTTGCCGCCACTGTTGCAGTGGACAAATAGCTTTGATTAGACTGTCGGTTAATCCATACTTGAATAGGACGACCTTGAGCCAGCTTGTTTGGTAGTGTTGAGTACGTTGACTCAGAGATACGGCTGATGTTGATATCAATCTGGTTAGGCGTAGTAGCCTGCGTGCGAATAACCTGATCCAACAGATCAATCGTAGTACTAGGCAAAGCATAGACGCCTTGCCCCGTATTCATTACGAATTGGCCTTGCTCAATAGTCCATAAATTGATGCCACGGTTAGCCCATTCAATCGTAAGCATGTTGAAGGATCGGCGTGCGGTACGAAACTCATAGCCAGTACGAACCTCAAGACCCGCCCGCTCATACGCTTCCTCAACGATCTCGTTGAAGTCTAGGTTAAAGGTAGAGAGTCCTGAGGTAGAAGCCATTATCTAAAGCCTGCTGTTTTCTTTGCAATCGTTTTAGGTTGGGCTACGAATTGTTTTCCGGCTTTTTTGCCAGCACGTTTCGCACGCGTTGTCGCAGCATACTCACTTGAACTGAGACTTTTAATCGCAGCAGCAGGAAGGTATCTTTCACCTGTGTCAGAAGATTTTTTACCACTTTTGGTTCTCCATTTTTGGTCGCCCCAATCCTTCAATGATTTTTGAGGCGCTTTCAATCTC
>Ga0181355_1001490_pt1 | contig 10327 bp, 11 predicted proteins | sample Fa13VDMM15DN_FD_130099 | JGI IMG/M metagenome (GOLD analysis project Ga0181355, IMG submission 130099) | Freshwater viral communities from Lake Michigan, USA - Fa13.VD.MM15.D.N | ecosystem: Environmental > Aquatic > Freshwater > Lake | place: USA: Michigan | collected 2013-09-23 | reverse complement strand
TCCATAGTTATTTAATCAATGTTTGAAATTCGTCTGCCGTCAAGCCGAGCCTGTCAAGAATTGTTTGCCGTTTGTCTGCTAATGCTTTTTCGGCTTTAGCTTTTGCTTTAGCGTCTTTGTCTGCCTGTGCTGTATCGGCTTCAAGTTGTGCAAGTTCGTCGGCGTTAAAATCGCGTGTAATAGTTTCGCCTGTAATGCAATCGTAAATAATAATTTGTGGTGTAGTCATAATGTCCTAATTTGCTAATCCGTACACGCTTATTACAGCTGTAAAAGTCGGAACGCCAGTCGTTGCAATAAAAAAATCTGTGTATTGTGTATTGGTTTTAATGCAACCGCCATCAGTTGTCATTTTTTGCCCCGCGTTTTGGTTACCGTAATTCTGTGCGGTCATTCCAGTTCGTTCTGCCAAATTGGGATTATAAAAAACTATGTTCATAGTTGACGGGTCATTTGAACCGATAAAACTTCCTAACATATCAAATCTCGTTTGAGCTGTTGCGCCATCGCTGACAGTGCCACTTGCAGAACTATTACCAGATATTTGATAATCATAAACACCGCTAGTATCTGCTGTGCCGCTTGTGCCTAAATTTACTCTTACACTACCCGCGTTAGTAGATTGCAAAAGTTTGTTCACAATTACTAAATAATTTCTATAAGTTGCGCTAAAAACATTAGTCATAGCCAAACTGGCAGCTGCTGAAAAAGTTGTTGACTGTATCAAAGTTAAACCGCTTGAGACTGCTGGAGCTGGAGCAAGAGTCGCCCAGGCTGCACCGTCGTAATACTGGACAACATTTGTAGATTCGAGATAACACAACTGACCCTCTGCAAGCGCTTTTTCACCTGCACCGCCAAAACCTGCGTCTCGAGTAACTGTTGTCGCAAACACTGGTACGCCTGTAGCTGCACTGTTAACTAATTGTGAAGCCTCCAGAACTTGACCTGGAATAAATGTTGGGACTGTTGTCTGTGTATTTGCCATAACTCTCCTTAGATTACCCTAAAACATTGTCGGCGTTAAGTATCCCGTAAATCGCGTCCGAAACAATGAACTGATAAACAACCGTCGTAGGACTCGTCCAGTAAGTGACCGAGTGTCCCCTGTTTACGTCTATGCGATGCTCAATGCCCTCTATAGCTAGTTCTTGAGCTAATTCTGTTGTGGAGTTGCCAGACGTTGTAAACGTTTTCTCTACCGTGATCGTCGTGCCTATATCGACTGTGGCAAGCAAATCGCGTTGTGGCACGGTCAACATAAGAAACTCAGTCTGAACTGACGTATATCGAGCGCTTGGTTGGGGCACTAATAGATACTCCGAAAGTGTCAGAGCCGCCCCCGTGCTATGCAGCAGGCTATTTGTGATCGAGTCCGTCTGAATGAAATAGACCGCTTGACTTGCTAAATCCTCGGCGACTTGTGGACTGTTACTGCCAAGAATTGTCACGCTCGCTCGATTAATAACCTGGTTCGCTTCAAAAGATATGCCTACCCCGTTGTAAGAAAAATTTGTGCCGTCATCGTGAAAGTCTGCAACTGGAGCCGAAAGAGTGTTACCGATTCGGGGCTGAAATGTTATGTAGCCGTTGCGCGCCATAAATAGCCTGCCCTGCTCTGCAACGTTGATTTGATTGCAGTAGGCAAGCGCGTTAGTTCCGTTGTCTATTGTAAAAGCAGCTGCTCCGCCAAGTGTTTGCGTGCCTGTAGATATGTTGCGCTCTGCAACTGGAAAATTAATTTCTGGTCTATCTAGTACCGCGCTAAGTCGAGCGCTCGAAAGTTGCTCGCTGACATTGAACTCAGCTAGATCGGTCTGAGATAGTAAATAAAAATCGTCGGCACAAAAAACTGTAACTGTGTCAAGACCGCCAAGAGCAAAGTTGTAGTCATAATTAACGACCCTCCCCACAAATAAATACTCTTGTACGTCGTTCGCGTCGTAACGTGAAAGTCTGACTCGGCGCATAGGTGCAAGTCCTGGCTGATCGTTAGCAGTGTCAAAAAATGGACTGTCCTGATTAAGTGGATTAAAAACGCCCGTCGTATCCAGCATGGTAAAAGACAAAGAACCAGCGCCGAACTGGTCGCCCATATCGCGCCTACCGCGTCGACACGTCAAAGAATTAACTCCGTCTAAAACCTCTGCAAACTCGGTTGTGCCGTCAAGCACATATTGCGTACCGTTTAATAGTCCCTTAGTTGCCGAGTCCAAAGTAAAAGCGTCAAGTAAAAAACCTGTATCTATCTCTAGCGAATAATTCCCAGAGTCAACTACTGCAACGCCTGGCATTAGATCGCTATCTGTAAGTCGAGTGGTCCTGATACACGCTGATAGGCAAGCAAACTGTTCACGACTGATTCGCCGATCTCTGCTGAAGTTGCTAGTCCTCCAGTGACATTAATTGTTATGTCTCCGCCACCTCTGCGCACAAACGGGTTGTCTAGATCGCCTGTCCCTGGGTCTCGGTAATCAGGTATCGGCATAATGTCTACTCTGCCACCGCCACCGCCACCGCCACCACCGCCACCACCAGCGCTTGGCACTGCTGGCATCAGAATTGGAAGAGTGGCAGGATTTGGCAAAGTAACGCCACCAATTGAACCTGTCCCACCTTCGCGCCCAAAACCGCCACCCGATACTGGGGGACTACTTGTACCGCCAATTGTTGGTATTTGTGGCGCAACTTTTGTAGCAATGTTATCTAGACCTGGTATTGCGTTTATCACCATTGCTACCGCGTTGTAAAGCATATAGAGCGCCGAAATTAGACCGTTTACATAGCCGATAACTGCGTTCATTATCATATTTACACCTGATCTGAAAGTCTCAAATTTTTGATACGCAGCAAAGATTGCGATACCGACCGCTGTTAAACCAGTAGCCCACAACACAAACGGACTTGCATTCATTGCAAAATTGACTGCGAGAATTGCCGTTGCGATTGTGGTTATTGCTGCAGCTGCTCGAGTGAAATTTTGTGGATTATTAGCAGCCCAAGTAGCAAAATCTTTAACAATTGGCAACACTGCTTGCACTGCTGGCAGTAATGCTTGACCAATTGAAACTTGTAAATCTGCCATTTGTGCTTTAAGTATTCGACTGCTGTTGGCAAGACCGTCCGACGTTCGCGCAAAGTCGCCTTGAGCGTCTCCCGTTTGTTTATAAATCAGAGATTGAGCTGCAAGTATTTTTGTTTGTGCCGATAGTGCGCCTGTTGAAACTTCAAGACCCATAGCTAAAGCTTCATTGCGAAGCGCGTTATCGCTTAACAAAACGCCGTATTGGCGCAATGGTTCAGATTCTCCTCGAAGCGCTGCACCGATCGCTTGCACTGCCTGTTCTGGAGTTGTGTTATTAAATGACGCTAGGTCTGATGCGAGCTTGGTAAGGTCGTTGCTAAATGTTGCTAATTCTTGACCAGATAATCCTGCAGCTTTGCCGAATGTCCCGAACGTACCTGCGGCTTGTAAAACTGCGTTTTGTGATTGCCCTAAAGCGGTTGCTGCACTCTTAGCAAATCCCTCTACTGCTGCAGCGCCTTCGCCAAATACGACGTTCACTTTTGACAAATTTTCTGCCAAGTCTGATGCTGCAGTTATTGCTGGACCAGCTGCAGCTGCTAAACCTGCAAGCGCCAAAGTCGCTGGAAGTGCAGCTTTCTTGATAGCAAATTGAGCTTTTTCTCCAGCTGTTTCTAATTGCTGAAATTCTTTAATTGCTTTGTCAATGCCTTTTCCGTCAAATTCGGCGACAATAGGTATAGATAATCCCATTACAACTCCCTCTGCACTGTGCGCATAGCGTCCATGATTGCAGACTTTAGTTCTTGCTCAACGGCTCTACGCGCTTTATAGACCGCAGGTCCGATTAGTCGAGTGCGTCCTGCACCCACAAAGCCAAGCGAATTGCCTAAACGATTCGAGTTAGCACGTCCAGCAGTTTCAAAGATCGCTGCAGCTGGGTCTTTTTGTTCAATCAAAATTACGCCTACTGCATTGCGCCGAGTGTCAAAACGCATTCGAACACCATTAACGGCTTTGGAGACTGTAAACGGAAATAATTTGCGACTGCCTTTAGACCAACCGTATTGCATTCCAGATAGCGGAATTTTTGTATATACGTTTTTTGCAGCTTGAATTGCCGGCTGTGATATCTGTATTGCTTGCGCCTTAAATTCTTTTTGTAATTCTGGGTCAATTTTGCGCAGAGAATTAATAGTGTCTTTCACCCCGACAATTTCTACAGTTGTGCTAACCGACATTATTACCTCTTACGACTATTTAATATGGTAATGACTGTGAGCAGGTCGCGAGTGTCAAATTCAATGTGGGTCGGAAACCACCCTGTAGCAACTAATAATTCTGCTAGTTGCCTTCGGTAAGTTCCGACCCTGTATGGTTTGGGTTTTCCTCTGCGACTGCTGTGCATTCAAGATCAGGATTAGCTGAAAGCCATTTGCGCCAAGTGTCTGGGACTTTGTCGCCTGCAAGTTTGCACAATAACCAAGCCCAGCAAACCATATCGCTGTATCGAATAGTGTCTTGCACCGATTTATTTTCTAAACGTTCCCATTCACAAATAACAAACATATTTGTTACAAGTATTCGTTCGGGAGTGCCGTCGCCCATTGTTAGTTTTATTTTGAATTTCATTTTGTCCTGTTCTCGGTCAGGTCTGACCGTCTAATTATGGAGTGTCGTCTCGGTTCCAGTCGCCACCATTCGCCGAAAATGTTACCATTGCCAGCTCTCCAGTGGTCGAATTTATTGGTGTAAACGACTCGAGCATTCCGTCACTTAACTCCCAATATGGATTACTGGCAGATTTAGCGCCTGAGCTTGGGTGAACTTCCATTGAGAAACTGCCGTTACTAAGTAGATCGTAAAGAGTTTCTTCAACTGAGCCCGAGCCGTAATCTAAATAAAGTTCTACACTGCACGACCAGAAATTAAGTCCTGGAGTTTGTCGGTCTCCTGTGTCGCCAAATGCTGTGCTGGTTAGTGCGTGTCGTCCTGCAGTAATTGTGCAAGTGTTGCCCTGCGAACTCAAGACAACTGGAGCACCCGAGCCTGTCACTGTGATTACCGCGTTACTAAGAAAAGTTGCCATTTGTTACTCCTTGTTTGTAGTAATAGTTTTATCAGGTTTTGTCGTGCTTAGTGTGGATATTGTTAAGACGTTCTTGCTTCGAGTCCTATTGCTAGGTCGTAACACGGAAATTCTTGACCGCCTACTTCAAGCGTGCTGGGTCGCCCAGACATAACGACGATCGTTGAGCCTAGAACTGTGGCAACTATTGACATGATCTGTCTCAGCACTGGAAGCCCTGCTGGACCTGAGCCGACGACTTTAATTGGAAAGTCCATGCGAATTATGTTGCCGTTACCAGCTGCAGTTGTAAAACTTGGTGCTAAAAGAAAAACGCAGTTAGGGACAATTTTCGTCGGGTCGTTTATGACGCGCAATCCCGAGACTGCTTCGAGCGTTGTCGTGAGATCGTCTAGGGCTTCGTTTAATAAATCTGTGTATGCCATTAGGCAACCGAGGGACGATTGATACCGAGTAACTGTTTCACTATTGGGGTGAGAGATTGTTGTGGGGCTTGCCCCATTGTGTCGAATGATGCAAAAGAGTTTTCTAATGAGCCTCGACTACGCCATAGCGCTGCTCCATACATCAAAGTTCCCAGCGTTGCGTCGCCCCCTGGACTTGTGTCGAGCTGGTCAAAATAATTTGATTCTGAACGTCTGCGATAACAGAAAGCATTACTTGCTAAAACTGCTTGCTGTAGCAAAACGTAGTCATCAGATTCCTCATCTATTTCCACGCCTAAATAGGCGAGCAACTCTGCGTCTGTTATCCAAGTGCAAATTAATTCATAAGTGATTAATCCTGTGGCTGGAGCGCGAACTACTGCGTCTCCAGTGCACATATACATAACCTGATTCTTTAGAGGTAAATTCGGATTGAACATCGGAAAACCCGAGTCGTCTGTGCCTATGTAGTAATACTCTGGCAAATCGTATATAACAAATTCGCCGTCAAAATCTCCGCCGACATCATCGACGGTAATAGTTTGACCGACTTCAAATTCTGCGTTTTCTAGTGTTTGAAGTACCGCAAAATTATTTGTTAACTGTTTGCTGATTACGTTGTAAATTGTCATGGCGGTAAAGCCGCCCTAACTAACCGCGCTTAACGAACTTGGTTTCGTCGATCATTACTGAAGCGAAGTATCCGCGCCATGCGATCGTGCGTGAAAGTTGCGACGGATTCTCAATGCTGATTGCGCCTTTTTGCTGCTCCCAGTTCTCGAAGCCTGATGCGTCACAGACGATTAAGTTACCAGCTGGCAAGAAACGATCTACGACTACTCGTAACCCGAAAGCCATTGCGTCAGTGTTGCCTGGAGTTACTGAGCCGTAGGCGTTCATCGGTCCGACTGCTGGAAATAACGGTCTGCCCGAGTCGTCCACTAATCGTCCAAGCGCTGCGAAATATGCGGGGGTCATTACGAGATGAGTTGGCAGGTTGCCGTTTGAGTTCTCAAGAATTTGAACTGCTGAAGCGTAAACAAAAGCAATCCAGTCTGCAGGAGAGTCTGCGTCAGTAAGTGTTTCAGTTTGTGAAACACCTGCTGCAAGTGCATCGGCTGCCACGTTGTCAGTTGTATTTGCATAAACGCGAGCCATATCGTCGAGCAACGCGCCGAGAACTTCTGGCGAAGTCCAGTCAATCGAAGCTTCTGAGAGACTTACATAACCACCGTAAATTCCCTTTGTAACTTGAATATCGCTGACAATGAATTGACCAGCAGTAATTGCTGTTGATTCTGTGACTGCACCCTGAGAGACGTTCGTTGTTACTTTCGGACGAATAAATACTTTTCCTGATGTTGGCATTGCGCGCGTACCGAATGCGTCAACGATCGGACGATAGCCCTGGAGATTGTTATAAATCGGAGCCACTGTAGGAATTGGGAGCAAGCCGTCAAGCGTGCCAGTGTTTACGTCTGGAGCTGAAGCTTTGATTCCGTCAACCATGCGAGCGAAAGTTTCTCCGCCTTGACACGCTGCGACAATATATTCTGCAGCGCTTGGCATACGAAATTCTTTTTTCGGTTGAGCCCACAATTTTTCAACTGCGACTGCTGCTGCTTCGACTACTGGGGTTGTTTCTGTTGTCATGTTAATTTCCTCTGTTTCGTCCTGTTTATTATTTAACTCTATTTCGGGTTCTGTTTGTGGGATACTCGCAGCGACATCAGTTATTACTGAACCGCTGAAAGCTGGTTGGCTGACGACCGAGAGCTCGTTGAACGTAGCCTGCTCGATCACCATTACTCCAGCTTTGTTGTAACTGAATTTTTCTACGTTTACGCCTACTGAGACCTCGGAAAGCGTGCCGTCTGACATGAGCGTTAAAGCAGTATTTCCGAGCTCGGTTGCTGAAACTTTTGCTGTAAACATCATTGCCTCTCCAGTGTCTACGCGCTCGACTACTTGCCCGATTATCTGTGTCGGGTCATGCTGGAGATATAGCTTCGGGTTTCGTCCGTCAACTGGGAGCGAGCCTTTCATAAACATAACTTGCTCGCCTGATGAAACGACTGCAACTTGATTCCATTCAACTGCTACGCCTGAGATTGATCGGCGCGGAGTTTCACCTGCCGCAGCCGCGTCAACCGTGATGAGATGAGAGGGACTAAATCTAATCATGATCTGGAGCCTACATTATTTGTTTCGTAATTTTGTGTCATCTCTGGCATTGAGTCTCCGTCTATGAAATCGTCCAAATCAAATTCGATGCACGTCCCGTTAGGTAGCACGTTGTTCATGCTTAGAGTTTGGGTGATGCATTCGCCGATCTGTTTAGCACCAAACGTCCACAAGTCTTGGCGTGCTTCAACACTGTTTGTATAAGCGTAAGAGCCGACCGAAAGATTAAGCAAATAAGCTGGGACTCCACACGCTCGAGAAAGTTCCATTGCTTGAAATTCTGCCGAGTCAATTAAAAGCATTTTGTCGGGACTGGACGTGGTTTCCACATAATGCACTTCAGGCGAAAGAGCCGCTATCTGGTTAGTCATTCGAGCCTCTTGGAAAGCAGCTGCCAATTCTTGCAGATCAGAACTTGACATACTTTCCGAGTTTGGTTGCACCTGCAAAATACCTGCAGCAATCGCCGACGACGCATTTCGATAACGCGCCTCCTCCAGTTTGATTGCAGTATTTATTGTTCTTTGCGAAGCGTAAACGATGCCCTCGTTACCTGACAAAAATTGCACTACATCGGTAGTCGGAATTTCTGTGCCGTTGAAATATAGATTGCTGGCTTGACTGAACCAAATGTTTTGAGTTTGGTCGGTGCTTGTAATCATGCTTGCTGGGAGTCGACTGAATGAAGCTGGAAAACCGTCCGCTGTCCTGCTACTGATATACCAGAACGCCCGACCGAAACTAAAAATATCCGCGCACGTCCAAGAAAGCATAAAATTATTTGTTGTCGCTGGATTGATTCGGCGCAACCAAGAACGCGGAGCCAAATAATTTTTTATCATTTCTTGCTCGGTTTCGTCCCAGATTTCGTTATACATTCGCAAAGCCATCGAGCCGATAACACTGCTAATTAGTCCGAGAGCTCGTGAGTACGCTGGCACGCTCATAGCGCGATTAAATAATTCGCCTTGCGTGTATGTGTAATAGTCGCCGACCATAGCGCTCGCAGCACTACCGCCTGCTGCAGCTGCTACTGCTTTAGTTTTGTTTGTGCCAAATATGCTCATGCGCTAAGTATGCCACTGCTCTCGCCAAGTGTGGTGAATAGGTGCTGGTCGAATACAGACCGAGAAAGCAGGTAACGACCAGCCACCCGTACAGATATTAGCGTGAACCTACAACGATCATCGGCTTGCCACTCGAAGTCGGTTTACTGGTAAGAGCTGCAGCCCAAACCATGCAACGCGCCAACTCGATCGGTCCTGGGGAGCGTTGCGAGCTGAGAGCGATGCTGTTCTGTGATCTGACCGCTACTGCTCGCTGGACGTGCTCTGCCAACATTGCTTCGCCTGTATGCCACAACAACTTCTCTCCAATCATGGCGCGAACTCTTGGAGTGAATTTTAATATCTCCCCGTAGCCGACAACTATTCTCCGACGTTCTAAGGCTGGTAGCCAGTGCAAATCAATCGTCGGAGTTATTGCAAACTTGATGCTCGGATTCTTAGCTAATTCTTGTGCGCGTAAAATCATTTCGTCGTAAGTGTCCACAACAAATTCGACGGTTGCCACTGTGCGCCGATCAGGTAGCACGACGCAACGTACCGCAAAATATCTGGAGTCGTCAAGACTGGATTCGATCGCGACTGTGCCTCCGTCTGGGATTGTGTCGAGGTGGTGCAGTTCTTGCCATTTTCCTGGCATAATCCAGGCTCTGTCTGATGCGACCCAAAGATTACAACTGGCTCTTAAGAAACTTGCTCGGTCGGGGTTTTGAGATTCGGCGACAATAGTTTTTAATGTCAAAGTTTTACCGAGCGCAGGGTTTGCGTACGCCCAGGCCTCGGGATTATCAAGCGGAGAAAGTTCAGGCGGAGGGCTCCATTCAGCAAAATAGAAACTGGAGTTTTGTTTAGTGTCAATGGCTCGAAGCCCCTGGTCTCTCCATTTGAGCATGGCGGTACTGCCCTCCGTCCCAGCTGTCGACCAGAGACTGAGTAGAGGATTCGGTTTAGCGCGTTGCGCAGGTCCAAGACCCCCGTCAATAATTTCGCGTGAAATATCCCAGATTTCGTCCGCCACGATCAGGTCGCAAGACATACCGTGCCCAACCGAATGATTAGCGGCTCTGAGAAACCATTTGCTACCGTCTGGCATTGTCACCGAGTTACGACCATAAGATCGCATCAAAGTCGCGTTAAATCGTTTCTCTAAAATTGGTGCAAGATTGTCAAACAACATGACTGCCAAGTCAAGTCGGTGCGCTGTCGTAAGTACAGTTTGTTTGAGTCCGCTAATCTTAGGCATCTCAGTAAGCCACCAACCAACAAGAGCCATTAAAGCAACTGTCTTACCGTTCTGCCGAGCAGTAGAAACCAGCGAAACTCTGTTCAATAAATCACCATTCGAGTCGTGAAGCAGCTGCCCGTGCAAAACTCGGACCTGCCAAGCCATTAACTCAATCTCCAGATACTCCCTAGCAAATTCCCTAACATTCTCCGCGTACGACCCAGCGTGCTCAGGCAACACCGTCTCGAGTCTTGGCTGATCTCTACCAGTTACCGCTAATCCTGGCTGGTTCGGGTCATCGGGGATAATCCTGAC
>Ga0181355_1001486_pt1 | contig 10335 bp, 8 predicted proteins | sample Fa13VDMM15DN_FD_130099 | JGI IMG/M metagenome (GOLD analysis project Ga0181355, IMG submission 130099) | Freshwater viral communities from Lake Michigan, USA - Fa13.VD.MM15.D.N | ecosystem: Environmental > Aquatic > Freshwater > Lake | place: USA: Michigan | collected 2013-09-23 | reverse complement strand
ATAATCTTAATGTATCAATTGATGTTTCTAAAACTTCATTAAAATTTATTTTATCCACTTCTGAATAATCATAAATTACATATCTTAATTCATTTAATTCGTTAATATCCATATCTTGATTTTGTTAAATTGTATATATCACCAACTTCTGTATTTGATAATGCACGATTATAAATTAATGTCATTGCTATTTGACCATTTAGGAATTGAGAATTACCTGTTGGCCATCTACCCAAACTTAAAGATGTTGCATATGTACTTATATTATTGCTTTGTGAACTTGTATTAGCATCTAAAACATTATTAACATATATTTTCATAGTTGTTTTATCATATGTACAAGCAACCATATAAAAAGTTGCGGTTGACATTGTCGTTGCACCATTTAATTGAACTAATGTACCATTTAATGCAAGATTAAATTGTGGTGTATTAAATGGTGAGTTGTCAAACATCTTAAATGAATATTGAATAAAGGGTGACGCTGATGATGTGAATCCTTTTGAAATAATGTTTTGATTTGCTGTAAGTGGACTATCCATTCTAAACCAAGTAACTAATGAAATTCCTGTTGTTGGATTTATTGATACTGAATCTGCTATATTCACATAATCGTTTGTTCCATCAAAATCAATATATCCACCAGTTCCACTACCACCATATGTTGGACCATTCGTTAATGTTCCTGTATTTGCATTACCACTTAAATCAGTCCATACTGTTCCTGTACCAGGATAAGATGAGGCATTACCTGCATCCAAATATAATTGTAAACCATTAGTTGGAATTGTTGGTGCCGTTGCTTTATCATATATTGTACTAGCGATAGTACCTAAATAAGATGCTGCCAATTGTGATGTTCCTAAATATAATTGTTGTTCTGGCATATACTATCTTAAATGGTCTAAAAATGTTATGGTGTCGTCATCGTTTATTGTCACATCATACCCACCTGAACGATATTCTGAACCTTCAACAAACATTAATGTTATTAAATATAAATTTTCTTCAATTTGATAGGGGTCAAAATATTCTATAATGTCTTCACGACTTGCTACCCAATTTTCTATTTTTTCTAAATTAGTCATATTATAAAGTTATGTTCCATTTATTTGATAAGTAATTCCAAACACTATTCCTTTCGTCTGTTGTAAGTACTCTGTTATATTGTATAAATTCAGCATACATAGTTCCAATTGGTGGTTGTTCTGCATTGCTTGAAACTGATGTTCCATATCTACCTATGTTATGAAATTGTCTCATTGTTCTTGCTTGTGTATCATTACCACTAGAGTTTGTTGCTATTTGTGTTGAACCTCTATATATTGTTCTTACCGCACCATTATTAACTTTAGTTAATATTTGATTTGCTGAACCAGTTGTTTCAAAATATTGTAATTGTGGTTCTGAAACACCAAAATCATATGCACCAATTTGTTGCCAAGGTGTACGTGCTACTCTATTTTCACTAAACATTGTACCTCTATCCGTTGAACCATTAAATCTTGTTAATATATAACCTAATTGATTTGTATTAACACTTCTGTTTATTACGAAGAATGTTTCTCCATTAGGATATGATGTTGTATTTGTTTTTGGACCCTGAACGATATTAGTATCATCAGCTGTGTTCCAATTAGTTGCACCATAAGTTGTTGATTGTGAAATTACCAATGCAGTATTTAAAGATGGTTGTGATAATGAACCAGTTACTACCCATTTACCAGAACCTGCAAGAGGTGCTAAATTTGTTTGTAAAGAACCAGATGCAGATACAAACGATGAAGTTATAGAATTAATTACTCCACTAGTTACATTCATCTTTGTAGCATCATTAAAATCTATCCAAAAAGTTAAATCACTAATGTCTGTTGGTATAAATGCTGGTGCTGCACTTACCGCTTGATTCTGAAATGCAAATGGGGCGAAATTCATATTATACTAAGTTCTTTACGTTTGCAAGGAATAGTGATGATGAATCAAAACTAACCAATGTTATTATATCTTTACTTGTTGTTGTAGTTGGAACATATGATGAACCACTTACTTGTTTAACAGATGATGGGAAGTTTACTGTTCCTGAACCTGTTGTACTCAACAATATGTTTATTGTTTGACCTGGTTTAATATTAGATGGATTGATATGGGTTGCTGAACCTGACACCAATTGTAGTGTAAAGAAGTTACCATTATTTAAATCCAATGAAGCTGTATTTGATGCAATTGATAATGCGTTTACATTACCTTGAATTGAACCAGTTACCACAATTGAACCTGAATAAGGGAATGGTGATACTGCCGCTGAACCACTAACCACATATAATGTATTTGCATCCAATGTAGATGCTGTGGCCATTGTGTTATATTCTGCTGATGTTAAAGTAACAATGTTATTTACTCTTGGTAATGTTTTATCATCTGTTTGATTAGTTATTACACTACCTGAATTTGTACCATTACTTACTAATATAGAACCTGTTACAGTTAATGAACCTGATATGATTGCACTACCCGTGAAAGGGAATGTTGAACCTGCTGAACCTGTGGCTACTGTTAAATTAAATGTACTACCGTCACCCTTTGTAAAAGTTAAAACGTTACTTGCAACACTACCTGTCTTCATTAAAGAACCTGTATCAGTAGAACCTCCTCCACCATTCAATGCAAATGATGCAGTCAATGCTTGAGTTGCGTATGATGCGGTACCTTCTAATGAACCTGTAATACCTGCAGTTACATTTAATGAACCAGTCATTGTTGTATTACCAACAATAAATGTATTATCTGTAGTAATTGTTGTGTCTGTTGAACCATTAAAGTTTGATACTTTTATTCCTTCAGTATCAACACCACCATATTTAGCATATATGTTTATCTGAGAAAAATTACTTCCTGTGTTAGTGGTTAAATCAATATAAGCACCTGATGGGAAAAGAGTTTTATCATAGTTACTAATGTTAAATGTATTATTATCATTAAATCTCATAGCACCGAGATTTGATAATGTACCTGCCACAAATGGAGATGTATCAAGTTGGATTCTTTGAACATTCATTGTTCCACTTACACTCAATGCATTTGCAAGACTTGATGTAATATTAACTGAACCTGTGAAATTTGTATCACCAATTACTTGTAATGAACCTGACACACCAACCAATGAACCTGATGTTACATATAAACCTGTTCTTCTATTTGAAGTTCCTGTACCTGTACCTACAGCAAATACTATTTGTTGTGAATCATTTAATGTACTAGCATCGTTATATCTACCAATAAATGCGGTACCACCAACGTTAGTTGCGTGTGATGCAGATACAATTAAGTTCTGACCAAATACAATTGATGATATTAAATGTGTATCCGCACCTATTTGAGATGATGTTATGCTATTAGTTTGACCACCAATAAGATTTGATTGTATTGCTCTTCTATTTGTTGTGTTAGAACCTGATACCCAAACACCATTATTTTGACCTATTACAAGGTTATTTGAAAATCCTAAACCATTATTAGTTGTAGATACTGAACTTGAAACTAAGTTAGTAACTGTAAATGCACCACCAGCAATAATATTATTTATTGCTGTTATTGATGAACTTAAATGACTTAATACTAAACCTGTACTACCAAAATAGTTAGATTGAATTGTTGTTAAAAATGGTAATGCAATATTGTTTGCGGTTGATGTAACAGTACCAACATTTACATTACTATTATAATTTAATGAAGCACTTTGATGATTTATTGTTGTTGACCCATATATTAAATTATTTGATATAGATGGTCCCGTTAATGAACTTGTTGTAAAATTTAAAAATAATCCTGCCTGTAATGCGTTAGTGGATATGGTTGGTCTTAATAATGACGCTGTGTTTAATGTTGGTATTGTTGAACCAACATTACCAGTGCCACCAATATACCCATAACTACCAAACGTAACTATTGTACTTGTTCTATTACCACCACCTAATAATATATTATTACTACCTGATATAACGATTGAACCTGTTTGATTATTAGTAAATAAACCTGAACCAGATGCTGCTGTAACAGTACCAAATATTATGTTGGTTTGTATATCAGGATTAGAACTTGATATATAACCAAATGGTATTGATAAACTACTTGATGTATTTAATTGTGATTGTATTTTTATAATACCATTATTGTCTGTTCCACCAATTAATGAACCTGATATAACTGTATTACCAAGTATTAAACTACCTGTGATTGATTGAGTTGTTGCTATTGAACCTGTTGTAATTACACCTATTGGTGCAACTGATGGTGCATATGATGCAGATACCGCATTCTGTGCTTGTGAGGCTGATATTGCGTTCTGTGCAAAAGATGCCGTTACATTTAATATATTTGTATTTGGATTATATGTAAAATCATTATCAACTTGTAATTGTCCTGTAGTATTAGATGAATCAATAAATGTTACTTTGTGTGGTTGGTTTGCACTTGTGTTCTGAACATATATAACCGATGCACTTAATGCATTGGTTGCGTATGATGCCGATACTGCATTCTCTGCTTGACTTGAACTAATTGCTGTTTGTGCAAATGATGCTGAAGTTGAATTAGTTGATTGTGATGCACTTACCGCATTCTGTGCTTGTGATGCACTTACTGCATTCTGTGCTTGTGATGCACTTACTGCATTAGATGCTTGACTTGAACTAATAGCTGTTTGTGCAAAACTTGACGAAATAGAAGTATTTGAGTTTACAGAATGTGATGCACTTAATGCATTGGTTGCAAATGATGCGGTACCTTGTAAGTTACCAAAGAAACCTAATGATGATGTTGTTGCACCTGTAACATTTAAGTTACCTAATGGGATATTAACTACACCATTTAATGTTTGTGTATCACCTGCCTCATCTCCCAATATGTTTGAACCACTTGAGAATATAATAGATGATGTTTGATATACTGTTTGTAAGTAAGTAATTGATGCAGACAATGCTGTGATTGAACCTGTAACAATTAAACTTCCTGATATTGTTTGTAGACCTTGAAATACGTTTGAACCTGTTGTTGCAAATGAACCTGTATTAGTTGTGTCAGGTGCAAAAGATGCTGATAATGCTTGTGTTGCGTATGATGCTGTTCCAAATAAAGAACCTGTAATACCTTGACTTGCAGATATTGGCATACTTGCCGCAATTACATTTGCTGCGGGACTTACATTTAATTTAGTTACACCAGTATTATCTTCAACACTAAATGAGTTACCTCTAAATCTTTGACTAGCACCACTTACATATAATGCATCAGTACCAGCATAAAATATATTTTGTTGACCAATAAAGTTATTTGAACCTGTGGTTGCGTAACTACCTGTTGCATTAATTAATGAATTAACTTTACTATCATTACTACTCGTATATGAATTGAAAGAACCTGTATCTAATTTAGTATTAACTGAACTTGTTGTTGCAAGTCCTGCAATTGTGTTGTTCTGATTTAAATCAGTTAATGCTATGCTTTGCGATACCGCAGCCAGCGATGAAGTAGTAGCATAAGAACCAGTAGCACTAATAAGTGAGTTAACTTTATTGTCATTGCTTGATGTATATGAATTGAATGAAGATGTTAATGTATATGAGTTTAAGGATGATGTGGTTGCAAGTGAACCAGTGATACCCTCAATTGAAGTTAGTCTATTGTTTTGTGCTAAGTCGGTTGTTGCTATTGAACCTGATAATGTTGTTAATGAACTTGTAGTTGCATAACTTCCTGTTGCTGCAATCAATGAATTAACCTTACTATTGTTTGAAGATGTATAGGCATTGAATGATGCGGTACTTACCAATGAACCAGTATCTGCTTGAACAGGTAATCCATTTACAGTAAATGAACCTGAAATATTAACAGATGATGTTGATATTTGGAGAGGTAAGTTATTCCCCAAACCATCCTGAGTGTACTGTAATGTACTAGTAACTCCTGTGGCTGAGTTTGCAAGTTTGATTAATCCCTGATAGGATTCACTTACGTATAAATTAGTTAATTGTCCCATATATAAGTATATATTTGTGTTTGTTTAAGTGTTTTTCCATTTATCATTTACGTCTTTCCATAACTCATTTAATTCTTCCCAAGTTAAATTAGTGAATGGTAATTCAGGAAGTACACAACGATTATAGTCAAATTTCTGTTGGATGCTAAATGTCATTGTCCATCCCCCAAGTATTGTTTCTGTTTCTTCTAACCAAGGTTCAAGTGCTGAATCCCAATCAGCGTCGTAGTCAGATAAATATGCGTAACTAAATAAGTCTTTCATAATTTCTAATGTATCTGATAGTACATCTTGTTGATTTGATAAGTCATTCTCAATCCTATCACAACATATAACTTTCCAAGTTACGTGCATATGGTTAGGACTAAGTCTTGTATTATCAGGTACAAAATATAATCTTGGATATAATGGTTCAACCTTTGTTTTTATATCGTTGGTAAGTTGTGTATAATCCCCAAATCCAAAACTTCTAATCTGTGCGTGACCATTAGCAAAACTTCTCCAATCTGATATTACTTGAAAGTAACTTGAGAATGATTCATCTTGTGGGAAACTAAATGTATCGGGAACAACACAAGAGTTATAATCAAATGGTGCAACCATACTAATCTGTAATGTCCATCCACCTAATATTGTTTCAAACCTTTCTTGAAATGGAACTAAGTTAGGTTCCCACTCTCCTTGAATTATACGTGCAAAGTTACCTTGTTGTGCTGTATATGATTGATAGAATATGGTCCAAACATCTTTGGCTGTCTCCATTGTATCAGACATAATATCCTCCAAGTTAGATAAGTCATCTTCAATTCTGTCCATTATGATAATGTCAAAATTATAATGTATCTCATTTTGATTTAATGTGACCTGACCAGGAACCACATACATTCTTTCATACTGTGGTTCCTGTTTTGTTTCAATATCATTCGTACATTGCGTTATATCTCCGAACCCAAAAGACTTAATCTGTGGATTATGGTAAGCAATACTGCTGAAATAGGTCAATATCTGTTTATAATTTATGTTCATTCCCTAATATTAAATATAAAATTGTTCATAACGTGTTCTGAAATTATCCTTTTTGTTGTGCTTTTTTCTGTAACCTTATTAATTCTTTGTCTTTTTCAATGAGGTAGCTGAGTTGGTTGAGTATTTCAATAACGCTTTTTGTGATAATATCATCGTGTCTTGTAACATCATCAATTGCAACTCTATTGAGAACTGCGAACCATCCAAATGTTTTTTCGAAAGTAGCAACCATAGTTTCTTCCTGTTCCTCCAAGCGAACTTTATCCCATTCCATTCCATCTTCATCCTCTGTATCAAAGATATTGGGGTATAGTTTGAAAAGTTCTTTGCGAATTGAATAAAAAAAAACTGAGCACCTAAAGCATACTCCACATCTAATTTCTCTTTGAACAATTCGGCTCGTTCTTCCATAGTTTCCTGATTGTATTTCTCAATTGTAAACTTGTGACTTGATTTGGATTTAATGATTGGTCTGTATAAGATTGCTGTAATGATATGAATATAGTCAATCATCTCCTCAGGTTTCTTGGTCATCAATGTATCTAAGTCAGCATACTCACCAAAGCTCATCTTCTTCCATTCAGGAATAAATCCATACTCAATACCATCCAATGTAAACCTATCTGAGAACGCAGGTTTCTCAACAGGGATTAGTTTCATTAACTGATTGGTAATGAATTGTATTTCATCACGAGGTGCAGCATCCAAATCTTTTACATCTGCACCAGTCATTATGTTAATTAACTTTGTTGCAAAGTACTCATCCTCAAATAATCCTTTAATCTTGAATATCTTTACGTAGTTACCAATAGATAAAACGTGTGGTATTTTATATTCAATCCCGTTTAATTCAAATTTTATATTTCTCATATTATGCAAATGCAATGGCATATCGGCCAGTCGATTTTAAATTCTTTATTTCGTAATACATCCTCATCATAAATGCATCAGATAAATCGGGTGATTTACCGAGTATCTTCTTCATCTCATCTTTGGACATTACTGCAACCTTATTATCTTTATCTATATCTTTTAGCTTGACAGCTAATAGTTCTTGTGTTAGTTCATCAACTACTGATGGTTCCATTATATTAATACTAATCTTACCATCTTTAAATAGTTCAGATAATTTAACATAACATTGGGACTTTAAATTGATGAAGTTCTGTTCGTGTAATGCTTTAGAGTTATTCACAAAGTTTGTTCCTCTAATCTGATCTGCTACTCCACCACCAACGCCATCACTATCCACAATTACATTTGTAGGATGGATTCCGTACATTCTCATTATATCCGTTATTTCGGTAGATAATTCTGTGGTTGATAGTTTGGTATAGACTTTAACTTCTAATGCAACCAGTCCACTCCAAACCACTACTACGGACCTGTCACCACCAAACCTTGCTACGTCAACTGACAAATATTTCTTATCATCTCCTTGTGGAATGTTTTTAAATACCGATGATGATATGTGGTCAAAGTTAAATAGACTATCGTCTTCTTCCATATAATTCCAATCTCCTTCAAGTAGTCTTCGTCTTTGTGCTGGTGGTAATGACCTTAACATCTCAATGTAAGATGGTGGTAAGTGAGGATTGTCTAATGGTAATGCTGGTATGAATGCTTTGTCAACTGTCAAGGTTCCCTGTATATATGGAATGTAAAACTCTTTCTTCAACCATACTTGACCAGGGTTACAAGTCATTAACATCTTTGGTTCTAATTTATACTCTGTTAGTTTAAATCTTATACGTGATTTGAGTATGTTATATGCTAAGTAACTAATCTGTGCTGCTTCATCAATGAAACAAGCTGTAATCTCAATACCTCCTAATGAATCAAAGTTGGGGTCTGATGGTTGGAATTGTAAGTCCTTTAATATAATCTCAGACTTATTGTTAAATGTTATTACATTGGATTGTCCATTGTAGACATAGTGTTCCCCTGATTTTAATCCCATCTGTTGTAGAACCTCAAACAAAGTATTAAGGGTTGTTAGTTTTAATTGTTGTAATACTGTTCTACCAATTAAACATCTAATACCATTATACTTTAAACAAAGTGTTGTAACCCATAGACAACCCAACCAAGACTTTCCTGCACCAGCTGAACCTCCGTATAAAACAATATTCGTTTTATCATCCATCAAGAGTTTCCACGCTTGAGATTGTTTCTTTGTTAGATTAATATCTATTTCCATAATCTATCTTTGGTCATCTGTATATATTGTTCTGATATATCTATCCCAATATAGTCCATATTATTTCTTTGTGCTACCACCCCTGTGGTCCCTGACCCATTGTAGCAATCAAGTATTAGTCCACCTTCAGGACAAGAACTTCTTACTATGTTCTCCACTAACTCCTCAGGGAATGGTGCAGGGTGTGGATTGTTCTTCTCCTTATTTATTCTCCATATACTTTTCTTATGTGTAGCAAGGGACTTGTTGAAGTAAGGGATACTATCCCAACTCTTCTTAATCCAAAATATCCATTCAGTTGTTGGTAAGAAATAACTCTTATCTAACTTTGGTGTGTTACCTCTATCCCAAACTATAACTTGTTTAACATTATATTCATACACATATGATGGGTGAATGGTATTATGTTTGTGAAGTATGTCTATGTGGTTATAGAAGATGGACCCTGTGGGTTTAATAACTCTCACCAGTTCATCTAATATTTCCTTTTGAGTACGAATGTACTCCTGAGGTTCTAACGTGTCTGAAAACGTATCGTATGTAATAATACGTTTACCTTTCTGATTCCTGTTCCTCAACCAATAGTTCTTATTGTATGGTGGTGACGTGACAACAAGGTCCACAGAATTACTTTCTATCTTCTTTAACTCCTCTAAACTATCTCCTTGTATTATCTGCATAGTCAAAAACGAAACATTACTAACGTTATTAGTAAATTTTTTTAGTCCTCTGTTATATTAATATTAATTGATATGGGTTGTCCACCTGAAGTTAAATCTATCTTCTTTGGAGATTCCATTCCTAATATTTTTGTTATGTCCCTAAGAACTTCTGATTCAACCCTGCGGTTACCTGATAGTCTACAACGATTTAAAAGGTCATACAGACGATTTAATTGTTCGGATAGTATTTCCTCTTGGTTCTGTGCGTATCGTTCCTTTAAACGGGTCCTAACGTCCTTCCAATAGTTCTCTGCCATCCTGACAGTTATGTTCATTTCCTTTGAGAACTGATTCTTAAACTCATCATATGATTTTTTATCATATAACATTAGTTCAAAAGCACGATTCATTCT
>Ga0181355_1001484_pt1 | contig 10340 bp, 7 predicted proteins | sample Fa13VDMM15DN_FD_130099 | JGI IMG/M metagenome (GOLD analysis project Ga0181355, IMG submission 130099) | Freshwater viral communities from Lake Michigan, USA - Fa13.VD.MM15.D.N | ecosystem: Environmental > Aquatic > Freshwater > Lake | place: USA: Michigan | collected 2013-09-23 | reverse complement strand
TTCTTTTTTAAACCTATCCAAGACGGTATGGATAGACCAAAAACAGAATTAGCATATAGAATACCAGCGTCTAAACTTACAAGAAGAAAATTAGACTCTAATGATAAGCTAGAAGATCTTGAAGGATTAGATACTACAATTGACTGGAAGAATACAGGTGACAATAGTTATGATGGTGAAAAACTAAAACTATTAGTGCACGATGAAAGTGGTAAATGGGAAAGACCCGATAACATATTAAATAACTGGCGTGTAACTAAAACAACACTCAGATTAGGTAGTAGAGTTATTGGAAAGTGTATGATGGGTTCAACATCAAATGCTTTAGACAAAGGAGGTGAAAACTTCAAAAGATTATATAATGATTCAGATGTTACGAAAAGAAACCGCAATGGACAGACTAGTTCAGGACTATATAGTTTGTTCATACCTATGGAATGGTCGTACGAGGGATTCATTGACGCTTATGGGATACCTGTATTCGATACTCCAGCAAAGCCAATTAAAGGTATAGATGGAAATTATATAGAATATGGGGTTATTGAACATTGGCAAAACGAGGTTGACGGACTAAAACAAGACCAAGACGGCTTAAATGAATATTATCGTCAATTCCCAAGAACAGAGCAACACGCTTTTAGAGATGAAACAAAACAATCTTTGTTTAATCTTACAAAAATATACGAACAAATAGATTACAATGATGACTTAAGAAATTCATCCGTGTTAACTCAGGGTAGTTTCCAATGGGAAAATGGAATACAAGATTCAAAAGTTGTATTCTACCCAAGTAAAGAAGGAAGGTTCTTAATATCGTGGGTTCCACCGAAACATCTGCAAAATAACGTAATAATAAAGGATGGGCTTAAATATCCAGGCAATGAACACTTAGGGGCGTTTGGATGTGACAGCTATGATATATCTGGCACGGTTGACATAAGAGGATCAAATGGCTCGCTTCACGGGTTAACCAAGTTCTCAATGGAAGACGTTCCCCCGAGTCATTTCTTCTTAGAGTATATTGCTAGACCACAAACTTCTGAAATATTTTTTGAGGAAGTTCTTATGGCTTTGGTATTTTATGGCATGCCAATATTAGCAGAGAATAATAAGGCTAGACTATTATACTATTTAAAACGAAGAGGTTATAGGCCGTTCTCAATGAATCGCCCTGATAAAGTTTGGAACAATTTATCGCCAACAGAAAAAGAAATTGGAGGTATACCATCAGCTGGGCAAGATATTATACAAGCACACGCTTCGGCTATTGAAACTTATATAGAAAATTATGTTGGATATATGGAAAGCGGTTATGGAAATATGTATTTTCAAAAAACGTTAAATGATTGGTCTAGATTTAATATAGCTAATAGGACAAAGTATGATGCAACTATAAGTTCTGGGTTTGCTATAATGGCGTGCAATAAACATTTATATTCTCCGTCAAACCCTTATAAAAAAGAAAAAGTAGAATTGAATTTTAAAAAATACAATAACCAAGGTTATAGTTCACAAATAATATAATAGATGATTTATACTAACACGAATAGCTCTTTCCCAAGTCAGGTGGTACCGGACGAAGAAAAACAAACATTAGACTATGGTTATGCGGTAGGTATGGCTATAGAAGGTGAATGGTTTAGAGGCAATAGGACTAATCTTGGAAATGATAGATGGAGCACTAACTGGCAAACATTCCATAACCTTAGATTATATGCTAGAGGTGAACAAAGCATACAAAAATACAAAGATGAATTATCTATTAATGGTGATTTATCTTATTTGAATCTAGACTGGAAGCCAATCCCAATTATACCAAAATTCGTGGATATAGTTGTTAATGGTATGTCTAATAAATTATTTAAAATAAAAGCATTTGCCCAAGACCCGCAATCAACCGCGCAAAAAACAAATTATACAGCAGGTTTATTAAGAGATATGAATGCAAAAGATCTTCTTAATGAAATTAAAAATCAGCTTGGAGTAGATTTATATAATAATGATCCTCAAACATTGCCAGAAGATGATGAGCAATTAGAGATACATTTGCAATTAAATTACAAGCAAGCTGTTGAAATTGCTGAGGAAGAAGTTATTAATTATGTTTTAAATAAAAATAAATATGATTTAATAGCAAAAAGACTAAATTATGATTTAACAATATTAGGTATTGCATGCGCAAAAACAAATTGGAATGGATCAAATGGAATTGTAATTGATTATGTTGATCCAGCTAATTTAGTTTATTCATATACGGAAGACCCTAACTTTGAAGACATATACTATGTTGGCGAAGTTAAGTCTATCAGTTTAGAGGAGCTTAAAAAAGAATTTCCTAACCTGACTAATGAAGAGTTAGAGGAAATTGAAAAATGGCCTGGCACAAATGATTATAGTCGTACTTATACAAATCAAAACTACGATACGACAACAATACAAGTTTTATATTTTGAATACAAAACATATTCAAATCAAGTATTTAAAATAAAACAAACAGAACAGGGATTAGAAAAGGCTTTAATAAAATCAGACAACTTTAATCCACCTGCAAATGACAACTTTAATGTAGTGTCAAGAAGTATTGAAGTCCTCTACTCAGGAGCTAAAATATTAGGTCATAAAAAAATGCTTAAATGGCAATTGTCAGAGAATATGACAAGACCAATGGCAGATACCACAAAAGTGGAAATGAATTATGCTATTTGTGCGCCACGTCTTTATAAAGGAAGAATTGAGTCTGTAGTAAGTAGAATTACTTCTTTTGCGGATATGATCCAAATAACACATCTAAAACTGCAACAGGTGCTTGCTAGAATGGTTCCTGACGGAGTGTTCGTTGATGTTGACGGTTTAGCGGAGGTTGATTTAGGAAATGGTACAAATTATAATCCAGCGGAAGCATTAAATATGTATTTCCAAACTGGTAGTATTGTTGGTAGATCTATGACGCAAGATGGATCAGGGAACCCAGGAAAAGTACCAATTCAGGAATTACAAACATCGTCAGGTAATGCTAAGATTTCATCATTAATAAGCACTTATCAATATTATTTACAAATGATACGCGACGTAACCGGGCTTAATGAAGCAAGAGATGGTTCTATGCCTGATCCAAATTCATTAGTAGGGTTGCAAAAAATGGCAGCTGCTAATTCAAATGTGGCAACAAGACATATACTAGACGCTAGTTTATATTTAACATTAAGAATGTGTGAAAACATATCTAAAAGAGTTGGTGATTCTTTAAAGTTTCCATTAACCGCAAACGCTCTAGTACAAAGTATATCAATATCAAATGTAAAAACATTAGAGGAATTACAAAATCTAGACATTCATGACTTCGGCATATTTCTAGAATTGGAGCCAGACGAAGAAGAAAAAGCACAATTAGAGCAAAATATACAAGTAGCTTTGCAATCAGGCGGAATTGATCTTGAAGATGCCATTGATCTAAGAGAAATTAATAATCTTAAACTTGCTAATCAATCTTTAAAATATAAAAGAAAGAAAAAATTAGAAAGAGATCAAGCAAACCAGCAAGCTAACATCCAAGCGCAGGCGCAAGCAAACGCACAAACCGCTGAGGCTGCTGCGATGGCTGAAGTGCAAAAAGGACAAGCATTAGCTCAAACAGAAATTCAAGTATTACAATCTAAAAATCAATTTGAAATTCAAAGAATGGAGCATGAAGCTCAACTTAAAAAACTTTTAATGGCAGAAGAATTTAGTTACCAGATGCAATTAGCTCAAATTAATGCTAAAGCAATGCAAGACAAAATCAATGCTGCCGAAGATCGCAAAGATAGTAGATTAAAAACTACAGCAACGCAACAATCAGAGCTAATAGATCAAAGACAAAATAAAACAATGCCTAAAGACTTTGAGTCTGCTGGTTTTGACAATATGAGTGGGTTTGATTTAGCTCAGTTTGACCCAAAATAAATTTTATCAATCAATTTTATAATATTATATCATGTCAGAACAAACAAAAGTAGAGGGTGAATTCAAATTAAAAAAACAAGCCCCAAAAAAATTAAACAAACCAGACCAAGTTACAAAGGTCACGATTAAAGAAGACGAGACTATTGTAGCAAAAGAACCCGAGGTAACAAAAGTATTTATCCCTAACGAAACAGAATCAAAAGATGCCCTTCAAGAGCAAATCGCAAATGAAAGCTTGTTGGTCAGCCAAGGATCCGAAGTGGGATTGCAAGAAGTGGTCCAAGGAAACCAAGAACCTAAAGTCATTACCAGTCAAGAAGAAGAAATAACTGTAATAAATGAAATTACAGAAGAAGAAATTGAACAAGAAACAGCTAGTTTAACACAAGAAGCTAATGACGCTATAAGAGCATCCGAGTATTCAGGTAAACCTTTACCAGAAAACATAGAGAAGCTTATTTCTTTTATGGAGGAAACAGGTGGAGATATTAATGACTATGTTAGACTTAACGCCGATTACTCAAATGTAAATAACGAGACCTTATTAAAGGAATATTATAAAAAAACACGCCCACATTTAGATAACGAAGAGATTGAATTCCTTATGGAAGACAACTTTGAATATGATGAAGAGTTGGACGAAGAGCGAGACATCCGTAAAAAGAAACTCGCTTTCAAAGAAGAGGTTGCAAAAGCAAGAACATTTTTGGACGGACTTAAAAGTAAATACTACGAGGAGATCAAGTTGAGACCTGGTGCTACGCAAGACCAACAAAAAGCAAATGACTTTTTTAACCGCTATAAAGAAGAGCAACAAGCAGTGGAGTTGCAGCATTCAAAATTTAAAAACGACACTAAAAACTTATTTAACCAAGATTTCAAAGGTTTTGATTTTAATTTGGGAGATAAAAATTTTAGATATGGCGTTGCTAATAAAGAAGCTGTAGCGGACAAACAATCAAACATAACTAACCTAGTTAAGAAGTTCTTAAATGATAAGGGAGATGTTGTGGATTTGAGGGGTTATCATAAAGCCATGTACGCCGCTGAAAATGCAGACACAATTGCAAAACACTTTTATGAGCAAGGTAAAGCTGACGCAATAAAAGAAGTTGTTGCAAAATCTAATAACATTTCAACTGAACCACGACAAACAAGTTCAGGGGAAATATTTGTTAATGGATTACGCGTTAAAGCTATTAATGGTGTTGATTCTTCAAAACTTAGAATACAAACAAAAAAATTTAACAATTAAAATTAAAAATTATGGCAAATGTGTCACCGAACTTCGGTTCAATTAAACCAAGTCAACTTCAACAGACTTTAGAATCAAATTATTTAAACTTTACTGATGGAAGTGGGAAAAACTTCTCTCAGCAATATCTTCCAGAAATCTACGAAGCTGAAGTAGAGCGTTATGGAAACAGAACTCTTTCTGGCTTCTTGCGCATGGTAGGCGCTGAAATGCCTATGTCTTCGGATCAAGTTGTTTGGTCTGAACAAACCAGATTACACATTGCTTACACCAATGTTAGTTGCACAAACGCTAACACCTTGTCATTTGCTACTGGCGGTACAGGTATTAATTTTGTAAATAACGTTATTTCAATTGGACAAACTTTAGTAGTTATGAGCCCTAGCACAGGACAAGAACTTAAAGTTTATGTTACAGGAACTACGGCTAATGGAAGTGCTGGAACTGGTGGTAATACTAACCCGGCAACAGTTACAGTTAAACCATATACTCAAGAAAGTTTAGCTGTTGGTGGTCAAGCGGGAGGAACTAATGTTATTTTCCCAGTTACTGCAGTAGGATCAGGTGACCTTAAAATCTTCGTATATGGTTCTGAATTCAAAAAAGGAACTACAGATGCTAATATAAACTCTATAACTCCTTCTTTTACTCAATATAGCAACTCACCTATTATTATTAAAGAAAGATACCGAATCTCTGGTTCTGACACTGCTCAGATTGGATGGGTTGAGGTGGCTACTGAAAGTGGCACTAGTGGTTTCTTGTGGTATTTAAAAGCAGAAGCTGAAACAAGACTTCGTTTTGAAGATTATTTAGAAATGTCTGTTATTGAAGGCGAATTAGTTGCTGGTGGTTCTACACTTACAACTACTGACAAACTGAAAGGAACTGAGGGTCTTTTTGCTGCCGTTAGAACTAGAGGTAATATTGTAAATAACTTTTCCGCTGCTTCTGGTCTTAGCGATTTTGATTCAGTTTTGAAAAACTTAGATACTCAAGGAGCTATTGAAGAAAACATGCTTTTCTTAAACCGAGCTACGTCTCTTGACTTCGATGATATGTTGGCTTCTTTATCTGCAGGTGCTGCTGGTGGTGTTGCTTATGGATTGTTTGAAAACTCTGAGCAAATGGCTTTGAACTTAGGTTTCTCTGGATTCCGCAGAGGATCTTATGATTTCTATAAGACTGACTGGAAATATTTGAATGACGCTTCTACTCGTGGGGGTATGACCAATACATCTATTGATGGAATCCTTATTCCTGCTGGAACATCTACAGTATATGATCAACAATTAGGTACAAACATTCGTCGTCCATTCTTACACGTTCGTTATAGAGCTTCTCAAGCTGATGACCGTAAGATGAAAACTTGGATCACTGGATCTGTTGGAGGGGCTTACACTTCTGATCTTGACGCAATGGAAGTACACTTCTTGTCTGAAAGATGTCTAGTTACTCAAGCGGCTAACAACTTCGTATTGTTTACTGCTTCAGTATAAAAACCTGGTGATATTACCCCTGTTGAACTGACGGGGGTAATTATTACCTTTTAAAATAAACTATTAAATTATATTATATTATGGCGACAACGCAAAAAACAAAAGAATTAGAAAGTGTTAATACAAACAATGTATCAACCACAGAATATACAGAGGAAACTGTAACTAAAAAGACAGTAGAAGTTAAAGATATTAAACCTAAGTGGGAAATAAAAGATAGGACATACATAATAATAGATGCAAATGCCCCTTTAACTTATACATTACAAGGAAAACACACACTTAGATACCCGCTATTGTGGTTTGATAAAGAAACGGGACAGCAGGAAGAGGTAAGATATGCTACAAACCAAAATTCGCCTTTAGTTAGTGAGCAAAAAGGTCAGGTTACATTAGGCCATATTATGTTCTTAGAGGTAGTGTTAAATGTACCAAAAGAAAAACAAAACCTACAAAAACTTCTTTCTATTTATCATCCGGCTTTAAATAAAAAATATATTGAATTCGATGCGACTGCCGAAGCCGAGGACGAATTAGAAGATATAGAACTAGAAGTAGATGCAATGAATGCTGCTTTAGGAATGGACATAGATATGGCGGAAGCTATAGTAAGGGTAGAAGTTGGCACTAGAGTTAACAAAATGAGTTCTAAAGAAATTAGAAGAGATTTATTATTAATGGCTAGAAGAAACCCTAATTTATTCTTAGAGTTAGCAAATGATGATAACGTTCCTTTAAGAAACTTAGCGATTAGGGCTACTGAAATTGGTATTTTAAAATTATCACAAGATCAAAGAACTTTCCATTGGGGAGAAAATGATAGAAAATTAATGACAGTACCTTTTGATGAAAATCCTTATTCAGCAATGGCTGCATTTTTCAAAACAGATGAAGGTATAGGGATCTTTAAGTCTATAGAGAAAAAACTTAAATAATACGTAATACTAATATATAGGCGGATATTGTAAATAAAACTGCAGTATCCGCTTAAATATTATATAACAATAACAATAATAAATAAATATATAATGGCTATAAGCGTAGATAATGTTTACAAAGCTGTTCTAGTTGTAATGGAGCAGGAAAAAAGAGGTGTATTAACACCAATTGAATTTAATAAAATTGCCACTCAGGTGCAACAAGAAATATTTACTAAATACTTTGATGACCTGAACCAATTATTAAGATTACCACAAACCAATTTAGCTTATGCTGATAGGTTAGGCTTGCTTGATGAAAAAATAGCCATATTTAAGACCACTGAAACTCAGCTTCTTACAGCTGGTAAATATATCATACCGAGCACCTCATTAGTGCAAGAATTAGGGTTAGTTGTTTATAACAATAGAGAAGCCCAAAGAATACAAGCTAATGAAGTTTACACAACAAATCAATCTCCTTTAACTGCTCCTAGCGCGCAATACCCTGTTTACACCTACGAGGGCAGTACAATACAAATGTATCCAACCACGTTAACCGGTAATATATCAATTAAATACTTAAGATCTCCTGTGGATGTTAAGTGGGGGTTTTCATTAAATGCAAACTTAGGCAACTATATATACAGCGCATTAGATTCGCAAGATTTTGAGATACATAGCTCAGACCAACCAGTTGTTATAAATAAAATATTAGAATATGCTGGAGTAATGTCTAAAGATCAATTTGTTATGTCATTAGGTCAACAAAACACTCAGCAAGAAAACGTAAACTCTAAACAATAAAATAATGGCTACAATAACACCAATAGATGGTTTCATAACATTAGATAATATAATTAATAACTTTTTAATTTCTTATACAGGTCCTGGTAAATTAATACCGGATGCAAAACGTACTGAAGTTGTATTTCACGCTAGACGTTGCCTGCAGGAATTTGCTTATGAAACTTTAAAAAGTCAGTTTGATGTTAATTTGTTAATTCCAAATACATCTTACGTTTACACATTACCAAAAGACAATATAACGTTAGCCGCTATTTATAGCGACACGCGTAATACAGTAACTATAGCGAGCACAATAGGAACTGTAACGGGAGATAATCCATATACAGCTACTATAACTACTGCGGTTTCTAATGGATTTTCAGCTTTTTTGGTTGGAGATATAATTTCCGGAACAAACACTGCAGGAACATTTGGAACAGGGCCAATGACTGTTACAGCTTTAAATTCAACTACAAGTATTAGCGTTTCTTCTCCTACGGTATTTACCGCGGGTACAGTTACAGTTACATTGAGGGTTACGCCGTTAGGCACATTGATGACCGATATAACTCCCCCTGGTGGCGGTACTCCATCGCCATTGCCAGCGTTGACCGAATATTATGTAACAAGGGTAAAACAAAAACAAACAACAGTAGTTTTTGGAGCACTCCTAACAGCTGTATATAATATAAATATTAAGTATTTGTCAAACGCTTTAACAAACGACGAGACCGCCTTAATACCTAAATTAGCAGAGGAGGCTTTGTATTCTTGTATGGCCTACGCGGTATTAGCTAATAGAGAAAGCACAAATCCAAATGTGTTACAAAGATTATTAATAGAAAAAATTGATAAATTAGAAAGATCTAAATCTAGATTAATATTTACAAATTTTACATAATATAAAACATATAAAATGGCAGTAAATGTAGATACAGTTTATAGGACTGTCTTATTAATATTAAATAAAGAGCAACGCGGGTATATGACCCCTGACGAGTTTAATAAAGTTAGCGCTCAAGTACAGTTAGAAATATTTAATGAATATTTTGAAGACCTAAATCAAAAACTTCGGTTGCCTGGTAATAACAGTGAATACGCAGATAGGACTAATAATATTCAAGAAAAAATATCTATATTTGAAGAATTAGGCACAGCTGATTATGCAAACCCATACTTTGTATTGCCAAATACAACAGGGAGTTCTATAGCAGCCACTCCAATAACTACAGTAGTGCTAACACAAGTATACACAATAACTGGAATACCGTTAAATGTTTTAGATGCCGGTAATGCGGTTGTTTCTTTTAATGGCATTGTGCAGCCTAAATCAAATTGGACTATAGCTGGATTAAATATTATTTTAACGGATGCACCGACTAGCGTGTTCACTATAAACATAAGCGTTAGCCCTTACTCTTTTTACAAATTAGGTAGCGTAGTATATAATAACACTATTGACGTGCAAAGAGTTCAGCCAAATGAATTGGTAAGCTTAAACCTGTCTGATTTAACTAAGCCGTCAAATAGGTATCCTGTATATATATATAAAGATTACAAAATGTATATATACCCTACTACCATACAAAGTTTAATTACAGCTACTTATATAAGAAGACCAATTGCTCCTTCCTGGGGCTTCACTACAGGTGCAAATAATCAATATTTTTATTCGGCTTCTAATTCTATTGACTTTGAATTACATCCTACAGAACAAACAAATATTATAACAAAAATACTGTTATACTCAGGAATAATAATACAAAACACAGACATCATACAAATCACAGCGCAACAATTACAGGCGGAGCAGAATAATTCAAAAGCATAGTAAACAATGAGTTTAATTACAGAAACTAATAGACAATATTACGAGGGGGCAAAAAGCATTATTGCTACCGCAACTCAAACAAAATTTACTTTTGATGGGTTCAATAC
>Ga0181355_1001483_pt1 | contig 10344 bp, 10 predicted proteins | sample Fa13VDMM15DN_FD_130099 | JGI IMG/M metagenome (GOLD analysis project Ga0181355, IMG submission 130099) | Freshwater viral communities from Lake Michigan, USA - Fa13.VD.MM15.D.N | ecosystem: Environmental > Aquatic > Freshwater > Lake | place: USA: Michigan | collected 2013-09-23 | reverse complement strand
TTAAATCTCAAATTGATGAGTTGAGATGCAGAATCACGCAGCGTTTGAATAACGCAACGTGTGTTCATTGTTGTGCCTGAATTAAAAGATGTCTCTGTAAAAGGCTTTGCAAAAAACGAATTTCCAGAAACAATCACGTTTCTAAACAGCAACCCGGCAATATGGATGCCAACTTGATAGTTGCTAAAGTTGTTGCCAGTGATTGACAGCCCTTGTACTTGACCTTGCGGGTAGTTTGCGTCCGAACTGTCACACAAGATAGTGACACCCATCTGGCGACGGGTGTTAGCTGGAGACTGTGCAGCAGTGGGAAATTGCACAGAGTTTCCAGACAAAACGATGCCGCTCATTGGTCTATACACAGACCAAAATCCTGCTGCAATTCGTGACGCAACATACGATGAAAGACCAGTCGCTGCCACCCCAACGCCACCAAGCCCCAAGCTGGCCGTAGAAGGTACATAGACCGTATTTCCAGTAACCGAAACATTCAGCCCGCCTGCTGCAACACTGACGCCTGCGCCGTAACCTGAAATCAAATTTCCACTGACACTACAACCATAAGACCGAATCTTGATCGCATCATTGGTTGCAGTGTTTGCCAATACGTCAGAAGAAATTTTGTTATTGGCTGCTATCTCGTTAAAACCCGTAAGATAAATCGGGTGCTCTGAGCAGTTGTTGAAAATGTTGTTTGACACTACAACACCGCGACCACTTCTAACGACCGCGCCGAGCGCCCATCCGGAAACCGTTGGTGTATAGGTGCTCCCCTGAACAGTCTCAAGATCGTAGGTTGAATCGCTGGCTACACCATCATCACACCATTCAAAAATGTTGCTATCGACTACCAAATCATCAATGCCGATTGCTGCAACAGCGTGAATAAATGCGCGGCCAACAGTTGCATGGCTCTGGGCAACACACCTGTTGTTTATAAACTTCGCGTCGAAATTGTTTGTGGTGTTGTAGTATCCCGAGCCTGAAGCATTTGCAACAACAGGTTTTTGGAAATAAATGACGGTCGAGTCTACATTTGTAAACAGGTTATCTTTGACGCAAAGATTGACGGTATTTTTTGCGTAGATCGCGCTTCTAAAGTCGTTTGGAATTTGTCCAACAGACCCGTGATTGACATTGTTGCCTTCAAACGTAAACCCAGTAATCGTCACGTTTTCCGTGGCTGACGCTGCGTTGCTGTCAGGTGTACCGACAAAGACAAGCGGGTAACCGTTTGTTGCAATGCTGTCTTTGCGAAGCAAAGTCGCGCCGTTGCCTTGCAGCGTGATGTTGCTGTTGGTGACCTTCAAACCCCAGCGATCATTTGAACCAGCGTTGTATGCAATGGCATACGACTTGCCATTTTCAAATCCCAAGACTCCACCAGATGTGAGACTGTCGATGGCAGCCTGAATCGCAGCCGTGTCATCGGTGACACCATCACCCACAGCACCAAAGTCCTTCACGCTCACCGTCTCGCGCATCTTGGCCTGCGCCGTGCGCGTGACTGCGCCAGCGCCGGCTTGGAGGAAGGAGACCTCAGATGAGTCGATGCCACCGACCACCACGTCGGAGAACCGCTCCGTCGCAGCCGGTGCGCTATACACCACGCTGCCATTGCGGTTCTGCACCTGGATGCTGTAGTCTGAATTGACGTACAACCGCGCAGGCGTGCCGCTGTTCACCGGATAGCCGCCGATGGTACGAATCGGCTGCACTGCGGCCAGCGTCAGCGCAGCGTCCCAGTAGGCCGTGATCGGGTTGGTGATCGGGTTCAGGTTCGTGGTGCCAATCCAGATGTATCCCGATTCAAGCGGCTGGCCGTCGATGTCGGTGAAGATGGGGAAGGTGGGCTGGATGGAGAGCGCGGTCATGGTTGGGGCTCCTGGGGTGATCAGTCAGATGTTACTTGACCGCGCAGGGCGGCCTCGATGCGAGCGCGTGTCTTGCGGTTGCGCACATATTTGCTGGCCTCTCGCAGTGCGGTGACAGCTGGTGCCGGCATGCCAGTGAAGGCCGCCGTACCGATGGTGTCCATCGCAATCATCAGTGCGCTGGCCGTGTTGCTGGTGTTGATGGCACCAGGCGGCGCGGTGTAGATGTCAGTGGCAATGTCGGCCAGATCGCGCAGAACCTGGGCCTGGCGCTTGCCGTAGAGCGCTTCGAGCTTGCCGTCCTGGTCCAGCGTGCGCACAGTGCGCTGCAGCTTGTCAGGCGACAGCAGCGGATTGCCTGACGCATCACGCTGCGACGGGCTCAGGCTCGCGTCCTTGATGAACCGAATGCCGCCTGCCTTGAGATCAGACCAAGCCTGCTGGCCTTCTGGGCCAGATCGCAGGAGCGTGCTGCGCAGCTTGTTCATCTCCTCGACAGGCGACGAGATGATCACCTTGTCGAACACATCACCGAAGGCAACCTGGCGTTCGTCAGTGCCGCGCTTGGTGCCCAGCAACTTGGCCGTGAGGCCGACGTTTTCGAACTCGTTCGCGAATCGCTCGCGCAGTTTGCGGGCGGCACGGTAGGCTTCTCCGCCTGCGCCTTCGGTGGCTGCGTCAATGGATGCGTTGATCTGGCGGCCGACCAGTGCCTCGCGCCGATCTGCCCAGTCTGTGTTGGCATTGACGAACTGACGCAGCGTTTCGCTGGTCTTCAGGTCAATCTGCTGTGGAACAAGGTTGCCATTCTCATCTGGCACCAGTGCACCAAGCCTGACGGCTTCACGGCGCACAGCCGGGATGGTCGGCACCAGACCTTCCAGCGATGACAGATTGGCCAACTGCTGGGCAAGAGGAGCCAACTCAACAGGAGCCTGCATTGCGCCTTCGGCTTCTGCCTTATCGTAGGCGTTGCGCACCTTCCTGCGCTCTACCTCCACGCGATTGACAAGCGCCCTATCCACACCCATGCCGATGGATCGAGGGTCTGCGGCCACAGGGTTCGGCAGATCGATCAGTGCATCAAAGTTGCGGATTGTGTTGGCAGTCAAATTCTCGCTGCGCTCTCGCAACGGGGCGCCGACTTCAGGCAGTTTGGCCGCCTCTTTCTCAAACTGAAGTTGAGCAAAATTGCGCGTCAACATTCCAGCCGTAGGCGCTGCTGGGCCAGTGTATGGAACTGGCATCATTTCAAACCGCGCCGCACGCTCGGCAGCCATCGGCACGCCAGCCGCCCCAGCAGACCCACGCTGCAGCGCAGCAGATGTCTGGCTCACGGTGTCCAGCGCTGCCGGTTCAGCCGGCAACAGACCAGCCGCACGGCCAACAGCTCGAGCGCCGCGTGCTGGAGCCTGCACCACGGCCATCGCCGCAGGGGCGGCTGCAGTGACTGCACGCTGTGTGGTGGCCTGCACGATAGGCGCGGCCTGGCCTGCGGCTTGCAGCACCGCACCAGGCGCGGCCACCACGGGCAGCACGGGCGGCAGAACCTGGGCGGCTTCACCGACTGCGCCCAGCATCTCGCGGCCGGCTTGCGTGCGCGGTGCGTAGGTGAATCGTGCGGCCTGCTCGGTGGCTGCTTGCTCAATGCGCTGCGCTGCTGCTGGTGTGCCGAACTGGCCCGACAGAATCTCTCGCGCTAGGCCTGCGCCCGTGCCCTGGATCATGCCAAGCGGGCCGCCGACAGCGCCCGTCAGCAGTGACAGCGCGGTTTCGCCAGCGCCGACGACGCGATCTCCAACGGAAGGCACCGGTCCAGCCTGTGCGGGGCTGATTGCTGGCGGAGCGACGTAACGCTCAGGGCTGACCTGGACGGCCTGCTGCGCCTGCGGAACCAAACCGCGCCGCCTTGCCTCTTGCAGCAGACCAGCCTGTTCAGGCGGCAGGATTCCGCGCCGTTCAGCCTCGAGGAGAAGTTCGAAGTCCATCAGCGGCCTCCAGGCATTGGCGACTGCGTGAGACGCCGCAGAAGTTCCTCATTCGACATGCCGGCGTAGGGCGAAGCCGCAGTCGGTGCAGCACGCGGAACAGCCGAGGCAACCTGTCCAGGTTTGACAGGTGCGCCAGGGATGGCTGCCGAAGGCTCTCCGCCTTTGGGCGGAGTTTCGGTCGCCTGATAGAAGATATTGGCCGTGTTCAGTCCGTAACCCTTGGCAATGCGCTCGATGCCTTGGCGCACCTGGCCCTCTTGCGTCTGTGCCGTTTCGTACAGTTTTCCGGCTTGACCCTTAAACGATGCACGCTGCGAAGGCGTAAGCCGTTCTCCGGTACGGACTCGGTTGTATATGTTCAGGATTCGATCAGGCACGCCTCGCGCGTTTTCTGCCGTGGCGTATTCACCTTCACGAACCACAGAGCCAGGGTCCAGCATCTTCATGTAGCCGAAGATCAGAGACAGGTCACCGACAGCAGTATCCTCAGACGCCAGGATGCGGCCATAGGCCGACTTGACCTCTTGGTATCCCTTCGTCTGATCGCTGTATTCCTTGCGGAATTTGCTCTCAGCTTCTGGGCGCTTGTCTGCTGGGATGACGCCGGCAGATAACTGATCGGCTTCTGCCCGAGCCCGAACGGCGTCTGCGCCAGACTTTGCCGCCGCAGCATCGGAGGCACGGCGTGCTGCCTTGGCCGCCTCAATCTGCGCGTTCGTCAGGTTCAGGTCAGCGCCGAGCTTTTCCGGCGCCAACTTTGCCTCGGCTTCCTTGATGAGAGTCGTGGCCGTTTGCTCGCGCACCTTAAATGGCTCCAACGCCCGTGCCCTGCGCTCTTCCTGAGTCTTTTGCCATCCCTCAATCGCTTCCTTGCTGCCAGGCAGGCCAGCCATCGCGGCGCCTGCTGCGAAGATGCCATTGGCCGGGTCCAGCTTGGCCAGCTTGGCAACCGTCCCCCACGCCTGCGCCATCTGCGGGTCATTGTCAGCCGCCGCACGCTCTTCCAACATGGCGATGCCGATCTGCGGGTCTTTGCTGCCAAGCGCGGCCATGACTTGTGTGCCAAAGCTCAGAGCGTTTTGCTGCTGCGCTTTGCTCATGCCTTCAAATACCTTCGCTGCCGCTTCGGACTGATCCTTCGGTGCGATGAGGCGATATTCCGCAAAGTCAGATTCCTTCGCAGTCCCTCCGCGAATCTTTCCAAGCAGAGAGTCGGCCGCCGTGGCCAGACGATTCTGGGCATTGATCTTGGCTTGAATTTCCTGCTCCTGGGCGGCCTTCAACGCCAGCGCCTGCTGGTTGGCAGCCCTCGCAGCTTCAATGTCCTGAAAGGTTGCACCCAGCTTCAAGCCCTGCAGCACCCCGGCGAAGGGGTCTGCCATCTGCAGTTGGTAGTTGATGGGCTGAACCATGTCAGATACCTCCAGGGCCGCCAAACGGAGCCGTACCAATCAGGTCGCCGCCGCCACCTGCTCCACCATATTCAAACGGCGTTGGCACCATCGGAGCGTTCTGCGCACCACCGAACAGATTCCCGAACACATTGCGGCCGGTTGCCAACTGATAGCCAGCCAACTGCCCAGGCAACTGCGCCATCTGCACGAACGGTGCAGCACGCCCCAGCGCACCGCCGGCCTGTGCCGCGCCCTGCTGCTGCAACAGATTGGCCACGTTGCTGCCCATCGCTCCGGCCGCCGACGCCTGCCCAGCAGCCGACGCTTGGCCGCCACGGTATAGCGCCTCAGTCACGCCCAGGCCGGTGCCGGCGAATCCGCCGAGGCGCCCATATTGCTGCTCAATGGCTTGCTGAAGCATCTGCGGCCGGAACTGCGCCAGCGCCGCCTGGATGTTGCCGCCACGCAGGCCGCCCGTGGCCGATGCGCGCTGCAGCATCGCCTCCTCGCCCTGGCGCACCTGGGCCTGGAGGAACGGACTCTGCTCGATCTGTGCAATGGCCGCCTGCTGTGCCTCGGGGCCGCGCAAGCCCGCCAGGGCCTGCTGCTGCTCAAATGCCTGAGCACCTGCCTGCTGGAAGGGCTGGAAGCCGCTGATGGCCTGCTGGCCGGCGCCCACATACGGAGCCAGGAGCTTCTGGATCTCGTCGAACTGCCGCCGTTGTTCTTCGACGCCCATCTCGGCGGCACGCTCCTGTGCGCCTGCGGCCTTGCTGGCAGCGCGGGATTGCGTGACAGAGCCGAGAACGGCGCTGCTTGCAATCGCTACTACGGGATTAGGCATCGCTGCCTCCTTTGTTGAACTCGGTCAGGTAGGCGTCGAACTTCTCGCCGTACATGCCCAGAACCTTGTGAGCCACCGACGCAGCCGCCGCTGGGCCATGGCACAGGCGAACAGCGGCCAGCACCAGCTCGTAATAGCCGGCACGCCAGACGTAGGACTGAGCCGATGCGCCGCCCTCGCGCTCCACGCGGTCGGAGGCTTGCCACTTCAGCACCATCGAGCCCAGCAGCGGCGACAACTCGGCCGCGTGCTGCGAGAAAAACGAGTTCTGGGGCATGGCCACCAGCGTGTTCCAGATCAGGGCGTCGAGCACTTCGCGCTTGACATGATCGCCATCGGCGTAATCGTCGAACGCCTGGATGGACTCCCATAGCATCAGCAACCACTCAGCGGCTGCCGCTGGCAGCATGAGCGAGTCGAAGTGCGTGCGCAGGCTATAGGTCATGGCGTCCTCAGAGGCCGCCGGTAGCCATGAACTCGGCACGCGCATTCTATGCCTTCCCGCTCATGGGTCAATCTTCCTCTTCTTCGCGCTCTTCCCAGGCCTGGCAGGCGCGCAGGTCGTGGCAGACGAATTCGAGCTTCTCGCAGTAGCCACGGAAGCCCGCGCCGATGTCCCAATCATTCCATGGGATGCGGTCCATCTTGATCTGCGCGTCCTCGCTATTGTCATAGTACTCGCAGTTCGAGCACCGCCTGCGCCGCGCCTCGGCCTCGTTGACGTGCATGGCCTTGCCAAGCGCCACCCAGTAGACCTTGTTCGCGCCGCGCTCGTTGCTCGGCTTCTCAGGCCCGAGCATCCAGTCTCGGATAGCGATGCGCGTGTTTTCGCGGTTCTCGCTGGCGGTGATGAACGGCTCCTCGTCTGGGATGCCACCCATCTCCATCATGAACATCGGCATCTTGGCGTAATCCATCACGAAATCTCCCGTCCGCTGACACGCAGCGTGAGCGCCGTGGCCGCACTGGCGATGGTTGAGATGAACGAGCCCGACTCCAGCGACTGGCCAACCAGTTCCTGGCACAGATAGCACTCACCAGGCACCACAGTGCGGTCGTCGATGATGAGGTTGGAGTTACCAGCCGAGCCGCCCGAGGTGACGAGGTTCACGCTGAACGTGCGATTCACCGTGTCCGTGTTCGTCACCGTGGCTTTGTCGATGATGGCCTTCACGGATGTGGCGGTGTACTGCGTGGTTTGCGTGGCCTCCATCTGCTTGGGAGGAACGAGGACTTTGACGGTGACGGTCATTGGAACCCCTGAATGTTGTTGGAGACGGTCAGGATGATGCTGGGAATACCCGGATGCGGCGCCGCCGCCGGGGCGGCCAGCAGTTGCACGCCAAGGTTGCTGACCGAGAAGACCAGTTCAACGTAGTCGCCGGCTTTGAGGGTGAAGAAAAAGTTGAGTGCCACGAACACCTCGGCATTGTTGCCTTGAACGCGAACCTGCGACGCGGAGTTTGTGACATCTGCGCCATTCAACGCAAACCACAGATAGAACTCCTGCGCCGTAGCCACGGTGCTGTCTAGCTGGACGGATGTCTGGAAGTTGTAGATTCCGTCAGTGTCCACGTAGACCCGTGACGTCGTGGATCCGAGGTAGACGCCGGATGACAAGTCCGTGGTGTTAAATGTGATCTTTGTGGCCGTGTTGATCACCAGCGCCGATTGCGTTGTGGTGTCATAGAACGAGCCATACCGCGAACGCTTGAACTCGCGCTCGGGCGGCGCCGTGGCCAGCAACTCAACCAACCCGCTCAACTGCGAAATAGCGTCCAGCGCCTGTTGCGCCTTGTTGTCAGCCTGGAACGCCACATCCTGCGCCAGCGTGGCCACAGCATCCAGCGCCTCAACGGCCTTCTGATCGGCATTTCCGGCATTGATCGTAAGGTCGGCCAGCGTGGTTGGGGCCAGATCACCAACTGTGGCAAACAGCCGCTCGAACTGCTTGATCTGCTCATGATCCTGCAGAAACGACGCGAGTTGGTCCCGCGTGAGGTTCAGGCGCGACGAGGTGGCCATGTCAGTACAGCGTTGGTTCTAGCCGCGCCTCAAGGCGGATGAACGACAGATGCGCGTCAGAATCTCCCCGGAACCGCTGCATGCGGAAGTTGCGCATCGCGCCCTGCCTGAACCAGACCAGGCGCTTCTTGGTGTTGCCGATGGTGCCTGCGGTGATGTACTTGTCCTGGCTCCAGCTCATGCCATCGAGCGAGTAGCTGGTGCTGATCTGCGGGTTGTTGCCAAGCGCCACGCGGCCAGTGAGTGAGACGAGTTCGAGTTCGTGGAAGATCACGCCCTTGGACTCGTTGTAGACGATGGCCGTTCCGAACTCCCAGCGCACCGTCTGGCCCCAGTGCTCGCCGACCGTGCCGCTCAAGTAGCCGATGGCGCTCGACTGCGGGTCGCCCACCAGCCAGCGGTTGTAGGCCCAGACCAGATTGCGCGCACGGTACTGCGCGAATCCCACGGTCGTGCTGGTCAGTGTGAACCAGATGTACTGTTTGACGGCCTCGCTGGCAGACGCATCGAAGACCAACGTCCGGTCCGGTAGATGCACATACAGGTGCTGGTGCGCCTTGTCGTTGCGGGCCTCTAGCTTGACCTGCGAGAGTTGCGAGTCGGTGTAGGTCGCCAGGATGCGGTCCACCTCATCGGTGCTGATCTTGGTGGCCGTAGCGTTGGCACCGAGGTAGATGCTAGGTTCCTCGTTGCGGCCACCGCCTACGAACGCGATCTGCTCCTGGAACACGCAGCACGCGAAGGTTCCAACGGCGCCCTTCTGGACTTGCGCGCCGTCAATGCGCTGGAACGGGAACAGGTCGCCACCTACGTTGTCGAAGACCTCGATGGTGTGCGTGTTGATCGCATAGACCTCGTTGCGCAGCTTGACCAGCGCCACCACCGGGTCGGGGTCGGCCTCGCTGGAACCATACTTCAGCGGGTTCACGGCAAACGGGTTCGACAACTCCGTGACCACCAGGAACTCGCCGTCAGTGGTCATCCAGTAGCCATCGACCCAGCACATATCGACCACCGTGCCCAGGTCGGGGTCGGTGTTCTGCGCGAGCACGTTTGTGGCCGGATTCCAGAACCACAGATTACCGGCCGATGCGATGCCCAGCAGATCGAAGCTGTAATCCATCGTCACCAGTTGGCCATCGGTGCCCACGTCACCCAGAATGGTCACGGCTCCGGTGCTGCTGACCGTGACGAGCTTGCTGCCCATCACGCGATAGACGATGCCATTCCACTCAATGCCGCCACGGTCAATGCCCGGCCCGGTGCCGTTGGCCACGATGCCATCACCAGGCCGCAAGAACGAGTCGCTGATGCCAGACGGCACGGGCGTCGGCACCATGTTCACCGGGTACGAGGTCCGAATGTCCGGCCCGTTGTCGGTGTAGATGCCTGAGAGGATGGGGATTTGCATGTCAGCAGTTCCAGGCCTTCAGCGCCAGCGCCTTGCGGGTAGGCTTGCCCTTCTCGTCCTTCATCGGCCCAGGCATGCCACCCATGCGAGCACAGAACGACTTGCGCCGCGCCGCGTCTTTCTCGTTCTTGGGGTTGGGTGCCGGCGGCTTCAGATTCATGCCCTGCGCCTTCGCAGACGCCCGCCCCTTGGCGTTCAGGCCACCCTTGGGGTTCTGGCCCTCCTTGCGGGTCCAGGCGGGCGTCTTGGCCATATCAACGCAGGCCCCGGCCCGAGATGATGTGGATCGACCCGCCACCAGCCGGCGCGATGTACGCCACCGTGCGCTCGGTCTTGCCCTTGCTGAGGCTGACCTGCGCGCTGGGCGGCAACGGGAAGTCTGCCGTGGTTGCCGTCTGCGTGCCCTCTCCCACGCGCACGTAGGTCAGCACGGTGGTGCTCAGGTTCGTGATGACCACGCCCTCGTCGGCCGTTGTGAGCGTGCTCGATGCAGAGGCCGCGCCAGGCGAGACGACGACACCCGTGCCGTAGGCTGGGCAGAAACTTTCGTAGGTTGACGACATGGTTTTGTCCTCGTTGATCAGGCGATGCGATACCAGGAGTTGGTGGGCTGGTAGAACCTCATGCGGAATAAGTCATCCGCAGCCAGTGTGCCGGGATCACCATACGCTGCAGCGGCGCCGTTGAGCGCCAGCGTGAACGCCGTTACCTGCTGCGTGGTCGTGATCAGAATCTCGGTGCCATCGGGCGTCGATGTGTTCAGCGGCAGCGTGACGGTGCCGGTGGCCAGCGTGCCAGCGGGCTG
>Ga0181355_1001482_pt1 | contig 10351 bp, 16 predicted proteins | sample Fa13VDMM15DN_FD_130099 | JGI IMG/M metagenome (GOLD analysis project Ga0181355, IMG submission 130099) | Freshwater viral communities from Lake Michigan, USA - Fa13.VD.MM15.D.N | ecosystem: Environmental > Aquatic > Freshwater > Lake | place: USA: Michigan | collected 2013-09-23 | reverse complement strand
GCCGAAAGCCAGACCAACAACGTACTGGTGCATCTCCATGCCGGGGCGGTTATAAAAATTTATAGCCTGTTTCCACCCCTCGTAGGTTCCTTTGGCTTTCATCTTGCCAAAGTACGGGAGCGTTGTCTTGCACGGGGGGTTGTGGTCTACACGATCCGCCCGTATTTCTTTACTGCCTACAACAAAAGAATCAAACATATCATCAGCCCATCCAAACTGTCGCCTAGCAATATCTGCCCCAGATTCGTTCTGCAATTTGTTTACCCATGAAGTCGTGTAAGCCATAAGTTCATCCATCCTCATCATCGCCACACCATGCATCGCCATGTACTTACGGAATTCATCTTTTGACAATGACGCTGCAAGTGGAATTGTGAACTCCCGTACACCGTCTTTCGGTAAGTGCAAACGAATGACTATGGCTTCTCCTACTTCCGGGTCAGTTAACCTGCGTAGAACATATAGATCGTTGTGATACACGGGCACTTCAAGTGGGTCGCCGTGCTTATCCTTAACCCGTTTGAACACCCCGCCGTTAACCCCACGGAAATACGGCATAGGGAACTTTGGAATTACATACGTCTGTTTCCCAACAATCGGTGCGTCTTCTGGGACATCCTCAACAACATACGCTTCTCCATCATCCGGTGCTTCTTTAACTTCTCTGCCCAGCACGATGGGACTCTTCACACGATTCATGTGCATACATGATGCACATACACCGGGGTTCAACTTGTTGAACGTGTCGCAGGTATACGGGCCTTTGATCTGATCTAACTTAGCCGCCGTTGCCTCGGGCGAGTACCCCGGATGTTTGTACGAGATGCGGTGTGCGGCCTTGACCCCATCTTCACAGAATTTGGTGATCGACAACCCGCCGCGCCACATGGGTTCGCTGATGGTGTCTTGCTCTTCGATGATCTGCTTTAGTTGGCCGCATCCTTTGCCATCGGCGGTCTTGATAACTATGGTCTTGAATATGTTCCTGTAGTTACCAAGAATTGCATTGGCGATGTCATCCTCTAAACCCACTATGGGTTTGAACTTACTCAATACGGGTGCGGCTACCCCAGTCACCCCCAGCAATGCACGGAAAGAAGCAAACGCTACCTCTGGCGCAAGTGCGCCGATCAGCCGAACTTCGCTCGGTGGACTGTCCTTGAAGTTAGCCGTGCCGGGAACCCGAAGCACCCGTGCAGTATCCGAAGTCACCGCAGGATCAGCCACAAGATTGTGGGTGCTGCATAGTTCCTTCAGACGCTCGGCTACGGGAATCCACTCCGCAACTTCTACGGGGGTATCCATTATCCAATATACGTGCAGCCCCCGCCCCGAACTCACAATCGTTGGCTTTGGCAAACCCAACGCAGAACAGAAAAGACGTAGTGCTGCAAGACCATCACGCTGCCCACCGGGATAACCCTCGGTTTCGGTTTTGTGCGGCCCACAGTCTAGGTCTAGAAAGAACGACTTTAGTGTTGATGCATTGTCAGCCCTGCGGTTCTTATCATTTTCAAATCTGGCTAACCCGAAGTAGGAATCAAAACCTTCTTGATACAGGTTATCCGCTGCGGAACAAGCAGCCTCTATGGTTGCATATAACTTTTGGATTACACGTTTCTTCGCGGGGTTAGCCCCGAAAACACATATGTACCCATTGCCACCAAGAACTGCGGAAAAGAACTCATGTGTGTGCATATCCGCATCATGTCAGGGTGGAAGAAAAGTAATAAGGGCGGGGAAGCAGTGGCTCACATAAAGCAGTGTGTACCAACTACGTGAAAGGGTAATTCACCGCGACGGCGCTAACCCGTCGCTCCACTACTTCCCCAAAACTTAATTACTCGTCGTCCCACCCGTCCACAAGGCTTTCCAGACTAGCCGACTTTGGCTCGGGCTTCTTGCTGGCAACCTTCTTTGGAGGTTCTTCTTCCTCTTCAACCACAGCCGCCTTCTCCACCTTTGGAGCAGCCTTCGCTTTCGGGGCTGGCTTCTCTTCTGGCGCATCTTCAAACAATGCAGCGGCTGGCTTTTTCGGGGACAGATTTACTACCAACTTGATAGCCTCGTCTGCCTCTTTCGAGTTACGCGCTTCACGGATAGCCGCAAGTTCTTCTTCCGTAATCGGACGCACAGGCTTGAACGTCAGTTTCGGCGTGGGGCTTGCGGTATCGAAACGCATCTCGGTAATGACCCCAGCAATCGGAGTACCGTGCGCCCTGAGATGCCGTGCGTAGGCTTCCAGCGGCAACTTGCCCTTCTCGCCATCGCCAAAGATAGACGTAGCAGGGAGCGTCAACTGATACACCTCTTGCTTGTTGATCTCACCCTCAAGCAGCACCGCCACGTTACGCTTGAAGCGACAAGCACGGCTTTCACCCGACCCGGAACCCTTCACATTTTGTGGGCAGTCCATGCACTTGCGGGACTGACGCTGATCCTCTGGCACTTCCGGTGCAGAGACTTGTTGATCATGTGACCAGCAAGTTGGCGAAGCATTCTGGCCTTCCACATACGCACCCGCAAAGTAAGTGCGGTGGTTGGTCGGTGCGGCCTTGATGATGACGATGCCAATGGCACGGTCTTCACTTATGCGGTACTCTTTGCTGCCAATCATCTCGCGGAAGACGTTGCCCTTGATCGACAGCCTACGCTGCCCAAGGTCGCCGCCAGCAAGTGCGCTGGTCACATCATCTTCCATCCCCGACAAATATGCGGGGACACCACCCTTAAACAAAGTCAGTTCGCTCATCTCTATATCTCCTTAAAGGTCTTGGTCAGGGTTGTTGAACATTTCTTTTTGTTCTTCCATCTTCTTCTCAAATCGCACGTTATTCGCCTTGCGAAGGTGCTCATCCACCACCGAAATCTTGAATCGGTAGGTATTGCCGACACGCAGATACGCTTCTTGCGGAAGCATCTTGGTACGCATCCAAGCGCGGATGGTAGAAATAGAAACCAAGTAGTGGTCGGCTACGTCTTGAATGGTGACGTACTTGTCGTCGTTCTCGCTCATCAGTTTTTCCTTACAGTAATGGTAAATTCGCTATCCACGTTCAGCCCCGGTGGAAGCAAATCGGGGTTCTGCTCAAGGAAAGTTTTGGTATTTCCCTGATGCAGACGTTTCTCAAGAAGTTCGGGCACGTTGTTCTCGACAACGAACTTACCCATCGCCTCCCAATCGTTCGTCCAATACCGTTGCTTGACGCTACGGTAGAACATCCCTGCGCCAGTACGAACGCTTTCGATGTTCTGCTCTTTGCAGTACTCAAGCAGAGCCATCTTCACCCGCTTCATGCTCTCTTCAACTTGCTGGAGCGCGGCTTCCTGTTCTTGAACAAGTTTGTCTCGCGCTTCACGCATCTTCAAATACACCTTCACCAATTTCTCAGGGGGCACTGAACCCCCGGCAGGTGCTGCCGTGTCTTCCATCATTCTCTCCCAAGTTGTGGAGCCTACAGTCTAACGCTGTTTTTTAGGCTAGTCAAGCAATTGTTTATAAAGATCGACAATTTGTGTGTGTACTTTGTCTTTCGTATCTAGCATCTTGTACACATGACGTTCGGCGTTCGATCCTTGTAGTCGAATCACCGTTGTGGGGTGTCGTTGCCCCGCCCGATGGACTCGGGCGTTCGCTTGTGCGTATGTCTCTAGCGCACTCGTTGGCCCCCACCACACCACCCTGTCTGCCGCAGTCAGGGTCACCCCGTGTGCAGCGGCTTGTGGTTGGATGACCAGTATGCGTGGATCGGGGGACTCTTGGAACCGTTTGAAAATTTCGGTACGTTTGCCAGCCGACACTTCACCATTGATGATCTCCGCAGTGTATCCATCCGCTATAAGTTTCTCGGTCACGACCTTGATCGAGTTGCGGAAGGGGACGAACACTAACACCTTGTTCGCCGCCTCGTCAATGACTTCCTTCAGTACGGCGTAGCGATTCCTGATGTCGAACTCGACAGTCTCGCCCGTGTCGGAGTACACCGCACCGCAGGATAGTTGCAACAACTTGCTCAGATTAACTGCGGCGTTAACGGAAGTGATTTCTTCGCCCGCAGCCTCGATGATCATCTTAGATTTGAGTAACTTGTAATACCGTTCTTGTTGTTTGGTTAGGGCTACCGTGCGATCCACATACGTCATCTCTGGCAGATCGAGGCACTCTTCTTTGGTAAACCGGATTGCTGGCTGTAGCGCGTTGAACACCGTGGTCGTTGCTGTCTCTTTGGGAATCCATCTGAACTGCGTGGCCTTGTACATGACCATCTCTTTGAAGGACGTAAAGAATCGCGGCACTCCCATAGGGTTAATAAGTTTAGCCAGACCGAAAGCATCGACGGGTGACTGCGCCGCAGGGGTTCCGGTCAACATCCATAGCCAAGTCTGTGGGGTCATTATTCTGTTCAGCGTTTTCCACCTTTCGGTGCTTACGTTTTTATAGTGGTTCGCTTCGTCCACAACAATCAGGTCAAACCCACCCTTGGCAATCTCCTGCTCTACGACAGCCACTCCGTCATAGTTGATGATCACAAATTCAGCCATGCCATTGACCACGCCACGGCGTTTTTCTACTGAGCCGTATGCGATGTCCACGGATCGGTGCATAGCAAACTTGAACAAGTCTGACCGCCATGCGGAGTCCATGATCGACAGGGGGCAGATCACCAGCACACGGCGAATTCGGCGTTGCTTCAGCAAGTAGTCTGCTGCCCAGATCACGCTGCCCGTCTTGCCCGTACCCTGCTCGTTTAGGCAGAACGCTTTTTTATGCAGCGTTAAGAACGCTGACGTTGTTTTTTGGTGTTCAAATGGTTTGTGCAGTCCGGGCCAGTCGTAGTTACGAAGGATCGGAGAAGGCACATTCTTTATTCGCAGGTTCTTGAGAACTTGTGCTTCGTCCAACCCCCAGTTGACCAGCACCGTGTTGGCGTCGATTGCTTTGCTCTTCGGGATAACATCCGTCACCTTTGCGGGGTTGCGAAGTTTCAGCAGCAGTGCTTTGTTCTCTATGATTTCCATGTATTTTATTTAGTACTGACATGGCAAAATAGGCAGAACAGGGTTAACTGTTCTGCCTACTGCGATTTGTCGGTTCCCAGAGGAATGAAACTCCGTGCCGACTGGTGTAGTTATGTATGAAAGGCTTTCGCCTTCCGGCCCCCCTCACCCACACCTTACAGGGGAAGCCGCCTACTTCTGAATTCATTGTACCGCCCAGCGGGGCGGGGTCAAGTCTTTTTCTCGCCTTTTTTGTGCAGATTGCGACTACGGTTAGCAGATGGTGACTCCAATTTATACCCATCTGCGTTAGTGCCACCCTTTGCCAACGCCTTGACATGGGACACATCCTTACCCGTGCGGTCTACACCCTTGGCGTCGAGGGCGCGTCTGGCCCGTTGCCGCTCCATGCGGTCAGGCAGTTCGTTGCGCTTCTTCTGCATCTCGTACTCGTGTTTGTACGGGCGGGGACTCTTGGTATATGGCATTTAACTTCTCCCGTTGTGGGGGCAACTCGTGACGATGCAGTGCGCTCGGCACAGTCCACTCGGCTTTGGGTTCCAGACATCATTCTCCATCGCCGTCTTCAAGCGATTATGCCGCTGAACCCACTTGTCCCAAAGGATTTCTTGCTGCCCGGCGTCGTGTTTATCCTTCACAAACGCATTACATATTACAAACAACAGCCCTGACTTCACTTTTTTTATACTAGGAAAGTGCTTGAACACGCACAGAGCCATGAGTTCCAACTGCCCAACGTCTGCGTACTTCGCGCTCTTGCCTGTCTTGTAGTCGATGACCCGCGCTTCCCCAGTTTCATGGTTGAGGATCAGCAAGTCGGCAATGCCACGGAACCAAACATCTGGATCGTTGAAGGCGCACGGTGTAAGGTCTTCCTTTACACCCATCTCGTATTCACAAAGTTTCTCGCCCCCCATCTTATTGAGGTTGTCGAGGGTGGACTTAGCAAAACTAAAGTACGGGGGCAGCGGCGTCCCATCTTTTATGTAGAACTCCGCTGCCTCGTGAAACCGTGTGCCGTACAGCATGGCTTCCGTTTCCGGTTCACTGTGGTCTTTCAGAATCCGCAAGTGGTGATACTTACGGGGACATTGCTCAAACAACTTTATGCTACTGAAAGACCAACGTGTATTCACCGTGCGTTCCTGCTTTGCATGATCACCAAAGAATTACGGAGGATGCGACCTTCCGCGATCAGATGCACAGCCATCTCTTCTGCTCTAGCCAAGTTGCCGTCCAGACAATCATCGTGTATCTGCTTCGCCAACTTGTCGATCCGCATCAGCGGCATGGCGTAATCAACGATCTCTTCCACTTCAATTCGCTCAGTCATTAACAATCTCCATAAGATTTACCAAACCCGCTCTCACAGTTGAGCGGTAACCCTGTAGCCCATGCGGGAACCCACCGCATACACTCTTCTACGTATGCTTGTGCTTGTACAACTTCTGCATCGGGAACGACACACGCCACGGCATCATGCACCGTGAGTACCACTTTGTATCGCTTGGCGATACGCAGCATCTGCTCACCAATGATGCATCTTGCAATTGCTTGGCAAACATTCTCTACGACTTTACCGCCGTAGATGCGGATGCGCCCCTTGCGCGTCTTGTAAGAGAACTCAAAACCCTTGTCGCCTTCGTGCATCCCGAGATCATCATACCGGAGCAGCAGCCCATTCGGTAGCGTAACTCCCGCGCCACCTTCATCGACACGCAAGACACCCCTTCGCCCGATCTCCGCGCTTTCTTTTCGGCTCAATGAGATCAAAGCCGACTGCGCCTGTCTCCATAAGGCTGTTATTCTGTGGTTTGTTTTGCGGTAGATGTCGATGATTCGTCGGGCTTCATCAATAGAGATGTCCACCGATGGGGTTGAACTTTTTAGTGCCGCTTGGAACTTCGCCGCACCCATGCCGTAGCCGCAACCAAGGATCGTGGTTTTACCCACAAACCGTTCTTCCTTAGTTATCTCACCCTCGGGTTTACCATAGATAGCAGCGGCTACCTTCTTATAAACATCTTGCATATTGGTGAACGCCATCACCAGATCATCCTGTTCAGCCAGCCATGCCAGCACCCGCGCTTCAATCTGCGCGGAGTCAGCATCGATGACGCTGTAGCCTTCCGGTGCTTTGATAGCCATCTTCAACTTACCACCATTGACCCCACGACTTGGCAAGTTCTGCAAGTTGATCTTGTCCGACCCACCGAACCGACCCGTATGTGCAGCGTAATACTTGATGGGCACAGGTAGTGCGCCGCGCTCGCCAATGCCGATGAACCGCTCGGTGCGAGTCTCTTCCAGCGTGGACTTCAACCCAAGTCGCGCCGCCACCAGACCCTGCACTCTCCAGTCGGGATGCTCCAACAGGGTAAGAAAAGCCTCATCGTTCTTTGCAAATGCGTATGCTTCCTTACCAGTAGTGGGGCTGATCTTTACCGGCGGAGTGACGCTAAGATTCTTCAGAGCCTCGGCAAACTTCGGGTTGCTCATCAGATCATCAGTGGTAACGCCGCTATCAGCGAGGAGGGCAGCCTTCTTCCCTTGGACTTCTTGCAAGTGTTCATTCAGCATCACCGTGTCCAACTCAAGCACAGGCTCGGTGAACATCCGGGTGGTGACATCGATGAGTTTCAGTTCGCTCTTCGGGAAGCGAGGCAGCATCTTGTTGAACAACTTGTAGGTAATTTCCACATCATTGATGCAGTAGTCGCCGTACCTAGCCAACTGCTCGGGGGTGAAACTCTCGCGTGTCCTGCCCAGAGCATTGACAACTTCCGTGCCCTTTATGCCGACAGCCTCACGCTCGACCAGTGCAGCCAGACTGCCGCTCACCTCGACACCATGCAACGCACGGCCCATGCACAGCGTGTCGAGCCAGACCTTCGGCGTTAGTCCAAACACCCAGTTCAGAATTGCCCCATCGAAGATGGCGTTGTGTGCAAGTGCCATCGAGTTCACCCAGTCGAATCGGCGCAGCCACTTATGCAACTCGGCGTGTGTACCGCTTGCCCACTCTGCTTCCTCGCCATTCAGTTTGACGCTCACACCGATCACTTCAAACAGCGGGTTGCGAATGTATTCTTCCGTAGTAATCTTCGACAGGCTAAAGTCTTTGTCGTAGTAGGTTTCAAAATCGATTGTAAGTATGTCCATGTGCTCTCTCGTTGGTTTCTATTACCAGCCCTTAACTTCTTTGAGTTTTTGCATATAGTGCTTGGCTTTGGATACATCGTCCGATGCCCCTTCCTTGCGCCCTGCACGTAGGCTGTACTTAATAATGTTGCCCTTGAGAAATCCTACAAACTCTTCGTATGTAAGAACTTCCTCCATCAACTCCCACGGTTGAATCGGCATATCTTTATAGTGTGAGCCACCCACCTGCACATCGTCGGCGGTAGTCCCGTTGAATGGGAATTCTTTAGTCATGTTCACTCCAATTCTCGATTTTCTTTTCCAGTTCCTTAACGTGCCGAATAGCACACTCGTAGTGCTGCGGCCCCCACTTCCAGCAATCGTGGGAATGAGTCCCAATGCGGGAGAAGCGATTGGCTTCGTAATACAAAGCCTTGCGTAAACGCGCAATCTCTGCGTCCTTTTCGGCTTCAGTCATAATTCTTTTGCTCCAATTTAAGTCTTCTATTCTCACAGTTAATGCGTTGTCTAATACGCTCTGGAGTAACGCCATTCATGCGCTCGCCAATGGCTTTGTAAGTTAGACCCTGCTGTCTCAGATTCCATGCGTGTGCATTTGCAAACCGTTTCCGCAAGGAAACAAGTTCCTTATATGTCAGCGATGCAAGTTGTTCTTCTATTGTTGGTTCTGGTGGAGCATCCAATTTTGCAAAAGCCCACTTCAGTATGTCCTCCCTGTTTAACTGAGGATTGAGTTTGCGCTGCTCTTCTATCAAACGTGTAACATTTTCTTCAGTCATTTTTGTATTCATTTCTGTAGTCATCTGCATCCATCCAAGTTAGTCTAATCATTAAACGAAGGTACACCTCCCGTGCAAGTGGCGTCATCTTTTCTTGCATGAGCAGATGCTCCCGTACTAGATCGAGCCGTCGATCCATCTCGGTCTTCATCGCTTGCCTGATGAGGTCATTGGGTTTCTTCGGCTCGTTCATCTACGTACTCCCCGATGCTGTATTCACCCAGCATCCTTTTGGTGTTGAACAACTCTCTGTGTTGCGGGTATCTTAATTTCCACAGCCTAGCGTAAAAGGCAATGAAGTCATTGGATATCTTAAAGTCTTCGCCCGTGGTGACTATGTAAACTTCCCAGCGGATACGGTTAATTATTAACCAATGGCTTATCTTCTTAGTGCCTCTCCTCACAGCATCAAGAGAGAACTTCTCAAAGTAATCCCACACCGCTGGGTTGGCGTTGTGCCACTCCCACCATGCTTCTTTCTTCTCGGAAAACGTCATCCTCTTCATGTCTTACTCCTCTCGGGCCAGTTGGCGGGGCGGTCTGTCCATTCGACATCCATGTGCATGGACTCTTTTTTAGCAGCCCACTTCGCTGCTTTTTCTGCTGGTTCGTGCGCAAATGCTGCCCATGACCAGCACTCACCATCCCACCAACGATAGGTGGCGTGGAACTGCTGGTGGTAATGTTTCGTCGGCCACCAGCCAATCCTAGGTGGGACACCCTTCTTCCAATTCATCTTCACTCCTGAACAGCCAGCGCACTTCCATACTTTTAATCGAGGGTTAAACGTGCCGCCTAACGCGACCTTTTTCTGGTCACAGGTAAAGCAAACGCGAGTAAACCCAATAGTAGTTACCACTTCAACTCCCCAAGTTCATCATCGCCAATGCCTCTCGGATTTTTACAGTAAGTTCATCCAAGTACTCTACGTTGGTGCAGGTTTTGATGTTCACATTCGCCGTCGATCCATCGTTGTCTTCGACGGTAAAAAGAATAAAACCCGTAGCGTCACATACACCTATGATCTTTGTTGGGTGTATGTTTATCCCATCCCGGCATTTGGTTTCTTCCGGTGTTGAAGTCGTTACATCTTGCGTATTCATCACTTTATCTCCACAGCATAAAGCCGCATAAACTCGGCCAATTTGTTTAAGTCATGCAACTGGGAAGAGGGCACCGCTCTTGGCAGTCGATAGCCTTCAGCCTTGAGCAGCACCATCAGGGATTCTCGGCGGCTGCTTTCTGTGACCACTTCAAGCAACGTGGCGATCTCCTTCGCCTTGTCCCAGTCAATCACTTGCCGTCCTTGTAGGTTTTATTTTTTCAGGACAAATCAGCAGCGAACCATCTTTGTTTAGATAGCAACGATAGATGTCGTTCTCATCTTCTTC
>Ga0181355_1001479_pt1 | contig 10360 bp, 14 predicted proteins | sample Fa13VDMM15DN_FD_130099 | JGI IMG/M metagenome (GOLD analysis project Ga0181355, IMG submission 130099) | Freshwater viral communities from Lake Michigan, USA - Fa13.VD.MM15.D.N | ecosystem: Environmental > Aquatic > Freshwater > Lake | place: USA: Michigan | collected 2013-09-23 | reverse complement strand
ATTATAATTTGTCAATACTGGGCGAGCTGAGACAGCTGCCATCTGACTACTAAAACGGGGTTAGTATGGCATACTCAGGCACAGTGAGCACAACGACATTTAACGCACTAAAGGTGGTAGACCACGCCTTTAGGCGTTGCCGTCTGCCTGCTCAGGCCATATCTGCAGAGATGCAGACGTATGCCTTAGAATCTTTGTATTTGTTTTTGTCAGAGCTTGCCAGCATCAAGACACCTAGTTGGTGTATTGAGAAGATGGTCTTGCCGATGTATGAGAATCAACCTATTGTCACGCTGCCTAACGGCACAGTCGAAGTTCTCAACTTAAACTACCGCACTATTCAGTTAGTGACAGGTACGACTACAACCACTTCAACGTCTTACACGGTCAACTTTACAACTCAAACTACAGTGGATATTGTAGGAGTAGAGTGGTCAGGTGCATCAACTCCTTTGACTTTTCAGGTCAGCACAAACGGCACTACGTGGGTAACTGTTGGAACTTTTACAGATACAGCAAGCTCAGGCGAGATTGTTTGGGTTGACATTTCAGGCGCACTAGCGTATCAGTATTTCAGGATTACCTCTACAACAACTTTTAACTATGCCGTAGTGAGCCTTGGCAACATGCCTCAAGAGATTCCGCTAGGTCAGTTGAATCGTGATAGCTACGTCAATCAGAGCAACAAAGTGTTTCCTGGCAGGCCTAGCAGCTACTATTTCCAGCGTGATTTGCCACAACCTGTTGTAAATTTGTGGCCAGCTCCATATTCGGCAGCTGAGCAAGCTCAGTTAGTTCTTTGGCGTCATCGCCAGATCATGGACACAGCAAACTTGCAGCAAGACGTAGAAGTGCCTCAGCGGTGGCTCAATGCCATCATCGATGGCTTGTCTGCTGAAGTTGCTGCTGAGACACCGCAAGTTGATCCACAAATGATACCTGTGCTTGAGCAAAAAGCAGCCATGAGTCTGCAGCGTGCATGGGACGGCGATAATGACGGCTCACCCATCCAGATCAACCCAGGCATCGGGGTTTACACAAGATGAGTGTATTCCTAGACCCTAGCGGACAAGCCACGTATGGCATTGCTATATGCGGCCGGTGCTCACGCAAGATGCTGCTTGCTGAGTTGTCGCCTGATCCAAATTACCCTGGCCTAATGGTTTGTGAAAAAGACCGAGATGAGTACGACCCTTACCGTCTTGCACCTCGCCGTCCTGACCAGATTGTCCTTCCGTTTAACCGCCCTGACACACCTATCAATACTCACCCTGCCGGTGTAATTCAAGAAGCCGGCAATGAGTTCTTCATTACTGAAGACGGTGACGGCTACCTGGAGTTTTAAATGTCTGACGTACCTAGTAATCTAATACCCACCCGAGTCACGCAGCTGCCAGTAGCTCCTGTGGCCGATGCAAACTCTTTGATGATGATTGTCTACCAAGGCAATAACTATCAAATCCGTGTAGGTGATTTGCTCAGCGTTGCCGGAGTGCCTACAAGTACGCAAGTGATTGCCGGCACAGGCATGACAGGTGGTGGTCAGCTGACTGGCAATGTGACCTTAAGCATTGCTAATGCAGGTGTAGGTTCTACTCAGCTCAACACAACCGGCGTAACTGCTGGAGTTTATGGCAATGCTACAAACATTCCTGTTTTTACAGTTGACACAAATGGTCGAGTAACTGCTGCAACCACAATTCCTGCCACCATTTCTGGCTATGTTCCTACAAGCACACAGGTTATTGCTGGCAACGGTTTGACAGGCGGCGGTGCGCTTAATGGTAACGTTACCCTTGCGGCTAGTTACAGCGCTACTTTGCCATCTACAGGTTTCCAATCAGGCTCTGCCGGTGTAGCAAACACTTTAGCTCGTAGCGACCACAAACACCCTGCAGTTGATCTTTCTGCTGACGACCAGGTAGACAATCTACTTGGTTTAAGCAATGGCGGTACCGCAAAGAGCATTGTAGCTGCTGCCGGTGCAATCATCTGGTCTGGCGCTGATGGTTTGTATGTCGGCCCTGTTGGTCTTGCAGGTCAAGTACTTGTGTCTGGTGGTGCAGGAGCTCCTACATGGGGCTCTGCGCTGATTGTTTCTGATCAAGCTGCCAATTTGGTCTATGCTGGCCCTGCTGCAGGCGCTGCTGCTCCTACAGCTTTTAGATTGTTAGTCAATGCTGACTTGCCAGCTTCTGGAGTGGCGGCAAACACATACGGTTCATCTAGTGCAATTCCAATATTGACTGTCAATGCTAAGGGTGTGATTACAAGCGCCACAACTGCAGGTTTCACTAGCGTCACTTCGGTTGCAACAGGCACAGGGCTTACAGGCGGCCCAATTACTTCTACCGGCACAATTTCTCTTGCTGATACGGCGGTAACGCCGGGCGCTTACACAAACGCAAATGTAACGGTTGACCAGCAGGGTCGAATTACTTTGGCTTCAAGCGGTGCTGCCGGTGGTGTAACGACATTCAATGCAGGCACCACCGGTTTTACGCCTAACACCGCAACTGCTGGCGCAATCACCTTGGCAGGTACTTTAGTGCTTGCCAACGGCGGTACAGGTCAAACAACTGCTCAAGCAGCAATGAATTCTTTTGCTGGTGCGGTTACAAGTGGATCGTACTTGCGAGGCAACGGAACAAATGTGGTGATGAACACCATACAAGTTGCCGATGTTCCTACGCTTAACCAAAACACAACAGGCACTGCGGCTAATGTTACTGGCACCGTAGCAATTTTAAATGGCGGCACTGGTCAGACCACAGCCTCTGCCGCATTTAATGCTTTGTCACCCATCACATCAACTGGTGACCTAATCCTTGGTAATGGGGCAAACAGCGCTACCAGATTGGCAATTGGTGCAAACAGTTATCTGTTGACCTCTGACGGCACAACTGCATCATGGCAACCAGCTCCTGCTGGTGGTGTAACCACTTTTAGCGCAGGAACTACTGGTCTAACGCCCTCAAGCGCAACTAGTGGTGCTGTAACTCTTGCAGGAACGCTTGCAATTGCCAACGGCGGTACAAACTCAACTGCCACTGCAATTGCAGGCGGTGCGGCGTATGGAACCGGAACAGCTTATGCTTTTACTGCGGCAGGAACTGCAGGTCAAGTTTTGACGTCTGCCGGTGCCGGAGCGCCTGTATTTAGCGGCATTTCTGGAGGCACATTCTGATGATTGAAGACTTGATTGAGCGTTTATTTCATGCTAGGAATGCAGCTCACATTGCACATTGGAAGACTAAGTCTTATGCTGAACATAAAGCTCTTGGACACTATTACGAGGATGTGATAGAAAAACTTGATGACTTGATTGAAGCTTATCAAGGCACTTTTGGCATTATAGGCAATGTTGATGAGCAAGAAAAAAGCATTTCCAAAATTATCCATGACGATATAATCTGGCTGAATGAAAACCGCAACAAAGTTGCTAAGGGGGTTCCGGCCTTAGAAAACATCGTTGATGAACTCACAGGTGTACACATGAAAACCCTTTACAAACTTGAAAATTTGAGGTAAGTTATGGCGCAGACAAATTACACCCCTATTCAACTTTACCACAGTACCACTACGACAAACGCACCTGTGGCAGGAAACTTGCTTGCTGGCGAACTTGCCATCAACACAGCTGACGGTATTTTGTTTTACAAAGACCCGAGCAATAACGTGAAACAAATCACATCTGGTATTAGTACAGGTAAAGCGATTGCAATTGCACTCGTGTTTGGAGGTTAACTATGGCTCAAAGCACTTACTCTGTAATTAAACACTACCGTACAACTACGGCCGGTGCTGCGCCTACTAGCGGCAATATGAATCCTGGGGAGCTAGCACTCAACCTGACAGACGTAAGTGCTTACATGGAGAATGCTGCCGGCACTGTGACTAAGCTGATGAACAACGCTGCCGGACTGACTTACCCAACGGCTGATGGCACTTCGGGTCAAGGCATTTTGACTAACGGCTCGGGCGTTCTGTCTTTTGCAAATGTGGTTAGACCTGCCGTGGCTAATACGTTTACCGCTAAGCAAACTTTTAGCGGTTCAACTAGTGAATTAGCTGCATTGTTAGCTAATGCTTCTGAAGTTGTAACTATCTCTGCCATAGCAGCAACTGGTACTATTAATTTTGACGTTACTACGCAACCTATCTTGTATTACACAACGGCTGCTTCTGCCAACTGGACGATGAACTTCCGCGCTTCTAGCGGCACGTCACTTAACACGGCCCTGTCTACAGGCCAGAGCGTAACTGTGGTGTTTATGGCTACAAACGGGGCGACTGCTTATTACAACAGCGCAATTCAAGTTGATGGCTCATCTGTGACGCCTAAATACCAAGGAGGTATTACTTGGACTTACGGCACGGCTTCCGGTATTGACGTCTATACGTACACAATTATCAAAACCGGCTCAGCGGCTTTTACTGTTTTAGCCTCTCAAATCAGGTACGCATAACATGCCTGTACTTGGAACTACAGCCGCCGCTTCAGCTAGAGGATTCGGATTTGGAGTCGGCACAGTTTTGGGAGAACAAAATTTCTTGTCTCCTGGCACTTACACTTTTTATGTTCCTCCTGGGGTTACTTCTGTGGCTACGGTGGCAATTGGCGGTGGCGGTGGTGGCGGTCGCCCCGCACAATATACAGATTCTGCTGACCCAAATACTATTGTTGCGTATAGTCCAGTACCCGGTTCTTTAACTGCAAATTTCTATTCTGGTGGGGGTGGGGGTTTAGCCTATAAAAATAGTATTTCTGTTACTTCCGGCCAAGTTTTAACTGTGGTGGTTGGAGCAGGAGGGGGTACTAGTTTTAGTGGCCCTGGGACTAGCGGCGGAGATTCGTATGTAGAAACCTCTGGGGGAACTAAACTGGTGCATGCTGGTGGTGGCAGCACTGCGGCATCTAACGCCGGCGGCGCATTGATTGTCGGGGATGGAGGCGGCTCTGGGGGTTCTGGCGGCAATTGGAGTTACGCAGGTGGTTCTGGCGTACCCCAAGAAAAAGTATGGCGCTCAGGTAGTGGTGGAGGCGCTGGTGGGTATTCTGGCGCTGGCGGTGCTGGAGTTGGTAGCGGTGTCGGGTCGTCTGGCTCCGGTGGCGGTGCTGGCAGCGGAGGCGGCGGTCAGTTTGGGGTATATATTAGCGGTGGAGCGGTAGAAAACTATACTGGTTTTGCTGCTGCCGCAGGGGGCGGCACTGGGTTGTTTGGTATTGGTTCTACTGGAGCAGGTGGAGCAGGTGTGAGTACACCTCTTAGCAGCGTTTCATATGCTACAGGCGGCGGCGGCGGCTCATCTGGTATTGATGGCGCTTTTTCTTTTGGTACGAGCGGTGGCCCAAATTCTCCCCCAAGCGGGCGGTATGGCGGCGGCGGTGCTAATGGAGGCAGTCGTATTGCATATACAGCATCCGGGCCAAGTTATTCTTGTTTTAGAGGGCAAGGTGGTGAAGGGGCGGGCGGTGCAGTCCGTATTATCTGGAGCACAAACCCTACAATAACCCGTGCTTTCCCTTCTACTAATGTGGGGCAACTATGATCCTGATGATTAAACTGGAAAACGGACAACCTGTAGGTCATCCTGTTTTTGTTGAAAACTTCACGCAAGCTTTTCCTGGAACAGACCCTTTTCAGAGCGGTTACGCGTTGTTTGAGCGTGTAGCTAAAAACGCTGTCCCTAGATACCAAGTCGCCACGGGCAACCATAGTTACGGCTGGGTCGGAGACGTTGTGAAAGACATCTGGGAAACCAAAGAAATGACGCCAGACGAGAGAGCAGACCTCGATGCGTATGAACAATTTCAAAATGAAACGGAGTAATTATGGCAGCGCCTAATATAGTCAACGTCACTGCAATTTATGGTAAGACCGGAGTACTTGTTGTCACCACGAGCGCCACGGCAATTATTACTAACTCTGCCGCCAGTGGCAAGGTACTGAAAGTTGATTCGCTCATGGTTTCTAATGTGGACGGCACTAACAATGCAACCGTCAATGTGGACGTGTTTCGTTCTTCAACAGCGTACCGCATTGCATACCTGATGACAGTGCCGGCAGGTGCAACTCTTGACATGCTGAGCAAATACATTTATCTTGAGGAAGGGGACTCATTGCGGCTCACTGCCAGCGCTAATAGCGACCTTGAAGCTGTCGCATCTTACGAGGAAATTAGCTAATGGCAGATTTTCCCTCCCCTAGCAGCGCTTATGGCGTATGGGGAATGCTTGATGTTCGGGATGCCGTCATGGGCGGGAATTGGCCTGTACCGATTACTGCACCCCCAACAGTTGAATATCTTGTGGTTGCGGGTGGTGGTAGCGCGGGGTCGTATGTTGGTGCTGGTGGTGGTGCTGGCGGTTTAAGGTCTGGCACTGCTTCTGTTACTGCAAGCACAACTTACACAATAACTGTTGGCGCTGGCGGAGCATCAAAAGCACCCACAGGGGTGGGTAATGACGGTAGCACTTCGTCTGCTTTTAGCATTAACACAACCGGAGGCGGGGGTGGAGGTGCTTTATCAAATAACGGGCGTACTGGTGGTTCTGGTGGCGGAGGAAGTACAAACACTGGCGGTACGCTGTACCCGCCCGGTTCTGGTAATGCAGGTAGTTATTCACCCGTAGAAGGTTATGCTGGTGGGGCCGCGCAAGGTTCTGCTGGTGATGGCGCAACAGGTGGAGGCGGCGGTGCAGGCGGCGTTGGTCAAGCGGCTACTGGCGGTGGAAACGGCGGTGCAGGCGGTGTGGGCGTTGTATGGCCTAGTGGCGGTGCTACTTACTATGGAGGCGGAGGTGGCGGCGGAACTCGCACTGGGGCAAGTGGTGGAGCGGGTGGTGCTGGCGGTGGCGGCGCTGGTTATGCTGGTACTGATAACGGATCGGGAACTGCTGGTACAGACAATACAGGCGGAGGTGGTGGTGGATCTAGAGGCTCAGGCGCAACTGGAGCCGCAGGTGGCTCGGGTGTTGTAATTATTCGTTATGCGGATACCTACAATGCAGCGTCATCTACAACTGGTTCGCCAACAATAGCCATTACAGGCGGCTATCGTATCTATACGTTTACCGGAACCGGTTCAATTACATTCTAATCATGGCTCAATTTCCATCAACAACAAGCGCATCTGATGTCTGGAACATGACGGACGTTTATCGTGCTCGTGCAGGGAATAATTGGCCCAGTACTGCTACTGTACCCGGAGCGCCAACAATTGGCACGGCTACCGGTGGTAATGCACAAGCATCTGTAACTTTTACAGCGCCAGCAAGTGATGGCGGTTCTGCAATTACAGGGTATAAAGTTACCTCTTCTCCAAGCGGTATTACTGCAACAGGCGCTTCTTCCCCCATTGTGATAACTGGCTTATCTAATGGAACTGCTTATACATTTACAGTAGCAGCGCAAAATGCCGTGGGGTATGGCGCAGAAAGTGCTGCATCAAATAGCGTAACTCCTAGTGCTGCAAATAAAACCACTACCGTTGATTATTTAGTAGTTGCTGGTGGTGGTGGCGGTGGTTTTGGTAATTCCTCACGGGGTGGTGGCGGTGGCGGCGCAGGTGGTTTCCGTACAGCAACATCTTTTGCTGTGTCAGCGGGGTCTGCTATTACAGTGACTGTCGGCGCTGGCGGTGCAGGCGGTGTTGCCAAAGACTTTGCAGGCTCTAATGGTCTTAACTCGGTGTTTAGTTCCATTACATCCACAGGAGGTGGTGGGGGAGCAACTTACAATAGTTCTGTTGTTACTGGATATGCCCAGAATGGTGGCTCTGGTGGCGGCGCTGAGATTGAAAGAAATACTGCTGGCACAGGGGTGTCTGGTCAGGGTAATTCTGGCGGCTTAGCTTCTGGTGATGAATCGGGCGGTGGTGGCGGAGCAACCGCTCAAGGGGGTAATGCTTCATCTGGAAGTAATGGCGGAAATGGGGGCGCGGGCACAGCATCGTCGTACTCTGGCTCCTCAGTAACTTACGCTGGTGGAGGTGGAGGCGGCGCTAGAAGTTCTAGAACCCCCGGCGCAGGTGGATCAGGCGGTGGCGGTACGGGCGGCAATGCAACTATTGTTCCAACCGCTGGCACAGCAAATACTGGTGGCGGAGGCGGCGCTGGTGGAGACTTCCAAAATAATTCTGCTGCGGGTGGCTCAGGTGTTGTCATTATCCGGTATTCCAACACCTTTGATGATGCCGCATCAACAACAGGTTCACCAACCTTTACAAACACTGGCGGTTTTAAGATCTATCGCTGGACTGGTTCTGGATCAATTACGTTTTAATCATGGCTCAATTTCCATCACAAACAAACGCTAATGGTCTGTGGACTGTAAAGAAGGTTAAACGGTTCTTGCAGGGTTCCAACTTCCCTACATTCCCCGGTGCACCTACGATTGGCACAGCCACTGCGGGTAACGCGCAAGCGTCCGTTACGTTTACAGCACCTGCTGCAACAGGCGGCGCATCAATCACAAGCTACACAGTTACGTCTAGTCCCGGAAGTTTAACTGGCACAGGAGCATCATCGCCTGTAGTAGTAACTGGATTAAGTAATGGTACGGCTTATACATTTACAGTGCGGGCTACTACATTTACGACCGGCCCAGCAAGCGCGGCTTCAAATAGCGTAACTCCTTCAGCAACAAACAAGACATCTACAGTTGAATATCTCGTTGTCGCTGGAGGAGGCGGTGGTGCGGCAGATGATGGTGGTGGAGGCGGTGCTGGTGGTTTGTTAACAGCTTCTGGTTTTGCTGTTTCATCTGGTTCTGCAATTACTGTGACTGTAGGGGCTGGAGGAACTGGATCACCTGCTTCACCCGCAGATAATGCAACCAAAGGAAGCGATTCAGTTTTTAGTTCTGTTACATCAACTGGCGGCGGCGCTGGAGTGAAGGAAAGCACTAATGCCAAAAAGAATGGTGGTTCAGGCGGCGGCGCTGGATACAGCGGCGGAATTCCCGGAACAGGAACCGCAGGCCCACCAAGGCAAGGATATGACGGCGGTAGTCCTAACTTCACAGAGGCCGGTGGCGGCGGCGGCGCTGGCGCGGCGGGAGGAAACAGCACTTCAGGTGTCTCTGGTGCTGGTGGTAATGGGGTAGCTTCTTCAATTACGGGTACTTCAGTAACTTATGCTGGTGGCGGAGGTGGTGGCGGCAGGGCTTCTGGTGGTGCTGGAGGAACTGGCGGGGGAGGTAACGGTCAAACAAATGATAGACAACCCGGTAGTGCTGGCACTGCCAACACTGGCGGCGGCGGTGGCGGTTGTGGTGACGTTGGCTCTCCTAAAGCTGGATTTAATGGTGGCTCAGGTATTGTCATCATTCGTTACGCAGATACCTTTGATGACGCCGCATCCACTACAGGCTCTCCAACATTCACCAACACTGGTGGGTACAAAATTTACAAGTGGACTGGTTCCGGTTCAATTACATTCTGAGGTGATATATGGCACATTTTGCACAACTTGATGAAAACAACGTAGTACTGCAAGTTATTGTGGTAAACAACAGCGAGTGTCTGGATGAAAACGGCAGTGAATCTGAGGCTGTTGGCGTAGCGTTTTGTCAGTCACTATTCCCTAATACACGCTGGAAGCAGACAAGCTACAACGGCAATATGCGTTTCAACTACGCAGGTATTGGATATCAGTACGATCCAATCCGCAACGCCTTTATTGCGCCCAAGCCGTACCCAAGCTGGGTTTTAAACGAGACAACTTGTCAGTGGGGCGCTCCGGTGCCATACCCAACAGACAACAAAATGTACAGTTGGGATGAAGCTACAACATCTTGGGTTGAAGTGACTGTCTAACATGTATGCGCTGGCTTTTAATGCTCTTTTTGGTTTTTTTACCAGGAGCAGCCAGCCAAGATAAAAAGACTGAATACCGCTGTGTGCGGTGGGCGTGGAGCGGGGATGTCTATAACCGCAAAGTTGTTTGCCTACAGTGGGAAAAGGTTAAACGAAAATGATTGATCCGCTAACAGCCCTAGCTGGGATACAGGCGGCGGTTGCGCTAATCAAGAAGGTCAGCAAAACTGTTGACGATGTAGCATCGCTTGGCCCTGTTTTGGGCAAGTATTTTGATGCAAAGAGTACGGCAACCAAGGCTGTTTCTCAAGCCAAGAAATCTAAGTCCAGCATGGGGGTTGCCATCCAAATTGAGATGGCTCTTGACCAAGCAAAAAGGTTTGAGGCCGAGTTGCAATTGCTGTTTATGCAGGCTGGTAAGGTGGATGTCTGGAATAAGATAAAAGAACGAGCGGCAGCAATGGATGTTGAGGCGGCTCACGATGCTAGGCGCGAACGAGAAGCTGCGGCAAAGCACAAAAAAGAAGTTGAAGAAACT
>Ga0181355_1001476_pt1 | contig 10364 bp, 14 predicted proteins | sample Fa13VDMM15DN_FD_130099 | JGI IMG/M metagenome (GOLD analysis project Ga0181355, IMG submission 130099) | Freshwater viral communities from Lake Michigan, USA - Fa13.VD.MM15.D.N | ecosystem: Environmental > Aquatic > Freshwater > Lake | place: USA: Michigan | collected 2013-09-23 | reverse complement strand
CGCTCAAGTACACTTCCGGTACTAACCTGACAACGGTTGAAGCAGGGGCTAAAGAATACGATGGTGTGGTGTTTTTTGCTACGCCTAACACAACGTCGGGCAGGGCGTATCAGCCATCCACGCACATTTTTCGGTTAGCTGCAAACGGTGCTGCAATCGGCCCTGCCATTGCCAACTTTTTTGGGGCTACTAGTGCCATTAACTTGGTGGCTAATGGTTTTTACGAAATTGAAGCGCACTGCTATTTCTTAAAAACTACAGCAGACATTGTTACGGTCACCGTTACAACGTCAGTTGCTCCGCTTAATTTGAACGGAGTCATTCAAACCGGCGCGATCACTGGTGGCACGGCAACCGGCGCGGCGCAGCAAATCGCGCTGTTTAGCAGCACGGCAACAGGGTCGGCGTTTGGGGCAACGGGAACATTGACCACAGGCGTTAATCACTACATGAAGATTTCACTGATTGTTGATGCAGCGGCTTCCAACAGCAATCTGCGGATTAACTTCACCTCTGGTTCTGGTACAGTCACACCATTGCGCGGTTCTTACTACAAAACTACCCGCTTACCGGCGGCTAACACTGGCCTATTTGCGGCGTAACTACTATGTGGACTGTTACTGCCTTGTATACCCAACAGCAAGAAATACTTACTGTTGCTTGGCTGGTAGAAATTACAGATGGCGTAAACACGGCAAGAAGGGGCGGGGAAACTAATTTATCCAAACCTTACGAAAACCTTACCGAGGCGCAAGTGATTGAGTGGGTCAAGGAAGCGTTAGGAGCAGACAAGGTAACTGAGATTGAAACTGATCTAAACAATCAGATTCTGTATATGCAGACCGAACCTGTTAAGTCTATTTTGTTGCCTTGGAGTCAGTAAACAATGTTGGGGTTCCAGCCTATATCGGCTGCACCTATAAGCGCAATTATACGTCCAGCCGTAATTCCACCACCTACACCATCCGGCCTCGGTTCAACAATTGCTATTCGATCTTTTTACTTAGCAATTGCCATCCGATCTTTTACTAGGAAATTCTAATGTCTATCAATCTCAAAGCAATCACTTCTCGACTTGGCTACGAACAGATTACCAATTTGACTTCTGCTGTCGGCCTGACCGTGCCGCACCGCGATGTAAACGGATTGTCGTGCAAACCGACCATTGCAATCATCATTGCCGCTGGGAGCCCTGTTCGCTGGCGCGATGATGATGTTAATCCCACCGCGTCAATTGGAATGCCGTTACAAGATGCTGTAGCTCTCCAATACGACGGTGATCTGACAAAGATCAAGTTCATTGAAACTTCCCCCGGCACTACGCTTAACATTTCCTACTACGCTTGAGGTAGCCATGATCAATTACAGCGAGGGTGGAAAGATCAACCCGGCCAAATTTCTTGAGTACATCGCCAAGCAGTTTCCGGTTGACTTGGCGAACATGATCAAGACACGCGACGAGCTTGCCCTGCGCCAAGGGTCGGTCAATGCGGCCAAGGATGCCGTTGCGGATCGTCAGAAGGCCGCTGACGAGCTTGTTGCGGCTCGGACTGAGGCTGACACCCTGCGAGCCGGTGCAAAGGCTGTCAACGAGGCTGCGACCAAGAAGAAAAAAGAACTAGACGAGCGTGAAATTACGCTCAACGCCAAGCAGGAAACCCTCAACGTGCTGAACATCACCCGCACCGAGGTGTTGGATAAGCAGCAAAAAGAGTTGGAAGCCAAGGCGCAGGCATTGGCTGACGAGCGTCTGAGCTTGGACAAGTTGGCTGAAGCACTCAACGCCGACCGTCAGGAATTCGACGCTCGCGCCAAAGCATTTCAGGACAGGGTTGCATCTCTCAGTCTTTAAGGTAATATAACGGCACTAGCCCCGACGGCTAGGGATTCCACGGAATCGAAATGGAAGAAAGTGAAAACCTAGCGGGTGAAATTCCCGCGTCGGAACCGGAAGCCACGGCAGCACCGGAACCCGAATCCGCGCAAGGCGCGGAAGCAGTAGATACGCCGGTCGCTGAGCCCAAGACCTTCACACAAGAAGAACTTGACGCAGTGGTCAGTAAGCGCCTCGCAAGGGAGCGCCGCAATTGGGAACGCAGTCAGCAACCGGCACCCGCGCCTGCTGTCAACCTCCCGCCGATTGACCAGTTTGAGACTGTCGATGCGTATGCAGAGGCAAGGGCGCTCCAACTGATTCAACAGCGCGAGCAGCAACGGGAGCAGGCGCAGATTCTGGAAGGCTACAACGAGCGTGAAGAAGCGGCTCGGGAGAAGTTCGACGACTTTGAACAGGTCGCCTACAACCCGAACCTGAAGATCACGCAAGTCATGGCTCAGGCGATTCAATCGTCTGAGGTTGGCCCCGAGGTGGCGTATCACCTTGGAACCAATCCGAAGGAAGCTGAACGCATTTCCAAGCTCGCGCCGATCTTGCAGGCACGAGAAATTGGCAAGTTGGAGGCTAAACTCTCCGATGCGCCGCCGGTGAAAAAGACATCTTCTGCACCTGCACCGATTTCGCCAGTGAAGGCTCCCAGCAGTGGGGGCACTGTTTACGACACCACCGACCCACGCTCAATCAAAAACATGAGCACGTCGGAATGGATCGAGGCAGAACGTCAACGGCAAATCAGACAGGCCAAACGCTAATAAGGAATTGCCGTGGCAAACTCACTTCTTACCATCGACATGATCACCCGCAAGGCTCTGGAAATTCTGGAGAACAATCTGGTGATCACCCGCAACATCAACAAACAGTACGATGATTCGTTCGCCGTCGAAGGCGCGAAAATCGGCTCAACCCTTCGCATCCGTCTGCCCGACCGTGCGCTGGTGACTGACGGTGCCGCCCTGCAAGTGCAGGACGACAACGAGCAGTTCACCACCCTGACGGTCGCCAGCCAGAAGCACATCGGCGTGAACTTCACCAGCGCAGAACTCACCCTGTCGCTTGATGACTTCGCTGAACGTGTTCTCAAGCCTCGCGTTTCGCAACTGGCAGCATCGGTCGATCTCGACGTTGCCAGCGCCTACCGAGGCATCGCCAACTCGGTCGGCACCCCCGGCACGACCCCCTCGACTTCGCTGGTCATGCTGCAAGCCAACCAGAAGATGAACGAGTTTGCCGCACCGTCGTCCCCGCGCTATCTGACCGTCAACCCTGCCGCCAATGCCAACTTGGTCGAAGGCATGAAGGGTTTCTTCAACCCCACCGACATCATCAGCAGCCAGTTCAAGAACGGCATGATGGGCACCGGCATTCTTGGCTTCGATGAAGTCAACATGAGCCAGTCGATCAGGCTGCACACGACCGGCTCACGCTCGGGTACGATTCTGGTCAACGGTGCCGTCAGCACCCAAGGTCAGGCGACCATCAACCTCGACGGTCTTACTGGCGCAACTGACACGGTTACCGCTGGCGATGTGTTTACCATCAACGGTGTGTTTGCGGTCAACCCGCAGACTCGCGAGTCCACCGGCTCGCTTCAACAGTTTGTTGTGACCGCCGCGCAGACCGCTGCTGGAAATGCTTTGGCAAACATGGCAATTTACCCGCCGATCTACACCCCGGCGAGTGCATTGGCTACCGTCAGCGCCTTCCCCGCTGACAACGCTGTAGTGACGTTCCTCGGCGCTGCATCCACGAGTTTCCCGCAGAACATTGCCTACCACAAGAACGCGATCACGATGGCGACCGCCGACTTGCTGCTGCCGCAGGGTGTGGACATGGCTTCGCGTCAAGTTCACAACGGTATGTCGATGCGTATTGTTCGCCAGTACGACATCAACAATGACCGGATGCCTTGCCGTATCGACATTTTGTACGGTTTCAAGACGATCCGTCCTGAAATGGCTTGCCGGGTTTGGGGGTGATCCATGGCCTATAACACAGGCAATATTGTCAAAGCATCGGTTATCAGCATCACGCTGTCACCGGCTGCCGTGGCGGCAAACACGACTGCTGAACAGACGTTCACGGTCAACGGTCTGGCGGTTGGGGATTGGGTCGGCGTCATCAAGCCGACCAACCAAGCGGGGCTTGCGGTTGTCAATTCGAGAGTGTCAGCAGTGAACACGCTGGCAATCTCTTTTGGCAACTTCACCGCCGCCAGCATCACCCCGACCGCAGCGCAGGTCTATTCCGTCATGGTCGCAAGACCTGACGCCCCGATTACCGACGGCAATATCTAAGGAGATATATCATGCCCGGACTTCCCGTATCTGGTGGTGGATTTCAATTCACCGACGGCAACAACAACGACCCTTTGCTTTATGTTCAGCAGATTCCTGTTCAAACTGCATCCGTAACCGCAACCCTGACCCCCGCCCAGATTTCGGGCGGTGTTCTGGTTGCCAGCACCGGCACCACCGCTGCCACCTACACGCTGCCGACGGTGGCAGCACTGGAAGCCGCCCTCCCCAACGCCAACAGGGTTGGGCACGCGCTTGAGTTGAGCATCATCAACCTTGGCACAACCCCCGCCAATATTACGCTGGCGGTCGGTACGGGTTGGACGATTGTCGGCTCGGCGACCATTGCCTTCTCCACCTCGGCGTACATGGAACTGGTCAAGACCGGCGACGGTAGTTGGACTTTGTACCGTCAAAGCTGATAGGATGGGGGCCTTGGCCCGGGCCTTGGCCCGGCCTATCGGCCCCCTCCTCGGATTGACTCATGGCGACGACTGCATCAGACCAGATCAACGGTGCGCTGCGGCTCATAGGCCAGCTTGCCGAAGGCGAGGTGCCCTCTGCCGCAACCGCGCAGGATGCGCTGTCGGCTCTCAACCAGATGATCGACTCATGGAACATCGAGCGGTTGTCTGTCTACAGCACTCAGGATCAGATTTTCAACTGGTCGGCCAATATTGCGACTCAGACGCTTGGGCCGACCGGTAGTTTTGTCGGCAACCGCCCGGTGATGATCGACGACTCGACGTACTTCCGCGACCCCGCGACGAACGTCAGCTACGGCATCAAGATCATCAACCAGCAGCAGTACAACGGCATCGCCGTCAAGACGGTCACCAGCACCTACCCGCAGGTGATGTTCGTCAACATGACCTACCCCGATGTCACGATGACCGTGTACCCGGTGCCGACCAAATTGCTGGAGTGGCACGTTGTCTCGGTTCAAGAACTGACGCAGCCTGCGTCCCTCTCAACCAATCTGACCTTTCCTCCAGGCTACCTGCGCTGCTTCAAATACAACCTCGCCTGCGAGATCGCGGCTGAGTTTGGCGTGGAGCCAATGCCCCGCGTCTCGCGCACCGCCAATGTCAGCAAGCGCAACCTCAAGCGCATCAACAACCCCGACGACATCATGGCGCTGCCGTACACCATCGTGGGCACCCGGCAGCGGTTCAATATCTTCTCGGGCAACTACTGATGAAGACCCCTATCTTGGGGTCTACCTACGTTGCGAGGTCGGTCAACGCTGCCGACGCTCGGATGGTCAACCTGTTCCCCGAGATCGTCCCCGAGGCGGGCAAAGAGCCTGCCTTCCTGAACCGCGCTCCGGGCATGGTGCTAAAGGTCACCGTGGGCACAGGCCCGATTCGGGGGATGCTGCGCCACGCTGCCTACCTGTACGTCGCATCGGGCACGACGCTGTACCGGGTGGACTCCAGCTACACCGTGACCACCTTGGGCACCATCAGTGGCACCGGACCGGTGTCGATGGCAAACAACGGGGTGCAACTGTTTGTCGCCTGCGATGGGCCAAGCTACATCTACAACTTCACCACTTTGGTGTTCGCACAAATTTCTGACCCAGACTTTGCCGGGGCAAAAACGGTCACTTTCCTTGACGGGTATTTCGTCTACACCGAACCCAACTCGCAGAAGTTTTGGGTGACCGCGATCTTGAACGGCCTGTCGGTTGACCCCCTCGACTTTGCCAGTGCCGAGGGGTCGCCTGACAACTTGGTCGCGGTCATCGCCGACCACCGGGAGATCTGGCTGTTCGGCGAGCAGTCGGTTGAGGTCTGGTACAACACCGGGGGCGCAGACTTCCCTCTGGGCCGCATCAACGGGGCGTTCAACGAGATCGGCTGCGCTGCAACCTACTCGGTTGCCAAGGCCGACAATGGTCTGTTCTGGCTGGGCAGCGACGACCGGGGCAACGGCGTTGTCTACCGGTCGCAGGGCTACAACGGCTCGCGCATCAGCACCCACGCTGTCGAGTGGCAGATCCAGCAGTACAGCACCATCTCAGATGCCATCGGCTACACCTACCAGCAAGACGGCCACACCTTCTACGTCCTGACCTTCCCGACCGCGAGTGCGACTTGGGTCTACGACGCATCGACCGGAGCGTGGCATGAGCGGGCAGGATGGGTGGGCAGTCAGTTCGTGCGCCACCGCAGCAACTGTCAGGCGTTCTACAACGATCTGACGCTGGTCGGTGACTTTGAGAACGGCAACATCTACAGCCTCGATCTGGATGTGTACGCCGACAACGGGGCGGTTCAGAGGTGGCTGCGGACTTGGCGGGCACTCGACACCGGCAAGAACGATCTGAAGCGCACCGCGCAACACGCCCTGCAACTCGACTGCGAGACGGGCGTGGGCTTGAACGGGACAGTCCAAGGCTCGGACCCGCAAGTTATGTTGCGCTGGTCGGACGATGGTGGGCATACTTGGTCTTATGAGCACTGGCGGTCGATGGGCAAGATCGGGCAGTACGGTTATCGGACGATCTGGCGCAGGCTCGGCATGACGACCAAGCTGCGGGACCGGGTGTACGAGATCAGCGGCACCGACCCGGTGAAGATCGCCATTACCGGCGCGGAACTGCAACTGAGCGCGACCAATGGCTGAATACACCAACATCGTCCCCCCGAGGATTCCGTTCATCGACGCGGGCACCGGGTTCGTCTCGCGTGAGTGGTATCAGTTCTTCCTGAGCCTGTACACCCTCACCGGCTCGGGCACGAACAACGTGTCGCTGTCGGATGTGCAGGTCGGCCCCGGCGAGGCAGCGGCTATCCAAGCCCTTGCAACGCCTCAGGACGACGCGCTGAACTGGTTGGGACTGCACACATGATCCGACCTACCCAACTCGGTCAAGCGGCGCTTACGGCGACCTATGTGGCGATCTACACCACACCTGCTGGTACATCCACCTACCTCAAGGACATGGATGTCTGCAACACGACCAGCACGACGGTAAACCTGTTCGTCTCCATCGTCCCTCAAACCAACACTGCGGGGGTAACAAACGCCTTGTTCTTCAACGTGCCCATCCCCGGCGGCAGCACGCTGCAATGGACTGGCACGCAACTGATGCCCGAAGGTAGCACTTTGCAGGTCAGAGGCTCAACCACCGGCCTGACGATCACTGCAAGCGGGGGTGAGGCATCGTGATTACGTCCTTCCCAAACATCCCCTCAACCGAGTCAACGCTGGCATCGCCGTGGGCGGTGCAGGTCGCTCGGGGCAAGGTTGACGGCGCATCGCAAGTCAACATTTTTGCTTTCAGCACCTCGGTCGGCACCTCGCTGAATCCTGTGTGGGAGAACGCCACTCAGTATTTTTTCCCGGCGTCCGCGCTGATAATGACGCTGGTCAGCACGTCGGCCTTGGACAACACCGCCGCGAAAGTGCTTATCAATGGGTTGAACTCTTCGTGGGAGCCAATCACCGAGACGGTGACCATGAACGGCACCACCGGCGTCACGACAACAAATGCCTTTCTGCGAATCAACGGCATGACAATGACCTCGCCGGGGACAGGCCAGAGCACCAATGTTGGTACGATTACAGCCAAAAACGGCGTGTCTATCTACGGACAGATTAACCCGAACGTCGGCAAGACGCAGATGTCGGTGTATTCGGTTCCTGCTGGTCACACCATGTATGCGCTAAACATTAACGCTTACTCGGGCAATGCAGCGTCGGGCTACGTCAATTATCGAGCGTCATCCACAAACACCATCAACGGAGTATCTTTGACGGTGCTTCAGACGACGTTCCAGCTTTCATACCAAGTGATGCGGGCGAACCCTTTCCCGTACACTGAGAAAACCGACATTCGGTGGGAATTTTCAGTCAACTCAGGCACTCACGCCGTCGGATTCATTTTCGAAGGTGTCTTAATCTCTAACTCGGCGGCATAACATGGCAGTCTCACTCTCCCTTCTTGCCGGTGCTGGCTGGCAGTTCTTTGACAACAGCGGCGACGTATTGACCGGAGGCAAGCTGTACACCTATGCTGCCGGGACGACCACGCCGCTTGCCAGCTACACCAGTTCAACCGGGCTGACCGCAAACGCCAATCCGATCATCCTTGACGCGGCTGGCCGGGTGCCAAATCAGGTGTGGCTGACCGATGCGGTTCTGTACAAGTTTGTCCTTGAAACCAGCGCGGGTGTTCAGCTTGGCGCGTGGGACAACGTGTTCTCCCAGTTGAACTCAATCAGCTTCGGCACCACCGGCCTGACCCCGGCGACCGCCACCTCGGGTGCGGTCACGGTGGGCGGGATACTTAACGTCGCCAACGGTGGCACCGGCCTGACTTCCCTGACCACCGGGCGCATCCCTTTCGGCAATGGCACGGCAGCGTTTTCTGATGCGGTGGGTTTGACGTATACCCCAGCAACCAACACCCTCGCGGCCCCAATCATTTCGGCAACGACAAGTATTACGAACGCAGGCAACACGCTGCTGTCTGGAACGGCAGCGCGGATTCAAGGCGACTTCAGCAACGCAACGCTTGCAAACCGGACGGCGTTTCAAGACAAGACGACAAATGCAGTCACTGGCGTAATTGTACTTCCTAACGGCACCGCTACTCAGGCAGTACATACGGTATTCAACAACTCCAACCCTGCAAGCGCAGGCTATTTTGGGATCGGCATTAGTTCAACACTGGCAACACTAACGTCCGCAAATACCGGAGCAGGAACGGCCCTCCCGATGGTGTTTGCTGTCGGGGCGGGCGCTCCAGAAGTTGCGCGGTTTGATACATCAGGCAATTTTTATGTTGGCATGACTACATATTTGGGCAGCGGTTGTGCTTTTGAAAAACTTGCAAACGGTGGGCGATTGTTTGTCGGTAGAACCAACAATGACACTGTGGCTGAATGGAACCATTCAGGGATTCGCGTTGGTAGCGTTTCCATCACCGGATCTTCTACGACATACAATACTAGTTCAGATTATCGTCTGAAAGAGAACGTGCAATCCATGACTGGGGCGCTTGCAAAAGTGCAGGCACTCAACCCGGTGACTTTCACATGGAAAAGAACAGGCGAGCAAGGTCAAGGCTTTATTGCCCATGAATTGCAAGCTGTTATCCCAACGGCAGTGACGGGCGACAAAGACTCTGTTTATGAAGACGGCACTCCGCGCTATCAGGGTGTTGATGCTTCGTATGTGGTCGCCACGCTGGTAGCTGCCGTCAAAGAATTGTCGGCCCGCGTTGCCGCCTTGGAAGCTAAGTAAAATGACCGTCACCGCAAGAAACCTTGTCCCGGCCAAAACTGTCGAGAACTCGCAGACGACGCAGTACACCGCGAACAACGTCACGGCGATCATCGACAAGTTCACCGCGACCAACTACAGCGCATCGCCGGTGACGATCAGCGTCAACTTGGTCACGGCGGCGGGCACGGCCAGCAACGACAACCTGATCGTCAAAAACAAGACCTTGCTACCCTCGGAGTGCTACACTTTCCCTGAGTTGATCGGCCAGATTCTGAGCGTGGGCAGCTTTATCTCAACTTTTGCAAGCATTGCGTCGGCGATCAATATGCGGGTCAGTGGGAGGGAAATCACATGATGCACTACATCCCATACAACAGCGAATACGGCACCGGCGGGTTCTACGCTGACGATAGCTATTTCTACGAGCGGGGGTACGCGCCTCCCTCCGTCGCACGACTGCCGAATGGTGAAGCAAACCCGTTTTACGACCAACAAACCTACGACCTTCAAGGCTATAATGAGATGCAGCGGGTCGCTAAACTGCGGGCTGGCTCAGGACGTAGTGGCTTGTTTGGTGCGCTTGATCGAGTCGGCGAGGCGTTTGAGGACAACGTAACTCAACGACTTGAGCCGTTTGTCCAGAACGTCGCCGATGAGATCGGACCGGCGGCTATGAAGTACGGCGTCCCGCTTGCGGCGGCTGCGATTACTGGTGGTGCCGGGGCTGAGTTGTTTCCCGGCTTTATGGCGTCGTTGTCAGCCCCAAACTCCGTTACTGGTCTGGGTGAGCTTGGGATCAACACCGCGCTGCCTGCTGGCGCACAGGGAGGCATTGCCGCTGGCACAACCTTAGCGGGTAGTGCTTTGCCCGCAGCCGCTGCTGCCGGTAGCAATTTTCTTGCGAATGGCGCAGGCGGTATGTCGAACTTCCTTGG
>Ga0181355_1001474_pt1 | contig 10371 bp, 14 predicted proteins | sample Fa13VDMM15DN_FD_130099 | JGI IMG/M metagenome (GOLD analysis project Ga0181355, IMG submission 130099) | Freshwater viral communities from Lake Michigan, USA - Fa13.VD.MM15.D.N | ecosystem: Environmental > Aquatic > Freshwater > Lake | place: USA: Michigan | collected 2013-09-23 | reverse complement strand
GCCCCTGAGTTAACCACGGACTCCCGGCGGCTCTCGGGGTTACTGTGCGAGGCTGCCGGGAGGGCTGGGGCCACTGTGCTCCACTGCTTTTTCCACGATTTTGAGCCCAAGGACGGGCTGGGGGTAGCGGGGGTTACCGGGGTCATTGTCCTGGCTGAATCCCACATCTCGGTGCACACCTGGCCCGAGCTGGGGTACATGGCACTGGACGTATTCATGTGCGGAGATGCTGACCCGGAGCGGGTTCTGGAATTCTTGCGGGAGGCCGGACTGGGAGAGATGGACTACAAAGTGATCTCCCGGCCGTTCATGATACACGAATAGATCTCCCAAGGCCCGGGCGGGAATTCGGAATCATCCGGGGGCCCGGGGAAACGAATGAATCTCCCAAGGCCCGAAGGGGAATTTTGATGTTCACTGAACATAGAAAAGCAATTCTAGCACGTACCCGTAAATAAGTACATAGCTGCCGGGGACGGACCAAGTGTCGGTGTACTTATTTAATCATAATACGTATAATGGGTCTACCAAATGAATAAAGGAACGAACATCATGGTATTCGAACGGTGGAAGAAGATGGCTGGCACGCTGTTTCCAATAGATAATTCGCTCTGGTTCGAACTCCCGGCCGTGACCAATGATCAAGTCCGAGTCCATTTTCGAACTGGCTTGGTTGGCCAGGACAAGGTGAAGTATTCCAAATCCATCATCATTCGCTCGCTGGCTACTGGAAATTTTTATATACTATACAAGTCTTATGGCCAATGGCGCGTGGGTGCGAGCGATCGCAGTGATATAGACCGAATGTCACTGATGCACCTCTTGGGCCAGGACTGATGTACTTATTTAATCATAATAAGTATAATAGGTCTACCAAATGAATAAAGGAATGAATATGACTACTATCAATTATGATATTAATGACCAAATCGAAGAACTTGCCCGTAATCTTACTCCTCTTTCAGAAATTATTAAAACACTTAATATAACCGAATCCTATATTACTGAATTCCTTTATGATTTTTTCGCTGACACTACTTTTTTCGACCCCGAATTTGATACAGTCGAAACTGAAATTCAGCAAATCATTGATTTCTATAAATTAGATCAATATAATCCAAACTAAAATCTCTCCAGCCCGGGCCCTGGATTCTCCCAGGGCCCGGACGGGGAAACTGTGTACTTAATTCTTGCAAATACGTATAATTACTCTACACTAAACGAAGGAACACATCATGCGCTACTCGAAGAACTTTCTTGTCACGATCGATGCCTCAAGCGCCAGCTATGACGAACAGATCGCGCTGTGCCGAGTAATCGCTAAGAATCACGGCAAAGGCCTGCGGATTCGCGGCCGGCTTGGCCAGAACAATCCCAATCGTGCTCTGTACTCGGTCGGGGGTTCATTGTATCGGCCGAGCAGTCAGGACATTCGCCTCGAGCATGCGACTCGCGTCGATGTGTATCTCAAAAAGTGATGTACTTATTTTATCATAATAAGTATAATGGATACATCAAATGAATAAAGGAACTACATCATGCCCTCAATGTCCTACTGCATGTTTCAGAACACCACCCTCGAGATGGACCAGATCCTCGACACCCTCGACGAGGCCTTCGAGGAAGGCCGGCCGCTCAAGCTCAGCTCCGCCGAGAAGCAGGCCTATGAGCAGCTGATTGACCAGTGCCAACGCTTCCTCGTGCACGACGAGATGATAACCGGGCAAGTGATGACCGGGCAAGACGAAGAGGTCGACCTGTCCGACAGCTGCTACGAATAAGTCTAAGGAGACACCGCATGGAATACACCATCACCATCTGTATCGGTCTGGCCTTCTGTGCCTGTGTTGCAGTCATCATGTACGGGAGTAAGTAAATGACCGCTGCCGACCTAGTCGAGTTCACTACCATCATCACAGTTGGCTGTGTCTTCTTCATCATGCTGTACATCTCTGGAGAATCCGAATGACCGAAGCCGACGTCAAAGAGATCAAGATGCTGCTACGCCAGCTGCTGCAACGCCTAGACCAGATCGCCGCACGCCTCTGACGTCACAGCTGTGCACAGGGGCCCTATCGTTAGAAAAAAACGAGTTCGGGCCTTGGGGACCCCCTGCTATACTAGTTTCGCTGAATGTCACTGAAATTTTCTGATAGATCCGCTGGTGGCCCAGGCAAGGCCACTGAAAACTCCTGCCTTCCTCTGATAAAAATCATATCCCTCCCCCCTCAGAAAAAAATCCCGGGAAAAAAATACCTTCCCAGTTTTGTTGGAAAGCCAGCGATCGCGCTGAAGTGCGAAGGCCATGTACAACAATAGTATATTTCTGTATAATCTTAGGTATACTGAATCATATAGAGATAAGCTGATGAAGAAGAAAGATCTCCCTAAGGCAAAGTATAAATTCAATGGGTACCATTACTGTCCTTTGATTGAGGATAAGGACGATGTATATTCTGTTACTCATTATGTTATGTCTGAGACTACTGGTAAGGTTACCTCTGCAGACTTTAGTCCATATATCCTTATGTCTTTGATTGACTTTAAGACTTATATTGCTTTAGGATTACCGAAGCGAATGGTTGCTTATAAACCTTTAGGTCCTGATGACTTGCGTAAATGGAAAGGTAATTTGAAGATCAGAGATATATAGTATACTATCTGAATTGAGAGATATACTATGAATATAGCAATGATTACCTGTCATGATGATAACTATCATGATCTGGCTGCTGTTACCGTTCCAATCAAAGAATCATATTGCCAGAAATGGGGATATGATTTTATCTGTAAGACTTCTGACTTATTCTATACTAACACCTATAATGGAGTGGCTTCTGACCTTTTGATTGGCTTTGAGAAGCTGAAGATGGTATTAGATGTCTTCGAAGAGAAGCCGCATCTTGATTGGATCCATTGGTCAGGTACTGATGTACTTATTACTAACTTTAATGTAAGATGCGAGAACATCATAGACGACGACTACCATGTCGTGGTTTGCTTTGACGGTAACGGAATGAACGTCGATAGCATGTTTATTCGGAATAGTCGGATAGGTCGTGGATTGATGAGATGGGTACTCGATAACATAGAGACTTATAGACAGCATTGGTGGTATGAGCAGCAAGCGTTGATAGACTTTTATTTTCAGACCCCTCTCGGAAAAGAGATCATTAAAGCGTTACCTCAGAGAGTGATGAACAGTTACATCTATGATTTGTATCCTGAATGGAGAGAGAGACCTCATATAGACCATACAGGACACGACGGAGACTGGCGTGAAGGAGACTTTATGCTACAGTTACCAGGATTGCCTATACAACAAAGAATTGATGTCATGAGAGAATATGTGAAAAGGATAGTGAGATGAGAATATTTTTGACTGGTGGCACTGGATTTATAGGCAAAACACTTGTCGAATACTATAAAGATCATGAAATTTTTCTATTTAAGCGAGGAATGGGTGTAAAAGATACTTTGAACTCGTTTGTTCCTGATGTAATTATAAATTGTGCTGCTGAAATTTATGATATAGAAAAAATGTTTGCGCCAAATGTAGAAATGGTGTATAATTGTCTTGAATATGTACGCAAAAATCGTTGTCGAATGGTTCAAATTGGGTCTTCTTCTGAATATGGTCCTACAGATCATGCAAGTAATGAACAAACTTTATTAAAGCCTGGCGATGGTTATCAGGCTACGAAAGGTGCTGCTACCTTACTATGTCAAGGATGGGCCCGGGCATATGATTTAAAAGTTTATATTGCTCGTCCATATAGCGTTTATGGTCCTTACGAGAGACCGCATCGATTATTTCCAGCTTTGTATAGAGCATTTGTCAAGAATGAACCTATGATACTTTATCAAGGTTATCACGATTTCATTTATATTGATGATTTTGTTCGTGGAATTGATTTTTTGGTAAAAAGAAACAATCTAGAATGTGGTGAAGTGTTTAATTTTGGTTCTGGAATCATGATTAGCAATCTTGAACTAAAAGAAATGTTTGAGAGCATCACAGGAAAAATGGCACCTATCACCATTAAAAATAAAATGAGTAAAAAGTTTGAAACTGGTGTGTGGATTGCTGACATGAATTATACACGAGAGCGTCTTGGCTTTACATGTGAGTATAATTTAGAAAAATGTATAAAAGGCCTTTTAGAAAAAGGTAATTATTAAATGTTTTGTGTTCCCGGTCATGAATTTATAAAAGAAGAACTTAAAAATACTGAATTTAATTATCTTGAAAAAGGAAAAAAAATATGTTAGAGAGAACGTTGTTAACAAGTAAAAATAAAGAAATTTCGATTAAAAGTGAAAGTGAAGCATTAGAAACTCATTTTTCAAATCTTAATAATTATGCTGATGTTGTTCTTAATCAGATAAACCATGATCGTTTTTATGATAGATTGTTTGCAGAAAAGAATGATTTAACTGTAATTGATTTTGGTGCTAATATTGGACTATTTTCTTTGTATGTTCATGATAGTGCTAAGATTGTATATTCAGTTGAACCCACCCCAGAACACTTTAATAATCTTAAAGAAACTACAAAAGATTATCCAAATATCTACCCAATAAATATTGCTCTTAGTGATAAAAATCAAATTATAGATTTTTATGTTTGTAGAAATAATACTACAATGAATAGTCTAGCTAATCGCTATGGAGAATCCTTTCAAATAAAAGGAATGACTTTAGATTCTTTGTTAATTGAATTGGGTTTAAGTCATGTTGATTTTGTTAAATGCGATATTGAAGGTAGCGAAATGATCGCTCTAACTAAAGAGACTATAGAACCAGTTAAGGACAAAATTGATTTTTGGTTCTTAGAGGTTCATGCAACGGATGTTTCGATTCAAAAAAATCGTGAAGATCTTTCTAATATATTTAGAGATCTAGGTTATAAAGTAGAAGCATCTAGAATAGATGTATTACTTGCTTATAAGGAACAATAAACATGTTGAAGAAAAAATGAATAAAATTCAACAAAGAATTATTGATATTACTTATAACGAAAAATTAAGCCATCTGAGCAGTACTCTAAGTGCTGCTCCTATTATAGAAGAAATTTATAATGAAAAGAAAGATGATGAGGTTTTCATTTTAAGTAACGGTCATGCTGGGCTTGCTCTCTATTGTGTTCTTGAAGAAAAATATGGAATTGATCCTGTCATGCTCCTTCATAAACATGGCATTCATCCCGGTAAAGATTTAGAGAATAAAATTTATTGCTCTACTGGAAGTCTAGGTAGTGGATTGCCTATTGCTGTTGGACATGCTATTGCTAATCCAAATAAAAATGTTTATTGCATGATTAGTGACGGCGAATGTGCAGAGGGGAGTATTTGGGAAAGTCTCAGATATGCTAATGTTGCTAAATTAAACAATTTAAAGATATATGTTAACATCAATGGAATGTCTGCATATGAGTATTTAGATAATCAGTATTTAATTTTGCGCTTAGTGGCATTTCTTCCTTCAATTAATATTCGAGTTTCAAACCCAATAGAATTTGATTTTGCAAAAGGATTGTTGAGTCATTATTATGTGATGAAACCAGAGGATTATGAAACGTTATGAGAAAAGAATGTATGCAACTTCTAAGAGATCAAATGGAAGTTACACCGGAAATTATTGTTGTAACCGCTGATTTGGGGTTTGGTCTTCTTGATACTATTCGTTTAGAGTTTCCAGATCGATTTCATAATGTTGGTGCGGCAGAGCAATTAATGATTGGTGCTGGGGTTGGATTAGCCGAAGAAGGAAAGATACCTGTTTGTTATTCTATAAGTTCTTTTTTACTTTATCGTCCATTTGAGTTCTTACGAAATTATGTAAATGCAGAAAATATTCCTGTTAAATTAATTGGTAGTGGTCGAGATAAAGATTATAGTCATGATGGATTAAGTCATTGGGCTCACGATGATGAGATTATCTTAAAGGCACTTCCTAATATTAAAATATTTAAACCAAAAGATGTTAAAGATTTGGAAAATATCTGGTATGATTTTATTGCTGGAGATGGTCCTGCTTATTTGAACTTGACGAGAAAAATATGAGTAAAATAGTTTATGTTACTGGTTGTTTAGGGTTTATTGGTTATCATGTCGCTCGTATGTGCTTGTATGCTGGTTTCTATGTAATTGGTGTAGATAAGAAAACATATGCAGCTAATTTAAACTTACTTCCAAATTTACAAAAATTTGGTAAACATTTTAAGTTTATAGAATCAGATATTAATGATCTTGATAGCCTTTATGACTGTGACTATGTTATTAATACTGCTGCAGAGACTCATGTTGATAATAGTATCGTTAATAGTGATGTATTTGTTCGTAGCAATATCAATGGTGTGCATCATCTTCTGAAGTTGATACGAGAACATGATAAGATGCCTATTTTATTGCATTTTAGTACAGATGAAGTTTATGGGGATATAGATGAAGGCTCTCATACTGAACAAGATCTATTAAAACCAAGTAATCCTTATAGCGCAACTAAAGCCGCAGCTGACATGTTAGTTTTGGCATGGGCAAGAACATATGGAGTTCCTTATATAATTGTACGACCTACAAATAATTATGGTATTGGGCAATATGTAGAAAAACTTATACCTAAATCATGCAAATATTTGTCTTTAGGTAGAAAGATTCCGTTACACCAAGGAGGAACTCCGCGTAGAACTTGGCTTCATGCGTTTGATACCGCTAATGCAATCATAACGCTTATAGAAAGCGAAGTGGAAAATGAAATCTATAATATTTCTGGAACCTATGAAGAACAAAACATAGAAGTAGTAAAGAAGATATTACACTGTTATAATATGCATGATAAATATAATGTCGAAGATCATCTAGACTTAAGATTTGAAAGACGTGGACAAGATGTTAGATACTCAATAGATGATACTAAACTTCGCAATCTAGGTTGGAAACCCCAGGCAGATTTCGATAAAGAGCTGCCTGAAATTGTTTCCTATTATAAAGAAAACTTTATTTGGTAAAGGAGAGATTTTATGTGGACAACACCAACATATATAGATGTTCGCTTTGGTTTTGAAGTGACTATGTACATTAATAATCGATAAGTATATAATATAATCTTTGCCAGCACTGTGGGAAGCGCAGATCGACAAGACTAGAACAAGGTTCGAATCCAAGCAGAGATTTCTTTGAACGCATCAACAACACCCGTGACGCCTCTCTATAGAAGCGCAACACACGGGTTCCTAACCTTAAGGAAAGTAAATAATGGCATTGATTCAGGCAGCACTCGATACTCTAGACTATGAACAAACAATCCGTTTAGCTCAAAGTATCTCACCCTATGTAGACATCATTGAACTTGGCACACCTTGTGTTAAGTATAACGGTATTCGTATCATAGAAGAAATTCGCACACTCATTCCAAAGTGCCTAACCCTAGCAGACCTCAAGACAATGGATGCTGGGTTATATGAAGCATTACCATTCTATACGATCGGCGCAGACATCGTTACAGTATTGGGTGCTGCTGATGCTGGTACAATCAAAGGTGTAGTTGAAGCATCTAAGACGACTAAAGCACAAGCACAGGTTGATCTCATCAATGTAAAGAATAAGTTAGAAACTGTTGCTCTTGCTTATGAACTTGGTGCTCATATCATTGGCGTACACACCGGGTTAGATCAGCAAGCAAAAGGACAGACGCCATTTGAAGATCTAAAGAAAGTGCTGCAGATGAAAGTTGGTCTAAAGATCTCTGTTGCTGGTGGTATCAATAAAGATACGGTTCGCCAAGCAATTGATGCTGGTGCTGACATCGTTGTGGTAGGTGCTGCAATCTACGGTGCTGCTGATCCTATTCGAGCAGCTGCTGAAATTCGAGAAGCTGTTGAACGTGCTTAAATATAATTACGCTGATGTAATAGATACCATCAATGAACAGCTTCAAGATACTAGCGCAGAGCTTTGTCATAGTTTGAGTGGCATAATTACAGGTCGTGTTCCTGTATATAAAAAAATATTTGTAGCTGCGGTTGGTAGATCAAAGATGGTTGCCAACATGTTTGCAATGAGGTTAATGCATCTTGGGTATGATGTTCGAGTAGTTGGAGAAACAACCACCCCGTCAATCAGAGCAAATAATATTTTATTTGTAGTTTCTGGTTCAGGGGAGACTGGGCAACTGGTTGGGTTTGCTAATAAAGCAAAAGATGCTGGTGCAAAAGTAGTCTTGGTAACAGAGACTACTAAATCAACTCTGCAAAACTTATCTGATTATGTTTTTGTTATTGGGAATAAGAACACTCACAACCCGCTACCACTTGGAAGCCGGTTTGAGTTATCAGCTCTTGTATTTTTAGAAACTGTTATTCTAAATTTAATGCACCTTGATATGTGGAGTGAAAAAGACATGAAGCATATGCATACTAACTTGGAATAAATATAGTTAGGAGTTTAATCTAAGGATATATAGTTATAATGAAAACATTTAGACAGTTTCTTAAATTATATGAAGAATTGGCTCAAACTGAACGAGATCATTTCAATAGTATGCTTAGAGATCCAAAAGCGATCGCCGCCACCGATCATTATTTTGGCCAAAATGAAGATTAAGCACCTGAAAGAAGTAGATATGGGTTACTGGCAGCACTTGAGAAAAAGCTGTTGGATATCTATAATAGTACTCATACATGGATTATTTCCATGGTGGTTAAAAGAGTACGCTGAAAAACTTCTTAATACATAATTGTATGGTCGTATGAAGTTGAGGGAAGGTATTCTGGACGCGGGTGCAAATCCCGCCACCTCCACCACAAGTACACTATGATTAATCTGAAGCCTAAACAATATGATGAAGGTGGAACCTCTGTGTTGATCGATAGAAATATCAGGAGCAAGGATAGTGTATTTGTGAAGGGGGTGATTAGATTCGACAGGGTAAGATACTGATACAGACGACTCGGTAGGCGATGACCGTAAATCAAGCAAAAACTATAAAAGCCAATAATGACTTTTACGATATGGAATATAGCCTAGCGGCTTAATCCTATCTGGGGTTTCGCCAGCTGTCCTTATTACCCAATCAGCTGGCAATATTTAATCATTAGAGTTTTATTATGGAACCTCATCTGAGAAAGCGAGATCAAAAGATGCTCGCAATCCTGTCAAAAGCCGCTGAAGCTGCAGATCATGTTGGTCTAAGAGCCAAATTAGCAGCCGCAGTCGTCATCAAAAATGAAATCATTTCTATCGGGTTTAATCGAAAGAAGACTCATCCCTTCCAGCGTCAATTTCAGACTAATGATAAGCAAATCTATTTGCATGCTGAAACTGATGCTATCAATCGAGCGCTTAAGTACGTGACAAAAAAAGAACTATGTAAAGCGACTCTCTATATTGCTCGTGTAAAATATGCAGACAATAAAAGTAAAAAAGCTATTTGGGCTGAAAGCAAACCATGTATAGGTTGCCAAAAAGCAATTAAGTCATATGGTATCATGCACGTCATACATACATGTGAAAAAGAGTATAAATATATGTAAAAATAAGGATTAGTAATGGCTACCAATTTAGGAGGTAGAGAATTATACAAATACGATTGGCGTATAGAAGTATTTTTAAAAAAATACACCACACGTCAAGAATTTGAATTAATTAATTCTAAAAAGGTAATTTTTATCATTCAAAATGATATAATTTCTGCTGTGTCGAAAAAATCTCCTACTACTAATTTACGTTTAATTGACACACACGGAAATACGTATAAATTTTCTGATTTAAAAAAGAATAAAGATTTTGGTGGAAAAGGAGAAGGTTCGGGCACCATTAAAGAAGATAGAGCTTTATTATCTTTAAGAGATCAAATAAATAAAGCTAAAACTGATAATGCTACTTCTACCATAAAAATTTCTATTGATAATAGAATTTATGATACATTTGATGCCGTAAGTACTCCAGGCACTCCTAAATCGGATTTTCACTTAATAGACATTAACGGAAAAGAAATAGCTTGGATATCTCATAAAGATGGAAGAACGGCAAAAGATTTTCAACAGTGGGGCGGAATAAGCCAAACTAAAGAACATACTGTCTATAACGATAAAGAAGTACAAGCTTTTATAAAAGATTTAAAAATTAATTATCCAGATGGATTACCTCAAGCAACCACACTATATAGAAAAATAAAAAATAATAATTTAAAAATGTTGTCTATATATGGTAATAAATTTGGAAATAGTTTAGGCCAGCAAAATGTTACCTTATTATTACAAGGCGATATAACATTAGTAAAAAAGACTTTTTATTATGAATTCAATGCTAATCATGTACATTATAATGGAGACGTTATAACCGGTGATTTTGAACCCGTATTAATGGCAAT
>Ga0181355_1001473_pt1 | contig 10376 bp, 13 predicted proteins | sample Fa13VDMM15DN_FD_130099 | JGI IMG/M metagenome (GOLD analysis project Ga0181355, IMG submission 130099) | Freshwater viral communities from Lake Michigan, USA - Fa13.VD.MM15.D.N | ecosystem: Environmental > Aquatic > Freshwater > Lake | place: USA: Michigan | collected 2013-09-23 | reverse complement strand
CATCAATAATTAAATAAGGAATTAAATCCTTTTCGTAATGTGGGTTTTTAACAACAATGATTGCCCCCACATTCACATACTTTGTTCTAATAGATTGTCTGAGTTTTTTAACGTGAGAATCTTCTGTTTCTCGATTACCTGTTATCATCCCAAATAAATCATAATTATTTGTTTGATAGATTTGTGTTAGTACTTCGCATTGAGAGTCTAACACGTTAGTGAAAATTTTTTCCATTTTTTTTGTTTTTTTAGTCGGGTCTAAATACCCCATTATTATCATGTAACTTATTTACCTGTTACAAATCTACAACATATAAAACTATAAAACAAATTTTTTTTTCACATATTAACCCCAATTCAAAATAGGGGGTCGTGTTTATATATAATATATTTTCCCTTATATACATAAGATAAAAATTACTCATATACCTGGGGGAAATTACTTACACACATATAAGAACTTTATTATTACAAACATATCAGAAAATGATATATAACACATAATATAGTTCTTTACCTAGGAGGGGATATTAACAATCTTCTTGGGAATTAATATAATATTGAATAATATAATCTTTTAGGGTTTGTTTTACAAAATCAATAACCTCTTCAGGTTGAACCCCTTTAATACTCTCTAAAGCCAAAAAGGTCTCCAATTCATATATAACCCCAACATAAAAATAAGATTCGTTTGAATAATCACAGGGGAACATACTATCCAATACAACATTCAATAGTTCTTTAACATAATACCCCCTTCTTTTTAAAGCCACGTTCTGATGTTCTGTAATAATATATTTCATATTCTATAAATAGTCTAAAAGGGTCCAATTTTTCCCAAAAATTTTTCTAGGATTTTTTTTCAAATACTTGGCAAACGGGATTATCCCCCCCTTTTGACTGACAAAACGTCATATATGGAGGGGGGATACGGGGGAGGGAGGGGGTCCCCACGGTATAGGGGGGTAAATGGGGGGAGGGTAGGTATGTTATTGACCATTATGACGGGTCCCTTCCCCCCGGTATATTATGAATGAAGGTATCGTTAGATGGTCCCCCCTGGGGTGATGTCAATCCGATGACATATACAAATAAAGTTATTAACATGAGAATAATCGGAATTTCCGATTTTTAATATGTCATGTATAGGATTATTAGATGGTCCCCTCCATTACCGACCAAGTAACTGACCATGTGGGGGGATTAATAACCTAATTTAAGCACGACTTAATAACCTAATTTTAACACGAATAATTTATCATGTATAGACATTATACATGAGAGACTTATCAGGTATAGAATTATTAATAAACTATACATGATAATAAAGTTATTAACATGGGGGAATATATCAAATATAATTTGTATCTTCGTACCGGTATTAATTAACCCTATATAGAAAATGATGAATTCGGAATTTAAAAATCAAACAGTGACATTAGAGTTAGCATTAAGTGTTCTTAACACAATGGAAATTGCTTCTCACCACAACGGTAGTTTAATTGAACAAATTCGTAATGCTAATACAGTGGAAGAAAAATGTACCCTTGAAGTATTACAATTGAACCAACAAAAATATATAAATCAATTAAAGGATTTTCTTATAAAGAATTCCAACGAGATGGCAATATAAAGTTATTAACATGGGGGATTATATTTGGTTATGTCAAAAATAATTCGTACCTTTGTTATGTCGGTGGATAACATCCGAGACAGGCAAACATCAGGTGGTGTTCGAAGCGTAGACTCCAGAGCGCCTTATAAAAAAATATACCCCAAGGTTAAAATAAGTTTTGTATATATAAGATTAATTTGTATCTTTATATTATGAGATTAAAAGATAGTATACGCACCAAGACATTAACCACCAAGTTAAGTCTTCCCCAGTTAAAAAAGATTATTCAGATATGTCATGAGTTCATGAGCTATAACATTGGGGTTAATCATTCAATTAATAATTCTCTTAGTTCCAAAGTTGTTAATGGGAAAGTCACCCATGATGTATGTGGGGAATATAATTACAATGACGTGGAAATTACCATATATACAAAAAACAATCCCACCTTAAAGGATTTTGTATCTACCTTTATTCATGAGTATACTCATTACATTCTTCCCCAGTCAAGTTATAACTATAGCAAGTTATATAAGAAGTGGGGTTATGATAATCATCCCCATGAAAGGATGTGCAAATCCAATGAAGACTTATTCACTGGTGATTGTTTGTCATTTATAAGAAAATCATTATAGTAGAATTCAATATATATTTTGTATCTTTATGGTATGAAACTAACCAATACTAATAATAATTAATATGTTATATATAATAAAACTAGTCACCAAAAATAACAATATCCTAAACGTATATTCCACAAACAATATAGACCAAGCAATTCAAAAAGAATTTGAATTAATAAAAATCTATGGTAAAGAAAACGTTTGGCTTGTTGATATCATGCAAGAAATATCAGTGGGGTAATTACCTGGTCAAATATTTCTTTAATACATCCCTCGAACTTGTTCTGATTTCCATTTGAAGTGAATTAAAATCCTCTTCGTTAAGTGGGGATATGGAATTAATCTCATCTATAATATCCACCATCTCACTCTTTACCAATAACATCACATCTTGAACTATTGGTTTGCTCTTCCCAGACAACTTAACCACCTCATAGGTTATACAACCAATTGAAGTTTTCCCCTTATATAATATATTATATATGGACGATTCATTACTACCACTTATGGTACAGTTAAATCCGGTTAAATACATATACATATTATAATCCATATAACCAAATTGTCTATACCACTTTTATGTCATTATTAAGTTATTAACATTGGGGACCCATATCTTTAGTTATGAAAAGTTATACAGTTGTTCATAACTATATGTTAAAATCCTTGGAAATGTCAAAATGTCATGTTGAAGTCACGATGGGGATAATCCCCTCACAGGGAATTCTTTACCACAGACTTACACTTTTTACCACTTTCTTCCCCCCATTTTGTTGCTGTTAATATTAAAACCCCACTTTTTCCCTCCTGGTGACCCCTACATGAGTACTTTTTTAACTACTATAATTCCCCAGCAACAAATGTCATTAATGGTACATGAAGCGGGGAAACACTTTAGTGTGTAAGAATAGATATATGATACGATAATATACGATACATAATACGACTATTAATAACCTTCAACCCCCATCTCAGATGGGTATTATTTCTCACCTTAGTTCTTTTGGTAAAACATACCATATAAATTAATATATAAGTTATATTATATATCATCAATGTCAGGTTTAACCTGACAATAAAGATATGGTTAATAACTTACCATAATATACCTTTCATTAATATACATCAGTGGGGGTAAGAGAAAAGGACTAATATATTATATATTATATTATAATTGGTATATAGTATAATTTATTTATATATGTTATTAAGTGGGGGAGTTATTAAAAGGGGGTAATTAAGTTAGTAGTTAAATGGGGGAATAATAAAGCTCAAATGATTTTAGAATGTGGCTCAATATGTTTTATATATGAGCCACAAATTATATATTTGTGAGCTATATAACTTTTATTAGAATAAGTTGAGATAATACAATAAAGATATTATTGAAGGGGCGTTAGTTAATTTTACCAGTTAATTTAACTAACAATTTTTCGCCATCTTTAAAAGTTTTGAATGAACTTGACGATTCACTAGAATTAATACTGTCCATACTTGGAGTCGAAGGTTGACCTTGAATTTTTTGTTCATAATCTGATATAGCCAATCTTTTTGCCCATTCATAGTGTTGTAAGCTTTCGGTGTAGGGTGCTCGGCCTTCGGCATTAATAACTGTACCACTGGGAAGTTTAGGTAAAGCTGCAATAGAAGCTTGGTTAAAACTTAGGTCACTTTTTCCTGATTTACCAATACCAAAATCAGAACTTTCCTTTGAGTAGTTTACTCCAGTATAGTCAGCCCCAATCTTAATTAAATCTTCGGGTAATTCACTAACAGGAAATTTTTTGGCAGAAGATATTTTATTATTTGCCATTTTCACACCATCTTGTGCTCCTGGAAATTTTTTAATAAAAAAGTCAATATTAGCCTTATTTTCTGGAGCCTTTGCTAAGTCTCTGGTCCAGATTAACCAAGCTATGGCGGCCAAAGACGTATTATCTCCTATTTCAGAGTTTTTTACTGTGTCACCAATTGCAAAATTATAAATTTTAGTCATATCGGCCGCAGACAGAGTTACGGGCACATCAGGTGTTTTTGATATAGAATCTACTGGTGGTTTTGATATTGATTCATCAGGTGGAGTTGCTATCTCACGGTCAAACGTAGAAGCATAATTGTCTGGTGAAGTCAACTTAGCGGTAATCGCCGCCAATGTTTTAGGTCCAAGTTTACCATCAAGGTCTGCCCCCGTAAATCCTAATTGAGCTTGAATTTTTTTTACATTTTCCCGCTCCATTGCATTATTAAAAGGAATTTTTTGTTCATTAATCAAATAATGACGTTTAGTTCTTGATTCATGGTCATTTTCAAGTTTTGCAATTTGTTCAGGTGTAAGTTGTTCAGAGATTACAACACCTCGTTTATACCCCAATACATATTTCATGTATTCTATTTCTTTTGTTATTTTATTTTTCATAATTTAATTAAATTAGTTCCGTCATTTAATTTATCTATTGAACTTTGAAACTTAGGTTTAGTTTTAACTAGTTTAGTAAGATTAAACCATTTATCATTGGTTATATTTTTTGCCCACCAGCATTCGCCTGATTTGGCGTATTGGTAGTTTCTATCATTTTTAAAACTGTGTGTTGGTTCTGTTGGTTGTACACAGTTTAAATTACTTTGTGCGTTATTTGGTTCTGTTGCGTTATTACTTGGTTTTTTAGTTGGTTTAATTTTATCTAAATCATCATAACTTTTCCCATTTAATGTAGAGTTAACCCAAATTCCTGAAAATTTTACTCCATTTATGTTTTTATAAGTTCCTTGACCATTTTCTTTACCATCTTTCCATTGCCCAGTATATGCAGTCTTGTCTGACCATTTATAAGTTCCTTGACCATTTTGGTTACCATCTTTAAATTCGCCATTATATACAGTCCCGTCTTTAAATTTATAAGTCCCTTGACCATTAAATTTACCATCTTTCCATTGACCATTATATACGCTTCCGTCTGAAAGCTTATAAGCCCCACTACCATTTACACAATCCCCTTGTAAACAACCAGAATATTGTGCGTCACTTTGTTTTTCAGTTGGTTTAATTTTATCTAATGCAATTAGAGTTAACTGAACATGATTTTTCCCCTCTAATTTACCGTTAACCCAATCCCCTAAAAATTTTACACCATTTATGTTTGTATAAGTTCCTTTACCATTTTTCATACCATCTTTCCATTGACCAGTATATGCGGCCCCGCTTGCATATTTATAAGTTCCTTCACCATCTTCCCATTCACCATCTATCCATTGACCAGTATATTCATCCCCGTTTTCATATTTAAAAGTCCCTTTACCATTTACACAATTCCCCTTAATACATTTTTCTGTAGATTGTTGTTCAGAGATTACAACACCTCGTTTATACCCCAATACGTATTTCATGTATTCTATATCTTTTGTGATATTGTTTTTCATAATTTAAAAATCTTTATAATAAATATACAGAAAAAAAATTTATTAATATATAAATGAATGAGTACATTAGTGAAGTGGAACGTAGTGACACGTAACGACCCACGAAGTGGGTGATGTACGAGTGAATTTATATATTAATTAATTTTTATATATTTATATACTATATGAGAATAATAATTAAAGAATCACAGTATAACGTATTATTAGAACAGAGCAATCCGAATATACAAAAAGCCTATAATGAAATAATAAAAGGGGCTAATTATCCATTGGGTACAAGTAAAGATACAATACTTGGAGCGTTTAACTATATAAAAACTGCTGAGGAGTTTCATAAATTACGTTTAATGTTTAAAGATAAAAAAACCGGTTATGGTAGTATTGAAGAAATGATTAATGAAGAATATGATAGACTTGACTATAATGATATTATTAAGTTACAAGAAAAATTATATTTGATTGGTGTTACATTAGATTTTAGATATGGTAAAAATGGTTTTGGTAGTAACGTATTTGGGGGTGAAGTTAATATAACTTATGAAAAAAATTTTACAAATATTAAAAATATTCCTAAAGTTACTTCCAAATGTATATTAAAATATACCCCATTATTAAAACAAGCTCAAGATTATTGGAGAAAATGGTTATCCAACCCCATAACAAAACAAAAATTTACAACAAATTGGAATGTCCAACTAAAAAATGAAAAACAATTATTTCCGAGTATGATTGACAGCAAAAAAGTTGATGATATATTTGAAGAATATATTGATTGTATTAATAATTTAAAATTGATTTTTTATGACAAAACTATGTCTCACATGCCAAATGCGGCATGGGTTGGTAGTAATATACGTACTGATAAATCGGCTTATGCTTTTGTCAACAAAACCACACCAGAAAACATATATGTTAATTGTTCTTTGACTGATAATGACCCATTGGGTACTTTAATACATGAAATACAACATTTATTATATCATATAAAACCGTTAAACCCATCAATTACTATTCAAAATGCATTTCTCAAACCGGGTGATAAAAAATTATCAATAAAAGACGCTTTAACGGGTGATAAAAAATTATCAATAAAAGACGCTTTAATTGGAGCGTCAAAAAAAAATATTAATAATTCAAAAGATTTAATTAATGCTGCCCAATCTTTAGGTGTTGAAGAGTATAATTTAGACGATTGGTTGCGGCGTTCTAAAAAAGAAAATACTTCGGACCCCGGATATATGTGTAGAGAAACTGAAAAGGCGTCAAACATTCAATCTGTAAGACATTTGTTAAATATTAAACCAGGTCAAAATATAACACCTCAGATGTTAAAACCATATATAAACGGAGAAAAATATCATACCGATATTACTTGGATTTTGTTGTGTTGGGCATCTAAAGGGTTTAAAGATATTAATTTGTTTTTATCTGATTTAAATAAATTGGCTTACCAAGAAACAAATCAAACAGATAATACAAGATTAACGTAAATATAAATGAAAATAACAATTAATAAAAAACAATTAATATTATTAGAAGATACTAATAAGTTTACTAAAACTATTGAAGAATTAATAATGTCTACACTTGGGGCTAAAGCTAGAGAGAATATTTGTGGTGTAACAATTACAGAGTATTATCCTAAATATCACTTTGGTAATCATACAAGGTATGGTGGGAATTTGGACGACACAAGAAGATATTTAAAAGGCACTGTTTATGTAAAAAACATTTCGACTCAGTCAATTGGAGTTAGTATATTAATGGATAAAATTTGGTCAATATGTTATGATTATACTGGGGCGGCATTATCAATGGTAAGTGAACCTTGCGATATTTAAATATATATGAGATTTATTATAACCGAGAGTAAAATATATGACACGTTTGTAACGTATATGGATTCAATACACGATTTACATTTTAATGCCCCATCAAAAGAATTTATAACAAAAAGCAATGAAGTTTTTGGTTGGGTTAGTAAGAATGTAAACTATTCGGAAGACGGTTACGTTTTTTTAATCAATTATAGTTTTTTAAATGTGTTGGAAGGTTATTTTGGTAATAATATTAACAATCTATTATTAAAGTATTTTAAAAATAAATTCCCCGATATACTAATTTATTTAATTCTGTAATAATCCCCCACAATTAATCATTTTTTATAATATGAGTAAAATATTAATAAATAAAAAACAATTAACCTTATTAGAAAATAGTGATAGGTTGTGTAAAGTTATTGAAGATTTAATAATGTCTACGGTTGATTCTAAAGATGTTTGCGGTGTTACTGTCGATTACTATAAGCCTCAATTTAATCACGGTGGAATCAATTCGCTTAATAAGCTAAATGGAAAATATTTACAAGCCACGGTTTATTTTAAAAATAACGCTCTTAATTGGGAAAACAATTCTAAAAAAACATTTATATTAAACGAAATTTGGACAGTTTGTTATGATTATACTGGGGTCGCGCTATCACTGGTGAGTAAACCTTGTTAATTTAATCTTTTTAATACATCACTAAGCAATATGAAAAAACTAATTAAATTTTTAAAAGTAATTGAGTCATATAGAATTAAATGTATGATTCACCAAGGATGGGGTAAAATGTGAAAACAAAGTTAATAAAATTAGAACCATTAATCTAACCTTTTTAACACATCACTAATCCGTAAAAACATTTCAATTGCGACCGGGGCTGATAATAACGCTATTAAAAAGTTATTTACATATGAGTATACAGTTATTACACTACCTATCGTAATGTTTTTTGTTGTTGTAATTAATAATATAATTGATAAAATTAGAAAGATATATTTAATAGTGTTTATTAAAAACCAGTTTTTACCTTGAATGGTAGATTGACAAACTTCTATTTTCCCCCTTCTATTAAAAAAAGATTCAGAACTTGCATATCCACATTCAATTGATTTTGATTTTGTTTCGTAATGATTATTTGCCATAATAATCCCTTGTCTTATTTTTTTATAAAGTATAAACACTGAACTCACAATAAAAATAATTGAAATGGTAACAAGTATACCAACTTGCCAATTCTCAGAAAAGATAAAAATAAGTGAACCAATTATGGTTACAATTGTTGCAATATAATAATGCACATAACCCTCTAACACAAAAACAATTTGTTGTGCCATATCAGTTCTTGCTACCTTAGTTGAAACATCAACATCATCTTTTTTAAGAAATTTTAATGCTATGTCATTATAAATGGTATTATAAACTTTTGTGTCATAAACCATTCGTTTGTAATTGAAAAAATTTGATAGAAAATATGTAATACTTAAAAGTACCATCCAATACCAATTACCATTAATCAACCCATCAATGCTTTTCCCGAGTAAGAATGGCGTTGACAATATAGCTAACTCAGTAAGTATCATGAACATGTATATCCATGATAATTGATATTTGTATTGTTTAAATATATCAACAAGTCGGCTCATAACTTAATAATCATCTTATCAAAATATTCCACAAATAAATCATGGTCCACCGATACAGAAATTCTTGATACGTTTTTTAATTTTTCTTCCGTATTTTTGAATGTAAATTTATTTAATGGGACACTTGATATTTTATTATCTAATAGTTCATCAAACGTTTTATTTATAATGGCAAATGGCCCGGTTGGAATATCTGTGTATTCGTCAAATAATAAACCATTGTCATGAAGATATTGGATGTTCTTTGTAATGTGATTTTTTGTTTTTGTTCTGTAGTTATTAAACGCGGCCTGACCTAATGTATAATTAAAAAGTCTATTGATTATTTCTTGTGGTATTGTTGATATTGAATTATATTTGTATAACGAACGAATTTTCATGGTATCATATAATTCTTTATTTTTAGTGGCAATGTACCCAACCCTTAATCCAGATAAACCAACTGATTTAGAGAACGAGGAAATAATAATAACATTGTCAGAATAAAGTTCATATATTCTATTATCCATTTCATTGAATAAATAATAATATGGTAAATCTAATATAAGTGTTTGATTTCTTTTTTTACAAACCTCAACAAACGTTTTTAAATCTTCAAACTTGGGAGCATATCCTGTGGGGTTTGATGGATAACATAACATTACAACCCCTTCCCCAACTTCAACATTGTTTATATCAAAATCATCAAATGTTTTAATATCTTTATTATGTATGGTAAGAATTTTATTCCAAGACCCCCAATGATATTTAGGAACCCAAAATGTTTTATCAGATAAAGAATTTATTACCACGTCCAATGTGGCCATCCCACCTGGAACCGTTATCACATAATGATTATTAAGATGAAATTTATTTTTTATGGTATCAATAAGTCCGGCGTCACCATCATTTCCCCCATATTGTTGGATTTTCTTTTGATTGAAATCAATGGTTTGAGAAATTAAGTTTAAATCAATGGTGGTTACATCCATAACCCCACGGTGAAGTTTAAGATATTTATCGCCAGTTTCTTTTTCTAATTTTGCTGCTAATTCCCCAATCTTAACGATTGATGAATATGTAACAGGAGATGTATTAACATTCATATATATTTATTTTGGATGGACTAAGAGTCAATTATTTGTTTTTATCAGTAATACTACTACTTTAAAGTTCATATGGACTATCTGGAGGATTTTTACCTATTCTTGGTTTGCTATTCATCATCCAAAATACTATCCCCGTAAAAATAATTAATGTTATATATGCCATATT
>Ga0181355_1001469_pt1 | contig 10382 bp, 10 predicted proteins | sample Fa13VDMM15DN_FD_130099 | JGI IMG/M metagenome (GOLD analysis project Ga0181355, IMG submission 130099) | Freshwater viral communities from Lake Michigan, USA - Fa13.VD.MM15.D.N | ecosystem: Environmental > Aquatic > Freshwater > Lake | place: USA: Michigan | collected 2013-09-23 | reverse complement strand
GAGGCGGCGGATGGTGGCGTCGATGGACTGGAGGAGGCTGGTTTGTTTGTCGCCGGTTTGGGCGACGCGGCGGAGGGCGGCGGTTTGGCGGGCCATTTCGGAGAGCTGCTTGCTGCCGTCGGCGCGGAGCGGGTTGAAGGCACTGCGGCCGGTGCTGGTGTCCATGTCGCCGCGCAGGCCGCCGAGGGCTCCGGCAAAGGCCTGCGTGCGGGAGAGGCTTTGTTGAGCGCGTTCTTTGAGGCGGTTCGAGATGGCGTCGATGGTCGGGCCCATCTGAGTCATCGCCGTGCCAAAAAAGCCGGTGACGCGGCCGAGGAGGTTCGGGCCGGTGGGGACTGCGGGCCTGCCTGCTTCGCTGCGGGCGATGGCGGCAGTGGAGAGAATGCCCTTCGTGCTGGCAGAAACGTCCATGCCTTGAATCTTTGCCAGTTCACGCGCGAGATTGACCTGGCGCTGCAGTTCGTCGGCCTTGTCTTTTTCGCCTTTGATGCGCAGCGCGTCGATTTCGAGCTGCTGCATGGCGGCGGCGGCGAGGTGACCTTCGACGGCTTCGAGCGCCTTCTTGGCGTCCACCGTTTGATTGAGCAGCGCGAGCTGCATTTCCTGCACTTTCGGGCCACCAGTGAGTTCCACGAGCGTGTTCACCACGCCGCGAGATGTGGACTCATACTGCTTCTTGCTTTCGTCGAAGAACTTCGCCGCCGCGTCGAGCTGCGAAACGATGCCGCCGAGATCCGCACCAGCTAGGTTTTTGTTGAGCGCGGTTTTGAATTGGTCCGCTTTTCCCGTGATGTCCTCGAAAGCCTTGATGGCATCGGAGCGCATCGACATGAAACCCGCGCCAAGCGCAACAACGCCGCCCGCAATGGCACCGCCCGCGCCAAAAGCGGAAAGCATCTGCGAGCCCTGCTGCGCGAGCACCGTGGACGCGCGCGCGCCCATCTGGAGCTGCACGGCGATGTCCTGCACCTGCATGGAGACACCGCCGAGGCTGCGCATGAGGCCGCCATTCGCACGGGTCATCTGCTGCGACGAACGCGCGACTTTGTCGGGGAGTGTGGCGACGACGGCGTCGAACTGCGTGACATCGGCACCGATTTGGACTTGGACGGACATCTAGGGAGGGAGGGGAGTCAAAGGGGAGGGTTAGGAGTTAGGAGTTAAGGGTTAGGGGTGAGGAGTCATGAGTTTTACAGGTAGGCGTCGAGATCGGAGAGGACGGCATTTGCTTTTGCTTTGAGATCGGAGAGGTTGACCTGGGGGCGATTCGTGAAGTAGCATTTGACGCCGTTGCGGCGGAGGTCGGCGTGGATGAAGCGGAGGAGTCGCAGGAAGGGCCATGACCACGAGACAACGTCGGGGTCATGCCCGCAGCGAACGGCGGCCCATGTGAGCGACTCGAGCCAGGGCGGATCGTCCGAGTCGTCTAGGTCAAAGGGACGTCGCCGGAGTCAGTGGTGACGAAGGCGGCGTTCACAGCCGTGAGCGATTCATTGATCGCGGTGAAGACCGGCGCGAGGTCGGAGGGGGAGAGTTTCCAAAGCTCGTCCTTGGCGTGTTGCGCGAGCTTTTCGGGCGTGAGGTCTTGCACAAAATCCAAAGGCCACTCATGCACGATGAGCCACATGATGGCGGCGAGGAAGCGTTCGCGCTGGTCGTTGCTGACGAGCAGGGTGAAGAAGTTGGACCGTTGGAGGAGGTCGTAGGAGGCGGCGGAGAGGGAGCGCATGGGGGGCGTGAAGAGTTAGGAGTTAGGAGTGATGAGTTAGATGTGGTATTCGATCATGCTGGCGGCGTGCGGGAGCATGGAGTGTTGGTGGAAATGATTGAGGTAGGAGGCGAGGCGGAAGGCGGCGGGGCGGGTGAGGATGAGGTCGCGGGTGCGTGTGTCGCGAGGCCAGAGGGTGACGACGGGGGAGCCGTGTGCGTGGCTGAGTTGCCACTGGTGCTCGCGACAGTCGTAGAAGTCGATGCCGGTGGAGTGATCACCTGCATGCACGACGGTGAGGTGAGGGTGGAGAGGGGTGTTCAATGACGAAATCAGAATGCGGAATGCGGAATGCGGAATGCGGGATTCGCCATTTGGGTTTCGTCATTTCACTTCACCGCAGCGCGTTCACGAAGGCGGTGTGATGCCGGCGGATCTCGGCGCGGGCGGCGGCGGCTCCGGCGTGGAAGATGGCGGAGGCGAGGCAGACGTCGGTGTCGTGGTCGGGGATGCTGACGCAGATGTCGGGGAAGTCCTTCAGCACGAACTGCTGAAACCCGCGCAGGTCGGCGTCTTTGCCGAGGGACTCGAAGCCGAGGCAGTCGAGGAGTTCTTTGGTGGTCTCGTTCATAGGGCCGAACCTCTTTGAGTGAAGGGTTAAGGGTTAGGAGTGATGGGTTGTAAAACCCGGCGCGGCCCCAACCAAAAGACCGCGCCGGGTGAACCACGCAGCAAGGGCCTGCGCTGCGCTTGATCGGTTCAAAGTGTCAAAGGCTCCGGCGCGAGCGTGTGCTGCGCGTCGTGCCGGTAGGTGTGCAGGATGCGGGGGATGTGATGACCGCGCTGCGCATGCAGCCGGGCCTGCGCGACCCAGGCGAAGTCTTCACCGTAGTTGCTGTCGAGGAACTGGCAGTGCTTCACCTTGCTGCGGCGCCAGGCGCAGACGTGCCAGGCACCGCGGGTGATGCGTTGATCATCGGGGCCGTCGAGGATGAGCTTTTCGTCCTTGGCACCGGCTTGGAAGACGACGGTGAAGGGTTTGCCGTTGTAGATGGCTGATTGCTCGAAGGTGATGACATCAGCTTCGGGCATGGTGAGAATCGCGGTGACAAGGCTGCCGACGTAATCGGCGGACACATCATCGTCGTCGTCCACGAAGGCGATGAACTCGCCGCGGGCGGCATCGAGCAGGGACTGTCGCTTGAGTCCGATGGAGCGCGAGCGATTGTCCAGCAGCACGAGGTGCTCGACGGCACCGGGCAGATTCAGCTCGGCGATCTGCGCCTCGATCTTTTCCCGCAGTGCGTTGGTTTGCGCGGCGCGGCTCCAGACGGAGGGGGTGAGGATGGAGAGGTGGGGCACGGGGGAAGGGTGAAGGGTGAGGGGTTAAGGGTTAGGAGTTAAGGGTTATGGGTTAGGGGGCACGGTGCGGACTTTTTGGCCGGTGAGGTGCTCGTAGATGGCGGCACCTTCGGCGTAGCGTTCGGGGGAGTTGTGGGCGGCGTAGATTTCGTCCCAGCCTTGGCCGTTGTTGAAGAAGGGGTGGTGGTGATGAATGACGATGTGGCGCGCGTCGATGATGCAGTTGTCGCGGAAGGCGCAAAAAGAATGATAGTTGTCCGAGAACACCGATTTGAACTTCGGATGCAGGAAATAGCCCTGCTGCTTGTAGCGGGCGCGGTTCATGACAGCGAGGCACAAGAGGTCGTCGGTGCGGTGGCCGTCGCTCACACGCAGAACAGCGGGGTCTTTGCATCCACCAAACGCGTCGATGAGCATGCGGTCCCAATGCACCGGTGGATCGAAGTCGTCGTTTAGCTGGACGAGAATCTCCCCATGCGATGCCGCCGCTGCGAGATTCCACGCGCCGACGCTGTCACTGCGGTTGAACTGCACCACGTGCCGGTAGAGCACGAGCGCGCGGGATTTTTCATCGTCGGCATCCATGGCAAAGATGTGCTCGATGCTTTCAGGATCTGCGGCGCGTTTCAGCCAAAGCGTGCGCGCACGGGCCGCCTGCTCCGGCCTGCCGCGCGTGGCATGCAGCAGTGAAATCGCCGCGCCGTGACTTTTGAGGTGATTGATCTCATGCACATCACCGCCGACCTTGTCCCCGTTCGCCCGCAGGGCCATCGCGTGCAGATTCACGCCGCACCAGCCGTAATACATCTCGCGTTGATTCCAGAGATAGCCCTCGGGGCGCGGCAGCGCGAGCATGGCGCGCGTCCACGCCAGCATCTGCGCGGGACGATCAAGCGCGATTTCTGTGAGCGCCATCTCACCGTAAGCCTCCCGCCGCTCGGGACAAAGACCGATGGCCTGCAGCAGCAAATCCGCGCGGCCTTCCGGCTGCTGGTTCATCTGCGCGAGCGCGATCATGAGCTCGTATTTTTCCGGCGGCTTCAGCTCGTTCGACCGCTGGGTCAGGGTCTCCACCGCCAGACGCGCGGCATCTGCCATGCGCCCCAAGGCGCGCCACGACTGGAACAAATGAAACGCCTGTCCCGTGGTGCGCTGGTCCGCCGTAATGGAATCCAGAATGCGCGCGTTGCGCTCGTCATTGGCCACACGACCGGCGCGCACATCAGGCCGGTGCTCAAACGTGGCACCGGGGATGCGCACGATCTTTTTCTGCGCATCGTCTCCAAACTCCAGGGCCTCATGGATCGGATAAATCCAGCGAGCCGAGCCGCGCCGGATGATGCGCTCTTTCCACACGCTGAGCCCGTCCTCGGGCACGTTGTAGTGCAGCGCATAGGCCACGACGGGATCCGGCGTGTTTTGGATGGCGCTCTTGATGGTGGCGATGCTGGCGTCGTCGATGATGTCGTCCGTGTCCGCCCACACGACCCACTCATGCGAGGCGGCGGCGAATGACTCATTCCGTGCGGCGGCGAAGTCGTCCACATGCGGCCACTCCGCATGCGCGGCCGAGTTGCGATATTCGCGCGAGATGAAGGGCAGGCCCAGCACGTCACAAACACCGCTGGCAATTTCCAATGTATGATCGGCCTGCTGGAAACCCACGGCGCGGACCATCACGACCTCATCGACCAAAGGAGCAAAGGACCGTATGAAACGCTCGATGTAGCGTTCGACATTTCCAGCGATGAAGCAAAGCGATAATTTCATGATCTTGGGCGAGTTGCTAAAATAAAAAACCCGCGCCGGTGGTGCTCCGAACGCGGGCGGGATTGCTCCCAGAGTGAACGGACTGGCAGCCGCACCATGACTGCCAGTCCGTGAGTGAGGGTGTCGATTAAGGCACCGTGGCGATCTTCAGGCCGGGAGTGAGACCGGCGGCGTAGCCAAAGAGGCATTCGACGCTGGCATACACCTTGCCCGTGCCGCCGTCATAGTAGCGACGGTAGCCCATCGAGATGCCGCTGGCGGGATCGGTCAGGGTTTCGAGTCCCTGATAGACGCCGTCAGGAACGACGGTGTTGATGTTGCGCATGGCGACCGCGATCGCATCCGGGTGGCAGGCGAAAGCCGTGAGGCTGATCGAGTTGAGCGGGATGACGTTCGACTCATAGACATTGAAGCCCATGAGACGCGGGATGCGGCCCTCGCGAATCGCCTCGGCGCCGCCATAAGCGTAAGCCTGGTTGATGGTGGAGTCGCCGAGCAGGGCATCGTGCGTCTCGGTGTCGAGCACGAGCGAGACCTGTGAGAGATCCACATTGGACTGCGAGAGCTGCTTGCGCAGCGCGCGCACCTGCGTCTTGCTCCAGTTGGAGGCGGCGGTGGTCACCACGGCCGCGCCGAAATTCGTCGTGGTGATGACCGACCAGATGTCCTGCAGGACGATCTTGGCGAGCGCCTGCCCCTGCTGACGGGCGAAGTTTTCGATCTTCGCGGCAGAGCTGTTGAGCTGCTGCACGTCCGTGAGGTCGATGGTCTGGATGCGGTGCTTGTCCAGGCTGACGGTGATGGTGTTGACCGTGCCACCCGTGCCCGTGTAGGACTGGTTGAAGGTCGTGGCCGTCACGGCGTCGATGCGAGGCACGTAAACCGCGTTCCCGACGGCAGCGGTGGCACCGGAGAGATCACGGGAGAAAGCGCGCAAGGGCGCCAGAGTCGCGACGAAGGCGTTCAGCACGTCCTGCGCGTAGATGGAGTCATTAAAGTTCAGAGTCATGGTCGTTGGTGGATGAGTTTATTTCTTGTAGATTTCACGTTTAAGCTGCTCCTCGTTTTTGAGGTAGAAGGCGCGCTTTTCAGCGCCGTTCAGCGCATTGAATTGATCGATCAGCGATGGCGCTTCTCCGACGGGCGCGGGGAGCGCGCCGAGCGCATCCGGGCGGAGCCCGTGGCTGGCGGCGATCTCGGCGGCGCGTGCGGCGAGCGTCTTGTCATCGGCTTCGAGCTTCGCGATCTCGGCGCGCAGTTGGGCCACCAGCTCGACGGAGGACCGGAGCGTGGTGTTGGCGGCTTCGAGTTCGGAAATTTTGGCCAGCGCGGCGTCGCGCTCGGCGGTGAGGGCATCGACCTGCGCACGGGTGGCGCGGGTTTTCTTCAGCGTGGCCGTGGCGGCGGCGAGCAGATCGCTGTCGCTCATGTTGGCGGCGGGATCGGCCTCGGCGGCGGGCGTTTCATCGGCGGACTCAACGGCGGGAGTCTCGGAAGCAGGCACGGGCGTTTCTTCGACGGCGGCGGCGGCCTCGGGAGCGGCGGCGGGCGTTTCTTCAGCGGCCTGGGGAGCGGCGGGAGTGGATTCGTTTTCCATGCTCGGCAGCGCGGTGTCAAACAGCGCACGCGGGGCATGCGCGAAGCGGGAGCCGAAGGAAGCGGAGGCGGCGAGGGCGAGGGTGTCACTGACGCTGTCCACAAAACCCTTCGCGGCGGCTTCCTCGCCGGTGAGCCAGGTCTCGGCGTCCATCATTTCCTCGATCTCCTCGGGGTCGATGCCGGTGCGTGTGGAGTAGGCGGAAACGAGCGAGCCTTTCAGCTTGTCGAGAAGATCCGCGAGCTCGCGCATGTCGGCGCTGTCGCCAATGGCGACGCCGGACGGGTTATGGATCATCAAATACGCATTGCGCGGCATCGTGACCGTGCGGCCCGCCATGGCGATCACGGAGGCCATGGAGGCCGCGAGGCCTGCGATGGTCACATCGACATTGCCGCGGGACTTGAGCGCGTTGTAGATGGCAAGACCGTCGAAAACCTCACCGCCGGGAGAGTGGAGGGAGAGAGAGATCGCACGCGCAGCCGGGATGCTGGCGAGTTCACCGAGGAACTGTTTGGCCGAGACGCCCCAGGCTCCGATCTCGTCATGGATCGAGACCTCGACGGGCGCGGAGTCGGATGCAGCGGCGCGGATGGCATACCAAGAACGGGAAGCGTGGGACATGCACGGGCGCGCATGTCAAAAAAGAGTCAAGGCATTGCCGCCGTGGCGGGCGCGGCTTTCGTGGACCAGTCGGGCATGAGATCGGCGAGGCCGCCGGTGAGCCCTTTTTGCGCGGCGACGGCGGCGGCGTGGGCGATGATCTCGGCCTGAAGTTCGATGCGTTCTTCCCAGTCGTTCCCGGCCTCGGCGTAGAGATCCGCATGGGTGAGAGCGCCGACTTTCAGCGCGGCGATTTTCCCACTCAGCTCGCGGCCGCGATCAATGGTGAGGTCGCTGCATGGGATGGCGATGTGCGTCCACCACTCAGGATCATCCGGGAAAGGCAGCGCACCGCGGGCCATGTCCGTCCCCATCACCCAAAAATAGTGTGCCTGGACGGCAGTGAGCAAATTCAGCAGCTCGATCTGAATCCACCGCTGCAGTTGCGCCATGTGGAAACGCACCTCGGGGCCACCGGCACCGAGGATGGAGAAGGTGACGGACGGCGGCAGGCCGATGCCGAGGCTGATCTTTGAGAGCAGCGACTTGTTGAACTCGCGCTCGTTCGGGCCGGGTTGATCGGACTCGACGACACCGAAGTCCTCGCCCTCTTCCAGCGAGCCGAGGCCAGTGCGTTCGGTCACGGCCTCGACGGAGACGAGATTTTGCTGCGCGGCAGTGGTGCCGTCGGCGTTCGTGCTGGTGACGCTGCTGCCGGTCTCGACGTGCGGGGCCTGATAGATGCCGAGGCCGAAGGGCTGCGAGTTAGCCTTCTGGCGTTTGCGGTAGATACCGACGAACTGGCGGCGTTTAATGCCGAGCTTGGAGTCCAGGTCGATCTCGATGATGTCGTGCAGATCGTTGATGGCATGCGTGAGGCGCGGCATCGGCCGCACCTCGGCGCTGTCTTGAAAATCGCCGTAGTAGATGGCGTCACTGGCGCGGATGGTGGTGCCTTTTTCGCTGCCGTCGAACTTCGAGACGAGGTTGTAGCCGGTGTGCGCGCGGAATTGGTCGTAATAGACGCCGTCATGGAAACCGTCTTTTTCCTCGCGTGAACCGCTGTCGATTTGATGCGATCCGTAGAGCAGCACCTGCCCTGCCCCGCTTTGCGCATAGGAGAGAGCCGTGAGCACATCGCCATCACGCAGCGCGGCACGGGAAAGCGCGATCTGCCAGCGTGCGTGGTTAAGTTTGCGCGCCGCGTCGAAGACGGCGGGCGATTTGATGCGATTCTTCCAATGGCGGTCGGCGATTTTGTTCCAGGCCTTGTCCTTGGTGGCAGGCTGCAGGGTGTAGTAGCCGATCAGGTTCGCGAGACCGTTCACCAGAAAACGCGCATAGCCGTCATTGTAGCAGAGCCAGCGCGATTTCCGCAGGACGGTTTTGCGATTGCCACCCGTGAGCACCGCGCCCGGATCGAGCGGCGCGAAGTTCATCTGCCCGCGGTTCGGCGTCCACCGCGCGGCCTCGACGCCGAGGTAGTTCAGCACATCCGCCGGCCGCGAGGACGTGCCCGTGGCGCGCTGCAGGTGCATCTGCGCGGCGTGCTGCTGCTCTAGGGCGCGGGCTTTTGCGCGCTGGCGGGATCGGTGGCTGGACACGGGGGGAGGTGTGATGAGTTAGAAGTGAAGAGTTAGGTGGATGTGAAGCGCGTCGAGAAATCGAGCTTCACGCCGTTCGCGGGCGTGGCGCTGTGGCCGTCGAGGTGGTTCAGCGCGGCGCGGCATTGGGAGAGAAATTGTAGACGCTCGGCGGGTGAGGCTCCGACTTGGAAGGTCGTGCTGTGATTCTCGAATGAGACGGCGGTGACGATGGTGGGCTCGCGCACGTTTGCGAGATGAGCGCGGAAAACGGCATCCCGCGCCTCAATGATGGAGGCCCGCGTGCATGTCTCGGCGAGAAGTCGGACGATTTCGTCAGTCACACGCGGGCGCGTGAGTCAAACGAGGGACCGCGCTGCGCGCGGAATGAGGAAGGACGAATTACCTCCCCAGCGTGCGCAGAATGGTGTCCGTGGTCTTTTTATCGAGGTCGCTTGATACCAGTCCAAACTTTCCGCCACGGCCGCGCACGACGTAGAGGCCGCACTGCTGCTTGATGTGATCGACGGCGGCGTGGTGATTGGCGAAGGCACATTTGATATAGGCGAGCGGGTGCTCGGGGTGGCCTTCGTGCCACTTGGGATCGTTCCACGCGGCGATCATCTCGGCGGTCTTGTATTTGCCGCAGCGGCTCTCCCTTTCCAGATACCAAGTCTGGCGCGGGGAGCCGTCGGCGGTCTCGCCGGTGTAGAGTTTCGGGCCGTCAATGGGCACGATGCCGAGCGCGGTGAGGGCGGCGAACAGGCGCGTGTCGTTGATGGAATGCGGACGCGCGGAGTAGGTGCCGGAGGGCTCGGACATGGGATCTAGGGCGGGTGAACCGTTAAAGGTTCAGAGTTAGGAGTTAGGAGTTAGGGGCTCCGTTAGGCACCGAGATCGGCGAACGGAGAGGCCCATAGCTGCGTGGAGAACCGGTGGAAGTCTTCGTTGTTTTTGGTCTGCGTGGTGCCGAGGTGGACGGTGTCGCCGTAGCCTGCGGAGGCGCTGGAGCGGTAGAAGTCGCCGGGGGAGTTTGCCAAGGTGACTAGTGCCGCCATGCGGGTGCTGAAGGCGGAGCTGGTCGGCACAAGGCCTTCGATGGTGATTTTGCGTTGGTCACCATACAGCGTGATGCCGACTTTTTCGCCGGTGTGATCGACGGTGATGCGCTGCTCGACCTCGAAGGCGTCGCTTTGCGACTGGATGATGAAGCCGGTCTGTGAGGACATGGCGAAGACGCCGTTGGTTCCGAGTTGTGTGGCAGCCATAGAGTGAAAGGAGGTTGACGGGGGATGGGTGTCAAAGGAGGGACAATGAGACAGGGAGACAATCACACGAGGTCTTTACCCATTGCGATGAGGTTGAGGGTGCAGGTGGTTTGATGCTGAGCGCGGTCGGGGTCGGCGGTCATTTCGACGCCGGCCCATTGCAGGAGGTAAACGTGCAGACCGGTCACTGTGCGGGTGTCGGGTGTGGCGATGTTTAGCGCGGTGCGGATGGTCTCGGTGTCGCACAGCCACGAGATGAGCTTCGCGGCCTCGGTCTTGTGCGTTTCGGCGGTGGTTTCGAGGTCGGAGATGTAGTGGACATTGATCACGACATCCATGACGCCAGGCATGGAGATCAGTCGCGGCGCCATGGACTGGCACTGCACGACGATGCGCGGCGAATCCACCGCGGCGGCGGATTGATTCGCGGTGAGCACCTGCGTGGTCGAGAGGCTCATGCTGGACTTCACGCCGGTGAGGTAGGCGGCGAG